>Ga0208977_1000763_pt1 | contig 20289 bp, 19 predicted proteins | sample RifOxyA2_FD_184030 | JGI IMG/M metagenome (GOLD analysis project Ga0208977, IMG submission 184030) | Groundwater microbial communities from Rifle, Colorado - Rifle Oxygen_injection A2 (SPAdes) | ecosystem: Environmental > Aquatic > Deep subsurface > Groundwater | place: Rifle, Colorado, United...
TGAGCGATTCATTTACAATTTGGGTGTTATTTCGCCCGGCGGTGCTGGCAGAAACAGGGTTTTAGATCGCAAGAACTTCCTGCATCTTCAATTCATCATGCCACCAGTGGAAGAACAAAAGAAAATCGCCAAAATTCTTTCAGCATGGGATCAGGCGATTGAGGCATTGGACAATCTGATCGAAATCAGAACCAGACGATTTAAATGGCTTCTAAAATATCTAACGTCTCCGCATAAAGCTGTAAAGGGCTGGAAAGAATTTTCTTTGGGGGAAATGGGAGATATTAGCAAAGGCAAGGGTATCACGAAAGAAGATCTTATAGAAACCGGAATACCGTGCATAAGGTATGCCGATCTCTATATGCAATATGATTTCGTTATCCATGACATATTCTGCTTTGTTTCTTCAAAAGCGGCAAGCTCTGCTCAGTCTCTACAAAGAGGTGATATTATTTTCGCGGGCTCCGGTGAGACAGCAGAGGAGATTGGTAAATGTGCTGCATACCTTGGCGACCACCCAAAGGCTGTTGTAGGTGGAGACACGTTGATACTTAGGCAAAAGAGATTTGATTCAAATTATTTGACATATGCCTTAAATTCTCCAGCTGTCAATAAGCAAAAAAGTATTTTTGGCCATGGTCATTCAGTCGTTCATTTTTACGGGCATGATTTGAGAAAAGTGCGCGTGTTTGTGCCACCAACAAATGATCAAACAAAGATTGCCCATATATTAAACTTGGCAAAATGCGAGATTGATCTCTTGAAGCAAATAGTGCTGCGTTATGGTGAACAAAAACAAGGCCTTATGCAAAAACTGTTGACCGGCAAGATTAGAGTCAAGGCATAGGAGAAAATTATGGACAAAAACGAACCAAATCAATCCGAACTGATTTTATACCAGACCGAGGATGGCAAAACCAAGCTGGAAGTGCGCCTGCAGGATGAAACAGTCTGGCTGACTCAAAAAATGATGGCTGATCTGTTTCAGGTCGCTGTGTCAACTATCAACGAACATATTAAAAACATCTACGCCGAGGGCGAACTGGCTTCTGGGGCAACTATTAGGAATTTCCTAATAGTTCAAAAGGAAGGCGCCCGTGAGGTTTCCCGAAATATGGATTTTTATCACCTTGAGATGATCATGGCAGTCGGTTTTCGTGTTCGTTCCCCAAGAGGTACACAGTTTCGCAAATGGGCGACCGACCGTTTGAATGAATACCTCGTCAAAGGATTCGCCATGGATGATGAGCGGCTGAAAGAGGTCGTAAATATCGGTTCGGATTACTTTGACGAAGTGCTGGAACGCATTCGTGATATTCGTTCCAGTGAGAAACGCTTCTACCAGAAGATTCGAGATATTTACAAATTGGCTGTTGATTATGACCCCAAGTCCGAAGAAACCCTTGAGTTTTTCAGTATCGTTCAGAATAAACTTCATTTCGCTATTTCCGGTAAAACAGCAGCAGAGTTGATTTCAGAGCGGGCGGATGCCAAAAAGCCGAATATGGGGCTGACCTCGTGGAAAGGCACTAAAGTGCGCAAGGCGGATGTGACAGTAGCTAAAAACTATTTGAACGAAAAAGAAATGGATGGCCTTAACCGCATTGTCACCATGTATCTGGATTATGCTGAAGATCAGGCAAAGCGTCATCGCCAGATTTTCATGCGTGACTGGCGCGCCAAACTAGATGCTTTCCTGAAGTTTAACGAGCGGGATATTCTCGATAACCCCGGCAAGGTCAGCAAGGAAATTGCCGACACACTGGCTCTTGAGCAGTACGAAGTATTTCATCAGAACAGACTGGTGTTGGAAGCGAAGCAAGAAGCCCTTGCCGATGACCGGGATTTAAAAGCTATCCAGAATAAATTTGAAAAGAAAAAGAGGCAGTAAATGGAGATAGCGTGAAGCAAACAACCTCAAAAACAATCTCTTTTTCTGATGCCTTACAGCGGGCAGGAGCTAAGAAGCATCTGCTGCTCGGGAATGGATTCAGCATTGCCTTGAAGCCTGATATATTCTCTTATGCCAGTTTGTACGATGAATGTCTGAAGCAACGATGTATTTCGGATGAAACAAAAAAATTGTTCAATAAATTTGGCACACGGGATTTTGAAGTTATTATTAGGGCACTTAATGATACGGCGAAAGTATTGAGTGTTTATACCAGCTCAAGGAAAATGGCTAAACAGATAACAAATGACGCCGGCAAGTTGAAAAAGGCTCTCATTGACCTGCTTTCTGCAAAACATCCTGCTAATCCCAGTGAGATTGCCGGCAATCAGTATAAGGCGTGTACCCAATTCCTTGGAAATTTTGAACGCATATATACTTTGAACTACGATCTACTATTATACTGGGTTGTGATGAAAGCTCTTGAGAATAAAGAAGTAAAATATGATGATGGTTTCCGTTACGGTGACGGACAAGATTATGTAGTCTGGCATCCTGAAGAAGCGAAAAGCCAGAATATATATTATCTTCATGGCGCACTTCACCTTTTTGATGCCGGAGAAGAAATAAAGAAATTTACTTGGATTAATACGGGGATACGCCTTATTGAGCAAATTCGTGGCGAGTTGAATAAGAATAATTTCCCATTATTTGTTGCCGAAGGCACTTCTTCAGAGAAAATGACGAAGATTAACCACAGCCAATATCTTGGTCGTGGCATTCGTAGTTTTGCCGGAATTGGAGGAAGCCTGTTCATCTATGGCCACTCTCTGGCTGATAATGACGCGCATTACTTGAAATTTATTGCAAAGAATAAGGTCGAGAAACTATTTGTAAGCATATACAATGATGGAACCCAAAAACAAATGAAAGTAAATTCACTCATCCAGCAAAGAGCAGCATCGATAGCTACTGCCAGAATGCAGGAAAAGAAGCAGTATCCAATAGAAATTGTATATTACGATGCTCTATCGGCAAAGGTCTGGGGATAATAAATTATGGATATTCCTTCATTCAAAGAAGATCACATTTCACAGATTCCTGCGCTTCAGTTGCTGGTGAATCTCGGCTATGCCTATCTGATGCCGGATGAAGCGCTTATTGCCCGGGGTGGCAAAACCTCAAATGTTATTCTGGAAACCATACTTGAGAAACAGCTACGGCAGATCAATAAGATTGCTTACAAAGGAAGCGAGTATCCATTTTCAAATGCCAATATAACCAATGCAATTTTGACACTGAAGAACATTCCTTTTGACGGCCTGATTCGCACTAACGAAAAGATTTATGACCTGCTCTCATTGGGCAAGAGTTTTGAAGAGACGATTCTTGGCAATACCAAGAGTTTTGACCTTAAATTCATAGACTGGGACGAAATCTCAAAGAATGTATTCCATGTGTCTGAAGAATTTGAGGTTATGCAATCGGATGGCAAAATGCACCGCCGTCCGGATATCGTGCTTTTTGTAAATGGTATTCCTTTTGCTGTGATAGAATGCAAACGGCCGGATATAAAAGAGCCGATCAAGGAATCTGTTTCCCAGCACTTGCGCAACCAAACCGATGAGTTTATACCTGGCCTGTTTATATATTCTCATCGGTTTGTGGCAGTTAGCAAAAATGAGGCCAAATATGCGACTGCCGGGACCGCGGAAAAGTTCTGGGCAGTGTGGAAAGAAAAAGGTTTGAATGAAGGAGTGTTGAAGGATATTATCAATAAACCAATTCCCGAAGATCACAAAGCCAAGATATTTTCTTCCCGTTTCAACTATGTAAAGGACTTGTTCAATACCCTTGGCACCCGGCAAGCAACGGAACAGGATAAAGCGATCTATTGTTTGTTGCGTCCTGAAAGGCTGCTCGAATTCAGCCGTCAGTTTGTAATTTTTGATTGCGGTGAGAAAAAGATTGCACGGCATCAGCAATATTTTGCGGTGAAAAACACGATTGCGCGAGTTTGTCAGTATCAGGAAGGAAAACGTAAAGGCGGGGTGATCTGGCATACGCAAGGAAGCGGAAAGTCCATAACTATGGTCATGCTTGCCAAAGCACTAACATTATGCCCTGCTATTTCCAACCCTCGTGTGGTGATAGTAACCGACAGAATCGACCTCGATGAACAGATATGGAATACCTTTAAGCATTGCGGTATGGAGCCGGAGAAGGCAAAGACCGGGGCTCATTTGATGGAGATTCTTGAAAGAAACAAGAAATCAATCATTACCTCGGTTTTAGACAAATTTCAAGCAGGATTGAATAAGCGTTCACTGGAAGTAACTTCAGAAAATATTTTTGTGTTGGTGGACGAAAGTCACCGCAGTCAATACGGTGTAGCGCACGCGCTAATGAAAAAAGTATTGCCTAACGCCTGTTATATTGGGTTTACAGGGACACCGCTGCTCAAAAATGAAAAAAGCACTGCGGATAAGTTCGGTGGTTTCATTCAGCCGATTTACAGCATCAACGATGCGGTCGCGGACAAGGCAGTTGTTCCATTGCTCTATGAAGGACGGCATGTTCTTCAGGACGTGGATCAAAAGCCGGTTGATACATGGTTTAACCGGGTATGCGAGCCATTAACCGAATATCAGGTAGCTGACCTGAAAAAGAAATTCACTAAGATAGAAAAGATTAATCTGACCGATCAGAAAATTCATATGATTGCTTATGATGTTAGTGAGCATTTCAGTAAGAACTGGCAGGGCACAGGTTTTAAGGCGCAGATTGCCACGGATTCAAAAGCGGCAGCTTTAAAGTTTAAGAAGTCGCTCGATGAGATCGGCAAGGTATCATCAGAAGTAGTCATATCTGCTCCAGATGACCGTGAAGGATATGAGGATGTTTACGAAGAGCCAACAGAAGAAGTATTGAAGTTCTGGAAAACCATCCTGAAACGGTTCGGCAGTGATGCGGAATATAACAAGCAGGTGATCGCTTCATTTAAATATGCCGAACAACCGGAAATTCTAATTGTGGTTGAAAAACTACTCACCGGATTTGATGCGCCGAGAAATACAGTGCTGTATATCGCCAAGTCAATGAAGGAGCATACCCTTTTGCAGGCGATTGCCCGGGTTAACCGCATTTACGAAGGCAAGGATTACGGCTTTATACTGGACTATTACGGGATCCTTGGCGAATTGGATCGTGCGCTGACGGCGTATGAAGAGCTGTCTGGTTTTGACAAAGAGGATTTGGAAGGCACGTTGATTAATATTGCGGAGGAGATCAAAACACTTCCACAGAAATATGCCGATTTGTGGGATATCTTCAAGGCCATTAAGAATCGGCACGACGAAGAGGAATATGAGAAGTTTTTGTTTGATGAGGAAATGCGGCATAAGTTTTATGAAAAGTTGACTGCATTTTCAAAAACATTGAGTATAGCTCTTTCTGCTGAGAAGTTTTATAAAGACACACCAGAAAATCATATCAATAAGTATAAGGACGATTTCAAATTCTTTCAGAAGTTGCGAGTATCTGTTAAAAAGCGGTATGCTGAAGTGGTGGATTTTAAGGAGTATGAGAATAAAATTCAGAAACTGCTTAACACCTATGTGACATCTGATGAAGTAATCAAAATTACAGACCCGGTGAATATATTTGATAAGGAGAAGTTCCAAAAGGAAGTAACAAAGGCGGTTGGCGAAGCTGCCAAGGCGGACATGATTGCTCATCGGACAATGCGGACAATAGAAGAAAAATACGATGAAGACCCTGTTTTTTACGAGAAGTTTTCAAAACTGCTGAAAAAAGCGATTGACGACTACCGTCAGTCTCGTATTACGGACGCGCAGTATTTCCTTACAACAAGCGAGATTATGGACGATGTGCGTGACCGCAAGGATTCGGATATCCCTGAGTGTTTGCAGGACAAGAATGTTGCTAAGGCATTTTACGGCATCATTTATGAGGGAGTCAGCAAACGGAATGATGACAAAAATGTTTCGGCCAATATTGCCATGGAAGTGGACGGAATAATTCAGCGCAATAGAGTTGTGGACTGGCATCTAAAAACCGATATTCAAAACAAGATGCTCAACGAGATTGAGGATTACCTGGCCGATAAAACAGGCCTTGGCTTGAGTTATGAAGAAATTGATGTGATTATGGAGAAGATTATCAATATTGCCAAACGCAGGTATGCCCAATGACGGAACATACAGTAAATTTCGGGGAAAATAAAATTTGCTTTTCTCTTGAGCAAAAACCTCGCAAAGCCGTGCGGATTAGCGTCATGCCTGATCTATCAATCAATGTCACCGCGCCACGCGATTCTTCGGTTGAGAAGGTATTGCAAAAAGTTCAGAGGCGCGCGCCATGGATCGCCAGGCAGATTGATTATTTTCAGTCTTTCATGCCCAAGCAACCGCCGAGGCAGTTTATCAGTGGAGAAACGCACTATTATTTCGGAAGGCAGTATCGGCTGAAGGTGCTTAAGGCTAATCAGCAGGATGTTAAGCTCAAAGGTAAATATATTTTCGTTTATTCCCTTAGGCCGGATAGCAGGCCAAGAACCAGGCGGTTGTTGTATGAGTGGTACCGCGTTCGGGCTAAAGCGATGTTCGATGCGGTTGCCAAACGCTGTCATGAACGGCTGGAAAAGTACCGGGTGAAGCTACCGGTAATTGACGTCAAATCCATGCAATCGCGCTGGGGCAGTTGTGTACATACTAAGGGAAGAATCGGCTTGAATACCGAACTGATAAAAGCGCCGTCGCATTGTATTGAGTATGTGATCATGCACGAGATGTGCCATTTGAAATACCCCAATCACACAAAGAAGTTTTATAACTTCCTGTCCTTAGTTATGCCAGACTGGGCAAAGCGCAAGTCAAGACTTGAGAAGATCGTACTATGAGTAAACGATTTCAAATATTGTCTTTGGATGGCCGTAGAATTAAAGGAGAGATATAATAAGAAGTAAGTCCAGCGGATGCGCAGGTGATGGATGCGCGTAACGCACTGGATGATGTTCTGTCTGTCCGCTATAGATGACCTAGTACTCTGTAAGACTGAATATTGATGTTTTGAATGCAGTTTGCTGTCATTGCGAGCGAGAGCGAAGCAATCTCAACATTGCTTCTGATGAAAAGCGAGATTGCTTCGCTCTCGCTCGCAATGACGACGACAACTGCAAAACGCAAAGAATCAGCCTTACAGAGTACCAGGAACGCTAAAGAGAGTAAAATTTTGTAGTTTCAAACAATTATTGGTATAATGGATTTATTGATTATTAGTGTAACGTGAAAGGTGATATTATGAATGTAAACAAATACACTGCCGTAGCGTTGAAGGCCGCGTGTGCGGCGGGTGAGATCATCAAGAATCATTTCAATAGCCCTGTCGAGATACGCTTCAAAGGCGAGATAGACCCCGTAACTAACATTGACATAAAAGCGCAGGAAACCATACTCAAAATTTTGGAAGTCGCTTTCCCGGGTCACTCCTTTCTTACGGAGGAGGATTCGTCGCACAGGTGTTCGTCCGATTACTGCTGGATAATAGACCCGATGGACGGCACTGTAAACTTTATCCACCGGATACCTTACGTATGCGTATCAATAGCGCTTATGCATAAGGGCAAGATCATATCCGGTGTTGTGCATGCACCGATGCTTTGCGAAACATACAGCGCCCAGGCTGGCGGCGGCGCGTGGGTAAACAAGAAACGCATTCATGTTTCGCCGGAGCGCACGCTTGTGCGGTCGCTCGCCATCACGGGCTTCCCGTATTCCGTCCATGCCTCTGCCAAACGTCATGCGGGCATCATGGCCGGCGTGCTTGAAAAAGTCCAGGGAGTCCGCAGGCTCGGCTCCGCTGCTATTGACCTTGCCTATGTCGCCAGCGGCAAGGCCGAAGCGTTCTGGGAAGAAGAATTGAAACCGTGGGACGTTGCCGCGGGTTCCCTTATATTAAAGGAAGCAGGCGGTAAAATTACGGATTTTTCCGGCGGTAAAAATTTTATTTTCGGCGGCACCATGCTTGCCACAAATGGAATACTCCATCGTTCCATGCTTGAATTGCTAGGAGGGAATAAATGAAGGTGATTGTAGATGCGGAGCTTTGTATCGGCTGCGGATTGTGCGCCTCAAACTGCCCGGAAGTTTTTGAAATGCGGGATAACCTGGCGGTGGTAATAAATGAAACGCCCAATGAATGCGCGCAGCAGATGGTTAAAGACTGCCCGGTGGAAGCGATAAAAATAGAATAAATGGATAAACGTGTCAACGAGATAATCAAGCGGCTGAAAAAACAGTATCCCGGCGCTAAAACGGCGCTGAAATTTTCCAATCCGCTTGAGATTCTTGTCGCCACCATACTCTCTGCCCAATGCACCGATGCCAGGGTGAATGCGGTTACGGAAAAACTGTTCAAAAAATACCGCGTTGCGCAGGATTACGCATCGGTTACCGTCGGAGAATTGGAGCAGGATATTCGTTCAACCGGCTTTTATCGTTCAAAAGCGAAGAATATCGCCGGAGCCGCCCGCAGGATTGTGGAAGAATTCAACGGTAAAGTTCCCGATGATATGGACAAGCTGCTATCCCTCCCCGGCGTGGCCAGGAAAACCGCGAACGTTGTGTTGGGCAACGCATTCGGTAAAGTCGAGGGTATCGTTGTAGACACGCATGTTATTCGCCTAAGCAACAGGTTGGGGCTTACATCGAATGACGATCCGGTCAAAATTGAACAGGATTTGATGAAAATAGTTCCACGCAGTAAGTGGTTTCATTTCGCGCATTTTTTGCAGGCGTTGGGACGGGACGTATGCGTCGCCCGCAACCCCCGCCACTCTGATTGCGTCCTGAAGGATATATGCCCCGGCGCAGCATAACATTCACGGGAATTTGACTTCATATCTTAGTTTTGTTACAATATCCTGCGTTGATGAATGTAATGTTTCAAGCTTAATGCCGGCGGTAATAATGTCGCAAATTCAGGGGGAAAAGGACAATGTTCATGGATACCGTAATAATTGTGTCGGTGATAGTTGTAGCTCTGGGAATACTGGCTGGCATTGCTTTTTTTATTTTGACGCTGATACAGGTGCGCCGCACCGCACGGCAGGCTGAAGAACTTCTGAAACTGTTGCGCGAAGATATGGGCATAATAAACCGCATCACGGGAAGCATCGCATATTTTACGCAGAAACTGAATTCACCCGCAATCAAATTCGGCGCCATACTAAGCGGGCTTGTATCGTTCATGCTTAAACGCCGTAAAAGTTAATATTGATGTTACGCAGCGTGTCATTGCGAGAAGCTTGGCGACGAAGCAATCTCGTCGTTTTGATACGAAACAGCAAGATTGCTTCGCTTCGCTCGCAATGACAGCAGCTTTGGCGTTTCTTGCGTAACATCAGTTAATAGTCATATTGAAGGAGGGAACAATGGCTGATTCATCAAATACTGGCGAGATTTTGTTGGCTTTTCTGGTTGGCGGGCTGGTTGGCACGGCAGTGGGGCTTTTATATGCCCCGAGGCCTGGCAAGGAAACACGCCAGCGGCTCAAAGGGCTTACCGACGACATTTCCGAGCGCATAAAAACCATGAGCGAAGACGTAAAAGAACGCGCGGAACATGCCGTCTCCGAAGCAAAAGAAAAGATTTTCCATCATAAAAACGAGACGGAAGAAGCCTGACACACCTATTGATATAAAAATCGGTTATGGAAATGCTGGGGTAGCTCAGTTGGTAGAGCACAGGTCTGAAAAACCTGGTGTCGACAGTTCAATTCTGTCCCCCAGCATTTTTTTACAGCAACAGTCCTCAGTACACTCACTGTTTACTGATGTTACGCAGCGTGTCATTGCGAGGAGCCTTCGCGACGAAGCAATCTCGTCGTTTTGATACGAAACAGCAAGATTGCTTCGCTTCGCTCGCAATGACAGCAACTTTGGCATTTCTTGAGTAACATCAGTGGATCACTGAAATTAACGCCGGGGTAGCTCAGTGGTAGAGCAACGGTTTCGTAAACCGTAGGCCGTGGGTTCAAATCCCATCCCCGGCTTGCCAATAGTATGATAAAAAAAGTTTTAACAATTTTCTTCCTTACGGTATTCCCATTCATCCCCGCATATCCATCATCCCCCGGCACAAGTATATTCAATTTTTTAAAAATTAATCCTTCGCCGCGCACGGCTGCTATCGCCGATGTTAATGGCATAGCCTCTTCCCAGGCGCTTTCAAATAATCCTGCCATTATCCCCTGGCTTAAAAGCAGCGAATTATCCATCGCTCACCTGGCCTATGTTGCGGACTTAAGTTACAGCCAGGCAAATTACGTCCACTCGTTTAATAAGAAATCCGCGCTTGGCATTTCACTCGGCTACCTGGGAGCAGGGACGATGACGCGCACCGTATACTCCGCTTCCGACGTCAACGAGTTTTCGGAAACCGGGACTTTCGGAGCATCCGACATGCTGCTGACACTGGCTTACGGACGGCGGCCGACACGGTATTTTTCTTACGGCGTAAACGTTAAGGTTGTAAGGGAATCAATTGATGATACCAGCGCCGACGGTGTTTTATTGTCGGCAGGCGGTTATTCCGTTACCCCGCGAACAGCTAAAAAAACAACATTTTCGACGTATAATAAGAACTCCTACCCTAATGGCGAATGGATGTTCGGTTTCGGGGTTTTCAACGTGGGGCCGGCGATAAAAAACATGAATGCTCCAATGGGCGGTTTCTTAAACCTTGGCACATCGTTTGCCCGCGGTTCAGCCTGGTATGCGGAACTTGCGGTTTACGCAGACGAGGCTCACCAACTGCGGACCGGTTTTGAAATTGCCGTAGCCGATCCGGTTCAACTTCGCCTCGGCTACCGCTATCAATTCAAGGATCCGGGGCTTGGCCTTCCAATAACCGGCGGTATAGGCATAAACATCGGAACACTGTCTTTCGATTACGGCTGGGTACCCTACGGCGACCTGGGCCAAACCCACCGGCTCGCAATAACCACAAGATTCCCGAATGGGACGAAGTAAAGCAGTAAAATAAGCATGTGTCTCTTCAGCAGTTTGCGGTCATTGCGAGCGAGAGCGAAGCAATCTCGAAGTTGCTTCTGATGAAAAGCGAGATTGCCGCGCCCTTTGGGCTCGCAATGACCGCAAAAAATGAATTATGACACAGCTTGGAAGCATCCCATTTCTTGTCATTGCGAGGAACGAAGTGACGAAGCAATCTCGTCTTTTATCATCGTCAAACAACAAGATTGCTTCGGCCATGGCCTCGCAATGACCGAAAAAATGAATTATGGAACAGTATGGCAGATAAGCTCCTGCCATTAGTTTATGACAAAACAGTACTACGTATACTTTATGGCAAATGCATCAAACACTGTTGTTTATACCGGAGTTACAAGCAACCTGATTAAACGAATCTATGAACATAAAAATAAACTGGTTGAAGGATTTACAAAAAGATACAACATCCATAAACTTGTTTATTACGAAATCTTTGCTGACATAGAGAACGCTATTAAACGGGAAAAACAAATCAAAGGCGGATCGAGATCAAAAAAGGAAGCTCATATATCTTTACAGAATCCTGAATGGAAAGATTTATACGACGAGATTGCTTCGCTATGCTCGCAATGACACGGTGCGTAATATCGTGTGGCAATATATGCACTTGGTTTTGGGGAAGGAATTAATAATATGGCGGTAACTATTTCAAGACAACCGGAAAATAAAATAATTGGAATTGCCGACAAGATAATGTTGTACGGGTTGCCCATACTTTATTTTCTTATCTCGATCGCTTTTTACCTGCGCACGTACGATTCCGCGCAAATAAAGATAACGCTAATCCAGATAGGCGGAACCATCCTTGTCGCGGCCTGGTTGATAAAGCTTATAGAAGAAAACGGGTGGAGTTTTTATAAGAAAAACATGGCAGTCGTCCTTCCGCTGTTGGCGTTCCTGGTTTCCGGAATTATTTCATATATTTACTCGCCTTTCACTTATGCAAGCGGCAACGAGCTTATACGCCGCGTTTTTTACATGTGCATGGCTCTTATCGCCATCAAAGAGTTCAACAGTGAGGATAAACTGCGCCGGTTGTTCGGCTGGCTGATGTTTGCAACATTCGTGGCTACCCTTTACGGCGTAGTTCAATATCTGGATACGCGCTATTTCCCGCGGCCGCCCGAGCCGGGACTTGACCCTTTTATATGGCGGTTCGCCTTCGGGGGGCGTATTTTTTCCACGTTCGGCAATCCCAACTTTTTTGGAGATTTTCTAGTTGTCATGAGTCCGCTTGTGCTGGCTTTATTTATCAAAAAGCGCAGGTTTTTTCTGATTGTCGCCTGGTTGTTAATCGCTTTTAACACTTACCATACCGGCTCAAAAGGCGCATGGCTTGGTTTTGGCGCGGGGCTTGCCGCTTTTACATTTCTCTCAATCGCTTTTTTCCTGCCCGCGAAAAATGAAAAAATCAAAAAGTTTATACTTATTACGTTGTTTGTTTCACTGCTGCTCGTGGGGTACAACATATATACTGCGCTGATGGGAAGAACGGACAGCGCGTCTTTCCGTTTGTTCACGTGGATATCAACCTTTGAAATGATAAAAACGAACCCGGTGATCGGAACCGGCATCGGCTCATTTTACGTTACCTACCCGGCATGGAGGCGGCCGCAGATATTTTATATCGAAGGGCGCCACAACACTGAAACCGACCACCCTGAAAATGAATACCTCGAGGTCTGGTATGACGAGGGCATTATCGGCATAGGGATATTCCTGTGGCTTTTATCGGCCTTCTTGCTGGCGGGATTCAGAAACCTGCGCACCCTCAGCAAAACAACTGATAAAACAAAAAACGATTTGCGGCCTTATTATCTGCTTGGCTTGTTAACCGCCCTTATCGCCCAGCTTGCGCATAATACGGTATGCGTTTCGCTGCGCTTTGTTTCCTCAGGCATATTTTTGTGGCTGTTGGTGGGGCTTATCGGGGCCATAAGCATTCATTACCCGTCGCCGCAACTGCCTGATAACACCGAACCGCCCCGCCTGCCTCCGTTTTTTAAAAGAGGGGCGCAATACCTGGTTGCGGCCGTGGCGGTATATTTCATTATTATGTTTTACGGATTTTTCCAGGCGGATATAAATCACAACATGGCTATTTTCTATTCCAAGCAGGGGCAGTGGCCCCAGGCTCTGGATTATTACACGACCGTAACAAAGCAGAACCCGTCGTTCATAATGTCGCATTATTTCATGGGTAACGTTTACAACGACCGCTGGACGGAAGGAGATGCCGAGCGTTCCATAGAAAAATATAACGACGTATGGAAGCTGGCGCCGAATTACGTGCAGTCCCATCACCAGGCGGGATTGATATTCCTTAAATGGGGCGAAGACGAAAAACGCAAAGCCGACGAAGCCCGCAGGAGCGGGGATAATAAATCGGCGGAAGAACATGACAAAAAGAAACTGGAACTATGGAACAGGGCGCTGTCCGAGTTCGAGCGTTATCGCAATATAGACCCTATTTTCCCTTTGAATTACTATCGCATGGCATGGGTTTACATGCAACTGGGACAGCCCGAAAAAGCCGAGGAAATGTATCTCGCGCACCTTGAATTCCCTGAAAAACTTAAGCAACCGCCCCATAATGCGTGGGTTGAAGATTGGGCGCCGCGCCGTGGTTCCGAATATGCGGAAACAAGCATGAATATCGGCAATATCCGTTTCATGCGCAACGATCTGGATGGCGCGTTCAAATACTATGAACTGGCCTTGCGGCTTGATCCGAAGTCCGTCAGCGCTATGAAAAACCTCGCCGTAGTATACGGGCGCAGGGGAAAGATGCAGGAGGCCACGGACATGTGGAATAAGGTGCGCGCAATCGCTCCTAACGACCCCGATGTTCAAAAAGTCTTCGGCCTTTCCAGAAATTAGATAACATGAAACGTCTTTTTAGTTTCTTAATATTATTTTTACTGGTAGTCCCGCCTCTTATATTTTTTACCGACCTGACGCGAAATCCCTATTATTTCCAGATAGTGCTGGTCAATGCGGGAACGGTTATCCTGTGGATGCTTTGGCTATACAACGGCATTGCAAATAAAAAACTGGCCTGTCCCACAACCCCGCTGGACATTCCAATGTGGTCATTCCTGGCCGTGGCAACGCTTTCATGGGCGGTAATGTTCGTGATAAACCTGCCGCATCCCTACATGAAATACGGCGTGTATAATGAAGGCCTTAAGCGCTGGCTGTTCCTGCTTGTAAACTCGATACTTGTCTATTACATGGCCGTCAATTTCATAGACGATTCAAATCGCCGCCGCATGATACTGGCTGTTTTATGGACTGGTTTTATCGCGTCGGTTTACGGCATACTTCAGTACTTCGGCATAGAGCTGATATGGCCGCACGTTCTTAACCCTTATGGAACAAGAAGCGTGTCCACCTTCGGAAATCCAAACTTTCTTTCGCCTTATCTTGTGATGCTTTTCCCGTTGTTATTCGTCTACTATATACAGGCGGCGAATGCCGCCAAACGCTTTTTTTACCTTTTGTTTTTCGGGGTTTACCTGGGCGTGCTTATATGCACGCTCACGCGCTCGTCATGGCTTGGATTTGCTTCTTCGATGGCTGTTACAATCGGGGCAATCGCCATATTCGAGAGGCAGTTGCTTATAACGCGATGGAAACATATCGTTATACCCATTGCCGTATCCCTGTTGATAGTTTTCTTCTGGCCTAAAAGCGGAACGGGCGGCGGCTCGGTAGTAATGGATCGTATTGCCGAAACCGCTATCGCAAAAAAAACATATTACGGCTCATGGCACCAGCGCCGCCTGATATGGTCATGCGCATGGCACATGGTTATGGAGTATCCCGCACTGGGCCGGGGTTGGGGCTGTTTTGAGCTGTTCTACCCGTCCTACCAGGGCAGGCACCTTTTCATGGAGGCATACGTCAGCTTCCGCACACATGCCAATAACGCGCATAACGAGATGCTTGAAATCTGGTCGCAAACCGGTATAGCCGGTTTCGGTGTATATCTGTGGCTGCTTTTTACCCTGTTTTCATACGCCCTGTTCCTTGTAAAAAATCTGACGGGAGAAAAGAAGCTGCTTGCCATTGCGCTAACCGCATCCGTTGTGGGTATGCTTACCGATAACCTGTTAAACGTTTCACTGCATTTCGCAATCCCCGCATTTTTGTACTGGTGGAACATAGGGTTGCTCGCAGGGCTGGGGGTGGTTGAAAAGAAAACCATAAACATCGGCTCAACGGCCGCGCGCGGCGCCGTTATCGTACTGATAATTTTCGGCGGGGCGCTGGTGGTGCGTTATGCCGCCAATTTTGCCGGCGAAATACACTATTTCTCGGGCTTCAAACATTCCAAACGCGACAATCTGCCGGCGGCTACAGCCGAACTTGAGGCCGCGCATCGGTTACAGCGGTTGGAAGTTAATAACAATTATGAGCTGGCAAACGCATACGCCCGTACCCAAAACAGGGAAAAAGCGCTGGAAATGTACAAAGAATCATTACGCGCAAACGCAGGCTATGACGAGATCTATTTCAACCTGGCTACCGTGCTGGCGCAAAGCGGTAAAATAACCGATGCGACTATCGAATACACGCGTTCCATCTATATAAACCCTCTTTCCCCGGAGTCTTACAACGCGCTGGGAAGCATATTTTTGCAATCGCCGGAACTCTATGCGCGCGCCGGTGTGGAGTTGTTCAAGCAATGCCTGCACTTTTTCCCGCGCAACAAGGAGATATGGAATAACCTGGGTTATCTTTATACCCGCCTTGACCGTAATGAGGAAGCCCTGGACGCCTATAAAAAAGCCTATGAAATAGATCCTGATTTTGAACTTGCAAAGAAGAATCTTAAGATAACGCTTGCCCGACTGGGGCGCAATGACGGCGCGTTAAACGAGATAGAAAACCTTTTCAGGGCGGTGGAAGCCGATATTGTGTCTAAAAACTGGCAGGCGGCGCTATCCCGGTGTGAAAAGCTTGTGAGCCTCGCCCCGGGCAGCTTCAAGGCGCATTTTTACCTGGGTAACATCTATTTCACATTGGGAAGGACGGCCGATGCATTCAACGAATACAAAACAGCCCTTTCTTTTGACCCGAAAAACACTTCCGTGATGGTCAACATGGGGCTGGTTTATTACGAAACAAAACAATATGAAGCCGCCCGGCAGGTATTCCAGCAGGTGCTGGGCATAACCCCCGATAATGCGTTTGCAAAGGACAAACTCCAACAAATTAACGCAATGCCTGTAACTAAATAAATAATTTTGCTATAATTTGTTGGATTATACACTTGGTTTTGTCTCAATGCCGTTTAGTTAAAACTTTTGTTCTTAAAACACGATTCATTTTTTTAGCTCAAGTTCCTTCTCCCCGCGGGGAGAAGGACAGGATGAGGGGGAAATCGTCGCAATATTGAACAACCCCTCACCTTAATCCTCTCCCCGGAGGGGAGAGGAAACTGATTTGGTGAAGATAAAAAACTTAACTAAACGGCATTACTGCTAAACGCTGAAGAGACACAATTTTTCAAAGTTATATACCTGGAGGTTTTCCGATGTCAGGGCATTCTAAATGGGCCGGTATTAAACACAAAAAAGCTATTATTGACGCAAAGAGGGGAAAAGTATTTACCAAGGTTATACGCGAAATTACCGTGGCGGCGCGCGAAGGCGGGGGCAATGTTGAAAACAACGCGCGGCTGCGCAAAATAATTGAAACCGCGCGTAACGCCAACATGCCTCAGGATAACATCAAAAAAGCGGTGCAGCGCGGCACGGGCGAGATACCCGGCGTAATGTACGAGGAAGTGGTTTACGAGGGCTACGGGCCGGCGGGCGTGGCCGTGATAATAGAAGGCACTACCGACAACCGTAACCGCACCGCATCTGAAATACGTAAAATGTTTTCCAGTCACGGCGGCAACATGGGCGAAAGCGGCTGCGTATCCTGGATGTTTTCGCAAAAAGGATATATAGGCGTTGAAAAATCCAAATTTGACGAAGAAAAGCTGATGTCTCTCGCTCTTGAAAACGGCGCGGAGGATTTTAGAACGGACGACGAGGACTTTTACGAGGTTCTAACCACGCCGGCCGATTTCGAAGGCGTTAAGCAGGCGCTTGAAAAAGCGGGCGTCCCCATCGCAAACGGAGAGGTAACGATGCAGCCGCAAACATACATTAAGCTTACCGGCAAAGACGCGGAACGCATGCTTGCGCTTATGGACGACCTTGAAGCGCACGATGACGTTAAAAACGTATACGCAAATTTTGACATATCCGAAAAAGAAATGGAAGCGATAGAAGCAGGCAACAAATAGCATGATCGTTCTGGGCGTTGATCCCGGGCTGTCGTTGACAGGTTGGGGGCTGGTGCAAACCGGCTCAGGGGACAACGTAGCGCTGCTCAATTACGGCTGCATCAAAACAAAACCCTCTCAAAAGCTGGGCGAGAGGCTCAAAGAAGTCCACAACTGCCTGCGCACCGTAATACAACGCTACACGCCGGAAATACTGGCCATCGAGGAGTTGTTTTTTTCCAAGGAGGCGCGCACCGTGGCTGCCGTCTGCCAGGCGCGGGGCGTAATACTGTTGTCCGCAGCGCTTGAAAACCTGCCGGTTTGCGAGTACAATCCCCGCCACGTCAAAATCGCGCTTACCGGTTACGGGTCAGCCGACAAGAACCAGATACAGCAAATGGTTAAAACGTTCCTGAAACTTACTGAAATCCCCAAACCCGACGATGCCGCGGATGCGCTTGCCATAGCCATATGCCATGCGCACACGTCGCGGTCCCCGTTAAATATACGATGATAACCTTTCTTCGCGGAACACTCGACTGTGCCGGAAACGGCGTCGCAATCGTAGACGTCAACGGTATCGGCTACGAAGCCTGTATCTCCGCCTCATGCATGAACCAGCTTCCTCCCATGGGGCATCCCGTAAAACTTTTTGTTTATGAATCGGTAGCCATGTATGGCGGCAACGTTACGTTATACGGTTTTCTCACCGAAGAAGAACGCGACCTTTTCACCCTGCTTAAGGAAGAGGTCCCGGGCGCGGGCGCAAAAAAAGCGCTGGATTACCTTGATAAGATTACCTCGTCCATCCACGATTTTAAAAACGCGATAATCAATAAGGATATTGCAGTGCTGACCGGCGCATTCGGCTTCACGAAAAAGACGGCCGATAAACTTGTCGCGGCTCTTAAAGATAAAATCGGCGAAGCGCCTTTGCCGGTAATCGGCCGTTCGGCTGAACGCGCGCCGTCGCGGCTTCGCACGGATGCCGTGCAGGGGCTTGTGGCGCTTGGATACAAGGAAAGCCATGCGCGCGAGATAATAGATAAGTTGCTGGAAACGGAAAAAGCGCAACAATCTCTTGAACAACTGCTGCGCTCCGCCTTGCGGTATTTATAATGAACATTGATAACAATATTAACGACAGGGTAATTGCCCCCGTGCCGCTGCCTGAAGAGCGCAAGATTGAGAATACGCTGAGGCCGCAGACGCTCGACGAGTTTATCGGCCAGGAAAAGCTTAAGGAAAACCTTAAGATTTTCATCCAGGCGGCGAAAAACCGCAGCGAGGCGCTTGATCATTGCTTATTTTACGCGCCGCCCGGCCTGGGGAAAACCACTCTTGCCCACATCATAGCCCGCGAGATGGGCGGTAATATGCGCTCAACTTCGGGGCCTGTGCTTGAACGGGTCGGAGACCTTGCCGCAATACTCACAAATCTTGCCGAGGGGGACATACTTTTCATAGACGAAATACACCGCATGAACCATCTCGTGGAAGAATCGCTTTATCCCGCGATGGAAGACTACGAGCTTGATATTATCATCGGCCAGGGGCCATCGGCGAAAACCATCAAATTGCCTCTCCCGCGTTTCACGCTTATAGGCGCGACCACGCGCGCCGGCCTTCTTTCAAGCCCGCTCCGGGAACGTTTCGGGATCGTTAATCACCTTGATTTTTATACCGGCGGCGAGTTGACCAGTATAGTGTCGCGCTCAAGCATACTGCTGAAAATTGACATATCGGACGAAGCCGCCAGTGAGATCGCGCGCCGCTCAAGAGGCACGCCGCGTATAGCAAACCGGCTGCTGCGCCGGGTGCGCGATTTCGGCGAGGTCAAGTCCGCCGGCAAGGTTGCTATCGAAATGGCGCGCTACTCGCTGGCCGCCCTTGAGGTTGACGAATCCGGCCTTGACGCGATGGACAGGCGAATACTAAAGGTAATCATAGACAAATTTTCCGGCGGCCCCGTGGGCATAGAAACAATCGCAGTTGCGGTTTCCGAGGAAGTTGACACCATTACGGATGTGTACGAACCTTTTCTTATGCAGGCAGGGTTTCTCGCGCGCACTCCGAGGGGGCGCGTAGTAACGCAACACGCATACACCCATCTAGGATACACCCCGCCGGCAAAAAACCAGGAAGAACTCTTTTAGCTCACGTTCCTTCTCCCCTTCGGGGAGAAGGCCAGGATGAGGGGAAAATCGTCGGAATATTGAACCACCCCTCACCTTAATCCTCTCCCCGGAGGGGAGAGGAAACTGATTTGGTGAATATATGGATACACTCCATTACTTGCAGTCAAGGAAGGCGTTGGCCAGGCTTCAGGCGCAGCACCCCTTGCTAAAAATTGATTGTTGCTATAACCCGTATGTCGGATGCGCCGGCGGCTGCGTATACTGCCCGTCATCCCGTCTCTCAAAAACCGGCGTGCGGACGAATATGCTGCACCTGCTTTCGCGGGAACTGGATGCTACAACCCATAAACTGCATATTGGCATCGGAACATCCTGCGAGCCTTACTGCGGCGCCGAAAAAAAATTCAACCTGACCCGTCATGCGCTTGACATTATAATGAAGCGCCGCATGCCGCTTCAGATATTCACTAAATCCGAGCTTGTCTTGCGGGACATCAGTATGTTGCGGGATTACTCGCAAAGCGGTTTGCTCGCTGTAAGCATTTCCATCTGCACCATGGATAAAAAGCTTTCCCAAACGCTTGAACCCGGCACGCCCGATCCCCAATCGCGGATTGACCTGCTGGTCGCGTTAAAGCGCCAGGGCATATTTGCCGGCGTCGTGCTCTCGCCGATTATCCCGGCAATCACGGACTCACGCGAACAAATGAAGGAAGTGGTTGAACGCGTAAAAAAAGCCGAGGGAGATTATATATTGCCTGCAATACTATGCATGGCGCACCCGGCGATGAAGTCGTTTTTTATGAATTTTCTGCATTTGCATTTTCCCAAAGTTGAACACAGGTTGTTTGCTCTTTACGAACGCAACATTATGCCTCCGGAGCCA
>Ga0208977_1000770_pt1 | contig 20183 bp, 22 predicted proteins | sample RifOxyA2_FD_184030 | JGI IMG/M metagenome (GOLD analysis project Ga0208977, IMG submission 184030) | Groundwater microbial communities from Rifle, Colorado - Rifle Oxygen_injection A2 (SPAdes) | ecosystem: Environmental > Aquatic > Deep subsurface > Groundwater | place: Rifle, Colorado, United...
CAATCATGCTTGTTCTTGATCACGATCAGAAATACCAGTCCATGTATATCAGAAGGATAAGCATGGCTTTTCCACTCATCATAGATGAGTGGTATTTCTGACGTATAAATAAAAACTAACATCAGTATCGGTAGAAAAAGCAGGACAAGAACCAGTAGCAAGACTAGTAAAAGAAAAATTAGAAAAAAAACCAATAGAGAACAACATGAAAACAGCAGACAAAAAACCGATAATTCCCAATACTAATAATCCTGAAATCTTCATCAAACAAACAACCCAACAATCAAGAATATAAAGTTAACGAAAAAAAACAGAATGAAACTAATATCATTAATCAATAGCACGTATTTCAGCCATTAAATCCTTAAAAGTATTTGCAGATCCAAGAGCATATCCTGTAAAGCAATATCCTTGTGCACACACCTGCTGAGATGCATCATTAGGAACTGACAATCCTGTACCGTATTTGTATGCCTTCATAAAATCACCTACACCAACCCACGTAGTATGAAGCATGCCTTTCATATGAGGCGCATTTGAAGCATTAGCATTAAGATGTCTATTCAACTGACCTAAAGCAACATTGCTTCTCATCCACGGTGAAGATACCACATCAAATCCCTTGCTTGCAAAATATTCTGGAGTTGCAGGATTAATAATATAATGCCAATCTGCAATAATTACATTATCTCTTGATATGATATCAATAGCGGGGCTGGTAGCTTCATTTCCTGTACGCGTATCAGACTCGTACATAATTTCATTAGAAGGCCATAACTCATTACCATTAGCATCCCTTTCAACCCAATCATCATACTTAAGCAGTTCATCACCCCATATCCACATCCTCACTCCCCTTGATTGAAGATAGTCATGCAACAATCCGTATTCATATGCATATACTTCAGCGTATGGTTGCCCTTGATAATATGGCGTGCCTGCGTATTCAGCAGTCTCTAATGTTGGCATCATATACGCTTCATCAAGACCAACCATGAAATCCTGTGCTTCAAAGGCATCTAAAAGATCATCAGTCAAATCGAAAATAATAGGATGAAGATCAGGATGATAAGGGTTCCAGCTACGATCATTAATCGTAGGTCGTGCAGGCTTTGTCGCTGTTGCGGGAGTTATATCAAACTGGGGATATGCTCTGAGAAGCCCCACTCGATGTTGAGCATCCTCTCCGCTGCCTTGATGACTGAAGTAGGAAACTCCAGGGAAGCAGTATATACCTGCATCACGACAGGCAGCTAACACTTGTTTAACATCAGACTCTTCAAGTGAAGGCCTTGTGTCAGATGTTTCACTAACTTCAGGATGAGACGGAAATTGGTAATGATAATAATCAGCACGCCATTGTATTACATTCACGCCCTCATTCTTCAAATCATTACGTATAAACTCTAGCAATTCAGGAGTCACATCGGCTTTTCCTAAGCCTAATGTTAAGCCACGTATAGGAATTTTTGCATTTGAAGTGCATCCCTCATCTACTTGGTCATTACAATCAGTATCATTACAATCAATTAAATCATCATTATCATCATCTAACTCATTATCACAAATCTCAAAATCCTGACCACCAACCTTATTTGCACAATACTGAGCAAGAGAAGGATTAACACCTTCTTGCAAACATGCTCCATCAACACAACCATTAGAACAATTAAAATAAACAAGACTAGATCCAACATATTCCCCGATGACACAAGGATTAACACAAAAATCAGAAACAGAAGAAACAACACAACCAGAAACAACACTAGAACCCTTAACAAAAAAACCATTATCAGAATCAAGAGAAAAAGAGGGACAAACACCAACAGAACGACCGGTGATACTATATCTATTCAAATCATCAATCGAGAATAACGTAATAACTACAACAAACATAGCAACAAACCCTATAATAAACAATCCTGAAACCTTCATCAAAGAAAACAATCGAGAAACCAATATAAAAAGTTAACGAAAAAACACTCAAATCTATCTTCCAGCATATATCTCTATCATAAATTATTATCTCATATCATTTTTATTCCATTCTTCAATATATCGACAACTAATGGATCTTTCTTGTTTTTATAGAAATCTTTTGTGAAATAATGCACTTGCACATCCTTAAGGTATCTTTGATGCATTTTCTGCACTATTGAAGAAATTCTTTTCTTTTCCTTTGAAGTTATTTTATCACTTATTACGGCTATGTCAATGTCCGAATCATTCTTATAAATGAGCTTAGCATAACTTCCGAATAGGTATGTTTCAGCTGATTTTATCTTAACAAGATAAGATTGCAATTCTAAAATGGAGAAATATGCATCTAGAGGTATCTTTTTTAATTTAGAATGATCATCCGATATCAATTTCAGAATCTGAATAAATTCTTGATTGAACATTATCATTCTTTTTTCCTTCAATAATAATTTCATGTTTATGAGCATTGTCAGGGCATTGTCAAGCATCACATTATTCATCTTGGTGTGTTTTTGAATATCATCCCTACTAAATCTTGAGCCTGGTGCCAGGGAGAAAACTGTCAGTACCTTCACTAATCCTAAATCAAACAATGGTATTATCATTTTATCAGTGGTTTCATTCTTTCTATATATGGTAAGACTATGCTTTCATGAAATTCTTTTGCTCTAGAGAGATACTGCCTATGCATGAATTCCGAGCCAGTATAATATTGCGCCTTTACTCTTTCTCTTTTTGCATCTGCCAAATCATTTGCCAAAGAAAGGAACTCTTTATGCCCTTTGTCTAACAGATTTATCAATTGCTTATTCTTCACCAAATCCTTGAGGACAATTATTGTGGTAGTATGGACTTTAAGATCAACCTTGATGCCAAAATTTTTTGCCAATAATAATTTAGTCAAATCATGAATGGCATAGTATCCAGATATTATGCTCCACCTAGGATATTTGGACATTACATATTTTGAATGCTGCAGATTGTCTTTATATGAACTTGTGAAGAAATTAATATAGCGTGTTTTCTCTAATTCAGATATCTTTGAGATCATTCCTTGTTCAAACAAAACATCTATTTTTACCATAATATAGGTAGAAATTCTCTTTTATTTATATATTTTACTAAAATAATGGTAAATATTTTACCAAAAACAAAATCTATCTCGCTGCATGTATCTCGATCACATCGCCGTTGTTGAGAACATGATCCTTTCCCACAGGTAATTTCTTCTTGACATCTATGGCCTTGATGAAATTATTGCCGAAATCAGAATGTAATTTGAATGCAAAATCAAGTGCTGTTGTTCCTAGCGGCATTAAGAAGCAATCAGGAAGCACTCTTCCATATTGATCTGTCAGCTTGCTCACTCCTCCTGGAAATATTGCAATGTATTTAAGCAGATTAAAGACTGCCGCATTCAAGCAATTCTGAACACCTGTTCCCTCAACAAATTGTTTTAACACATTTTCTTTAATAAAATTCAATGCTGCTTTCTGTTTTTCGCTTAGCTTTGACTCATCAATAAACTCAAAATCTTTATCACCAGGAATATATTTTATTAATTGATGCTTTGCAGCCTCTTTTAATGCAAGCTCTGACTCTGCAGAGCAAGGAACAATAATCAATTCAGGATATTCAGCCCTTATTCTCTTATAATTCTCATTAGCTATAGGAATATCCATCTTGTTTGCTGCAATTATCATTGGCTTGGTGATTTTCCTTAATGATTTTGCAATATTCATCAAATCATCCTCTGTCCATGAAGTTAATTTTTCTTTTGGAAGATTTAATTTCCTAATAACATCCTCAACCATTTCCTCTGTAACTTTTAATCCTGATAACTGTTTTCCAAGTGCTTTTGCAGGATCAGTATGCTCCTGCTGGATTTGTCTAGCAAACCTCTCCCAGCCTTTATTGATTATTCCGAGATACCAGTAATCGATTTCTTCTGCCAAGAATATAATGTCATTTACAGGATCATAGCTTCCAGCCTCTATACTTTCTCCTTTCTCATTTGTGGTCCCTGCAAAATCCACTAAATGAATCAATGCATCTGCCTGTCTTAAATCGTCTAAGAACTGGTTTCCAAGTCCTTTGCCTTCATGAGCTCCAGGAACAAGCCCAGCAACATCAATAATGTCAACAGGCACGAATCTTTTATGATTAACACAAAACCCTTCTCTCGGGTTGCACTGAGTCTTAAAGAATGTGTCAACACAATCAATCTTCACAAATCCAACACCATGATTTGGCTTGATGGTTGCAAAAGGATAATTAGCTATAAGGACATCCATTAATGTAGCTGCCTTGAAGAATGTGCTTTTTCCCGTATTTGGCTTTCCTATTATACCTATCTGCATAATTAAGAGAAAGATGAGGGTTTTAAAAATTTAATCTAAGATTTTATGAATTCTTGCAGAGCGGCGAGAATCTTTGTGTCAGACAATTTACCATCCGATGACATGTTACTTATCTGTTTGCTCCAATATTTTTCCTCTGATTCTATTATATCCTTCACTGACTTAGTAGATTCTGTATATTTTTTTGCAAATTGATTACAAAAGAATGCCTTAAAAATATAATCATTCATTATTTTTCCCTTATCCTCAAAGAACTCTTTTAAACTTGAATATCCTTTTGCATTTGGCGTAAATATTTGATGTATGCCTGCTGATACAGCATCATTATATGCAATTCTAATACGTTCTTTGAGAGATTTATCATCAAGAGTCGAACTCCTAAAATAGAATTCTGCAAATTCCTCTAAAGGAAGCACCGCTTTGTCGGGATATTGCAAGGAGAAATTAAAACTGTATTTCTTGATTATTTGATTATAGAGTTTTTCCCCTTTTTCCCTGTCTAGATTTATTTTGATTGTTTTTGACATGAATTAAGGAATATCTTAATCTATAAATAATTATCCCTGTCAAAATCGCAAATTTTCCGTTTATAACCGTAAAATTTTCGAAAAATATAAATAATCGTTTATAAAGCTGTTAATATGGACAAAAAAAGTTTTGATGAAACTTTATTGCAAACAATCATTGAAGCAACCATTAATGGTCTAAAAAGTGGTAAAGATTGGCTTGGTGTTGGTATTAATATAAAATCTAATATAAAAAGAGACATAACTAATTTGCTAGAGGATTATTTCAAGCAATCTGAATATGAATTGAAGAAAACAGAAAATGGAGAAACATTGAATATATTCGACAAAGAATACCAAACCGTATCATTTAACTCAAAATACACAATACCAGGCATCCATAACATCTCTTTAAAGCATCTTCCAGAGGAAAATCTGGAATTAATGCTATCCATAGGAAATGAATACTTAAAATATCATTCGGTTAAAGTCATTCTGCAGAAATTAAATAATAAGTATAAGTTCAGTAGTTTTCAATATATTGGATCTGTATATGAAATGTCAAGAACCACCGGTCAAATGCACAAAATCACAGATTTTGGCACGCTGAAAATGTCTTCATTTTCATCGGACCGGTGGCATGATTGCTAGCAATCAAGCTTGTTCTTGATCACGATCAAAAATACCAGTTCATGTATATCAGAAGGATAAGAATAGCTTATCCGCTCATCATAGATGAGTGGTATTTCTGACGTATAAAAATGAGACTATTTATAGCAATTCCGTTGCCAGAAAATGTGATAAATATTGTGAGAGAATATCAGTCAATGCTTTCTGAAGATTTCAGGCCAGTGAGGATTGACCAAGTCCATCTATCTATAGCATTTTTAGGAGAATTGCTTGGATCTGAGGATATAGTAAGTAAATTGCAGAAAGTAAGATACAATAAATTCAATCTTAAAACAAAAGGTTACGGATTCTTTCCCTCTGATAAAAAGATAAGAGTTATATGGATTGGCCTTGAAGAGAATCAGGATTTCATGAATTTACAGCATGATACACGTAAAAACTTCAATTTCAGGGAAAAGCTCATGCCTCACATCACGATTGCGAGAGCAAAATCATTAATAACAGATAATGAAACTCATTGGAAAAATACATTATTAAAAATAAAATATGATGAAGCAGAATTCATTGTCGACAGATTCATCCTATTTGAGAGTGTTCCCTGCCCTAAAGGATATGAGCATAAAGAACTTGCAGTGTTTGAGAGTGAATAAATTTAAAAACAATTGAAACTTCTTTTTTTCGTGAACGAATTATTTGAAGACAAAGGATTAATCCTAGAAGATAAATGGATAAAAATAGTAAATGAATTAATGCCTATTAAAGAACTAAATGATTCTAAAAAAAAAATTACAGCAGAATTAATCAAATTAGTTGAGAATGCAATTATGCAAAGGATTCAAGGCATTGATCATGTCGGAATATTCTTCTCAGGAGGTCTTGATTCAAGCTTGATTGCTGCGATATGCAAGAAACATAAAGTGAGATTCACTTGTTATACTGTTGGTTTTCAGGATGGGAATATGGAAGTTCCAGAAGACATAGAACATGCTGAAAAAGTAGCGAAATTCCTTAAACTTAATGATTATGAATTCAAAACAAAGATATTCAATCTGAAGGAAGCAGAGGAAATCATAAAAAAGACAGCAAAGATTCTTAAAGGCATACAAGAAAATTCTAACATAAACAAGATCGTCAATATCGGAGTCGGTAGTGTAGAACTAGCTGCATATTCCATATCAAACAAAGAGAAATTCTTTTTTTCAGGACTTGGTTCAGAGGAATTGTTTGCAGGATATGAAAGACATAAAAATAATCCTACAAATCAGGAATGCTTTAATGGATTATTGAAGATGCATCAAAGGGATCTGTTGAGAGATTCAAGAATCTCAGAATCAATGAATTTCAAATTCTTAACACCTTTTCTTGATAAAGAGCTTATTGAATATGCGCTAAGAATACCTATCAAATACAAGATAAATAAAGAAGGCAGCAAAATGATTCTTAGAAAAACAGCTTTAGATTATCTTAAAGAATACTCTAAAAGACCTAAAAAAGCAGCCCAGTATGGCAGCAGTTTTGATAAGGCAATATCAAGATTAGCAAAGCTAAATGGATACAAAGACAAAATCAGCTATATTAACAGTATTTGATATTTGCTTTATTGCGCTCATACAGTTTATGCATTAGATGTTATGACGAGTCTAGTGATTTAGCATGTTATCATCAAGATTCGCTAGGCAATAAAGCAAATTATGATTATTTGACAAAATTTATAAATTATGGTTCCAATAATACTTCTATGAGCAGAAAACATAAGAAAGAACAATCATCAAAGAATCTTACATCTAATATGTACTTCATTGCAATAGTGTGTATAATACTAATAGTGGCTATTGTCATGTTCTCAATAAACTCAGCTCCACCTGCAAGTGATTCAGCAGGCAGCGCATATACTGCAAATATTGTTGAGACTCCAGGGATGGTAAAGGAATATAGTGCAACCGAGCCTACTGTTTATCAATACCTTAGACAGGAAGTTTCTCAGGAATGATTAGCAATGAAATGTTCTACAAAATATATTATTATTCATACTAAGAATGAGAAAGAGATTCTGAATATTACAGATAAGGTTGAGCAGGCACTTCTTGAATCAGGAATAAAAGAAGGATTATGTTTAGTAAATAGTATGCACATTACATCGTCTGTATTCATTAACGATGAAGAATCTGGATTGAAAAAGGACTTTTTGGATTGGTTAGAAAATTTAGCTCCTGAAAAGCCTGATTACAAGCATCATCAAACAGGAGAAAGCAATGCAGATGCACATCTTAAGAGAACAATCATGGGTAGAGAGGTTGTTATTGCAGTCACCAAAGGAAGACTTGATTTCGGTCCATGGGAGCAGATATTCTACGGAGAATTCGATGGAAAAAGAGATAAAAGAGTGTTAGTGAAGATAATCGGAGAGTAAATTATTTCCTATGTTTCAATGCTTCTTTTAATATAGCTTTTCCAACATCGCCCCATTGAATATATTTATTAAAATCTTTAATAGGAATTAACTTCCTTCTTATTATTCCCCCGTCAGGATCAGGTGAAGATTCTTTTATCTTTGATAGTTCTGCAACATGTCTTAGCTGATAGACAATCTTCCGGGGTTCTATAGTTTTAGAATATCCTAACATTCTAGCACTCTTCACTTCAGCTTATGCTTCTTCATCTACTTCTCTACATAGTCCTTGTAACGGTGTTTCATTTTTTTCTGGCTCGCCACCCGAAAGATTCCAAAAAACATCTTTTCTACTTCTTACAATTAATATCTTATCTTTATAAAAACATAGACCATAAACTTGTGTAATAGGCTTTAAATTTTTATAAGAAGAAGCATTATGCCATTCTGAGATTATTTTTCTTCCTTCATAAAACCATGTGTCTCTGACAACCATAATATGCTAGATAATAACCTTTATAAAAACATATCGGAATTTATAATCATGGAAATATTCATTATTAGGCATGGAGAGTTTGATCCAAGCAAGCTAGATCCTGATCCGGCATTGAACAAGCAAGGCATGTTGCAGGCAAAGCTTGTTGCAAAAAGGCTTTCTAAAATAAAATTTGACAAGATATATTGTTCTGACATGAAGAGAAGCCTTGAAACACTGAAACAAGTAAGATCATATCAGAGATGTCCTGTTATAATTTTGTCTGAACTGAGAGAGGTTGCTTCTGAAGTGAATGGAGCAAAAAGGAGAAGTTTTGTCAAGAGGAGAAAAGTCTTAAAAGAAAAATTCAAACTTAACAAGATATTCAAGAGGATAATCAGAGAGAATCTTAAGGATAGCAAAATCTTGATCATAAGCCATGCAAATGTGATCAATTTCTTCCTAAGCAAATTCCTTGGAGTTAGCTGCAAACATTTCTGGAAGATAATGGTCTGGCCGACTGCATTGACTATTGTTGAGACAAACAAGAAAAATTACATAATCAAGCTTATCGGAGACACTTCGCACATGAAAGAGCATCAATTCAAGATGCAGCCACATCTTGATCCTGAAGGAAACCATATCAACAGATAATGCCCACATATCTTTCTGGACAACATTTATAAAAAACAACTGATTCTTTTCATCATGCAATTTACAGACAAATACAGGCCTAGAAAGACATCTGAAGTCATAGGACAGCAGGAACAGATAGGAAAGATAAAAACAAAGGTTTCTGATCATAATAAATCAAAACTGAAAAAAGCATTATTGATTTATGGTCCTTCTGGAACAGGCAAGACAAGCGCAATGCATGCATTGGCAAGAGAGCTTGAACTGGAAATAATTGAGGTCAATGCTTCTGATACACGAAACACAGAAGGATTAGAGAATATATTATTGCCTGCAATAAGACAACAATCATTATTCAGCAAAGGAAAAATAATATTGATAGATGAAATTGATGGATTAAGCGGAACAAATGATAGAGGAGGAATTCCGACTGTCATCAAACTAATAGAAGAATCACGATATCCAATAATACTGACTGCCAATGATCCCTGGGATCAGAAATTCAATAGCCTAAGACAGAAATCAGTGATGGTAGAATTCAAAGCAATAAGCTTTATTGACACTGTGAACCATTTAAAGCAGATCTGCAAAAAAGAAAAGATTACATTTGATGAAGATGCAATAAATAACCTCGGAAGATTATCATCAGGAGATTTAAGAAGTGCGCTAAATGATCTGGAGAATATCTCATCAGGATCAAAGAAGATAACGAAAAAGGATGTCGAGAATACTTCTGAAAGAGAGAAAGAGGAATCAATAATAAATGCTCTCCTGAAGGTTTTCAAGACTACAAATGCAGATATTGCCTTAGGAGCGTATGATAATGTTGATGAAGACATTGATAAGATATTCTTATGGCTTGATGAGAATCTGCCTAGTGAATATAAGGACATTAATGATATAAGAAATGCCTATGAAAACTTAAGCATAGCTGATGTTTATTTTGGAAGAATTAGAAGATGGCAATATTACAGATATTATGTCTATATCTATGACTTGTTATCAGTGGGAATTGCACTTTCCAAAAAAGAGAAAAACAAGGATTTTGTTCAGTATAAGCCAACATCAAGAATCCTCAAGATATGGATTGCAAACCAAAAAAATGCAAAAAAGAAAGCATTAGCTGAAAAGATCGCAAGTCATACGCATACATCAAAGAAAAGAATTCTGCATAACATGCCCTATCTGATAAAGATCCTAAGCAACAAGAAATATTTAGACAAATCAACAAAAGAGTTTCAACTAGAAAAAGAGGATATTGAATGGTTGAAGAAATATGCAAATTAATATATTAATGTAAACATATTTGATTAAATAAAAAAAATATTCATTGAAAACAAAACATATTTAAATCATCAATTAATTCAATTCATTGCATTTGGGTCGGTAGCTCAGCCTGGGAGAGCGCTACGCTGAAGTGTTTGTCAGCAAACATGCGGGCATTCTTTGAACCGTAGATGTCCTGGATTCAAATTTCCCAGAGGGAAACTACAATTCCCTCAGGAATTGAAAGTTCCAGCCGACCCATTTAATTCATTCTTTGATAACTGTCTTTATTTTGTCAAGAACCACCGGTCAAATGCACAAAATCACAGATTTTGGCACGCTGAAAATGTCTTCATTTTCATCGGACCGGTGGCATGATTGCTAGCAATCAAGCTTGTTCTTGATCACGATCAAAAATACCAGTCCATGTATATCAGAAGGATAAGAATAGCTTATCCGCTCATCATAGATGAGTGGTATTTCTGACGTATAAACACATTAAAGATTAAGTTGTTCCTGTCACAGTAACGAGATTTCCAAGGACCATTCCTGCAACAATATTGAATATCAGCATGACAACAAGACTTATTATGCAATAAAGAGTGGTGCTTGTGATGAGATTCTGACCAAGAAGATGCCTCTCACCTAATGGATCTGCACCATTCTTGATTCCATTCACAATTATTGTCATAATATAGATTATCTGCACAACATATAATCCCACAATTACTTGGAAATAAAATGTCGGGATACCTAATCCAAAGAAATCTAGATTGCTTAAACTTCCGCCTATTCCTGCACCTCCTAAGCTTCCTGTATCTGTATTGCTGCCAAGCGCAGCCATCTGATCCTTCAAATTGCCAAGTATTGTTGTTATCATTGAAGTAATTCCAATAACAATTCCAGCTATTGACGGTGTCAAGAAAGATATTTGGGAATTTAAACTGCTTATTGTATCTGCCATTAAATCCTTAAGCCTTTCATCAACTCTATGAATCTGCTTAATGTATTCAGAGACATTGATGATTGCCTGGCTTGCAACCAATGGACCTTTTTTGCTTGACTGAACAAGAACTTTCATTGAACTCTCGATTAAATTAGAAGGATAATAAGCTAATGCTCCATGTTTTGGATCAAAAATTGCTGCCTCAACATTCATGCCAAGTTTTGTAATATTCAAGCTCACTAATTCAAAAAATCTTCCAGAGGTTGTCCCTGAAGTTACCTCTGCAACCTTGCTGAATGCAATCTCAACAGGCAATCCATCACCTATCCTATTGCCAAGCTGAAATAATGCTGCTGCAAACTCCTTCTCAAGCTTTTTTGATTCATCCCTTATCTTCATGACATTCCTAGATCTAAGCTTATAATACAGTCCAATAGAAAATCCAAAACTTAATGGAATCAAAAGACTTAATATAGCAGCTCCTAATCCGAAAGGACCGATGATGTCTCCATCAACATCTCTATATCCTAAAAAATAAAACTTTCCTTCAGGAACCTGATAATTATCGATGAATCTCATACCAGTTTCACTTCCTGAACCATATATGACTATATCAAATCCAGGAGGAAGCAGATAATGAAGGAGTATAGGACTTATACCGATAAGAAACATGATAGCAAATACTGCAAATGAAAAATAAAAGGGATTCATAGAAAGCTCTGAATTTCCTACTTTGAATAAGACATTCCTATATTTTTTCATCTTCGGATTTACTTCAGAAATATCAGTCTCTCCATATCCAGTCGGCCTTATGCTCAAAACAACTCTTCCAAGATAATAAACACCTATAGGCAATGCAAGATTATACAGTGCCATCAAATGATACCATTTCACTTCCTCCATGAAACTGACAACCAATGGAAGTATGACTAATCCAAGTATAGGCAGAACAATTCCAAGCATGTTAAGCATTGTCAATGGACTCTGGAGATTATGCGCATAATGCAACATCTTCTCATAAGTCTCATCAAGCATTAACCTCAATGATTTTTCCAAACTATCAAGCCTTCTTGATTCAGAATTCTCATACAGAGAAGATTCAATCAGATGCATGCTTTCAACATATTCAATATTCCATTTCTTCCAGGATTCAAGATACATATCCAATGATTCCTTGATGCTGCTGTATTTTTGTGTCTCTACATTCCAAATAACTTTTTTTAAGTCAAGACTTAATGGTGGTGGAAGATGTTCTGCAGCAAAATCAATTGCATGCTCAAGATTGCTTGTATGCCTCATGTATGTTACTATATAGAATATTGACAGCACCATCTGATTACTGACAGAAATCCTCCAGTTGTTTGCAATAAATTCAGGAAGCTTTCCTAATGGAATTATCATGACCAATCCGAAAACCACTGAAAAAATAATAAAGAACATACCTGATTTTGTATCAGCTCCCGGATCAAGAATCATAGGGCCAGCCAAGCTTAATATTGCAACTATCAAGATAAATACTAAAGGCCCTAGAAATGAAAAACTCTTAACACCACTCGGAGTAACATCAAGATGACATATGTCAATGTATTCCTGCTGTTCTTTTGCCTCTTTTGGATCAGGAGTTATCTTAAATATCTTCTCTGAGATATTGCATAATTTCTCATAAAGAGAAAGATTTCTTGGCATGTATTGTTTCTTGAATTCCTGATACTGCCTTGATTGTGTGGAGATCTCTGATTTATTCTTGTAGTTTTCAAACTCTTTTTTTATCCTATCCTTGTATTTTTTTTCAAAATCAGTAAAATTAGAATCTGCCAATCACTGCACCTCTTTTTTTAAATATGCCAATAATATGTCAAGAACCACCGGTCAAATGCACAAAATCACAGATTTTGGCACGCTGAAAATGTCTTCATTTTCATCGGACCAGTGGCATGATTGCATGGCAATCATGCTTGTTCTTGATCACGATCAGAAACACCAATCTATGATATAATACAAGGATAAGTCTTGCTTATCCGCTCATCATAGATGAGTGGTATTTCTGGCGTATCAATAAAACATATTTATTTTATTTGCCTGATTTTAAGGCCTTTGCCTCTCTCTTAAGCCAATCATTCCATTCAAAAAATATCCTCTTGCTGTCATAGCTTCCTGTTTCTTCCTTTATTTTATCTGATATCTTATGGAATTGATCATTAGCCTCAACTGCAAATCTTGCCTCTAACAATTCAGGATTATTAAGTTTTTTTGAGACATCAACCAATGTCTGGTAATTTTTTGCCCTTAGCATTATATTTTCCCATACAGCATCCCAATTGCCGGCCCATTCCTTGACATTTTCAGCAATAGATTTAATTACATCACTGTCCTGATTCATCAGATCCTCTGAAATCTCTAATTGATCTGATTTGCTGTTATATTTCATTAGATCAACAAATCCTTTTTCCTGTATTGGATCATTTTCCCATAGTTTCCTGACCTCTGTTATTTGAGTTATACGTCTCCATCTATGCAATCCATCTGCTGACCTTATAGGATTTGCTACAACAATAAGATCAGTTGCCTTGAAGCTAGTCTTTGGAACTCCTAAGTCATTGACAACCCTGTCATACACGCCATATGGGCTGTCTCCATGTATTGTTCCTGCAACAACATTTGCTAATGCTCCTACTCTCATTGCTTCATATAATGATTTTGCCTCTGTACTTCTCACTTCTCCAACAAACAAACATGAATCGCCCATTCTTAATGTTGTCCTTATTCCTTCTTCTGCTGATACTTCACTCGAGTTTTTTGATAATGCAGAGCTGACTTTCATCTGCTGTATATTATATCCTAATTTTCTTAAGCTTACTCCTGGCAACTCAAGAGTATCTTCAATTGATATGATCCTGTATTTTCTCATTACCTCAACCATTATTGATCCAAGCAATGAGCTTTTTCCAGCACTCCTTGTACCGGCAACAAGCATTGTCCTTGCACCATCAATGAAAAAACTTAGCAATCCTGCTGCCTGAGCATTCATCATCCTGTTTTGAATAAATAATCCGAATGTCCATGGTTTATCTCTATGCCTCCTGAATGCATATGCTAATCCTGTAGGATTCAATGGCTGGCCTATTACACCGACTCTTGCATTTGCAGTTCCAGGAATCAATATTTCTGTATCAAGAACAGGATTTGCTTCATCCAATGGCCTTCCAGAAAGCATTCTTAATTTTGATGCCCAGGATTCTGCATCCCTAAGTGTTGGAACAAGATTTGTCCTGCAATAATCATAATCCTGATGCACGATAAATGCAGGAATATTCCCTAAAGGACTGTTGATTGTTATATCCTGGATCTTTTCATCTTCAAGCAATGCCTCCACAATTCCAAATCCGACTGTATATCTTACAAGGATTCTTGCCAGCTCTTCAACTTCAGCATTTTTTAATTTTACATTCTTATATTCTGCAAGCTCTTCAATCAAATCTCTTCCTACAGCAATAAATACCTCTCTCATTCTTGCAGGATCAACAAATTCCTGCTTCTCAGGCTTATGCTCTGACATGATTTTTCTTGCAAGATCCAATATTTCATATTTTTCCTCTTCTAATCTGAATTCTGGAGGTGTTATATGATAAAGATTCTGCACATTATGCTTTAATTTAAAGACTATTACTTCTGATCCTTTTGCTGTATAGCTATCTATCTCTTCTGCATTCTTTGGATAAGCAGCCATATATTTTGTGAACATAAAATCAGGCTTGATGTTTGGAGTGAATATTCTCCTGTATATTGATCTGTCTCCTATCTCCATTCCTGATGCGATGTTTTTTGACAAACTGATAAGTTTTGTCTCCTCAAGAAGTTTTATTATGTAGCTTAATACTTGTACATATCTTTCAAGCATATTTGAATATGCATTGTCCAATGATTTGTCAACCTCTATCTTTTCTTTTCTAATGATCCTTCTTAACTCCATATATGTTCCTAGAGGATCTCTTTTGAGTTTATTGAATATTATATTTTGAAGCTCTGCATATTTTTCAGAAGCCATTTTTGTTATTACAGGATTGCTTTGATGCAATGATAGGCTTTCATAATTAAAAAGAGCTTTTTGCTTGATAAGATGGGCATAGGCTCTTGCTATCTCTACTAATAATCTGGTCTGGTTGAATTCATATTCATAATCCCTTTTTTGGCTGAAAACAATCTTTGTAACATTTCTATTGGATACTAACTTATCAACAGTATCTGACATGCAATTCTCAGAATCCTCCAATGAAGGCACTTCCATAGCATTCTCATAGTCTAATCTAAGTATGGTTTCTTCGCCTTCATGACTTATGTCATAAGAAATTCCCTGATTGTTAAAAAGCATAAACACCTCTCCTAGACAATAAATTAGGATAACGATATATAAATTTTATGGCTTAAGAGGCTAAAGTAAGTCTATGTGACATCACCATCCAGCGAACCTTGAATATAATATTCGATGGCAAAGTTCTAGCGTGAGCAAGAGAATTAGGGCAAAAAACCGTTAAATTTAAAAACTACAATGTAATACAATAGATTACCATGGAAAGTGTGAGCATAAAATTTCAGGAAGACGTACTAAAAAGAATAGATAATAGCATAGAAATACATAATTTTAATTCAAGAACAGAATTCATCAGAGAAGCAGTTAGAGATAAACTCGCAGAGCTTTCTAAGGATGAATTAATGAATGAATTCCTTAAATTCAAGGGAAAATCTGCATCCAAGACAAGTGATGCGGATAATAAGAAGACTAAAGAGAAAATAAGCAAGGAATTTATGAAAGATTTTGAAAAAAAATTTACTTAACATCTTCAGGCTTAACAGCTATTATTATATCTTTCAGATTCTTAAAATAATGTTCATCTCTTGTAACAAGTATGGCTTTATGATTTCTTGCTTGTATAGCATTTAAGCAGTCTATGAATGGAAGGTTTCTTTCTTCAGATAACTGTTTTGCTTCGAGAAACTCTGCCTTCTGTATATCTATCTTAGCTAAAACATTGCACTTCATAAGAATATTCAACATATCATCAATATCTTTCTGATTGTAATCTATGCTTAATTCTCTCGCTAATCCCTCTGAAAATAGGACTTTATCTTTCCTCCTCATTATTTTCATAAAGAAATCTGTTGCGTAAGTTCCTATAGGATTGCCTGACTTACTTGTTCTATCCTCGTAAAAATCTCTCCAAACACACGTATCGACAAGATAAATCGCCATAACATAAGGGAGTAAAATATTCTTTAAATAGTTAGTGAAATATTTATGAGAAATCTAGGACATGATAAAAAAAATAAAAAATTACTTATTTAATTTTTTGGACCTTTAATATATCCGTTAGGTAGTTTAATAAGTGTATCAAGACCTGCTTCTATTAATACATCATTCTCTGGCACATAATTCACATCATTAATATAGAAATACATGCTCTTAAATTGATTTTTCATTGCATCATAGCCTTCTATGAATTTATTGGCACACTTATTAGAATAGAAAGCAACTTTTTCGCTAGCTCCGCCAGGTCCGAATATTTCAACTTGATCTATTGAATATGTTCCATTCTCAATATTTTTCTTTGTTAGTATGTTGACTAAAGTTGGTTTGGCTTCTTCAGAAGTTGAATTTCTGCCTACTAAGAAACCTCCGACTGCAAATGCTCCTGCAAAGATAGAGTATAACACGATTTTCTTTAATTTATTCATTTTTTACCTCCAACAGTAATGTTATTACTATAGAGTAACACTCCTTATATTTAAATGTTTCGTTTTGAAGCGATGGGACTGTCTTAGAATAGAAACGTTAATATATTAGTTGTGTTTTATTGCTATAAGAGGTGCATCTCTTATGGCAAGACCAAAAACACATAACAAAGCTGTTTGTCAAAACAACAACTGTTCTTTTTATAGAAAAGAAACAGGAAAAGACATTACCAAACAAGGTAAGAATTATGCAGGACATCAAAGATTTCTTTGCAAACACTGCAATAAAAGTTTCGCCGAAACAAAAGGCACGCCTTTGTATCAAAAGAAATTAAGCGAAAGAAAAATAAAAGAAATATGTAAAGAACTCGTGCAGAAAAAAGGTATTCGTGCAACTGGCCGAGCCCTGCATGTTAATCGAAATACTATTTGCAATCTTCTTGAAGATTTAGCAAATCATACAATGCAAATGACTAATTATTTAGTGCATGATTTGGACTTAAAAGCTTATGAAGTCGACGAGATTTTGACTTTTGTTAAAAAAAACAAAAAAAACTTAAGTCAGAAACAGATCAGTTCCCTAAACCAAGCCAGACAGCAATTGCAACATGCATAAAAAGAATTTCGTTCTTTTTTACAGCATTTAGCGTCGGTAATTGGGATCAGAACTTATTAAGACTTATATTTAACAAGTTTGAAGATCTTGTTAAACAACCAGATTATAAGCATAAGTTAGAAATATTCTCAGATGGAAATGATGATTATGCGACAGTTCTTCCAGAATATTATAATAAAGATTGCTTGTGTTATGGACAAAAAGTCAAAAGTAAAAACGGAGTAAAAATAATTCCTGCAATCAAAAGAAAAATATTTGGAAATCCAAATATCGACGACATAAACACTAATACGAGCGAATCATTTAACAGCATACTAAGAGAAAATGTATCACGGTTAGTAAGAAAAACAAAATGTCATGCAAAAGAGAAATTCGCGTTGAATAATGCTCTCGCATTATTCCAGTTTTACTGGAATTTCATGCACGAATTAGAAAAAAGACTAACACCAGCAATTATAGAAAAACAAACGACAAAAGTCTGGACATGGGGGAATTTTTTACATGCCAAATTAACGTTCGTTTAATAAGACAGTCCCGAAGCAATTTACACTCCAGATTGAAACTAATACTGTATGAGCGAATAAGCATTTAGCAACTTTCAACACACTCTACTTCTAAGGGGCTCTGTTGAAATTCTCACTTTGCCAGATTTTTACGCCAGGCTCACATAGTCCATTCATCAGATGTTATCTCAAGTTATTTTATTTAGATCATGTATATTATTGTTCGCTAGCTGGCATAAAAAAAAATTTAGAATAACATTTATATATCTGTTGATACTGGCATGAAGAATGGTAAATGAACCAATGGGAATGCCTTCAAACATGCCTCCAGGCATGCCTCCTGAAATGTCTAGCATGCCACAGAATTCTGTTGAGCAACAGGTCTATAGTCAGGAAAGCAATGATTCAAGAGAACAGCCTGAAATGACACAGATGGCTTCAATAATAGCTGATCTAGACAGAAGATTAAGGACTTTAGAGGAAAGATATGCTAATTTAAGGAAAAAGCTTCAGCTTACTGATCAGAACCTTATCGAGTCTGAAAGGGCTTTTGGCAAAGATCTGAAAATATTGAATGATGACTCTATGCAGATCAAGAAACAGGTCAATGATTTCTCTGATAAGGTATTGATGTTTGGTGAGGAGCTTGGCAATACAGCCAAAAAGAATGATGTAAAAGTCATCGAAAAGTATCTTACTATGTGGAATCCTCAGCAATTCATAACAAGAAAAGAGCTTAAACAATATCTTGAATATAATAAGCCTAATTTTCAGCAGAAAGAATCTGAAGAAAATTAGCGAATTATGAGAATAATTAATAATTTCTTTATGATAGTTACAAAAATTTTATAAATAATCTGTTATTGCTTAAATTTATGAGTTTTTTACAATATTTAATTTGGGGAAATTCAATAAAAACCTACATAATATACCTTGCAGTATTGCTATTATCTATAGGTGTAGGCAAAATATTTTCTATGTTTATAATTAAGATAATTAAGAAGATAACTAAGAAAACAAAGACAGTTGTTGATGATATCCTTGTGAGCATTATTGAAAGGCCATTTATCTTTGCATTGTTCATTGCAGGATTCTATTATGCCGGATTCATATTGACATTTACAGAAAGAGGGGGCCAGATATATAATAGGATTATTGAGATACTGATAGTATTGAACATTATCTGGTTGATTATAAGGTTTGTTGACGCTGTCATTGAACACTATCTAAAGCCATTAGTAGGCAAATCAGAGAGTACTTTAGATGATCAAGTACTGCCTTTTGCAAGGACATTTGTGAAAGTATTAGTTATTGTTATCGGTGCAATATTTTTAATCAGCAGACTAGGCTATGATGTCACATCATTAGTCGCCGGCCTAGGCATTGGTGGTTTGGCTTTTGCATTAGCTGCTCAGCCATTGCTAACAAACCTATTTGGTGGAATCGCAATCATTACAGACAAACCATTCCATATTGGAGACAGAGTAAGGATTGATGACAGATTTGAGGGATATGTCACGCAGATCGGCATGAGGTCAACCACAATAAAAAGTCCTGATGATACATTTGTTCACATACCTAATTCTGTGATAGCAGCTACTGCAGTTGAGAATAGGAGCAGAGAAAATAAAGATCATGCTATCAGAGTAAAGTTTAAACTAGGTCTTGTCTATAATACAAGTTCTGAAAAGATCAAACAGGCAATACAGATAATAAAAGATGTATTTGAAGAGAATCCTGCTGTAATAAAGAACGATCCGAATGCAAATTATGTTGTAGGATTCAGCGATTTTGCAGATTCATCATTGATAATCAATGTCATGTATTCTTTTCCTCCTAATGCAGGATTCAGCAATGTAAGGACAGAGATCAATCTAGCCATCAAAGAAAGATTCGAGAAAGCAGGCATTGAATTTGCATATCCGACACAGACTATCCATGTCAAAAAAGAACCATAAGTTAAGTTTTTTATCAGATTCTAAAACGAAAGATAATCAGGTAATCACTCTATAATGATGAATATTCCTAATGAATTAGGAGGCAATTGACAAATTCAATGGTCATAGTTGGTCAGCGTTTGTTGAACTTGTTTTGTATGAATTTTTGATAAAATTTTCATTTGTTCAAGTATAAATGAGAAAACAATTATGTT
>Ga0208977_1000771_pt1 | contig 20178 bp, 17 predicted proteins | sample RifOxyA2_FD_184030 | JGI IMG/M metagenome (GOLD analysis project Ga0208977, IMG submission 184030) | Groundwater microbial communities from Rifle, Colorado - Rifle Oxygen_injection A2 (SPAdes) | ecosystem: Environmental > Aquatic > Deep subsurface > Groundwater | place: Rifle, Colorado, United...
TATGTTAGTTTTTTAGCTATAGTATGCCACAAAATAGCATTTTCAGCCCCACCAAAATGTCCATTAACTCACAAAACACCCTTTTTGGAGTTAAAATATAATGTCCGTAAAAATTAACAATGGACAAAGGAGGTGGGTATGACCGCGGAAGAACTGACAAGTATTGACTGCGCTCTCGCGTCAGAGGACCCGGTTACCCAGGAGGTGGTGGGGCTTATTTACAGATATTGCGAAGACAAGAAACTAAATGCTTGTGCCTGCAAGAAAATTTATGAAAGGCTAACGCCGGATGATTTCAACCATCTTAAAAAGATGGTAAACGAAAAAGAAACAGTCAGCCACATCTGGCAACAGTTTGACGCAATCCTGAAATAACCCACTCCTCCACGGAGCCCCGCTAATAACGGGGCTCTTACTAATTAATCAAAAACCCCCAGCGTAGCCATCCCGTCATCCCGACCCGCCAGCTGGCGGGGAGGGATCCCCCTATCATTCTCGCGAAAACGAAAATCCAGAAGAATAATTTTCTCTCCTCCACTTTTTTTATAAAAAGTGGAGCAAAAAATCGAGCCGTTAGTTCGCTCAGAGCCAGTTGCGGCTCACCGTCGTATTTTGTCCTTGACTTAACCTTGACGGGACTCGGCAGGCCGGACAAAATTGACTCCGGCTCACCTGCAACTGTAAGGGTGCCTTATCCCGACTTGGGTCGGGACTAGCTGAGCGAACCAACATGGCTCAAGACGACGAATTGAGTTGAATTGTTTGAAGTTAAAAAAAATAACTGTTAGAATATATCCATAATAATCAAACCATATGACCAAAGAATTAAAAACTGCGATTTCAATAATCAAAAAAACCAACCGGATTTTAAAAAGAAAATTCCAGCGCAACGGAACCGCTGTTTTGAAATACAAAGACCAAACCGAAATTGTCACCAAAGTGGATATGGAAATAAACGAATATATAATTAAAGAAATAAAAAAAGTTTTTCCCAGCCATAATATAGTCAGCGAGGAAGCGGACAAAATAGACAACCGTAGCGATTCCACCTGGTATGTTGATCCGATTGACGGCACCAGCAATTTTTCGTATGGCTTTCCGGAATTCGCCACCTGTCTTGGCTTCGCCAAAAATAATAATCTCCAACTCGGAGTAATCGGCCTTCCGCAAATTGGCGATGTCTGTTACGCGGAAAAAACCGCCGGCGCAAAATGCAACGGCAAAAAAATAAAAGTATCCGGCGTTTCCAGCTTGGACAAATCCATGTTGTTGGTCTGCCGAGGGCACGCGGAAAAAAGCCGTCTGATGTTTGTGGAATTTTTTGAAAAAATCAAAATGCGCCGTTGCCGTTTGCGTATGTTCAACTCGGCCGGGATAGAATTGAGCGCTGTCGCCAACGGACAAGCCGATGGCTGTGTATTGGCCGGAATTAAAGATTGGGATGTGGCAGCCGGGGTTGTTTTAATTCGCGAAGCCGGTGGAAAGGCCACCAATTTCAAAGGTGAAGATTGGAAACAAGGGGATGACACTATTGTCGCCAGCAACGGCTTAATCCACAATGAACTTATTGAACTGACAAAAAATATTTCCTAGCTATGGGCAAAAAAATAAATCCAGCACCTTCCTCTGGAGTATTAAACCCAACAGGAAAAATAATCTCTATGCCTACCTACCACCGCAACAAACTATGTGGTACTTTGGGAAGGTGCTGGATAAGGCTAAAAATAATCCCCCGCTCTTCGGAAAATAAAATCGTTGGCGAATCTGAAGATGGCGTCTTGAAAATAAAATTAACCGCCCCGCCGGTTGAGGGCGAGGCGAATAAAAAACTGATTGGGTTTTTAAGCAAAGAATGGGGAATTCCTAAATCGGAAATAAAAATTGTAAGCGGATTAAAAAGTAAGAATAAGATTGTTGAGATAGAAAAAAGATAAAAATTTCTAATTGACCTAATTTCTAATTTCTAATAAAATACCCAATTCAAAATTTTTAAATATTATAAACAAATTTTTTCCAATTAAATTATATTCCTTGGACATTTATCATTTTATACGCGTTCCGGTATAAACTTCACTCGCTCACAAGAGTTTGGGCGAGCCCAACTCTTGGCTCACTCGTTCGTTTATTAGGTGAATTAGAATAACTAGGAATTAGGTGAATTTTAATTATAATTAATCGAATCCGTTTTAATAACAAACAAACCTCTCCCATTCCCTTTGGTCTTAGGCCTCATCAACCCCTCCTTTGCTCCAAGGATTACAACGTAAAACCCGCCAAGCCGTTTTAATACCGCCCTTTACCAGGCCGTATTTTTTTATCGCTTCTTTGCCATACATACTGCATGACGGCTTGAATCGACAAAAACCTTCCGGATAAAGATGCTTCGCCCAAAAACTATGGTCCGGAGAAAATAATCTCTGGTAAATATCAATCGCAATTATCGCCGGAATTCTGGCGTAATAAATAAACTGCCTGGTTCTTCTAATCACGCCCATATCAAATAAAAAGTTTCGCTTTCCTAAAAATTTCCGTAATTCCTTTTTCAATTTCCGCGTAATCTTTGCCTAGGGCGGACGGCTTGGCAATTATCGCCAGCATAAATCCTTTCTTTAATTTTCCGTCTTTCAATTCCAACCGGACAACCTCGCGCATCTGCCTTTTCAAACGATTTCTTTTTACCGCGCTCTTGCTTACTTTCAAACCAACTACCAACCCAATCTTCAAGTCGTCTTCCAAATACTTGCGGCGCGGATATTTTTTCTCGTCTATTTTCCAAACTTTGGCGGTAAAAATTCCCCCGTCAAAAAACCGTCCTTCTTTAAAAAGGATTTCAAAGTCTTTCATTTTTTTTAAACGATAATCTTGCGGAATCATAAATTTAAACAGATTAGTTATTATAAATTTAAACAGATTAGTTATTATAAATTTAAACAGATTAAATTCTTTTTAAATCCGTCTTAATTTATGTGTATCTGTCTAAATTTATGAGTATTATACCAAAAAAGTTCCTTTTTGGGGAACTTTTGGTTATCTAGTCTTTTTTGTTCGCTTGCCGGTCTTTTCGTCGCTGACCGTAAGCTTTTTTCTGCCTTTATTGCGGCGTCTTTTCAAAACAGTTCTTCCGTTTTTTGTCTCCATTCTGGAACGGAAGCCGTGAGATTTTGCTCTCTTACGCTTTTTAGGCTGATAAGTTCTTTTAGTTGCCATAAAATATTTTGCTTGGCCTTGAGGCTTAAACAGCCTAAAGGCGATTTGAATATGAGAAGTATAATATAAAGTTATAAATTTGTCAAGGGTAAAAAAACTGCCCGGCGAATCCGACGGGCAGCTTATTCTGACACACAATGATCGACTAAGAAAACGACAACGCCCCCTTCATCTTAGCCGTCTCCCCCACTCCATTTCCTGATCTTGTCAGCGAACCTTTCGGCAGACAAACCTCTGTTATCAAACATGCTTTTCGGTAAGTTCTCACAGAAAAAGGCCCCGCCGTCGTCATACTCCAAGATTAGAGTGTTGACCGCGTGCGCCACGCCTTCGGGCTGATTCTCGCCAAATGTGCTAAAAAGAATTTCCAGTTGGGGTTTACTGGTGAACTCGGTTACCACTTTTGCCTGAACGATGCGCATCAGGAGTTGTTTCGGGCAATACACCAGCTCCATGCCCTCCCCGTCTGCCAAGTAGAATATGGAGAAAGAAAAGTATTCCCCGAGAACCATACGTTCAAGAAAGTCCTCGACATCACAATCGGGCTGAAGATCCACAGGATTCAGAGAAATACCCTTATAAAGGTCAGACCACTTTTTTTCTTCGTTCATCGTGTCCTCCTTGTTGGACAAAATAAAAATAACATAAAAATACACCGCTGTCAATATTTGATGTTTTATAAAACTGCCATCAAAATTAATTTTGGCAAAAAACCCTTATTTTACACAATATTTTCAAATATTATCCCCATTATCCCCAGTTTATCCCCACCTTACTCACTTTTTGGCTATTTTAAGCCATTTTTTGTTTTACAGAACTGTGCTAAAATGGAATTATTCTCTAAAAATAGTGCTATTTTCTCAAATTTTGGGCTATTTTCCCTAAATTCTATAAATAAATCTTCTATGACAAATAACGAGGTTTGGCAGGCTGTACTCGCGGAATTTGAATTAAAAGTCTCAAAAGCTAACTTTACCACCTGGTTTCATAATACCGGCGTCGCCAGTTTTGATGATGGGCACGTCATAATTTGCGTCCCCAACACTTTTACCAAAAGTTGGATGGAAAAAAAATATAATACCGATATTATCAGGTCATTGGAGCGGGTTACGGGCAAACCGGTCAAAAAAATAGATTACAAGGTGGAAAATGTTAAAAGTATTGAGGAATATGAGTGTACTTCCAAGTCTCAACCAATAATTTCCAGCCTAAGAAACCCGGTTTATTCACCCAGACCGGCACAAATGATAAGTCAATTCGGCTTAAACCCAAAATATACCTTTGAATCTTTCATTGTTGGTAAAGGAAATGAGCTGGCGCACGCCGCCGCTCAAGCAGTAGCGGAAAAACCTGGTGAAGCCTATAATCCTCTATTTATATATGGCGGAGTCGGACTGGGGAAAACCCACCTTTTACAAGCAGTCGGACACGCCATGGTTAAAAACAACCCCAATCTGAAAATCTTGTATGTAAGTTCGGAAAAATTCACCAATGAATTCGTTTCTGCTGTAAAAGAAGGCCGGGCCAAAGAGTTTAAAGAGCGATACCGTGGGGTTGATCTGCTTTTGATTGATGATATTCAGTTTATCGGGGGGAAAGAACAAACCCAAGAAGAATTTTTTCATACTTTCAACGAATTACACCAACAAGGCAAACAAGTGGTGCTAACCAGCGACCGCCCACCCAAAGCCATTCCTTCTCTTGAGGACAGGCTGCGAAGCCGATTTGAATGGGGAATGATCGCCGACATTTCTTTTCCTGACATGGAAACCCGCGTCGCCATCTTACAGACCAAATGCCAAGAAAAAAGATTCGTTCTTGACCTTAATCTAACACAGTTAATCGCCGAGGCAATAGAAAGCAATATCCGCGAGCTTGAGGGCGCTCTTAATAAAATTATCGCTTATCACCAGCTCAAAAATTTTGCCCCAACCAAAGAATCAATCAAATCCGTGCTTGCCACCTTTGAAAACAAAAGTATCAAAAAGACAAAAACCCCGCGCGAAGTCATCGCCGATGTAGCCGATTTCTATGGCATATCCAACGAAGATATAATGGGCAAGAGTCGAGAGAAAAAATTATCCGGCCCCAGGCAAATCATTATGTATATTCTCCGCCAAGAATTAAAGATGTCCTACCCGGCAATCGGCTCCGAGCTCGGCGGACGCGACCATACCACCGCAATGCACGCGCACACAAAAGTCAGCACTGAGTTGGAAAAAGACCCAAAACTAAAACAAGAGTTGGACGCAATTAAACAACGGCTTTATGAGGAAAGAAGTGTATAACTCGCTGAATATACTGTTAATAAATAAGGTATAAGCGGTTATTAAGTAGAAAAAAAATTGTTGATAAGTTAGAGGTTATGCACAGCAAAAATCAACAATCAATCTTATACACAATTACACAACATTTCATGCACCAACAAAAAGTGAATAAAAAAACAAAAATTTTTTCTCAACCCAGCCCAAAAAAAATCTTATCAACAGAACTCACCGCTCTACTACTACAACTAAATATAAATATATATAAATAATGTATTGTTAAACATTTAATTGTGCATAAATAATCATATGAAATTTACTTGTACAAAGGAGAATATAAGCCGAGTATTAAATCTTACTTGTCCGCTTGCCAGTCGACAAGGACATTTGCCAATTTTAATGAATGTGCTTATTAACGCCAGTGATTCCGGAGTGGAAATCGTCGCGACCAATTTAGAAATGGCGATTAAGGCGAATTTGCGCGCCAAGGTTGATAAACCAGGCTCTTTTACTGTTCCGGCAAAAACTCTTCTTGATTATGTTAATTTATTATCTGATTCCCAAATTGAATTTTTCTTAGAAGAAAATGAATTGGTGGTTAAATGCATTGGTTCCAGCACAAAAATAAAGGGTATGCCTGCGGAAGAGTTTCCTGTTGTTCCGGAAATAGATGAAAAAAATGTTTATACGATTTTGGCGGCTGATTTTAAGAACGCGCTTTCCAAAACCGTGGTCGCGGCTTCAAAAAATGAAATCAGGCCAGAGTTGTCCGGTGTTCATATGGAATTCTTCGGAGCGAGACACAAAGGCCTCGTGTTGGCCTCTACAGACTCGTACAGGCTCGCGGAAGCCAGAGTTGGAGTGGAACAAGGTGAAAATGAAATAAAAGCGATTGCCCCCGCCAGAACGATTTATGAAATTATTCGTTTATTAAGTTTATCAAAAGATTCAGAAAGTGAAAAAAATGTTCGGGTTTGGGTTAGTGAGAGCCAAATCGCCATTCGTTACAATGGTTTTGAAATGACTTCTCGGTTGGTAGAAGGAAATTATCCGGATTACGCGCAGATTATTCCGGAAAGTTTTAAAACAGTGGCTGTGTTCCCTTCCGAAGTAATGGTCAAAGCGATAAAAGCGGCCAGTCTGTTCACATCGGCCGGCATCAATGCGGTTTCATTTGATTTGAGCGTTGATACCAAGACCGTGGCAGTGTCTTCCACCAATACGCAAACCGGCGAATATAACTCGGAAGTTGACGCGGATATCACGGGTGAGGAAAATTCAATTTTGCTAAATCATCGGTATGTATTGGATGGTTTGCAACAAATTAGCGGGGAAATAGAATTCGGGGTGAACAGTTCTGACGCGCCGTGTATTTTAAAAGAAAAAGGCAAAAAAGATTATTTGTATATTGTTATGCCGATTAGGCAGTAAAAATCTATTAAAAAAATGAAACCCCAGCTACGGCTGGGGTTTTTTCTCCTTTTTGCGTTGTTTTTGTTTTTTACCGGCAGATTACCGTGGTGGTGTATCTCCCAAATTTGTAACAGGAAGAATAATTTTTACTGCCAAGACAACGGCCCCCGTCGTCGTCGCAGAAACTGTCGTGGTTATTGTCCAAACATAGGGTCACTCGTTGCCCGGGGTAGACGTGACAACCGCCAAGATTGTCATTAGCTACTTCTTCCGGTTGTTTGGGCGTCACTTCTTCTGTGAGAGAAGCGGAGTTGATATGGTGCAGCATGTGGCTTGTTGTGTCAAGGGAGTGTATAAGCACCCCGCCGGACAGGTAACCAATGACGAAGCCGGCGACCACCAACATGAAGAGTCTATTATCGGACTTGTCAGACTGGTGGGGCGTTTCACGCGTAAGTTTGTCCATCTCTTTGCCTTTCTTTAGCAACGGCCGTGTTGTTGGTTGATAACAATATTGATCTGGCGGGGGTTTCCTGTTTCCGCCGGAACGATTTTGACCATACCGATTCCCAAGCCGAGCATACAGAGTTCTTCCACATAGGAAAAAAGGATTGTCCAGAGGCGACCATTTTTGTCTATCGTCGCTTTACTGATTGGGGCACCTTTTTCGTCTATGGTTTCCAGAAACGACTCAGGCAGTTGGAGGAGCATATCCCTGATGATGGGGGTATTGATGCGAAGCCGGAACTCCGACATCGCCACTCTTTTTTTATTCAACTCAACTGTCTTACACGATTTTGTGTCATCAAAACCGTTTGACAAACAGGCGCGGTAAATACCATGGACTTTTTCGTGGGTGAGGAACGGGGTACTCATTTTAGCGCTCCATTGTTTGGGTTGCGAAAAACAAAAACCGTTTTTAGACTAACCTAAAAACGGAAAAAAGTCAACCCCGTCACCTTTCTGAATAAGTTTTTGAATTTACCAAAGCGCGGAGACGAAGTCGCCCCGCTGGACAGCGGGGCAGGCTCTTACGGCTTTATTTTTGTTTAATTTCCAACCCCTGCCAGAATGGTGATGGGGTCAAGCTCCACACTATAATTTTTTAATTTACTGTTATTGAAGCGAAATCGCTGTCTCGCCGACTGCCGTTTTTTAATACCACTTCCGCGACGATTTGCCAGTAGCCGGAATCCAAAGGTTCGTTGAGGCTAAAAGTTATTTGGTTGTTAAATAAATTGGAAAAATTATCAATTGAACCGATAAGTGTTCGCCCACCCTCAACCATTTGTTGTTTGTAGATTCTCACTTCCTTAATTTCGCTGAGTTTGAACGGGTTTAAGAAAAGAGTGCGCGGGAAGTCGCTTTTTTGCAGGAATATACTTTTTTCCGCCCAAAAAACTCCCGCCGGTTCAGTCCCCGCTTGAAGAGTAAATGGCACGCTGGTTTGGAGTTGATTGCCGACATCATCTTCCACAACAATATACAAAGTATGATCGCCGTTTTGTAAATCGCGCGCGTAATAATTTAAATTGAAAGGATGGCTGGTGATTGTGCCAACGAATTTTTCATCAATTTTGTATTGGACTTTGGTAACGCCTCGCGGGGCTGATACACGGATGTCAGTATCAATTTGTCTGGTGGAGAGTGTACTGCTTGGTGTCGGGGAAACGACCATAAGAGTTGGAACCATTTCCAAAGAATGAGTATCATCGTATTCGCTGGGCGGTTCTTCAAAACTGATTTCCCAGTTGGGATTGGCTTCTTTGTTTCTTCTTATCCAATCTTGGATCGCTTCTTCCCAAATTGTGTATTGGGGGTCTTGCGCCGGGTCTTCAGGCACCGGTCCGCGCGGATCGTCCTTGTTTACATAATGTAAAATACAATGCGGAGGAACATAAGTTCTCTCAATAATATATGATGGCGGAGTGGAACTGGTGGCGAGTTTATTGGTAACTTTATCAATCAGCAAGGTGATTCCGGATCCTCCTGAACTGCGCAGAACCGGTTTTTCCGCGTCATTTGGCGGGGGCGCGGGGAATTGTTCCGCCGGAGTGCCGGCCAAGGCTTCGCGCATAAATCTGTTCCAAATTGGCGCGGCTACATTACTTCCCCCATGTCCTTGTTTCATCGGGGTATTGTCGGTGTTGCCGGCCCAAACTCCGGCGACAAGACTGGGTGTATAGCCGATTGTCCAAGCATCAATATAGCTGTTTGTAGTTCCGGTTTTAGCTGCCACCGGTCTGTCGGGCAAAGTCAACACGCCACCGGCGCCGAAAACATAGGCGCGCGAGGCGTCATCGCTCAATACATCGGAAAGAGTCGCGGCGATTTCTTTTTCCACCACCCTTTCCCCTTTTTCTTTTTTCCATTCATAAAGTATTTCTCCATTATTATCTTCCACGCGCAAAATACTTTCCGGAGGGTAGCGTTCACCCTCGTTCGCGAATACGCCATAAGCGCTGACATGGTCAAGCAGTTTTACTTCTCCCCCGCCAAGCACGAGCGATAAACCAAAATCGCCTTCGCTCAAAGTGGTATAGCCGAGTCTTTCCGCGAACTCCACTCCTTTTTGGTCACCGACTAAATATAAAGTTTTAACCGCCGGGATATTTAAAGAACCTTGTAAAGCGTTTCTCATTGTAACTAAACCATGTTCTTGCAGGTCATAATTTTTTGGTTCATAAGCATCTCCGGAAACTGCAAAGTTTGTTTCCACATCAAATAAAACCGTGCCGGGCGTGTAGCCTTTTTCAAAAGCCGCGGCATAAACTATCGGTTTGAAAGATGAGCCGGGCTGGCGCAGGCCGAGCGTGGCGACATTGAATTGGCCGTCTATTTCATCATCAAAAAAATCTCGCGAGCCAATCATCGCCAAAATGTGGCCGGTCTTTGGGTCAATGGCAACTAGCGAGGTATTGTTGACGCCCGCGTCTTCAAATAATCTTTCGCTTTCTTCTTTAACAATAGTTTCCGCCATTTGTTGTTTTTCCCAATCAAGAGAAGTTATGACTTTTAACCCGCCCGTATCCACCAATTGTTCGCCGTATTTTTCCACCAGTTTTTCTTTTACATACAAAACAAAATGGGGGGCTTTGATTGAGCCAAGATCTTGAGCCAGTTCAATTTCTCTGGCTTGATTTTCATCCGCTTCTTCGCGCGTGATATAACCTTCCTCAAACATTCTTTCCAAAACAAAATTACGGCGGAGTTTGAGCGCGTAATGGTCGGTAAGGTATTTGGATGGCGCTTTTGGCAGGCCGGCGAGAATGGCGATTTCGTTTAAGTTGAGGTCGGAAACGGTTTTATTAAAATAACTTTGCGCGGCGGATTCAATTCCATAATTGGTTGAGCCGTAAGGAATCTCATTAAAATATATTTTTAGAATTTGATTTTTGGAATATTTTTGTTCAAGACGGACCGACAAAATAATTTCTTTTATTTTTCTGGTGTAAGTTCTTTCATTTGTCAAAATAGCATTCTTTACCAGCTGTTGAGTCAGAGTTGACGCGCCAGAGCCCAAACGGCTTTTTCCAATAACTCCATAAACAACGGAACGCAAAATACTCAAAGGGCGGATTCCATTGTGTTCGTAAAAGGCGGTGTCTTCAGTCGCGATGACCGCTTTGACCAGTAAGTCCGGGATTTGTTCCAAATCAACCATGGTTCTTTTTTGGTCGGTAAAGATTTCATAAAGCAAGTGTTTGCCGGTGCGGTCGTATATTTTTGTACTTTCGGCGACTTGGCGGTCGGTAAGGCGGTCCGGGTCAGGCAAATCTCGGCTCGCCCACGCCACTAATACTGTTATGCCGAGCATACCAAAAATTGCCAGGGATACAAAAAAAATAATGATTTTTCGTTGAAGTTCTTTTTTTGCTTCTTCTGTCATTTGCGGTAATTTTTTCCATAAACGGAAAAAGGCGCGTAAAATCCACCAAACTATTTTGAAAGGTAATAAAATCAACCAAACCAATGCCCGGATAATAGGATTTGGTAAAAAATCTTTCATCCGATTGCGTCGGGCGTTTTTGGTGGGCTTTTCGCCGTGAGTGATGGTTTTTCTCTCTGATTTTTCGTCTATATAACCGTAAGTCCGTCTTTTGAGTGGTGGAATAGGCATAAGTATTTAGGTTCTTTCTAAAATTAGTTTCATAACTGCTATTTTATCACAGTCTTCCCTTTTTTTAAATCCCGATAAGCTCCAACAGGGGCTGTGGAAGAATCGCTTGCAAGCATTGACAAATGCGTTATAATATGCTATACTATTTTGTTTTAAAGTCAAGTCTTAATCTCCTAGGTATATCCTAGGATTTTGATTTAAGACGGAAAGATTTGGCTAAATCCAGCACCACTTTTTGCTAAAGCTAGCCAAAAGTGGTGCTGGATAAATAAAGCAAAATTATATGAAAATAGAAAACATTATCAAAGGGAAAGCCAAAGGTATGATTAAAAAAGTAGCTAAGATTAGCAAAAAATTCAACAAGAAGGCTTTTATCCATTGTCTAAAGGGCAGATTGGTGATGTCTTCTATAGCTTTATTGGTTTTTCCGTTTTGGACAAATATGGCGGAAATTGAAAAAGCTTCTTTTCCGGTTGCCCAAGACCGCGCGCCTTTGCAGACTATTTGGGTAGTGGCCACCGCTTATTCCAGCGACCCGGCCCAGACTGACAGCACTCCGTGTATTCCGGCCGATGGTTATGACTTGTGCGCTCACTATGAGAGATTTGGCGAAGGCAATACCATTGCTGCCAACTTTCTTCCTTTGGGGGCTCAAATCAAGATTCCGGAATTGTATGGCGAAAAAATCTTTGTTGTTCATGATAGAATGAACAGGAGATATGGCTACGGCCGAATTGATATCTGGATGCCAACCAAAGAAGAAGCAAAAATCTTTGGTGTGAAATACTTGAAACTGGAGTATTACGGCGGAAGCAAATGGAAAATCGCTTCAAACTAAATAATAAAAACCCTTGGCTGATTGCCGGGGGTTTTTGTTTTAAATGAAAAGGCCGCCTCGTTATTCAACGGGCGGCCTATCCCCTATGCTCCTAGTTATTTTTTTTGTAAAACAGTTCTTCATGACTGTTTCTAACTTCTTTTGACAAAGCGCGATAACGCCTTTCACTCTCTTCTTTATTCAAGGCGATGTCTTCCATCATTACTTCTTTCAGAAGAACGGCCGCTTGGCCGGTGGAAAAACGGAGACGCCCGACAAAGTGATTGATGGTGTCAATCGCGTTGTAAAAAGTCAGAATGTCTTCGCCAAGATATTGCTTGGCGGAATTGTCAAAGATGGCGCCGTGTTTGAGCGGAGTGCAACCGGGGTTGCCCTCGCAGATTTTGAAAGTGTAGTCGTTTAGGTCATACTGACCTTTGGCTTCTTCGGCCAGTTCAACGACGCGCTTGAACAATTCCAGCCTGTTTTCAAACAAGCCAAGATTAGACATCATCTGCCGGATTTTGTCCGCTTCTTCAAGCGAAGCATCTCCGGTTGTGGTTAGTGTTTCCAAAATGGTCTCGCCTTCCTCGATTGTCAGAAAACAATCGGTCGCGATCCTTCTGGACTGGCTGATGATGATGGCGGTGGGTATCTCCCACGCGTCCAAGAGATTGTTCAAAACAACTTTTTTCAGCTCAATTGGCATCAAACTCTCCTTAAATTGTAAATAACTATTCAGGCATTGCGGGGAATTTGACATCCAATATTATTACTTTTAGGATTGCGCCGGTTGTTTTTGTTTTGGTGCCCATACTGCTACCGAGTTCTCCAGCCGATCTTATCTCAAATCGGTAGCCGATTTTTGGGCCGAAAGAGACCTTGAGTTTTTCCATGGTTTTGTAATCAATATTAAGATTGATGTTTTCCACGGTGGGGAGGATATCAAAGGAAACAGTTTTAGCGTTCCAATCTTCGGAGAGATTTTGCGCTTCCGGAAAAAAGCGTCTGATAACTTTTTCCCAATAAATTGTAACCATGGCGACCTTCCTTGTTTAAAGTAATGATTTGTCAAAATTTACCTGTATAGTCAACCTTAACATAGAAAGTTTTTTTTGTCCATAATATATAGGCGGAAGTCTTGATTGGAGGTACGGGCGGGAATTGAACCCGCGTATAAGGGTTTTGCAGACCCTCGCCTTACCGCTTGGCTACCGTACCATGTTAGGAAGATAATATCATAATTACATCTTTTTTTCAACCCCTTAGTGTGATAAGATGTAAAGTATATAATATCAATATGAGCAACAAAAAACGATTTATAATCATTGATGGCAATGCCATTGTCCACCGGGCGTATTATGCCCTACCCCCAATGACTGCCAAGGACGGTAGTATGGTGAACGCGGTGTATGGTTTTACTTCAATGTTACTTAAAGTAATCAATGATTTAAAGCCGGATTATCTTACAGTCAGTTTTGATGTGGGCGGAGGGACTTTCCGCGACAAAGTTTATGCCGACTATAAAGGTAAACGCGTGAAAGCGGATCAGGATTTGTATGACCAAATCCCAATTTGCTATAAAGTTGTGGAAGCGTTTGATATCCCAATCTATACACAGAAGGGCTACGAGGCGGATGATGTCATCGGTACGGTTGTTAAAAAACTGGAAAAAGAAGATTTGGAGACAATTATCGTGACCGGCGATATGGATATGCTCCAGTTGGTTGATGATAAAGTCAAAGTTTTTCAGTTGCGAAAAGGAATTACGGATACGGTTTTGTTTGATGCCAAAGGCGTTAAAGAAAAATACGGTTTTGGTCCGGAAAGAGTGGTGGATTATAAATCATTGCGCGGGGACAGTTCGGATAATATCCCGGGGATAAAAGGCATCGGCGAGAAGACCGCCAAATTGTTGATAGCCAAAATCGGCGGGGTTGAAGAAATATATAAAGATATTAAAAAGAAGAATTCTGTTTTGTTGAGCGAATTTAAGCCGGGGGTGATTGAAAAAGTAAAATCAGGGGAAAAAGACGCGCTGATGAGCCGAGAGCTGGCCACAATTTGTACCGATATCAAGGATTTGAAATTCAGTTTGAAAGATTGCGCTGTCAATCCTTTTGACGAAGCGAAAATAAAAGACCTGTTTCACAAATTGGAATTTTTTTCTTTGCTAAAGCGAGTGCCGGGGTTTGGCAAAGCCGTCAGTTTCCCGGAAAAAGCGGAAAAAAATAGCGCTGGCAAAAAAGTCAGGTTGATTGATAAAAATAATTTCGCGGATTTTTTGGAAAAAGCGGAGAAGGAAGGAAAAATTATTTGCGCGGAATCGTTGGCCGGCCAGGATGTGATGAAAGATGAGTTTTTGGGGCTGGTGTTTTTGTTCGGGGGCAATTCATATTATGTTGACTGGAAAAAAATAGACGAGAAAAATAAAAAAGAGCTGGGCAAGATTTTTGGCGATAAAAACAAGACGCTTGTCGGACACAATTTGAAACAAATTATAAAGGTTTTACTGTTGAAGGGTATTGAAGTGGAAAATAAATTATTTGACATAATGATTGCTTCTTATCTGATTAATTCAAGCACCCGTTCGCACGGGTTGAGAGGGTTGGTAATCAGGGAATTAAATAAAGAATTGCCCGAGGTTGACACGCAAGTCAGTTTATTCGGGATTGACCCGCAGATTCTCGCCGACCAGCTTGGGTATGTTGACTTGTTGGAAAAAAAGTTTACAGTTGGCCTTAAAGAGGTGGAAGATTTGGGTTTATTTGAAAAAGTGGAAATGAGATTGATTAGGGTTTTGGCGAAGATGGAATTGAACGGAGTGGCCGTGGACGACGAAAGGTTGGGGGCGCTTTCCAAAGAAGCAGGCAGTCGTCTGAAAAAACTGGTTTCCGCTATTCACAAGGAAGCGGGAGAGGATTTTAATGTCGCTTCGTCCACCCAGCTTAGGGAAGTGTTGTTTGAGAAAATGGATTTGCCGGCTGAAGGGATTAAAAAAGGGAAAACCGGTTATTCCACCGCCGCCGCCGAATTGGAAAAATTAAGAGGCGCGCATCCGATTATTGCTTTGATTGAGGAGTTTCGCGAGATAGAAAAATTACGCAATACATATATTGATGTCTTGCCCGGGCTGGTAAATAAAACTACCGGACGAATACATACCACTTTTAATCAGGCGGTCACGACGACGGGACGGCTCTCCAGTTCGGACCCGAATTTACAGAATATTCCTATCAGAACGGAGATGGGGCGCGAAATCCGCAAAGCGTTTGTGGCTGACAAGGGCAATATTTTGGTGTCGGCCGATTATTCGCAGATTGAATTGCGGACAGTGGCTTCTCTGGCAAAGGATAAAAAATTAATTGAGATTTTTGAGAAAGGCGAGGACGTCCACAAAGCGACCGCGGCCATAATAAACAATGTGAAACTTAAAGATGTGACTCGCGAAATGCGTTACGCGGCTAAGGAAGTCAATTTTGGCGTGCTTTACGGTATGGGCGCGTATGGTTTGTCTTGGCGCGCCGGCATACCGCAATGGCAGGCGAAGAAATTTATTGAAGAATATTTTAAACAGTTTTCCGGCGTAAAAAAATATATTGACCAAACACTAAAGTTTGCCAAAGAAGAAGGCTATGTGGAAACTTTATTTGGCCGTCGCCGTTATATTCCGGAATTGATGTCGGAAAATTTTCAGTTGCGCAATGCCGGCGAGAGAATGGCGATAAATATGCCGATTCAAGGCACGGCGGCCGATTTAATGAAAATGGCGATGATTGATGTGGACGAAAAACTGGAAAAACACAAGAAAAAAGACGATATAAAAATGATACTTCAAGTCCACGATGAAATTGTCCTGGAAGTTAAAAAAGGTTTAGAAGAAGAAGTGGCTGAATTGGTAAAAAAGGCAATGGAGTCGGTGGCAAAATTAAATGTGCCGATTGCGGTTGAAGTGGGGATAAATAAAAGCTGGGGTGAAATCAAATAAAAAAGAGGATGCCGAGGCACCCTCTTTGTTGACCGTCGCCGGTCTAGTAGCAAAACCCGAAGGCCCTGCTTTGGTAGTCGGCCTTCTTCAGGCGCGGTTTTAGGTTGGCTCGCGCCCTTTCCCTCTTTTCCTCTTCAGTTAGGGGACTGGCATTGGCTTGCGCCCTCTTTTTTTCGGCCTTTGCCCGTTCCCGCATTCTTTTTCTTCTCGCTCTGTCTTTCTTTTTTGCGATAGAATCCTTCTTTTTTGGTTTGCCCGAAGGCAGGTTTGAGTTCACTCGCATTGAGAAAGATGGCCGGCTGGAAGAAAGACGAATTTTCCTCATGAAAAGTTATCCTCCAAGTGGTTTAAAAACTGTGTTTATCATAGCACAAGTAAAAAAAATGGGCGACTGCGCATGTGCACAGCCGCCCGGAAAGCGTTGGTGGGATCGAGAGAGGAGGGGCTCTCAAACCCTGGCTTTCCTTCCTCCACACTAGTAGCGGAGGGTCTTAAGACGAGGGATATAGTAGCATAGGCAGAAAGCTTTGTTAAGGCATTGTGTTTTTTACATTTTTTGTTTACATTTTTTTTATAAAAATGATAGAATACCACCGCTAACGACAAAAGATTATGTATATTTTTATCTACGGAAAGGACACGTTCAGGAGCCGGAAATACTTGTCCGATAATATCAAAAGATTTATCAAAGAAAGAGACCCGCAGAAATTAAATACGGTTGTTTTGGATTGCCAAGATAACGAAAGGGTTGATGTTATGGGGCAGATAATGGCCCAGCCGTTTTTGGCGGAAAAACGAATGACTGTTCTTAAAAATCTTCTTGTCAGTAAAAATGAAGGTTTGCAAAATGAAATAATGAAAAAAATAAAAGAGAACAGCCTGCCGGAAGCAAGCGTGGTAATTTTTTGGGAAGGCATTGACGCTTTTAAAACAAAAATGGGCAAGGATTTATTGGCTTTGTTTAAAAAAGGCAAGTTCTGCGTTCAATTTGACGAGCTGAAAGGGGTGCATTTGAATAATTGGATAAAAGAAGAGGTTGAGGCCGGGGGCGGTAAAATTGATAATAACGCCATTTTATATTTAGCAACCGAGAGCAAGGGCGATACTTGGTATTTGAATTCTTTAATTAATCAATTGATTTCTTATTGCGAGGGCAAGGAAATAACCGCGGGCGATGCTCAGCTTTTTTTGGACGAAAGAGCCGATGACAGTATTTTTAATTTGGTTGACGCGATAGTTGGCAAAAGAGAAAAACAGGTTTTTAAAATGATTCAGGAACAATATAAAATAGGCGAAGATGTGCAGTTTATTTTTTCCATGATTTTACGGCAGTTCAGAATAATGTTGGAAATCAGGGATTTGTTTGAACGCCAGAGCGATACCAACAGCAATGATTTGGCTAAGAAATTAAACCTGCATCCGTTTGTGGTAAAAAAGACTTTGCCGTTGATCCGGCATTATAATATGGAGAAATTAAAAGAGGTGTACGCCGGGTTGCTTGAGCTGGATATTCAGATTAAGACCAGTCAAGGAGACGAAGAAACACTTTTGGATATTTTTGCCGCTAAAGTTTGTGTTTGAAATAGGTTTTGAAAAAAAAGAAAAAGAGTGTATTATATTAGTAGTGAGTTTTTAGCATATATACAAAAATATGGGCAAAAAAATGGAACAATTTATTAGTAATTTGAACAATGCGCCCGAGGGCGAATTAATGGAAGCAGGGGGAAAGTTGTCCGTACCCAGATCTATTAGAAAAAAGACGGGGGAAAGGATTGGTGATAAAATGCGTAATTTGTCTTCCGTTTCAAGAAGTGAAGATGAAGAAACAAAAGGACAGGCAGATTTGATAGAAGATGAAATTAGGATGCTTGAGAATCAAAAGGAAGCTGTGGGGGAGAAAATATATGCCGATATAATACTTCCTGCGATTGAGGAAAAGAAAAAGCAATTTGCAAAGATGAAAGAAGACGCAGAGGAAGAAAAAAATAAACCCGGAGAGAGATTGCCTGAGAAGAAAAAAAAGACAAAAGAAATTCTTCTTAATATCGCGGAAAAAGAAAATGTTGAAGCGCAAAAAATTGAGGCCGCGCTTGTTTATCTTCCGGAGAAAGTTATTGATTATACGGCGGATTATTGCTTTTTGGCGCTGGGAGGCGAGGAAAAAGTTAAAGAACAAGTAATAGCTGATTATTTATCCGGTAAAATTTTGCCGGTAGAATTTTCTCAACAGATACAAGAAGCGGAGAGGGTTGTAAAATCTGCGAAAATCAAAAAGCTTGGTACTGTGAAAGATACCGCGCTTAGACAAAAATTATCAGATGCGGTTGCCAATGTGCCTATAACCCAGGCAGAGTTAGCGCAAGCGTTAAATTTCAAAGGTAAGGATATTTCTCTTGCGGTGATAACCATGGCGATGGATGAGGCTATTGTTGCCAGTAGAGATTTAGAGACGGTGATAAGCGTTGCGACAGTGGCTGAAGGCAAAAGAAGGGATGAACTTGTTTTGTGGTTTACGGAGGAACGGTTGAGACGCGCTAAATTAAAAACTAAGTATTCAAGAAAGAATGAATTACCCCCCAAAGAATTGTCGGAACTTTTGGAATTGGATGAAAAAGAAAGGGAGATGAATGACAAGGAAGACCGAAGAACGGGGAAGAAAGAAAAAGATATGGTATGGGCTTTTTTAGAAGAATTTGAGGGTTTAAAAAAGTCGGCCTTTCAGTTAGATAATCTTTCAGACGAAGCTGAAAAATTAATTAATGGTTTGGAAGCTGACTTTGAACTTGCGTTTACAAATAAACTGGACCAATCTAGGGCAGAAACAGAAAAACTCTATGCGGATTATATCAAGAAAAAACAGGAATTGGCGGAGTTTGAGAGAGAAGTGGGGCAAATCATGGTTGACCCCGACAGTTTAGATTTAGATAATAAAAAATTAAAAAATATTGTTGATCGTTTGGGAGAAATTGAAAAAGAAATTAATAAAATTCAAAAAAATATTTTACGTATAGCGCGGGATGCTAAAGATGCGTCTGTCAGCTATGATCGGGTATTGGAGCAAGTTTTAAACGATCGAAAAAATAATATCCGACAGCTTTCAATTAAAATAGAAAGTCTCTCTCCTCCGAAAAAATGGAAATATGAATTTGGAGAGAAAAAGACAGAAGTAGAGAAAAAATTAAAAGAAACTGAAAATAGAGGCGACAGGGAAAAATCAAGGAGCGGGTCTTTTGAAAAAAATATTAATTTTTCCCAGAAAGTTGCTGTGTTAAATGGAGATCGCGATAAAATTTTGGAACTAACAAAGAAAGATTATCGCGACCAACAACCCAATTCCGCCAGGGAAGCTCTTAATTATATTTATATAGTTGTTAGCGCGGGGGTAGAAAAAAAAGAGAAAGAAAAAACACAGCTGGCTTTTGATTTGGATAAAATAGATAGAGAAATTGACATAATCGCGGAAGAAATTGAAAAATTAAAAGGTAAATCATTGGTTTGGGATAAAAAAGGAAAGTTAAAGGCGCTTGAAGATAAAATGGAAGAAAGAAATAATGAGGCAGTGAGATTAAGGACAGAGCTTGATAACACGCAAAACGAGATCCGAAAAGCGAATAGTTTAGTATTGGAAATAAATAAGTTAAAGAAAGGTAATGATTTATAATAATTTTTATATTTTAGGTGGCATAAACTAAAACATCCCGACTGAATCGGGATGTTTTTTTTGGTGGACCTACAGGGAGTCGCCCCCCGACTAAGTCGGGGGATAAGGTGCCCTTAAACCCTTCCGTCTCACTTTCTGCTAAATTTATACAGTTTTGGATTTTGTTGGTGGACCTACAGGGAGTCGAACCCTGGACTCGGCAATGCGAATGCCGCGTAATACCACTTTACTATAGGCCCGTATTTAGCTTGTTATAAGTTAAAGTTTTTCGTGGTGCCCTCGAAGGGAATTGAACCCCTATCTCACCCTTAGGACGGGTTTGCTCTATCCGTTGAGCTACAAGGGCTTTTCATTCAAAGGTTTCTCCTCCCGCTTCGTTTTGCCAGAAATTGACCGTTGCCCCGCCATACGGCGGGATAAGGTACCCTTAAACTACGAGGGCTTTTGGTTTACGAGGGGTTGAACAAGCCGTTTTTTATGATATAATACCACCAATTCTACACTATTTTAAATAAAAAATCAAGTATGCAAACATACCTATTAATCTTCTTATCGGTCGGCCTGATTGGGGCGCTTGTCTTGAGTTATCTGATGTATAAGAAAATTACCGAGCAAAACAAGCCAAAAGAGGGGGAACAAAACCTTTTTATGATGCTTCAAAACCAGATGCAGGAGCTAAATCGCGCTTTTGAACAAAAAATGTCTGAA
>Ga0208977_1000773_pt1 | contig 20065 bp, 20 predicted proteins | sample RifOxyA2_FD_184030 | JGI IMG/M metagenome (GOLD analysis project Ga0208977, IMG submission 184030) | Groundwater microbial communities from Rifle, Colorado - Rifle Oxygen_injection A2 (SPAdes) | ecosystem: Environmental > Aquatic > Deep subsurface > Groundwater | place: Rifle, Colorado, United...
CTGTTTGAGCGGGCCGCAAATGTCCAAAACTTTGGCTTATCCGCCGTTGACCGGGGGCGAAAGTTTTGGGTATATTTGCGGTCTGCGAGTTATAAACCGAGAAAATAACATTCTTCAGTGGTTTCTTTCAGATGTATTTTTCAAAATCCCGATACGCCTTGCTGACAACCTCCGCCATTTCATTCCTGTTATACGCCAAATCAATTTTATTCTTCAACTTTCTCAATTTCACATAAAAATACAGCCAGCCCCTCAACCACCACGGCGCGTTTTTCTTGGAAAAGATCAACCCGGAAATTACCAGCCAATAAACTTTGCTTTTTTTGAACGCTTCGCTTTTTTCCCAATGATACGCCCAGGAACTCGAAACCACCATTACTTTGAAGCCCGCCCTTCTCGCGCGCACGCTAAAATCAATATCTTCCCAATAAAGAAAAAAATCCTCGTCCAGGAGGCCGATTTCTTGAAAAACCTCCCTCTTAACCAACATTGCGCAACCGGAAACAAACTCCGATTCAAAACATTCTTCCGTTTTCGCCTGGCACGTATGCTCAGCTTTCATGGAAAACCATTTGATTTTCCCTCCCGAAAACCAAATTTTCCCACTGTCCTTTTCAAAAATAACCGGGCTTGATATCCCGATAGCTACATCCTTCTCGGCTGCATCCACCAACTTGCCTAGAAAATCCTTATCCACCTCAGCATCATTATTCAAAAGAAACACCCAGTCAGCCGCCCGATCAAGGGCATATCTTATCCCAACGTTGTTCCCGAGAGAAAAACCCAGGTTCTCTTCATTTTTTATGAAAATCGCCTTGGAAAAACCGCTTCTGGCCATTTCAAATGATCCGTCCTGGGAATTATTATCCACTACCACCACTTCGAAGTTCGGATAGTCGACTCTAAAAACACTCGCCAGGCACTTTTTGATCACGTCCCGGCCGTTGTAATTCAAAATAACAATAAAGACCTTGGAAAAGTTTTTCATTGTCTGCAAATATAATATTTTAGAAGTTTTTACCGCGACCTTTTTACCAGCCCCGCGACTTCAGAAGTTTTTATGGCCTTGGTCGCCCAAAGAAGGAAGAAATAAACCACCGCGCCGGACAAAGCCAGGAAGAAAAAATTCAAATCGCTGAAAGTGAAAAAGTAGACGGCCATCAAAAATCCGGAAGAAGCAATCGCGCCCTTCTTTTCCAGCCGGGGAACATATTTGACTTTTCTCACAACCAGCCAAGCCGCCAGAGCAACCACCACCAGCTCCGTTGCCAAGGAAACATAAGCCGCGGATATATAGGAATATTTAGGAATAAAAGCCAGGTTGAGTCCGATATTGATAAAGGCTGCCACCCCAAAAACCAACACCAGTTTTTTTTGCAAATTGGAAACAATCAGAATGGCGTTGAAAAAATGCCCGAAAAAAATAAGCGCCAAGGGGAAAACCAGAATTCGAAGGACATAAGCCGACTCGGAAAATCCCGCTCCGCCAATCAGATTGATTATGCCGTCCGCCAAAAAAAGCGTCCCGATAATGAGAGGCACTGTCATAATCGCGAAAAACTTGAAAGTTTTATTGGAAACGCTTTCGAATTCCGCCCGGTTGGAAAAAATATTGAGCGACATTATCGGCAGTACCAGCCCGATAATCATAGCCGGGAAAAAAGTAATATTTTCCAAGACCTTGTAAGCGGCATTATACACACCGACATCCGCGCTGCCTTTCATAATGGAAAGCAAGATAGTATCCATCTTAAAATACAAGAAAGTTATCACCGCCGCTCCGCCCATCGGAAGCGATTGTCTTAAGAATTGTTTCCAGTAAGTAAAATCGAACCGCAATTTGACACGCACATATTTTTTGGAAAAAGAAAAAACCAAAACAAACACAAAAACCATATACAGAAAGAGTGAAAATATGATCCAGCCGAATCCCAGATCCAGTTTCACAACCGCGATTATAAAAAGTACCTGAAGAATCTTTCCGCCCAACTCGGCCATAGCCACCCTGTCCATCGATAAGTTTTTTTGAAAAACACCGTTTAGAATCTGATAAGCCGAAGAAAAGAGATAGGCGGCTCCGACAATAACTATGCCCGTTTTAAGCTCGCGCGAATACGGAAGGAACCAAATAACCAAGGGGGAAATAAGGACGACAACCGCCGCGGAAATGATCCGCAGGGCAAAAACGTTTCCCATTATCTTTTCCGCGTCCGCGCCCTCCCGGGAAATTTCCCGAGTAGAAATTTGATATAGTCCCAGATCGGACACCGCCGAGAAAAAAGCAAAAAACGCCAACACAGTGGCGTAATCTCCGAAACCATCCTTCCCGAGATACCGGGTGATGAAGCCTATCGAAACCAGCGCCAAAACCGTGGAAGCAATCTTTGAAGCGCTGCTAGCGACGACATTGTAGGCAATTTTGCGAGCAACAAGCATAGTTACGAAATACGAAAGTACGAAAAACATCAACTACCATGCGTGACAACGCCAAAACGTTTCGTAGTTCGTTCATTTCGTAGTTCGTAAATTTTAAACCAAATCAGCGGGCTTTATAACCACTCTCCTGTCTTCTCCCTCTCCGATACTTTCTGTCTTGATGTCATCCATCTTAAAAAGCTCCAGATGGACGATTCTTCTTTCATAAGGCGACATTGGTCGGAGCGCTATGGTCCGTTTTTCCAGCAGACATTGCTTGGCGGCGTCTTGGGACATTTTTATGATAGAAATATTTTTTTCCTGGCGATAAGAGTTTACATCCAAAGTGAAGTTAGCTCTTTCCTGGAACTTTTGCCTGACCAGCATTCTGGCAATGTGCTGGAGAGACTGGAGATTAACGCCATACTGCCCGATCAAAAAGCTGGATTCTTCGGTTCTAATATTGCAAACCAACGCCTCGCCGTCTCCTTTTTCAATTTCCACTTCCACCTGAAATCCCATCCTGGAAACAAGTTCAGCCACTGTTTCTTTCACTATTTCTTCCAAATTTCCATCTTCCATGTTTTTAGCCATTAGTAGTTAGCGATTGGTAACTTGAGAAAATCTTCATCCAAATTACCAGTAGCCAGGCACTAATTACTGCTTGCCTTCTCCTTGTTTTCCAAATAATATTGTTGGGCCACCATAAAAACCGTGGAGGCAAGCCAATATAACGCCAGCCCCGCCGGAAACTTTATGCCGATAAATAAAGTTAGCAGCGGTCCGAGATAGAGCATCTGCTGGGACATAACGGCCGAAAAATCAGAACTATCTATTTTCACATTCTTTTGCGCCTGTTTAGCCATCAGCATCTTAGTCTGGAAATACTGGGAAGCCGCCGCCAAAACCACCAAGATAATGTGCGGCAGGCTGGATAATGTAAAATTTTTGAAATCAATTGACTTGCCCAAATCAACTATGCCCAAAAAAAACTGATTTATCTGTCCGGGATTATCTATAAAGGAATAGAGCCCGACTCCATCCACCACTAAACCATTGCCGCCTCCAGAAATATTGAACAAAACGCGATAAATGGCGATCAAAAAAACCAGTTGGAAAATTGTCGGCAAGCACCCGGAAAAAGGATTGGTTTTATTTTCTTTATAGAACTCCATCAACGCCCGGCTTTGTTTTTCTTTGTCTCCCTTGTATTTCGCCTGAATTTCTTTGATTTTCGGCTGAAGCGCCTGCATCTTCTTTTGTGATTCTATCTGCTTTTTGGACAACGGAATCAAAAGAAACTTAATAAAAACCGTTACCAATATAATAGCCACTCCAAAATCAGCCGCGGGCAAGATATTATACGTAAGAACTAAAAGGTTATAAATAGGCCGATAAACCAACTCGTTGAACAAAAAAAACATTCGTTTGAATTTATTTTTTAATTTTTTTGACCAATCCTATTTTCTCCAAGATGACGTCCGCTGATTTTTCGATAATTTCACTTGTCAAAACGCTTCCCGGCGAATTTTTCGCCATAACCACGATATCCCAACCCTTTTCCAAACCATCTATTTTTTTCCGAAATATTTCCCTAATTTGGCGCTTTATCCGATTTCTCTCTACGGCTTTTTTGGAAAACTTCAATCCGACAGCCACTCCCACTCTCGTCTGATCCAGGCCATTTTGCCTGACCTTCACGGAGATATCTCCGCGGGAAAAAAACTTGCCGCCGCGATAAACCTGAGCAAAGTCTTCTTTTTTTATAAGCCTGTTTTTATAAAGAAACATCTACACGGTGGTTAGTTTTTTCCGACCCTTCCGCCTTCGGCTCTTAAGCACGTTTTGCCCCGGCTTGGTGCTGTTTTTCTTGAGGAAACCGTGCCGCCTTTTTCTTTTTTTGCTTTTTGGTTTGTAGGTTATGCTCATTGTTTTTCCAGATAGTTAATTGCTTAATAATCAATTAGAAGTTTACCAGTTAGCGAAGGGAAAGTCAATTCGCCCGCCGCGAATTTGCGCTTAATTTACTTTTGTATTATATATAGAAAAGAAGCGCACACCTTACCCACACCTTTGTCCCCAGAATTCTTCGACGGCTTTTTTCTCTTGTGCTATACTTTTTTTACAACGTTCCCACGCTTTTTAAATTAAGGCGGTGTAATAAACAAGATTAACTGAGTACTTGCTGTTGATTTTGGTTTAAAAGAAATAAACAGAAAAGTTTATTCGGGTTATTTTATTACACTGCCTTAAGCATAAAGCCATGACAAACGAAGAACTTTGGCAAACCGCTCTCTCTGAGATAGAGCTTTCTATTTCAAAAGCTAATTTTATCACTTGGTTCAAAGGCACTGCCATTCTGTCCAATAAGGACGGCCATATTGTCGTTGGCGTTCCTAACGGCTTTGCCAAGGAATGGCTGGAGAATAAATATAACCTATACATTCTGCGAGCTATCCGAAATATTCAAGAAGAAGTCAAAAGTGTTTCTTGCGTAATTTCAACCGCCAACGCTGAGAATCCGGCTCAAAAAGAACCATTGGTTGACGCCATCTCTGCTCCCAAAAGAGTTCTCGCCGGAGAAAACACCGCTCTGGAAAAAAAGCTATCCTTGAGCCGGGAAAACAACCTGAATCCCAAATACACTTTTGATAATTTTGTAGTCGGCGGCAATAATGAACTGGCTCGCGCCGCTTGCTTCGCGGTTTCCCAAAACTTGGGTCAAACCTACAACCCGCTATTCATTTATGGCGGAGTAGGACTGGGGAAAACCCACCTCATCCAATCAATTGGCAATGAAATCCTACAAAAAAACCCTGCGTCAAGAATTAAATACATTCCTTCGGAAAAATTTGTGGCCGAGTTCATTGAGGCCGCTAAAACAGGAAAAATAAATGAATTTGCCAATCATTACAAGCAAATCGATCTTTTGATTATCGACGACATTCAATTTATATCCGGAAAGGAAAGGACTCAGGAGCAATTTTTCCATATATTCAACCACCTTTCCCAATCCAATAAGCAAATCGTCCTATCCAGCGATAAACCACCCAAAGCTATCCAAATTCTTGAGGAAAGATTGCGTTCCCGCTTTGAAGGGGGAATGATTGCCGACGTTTCCAAGCCCGATTTCGAAACCAGAATGGCCATCCTAAAGAAAAAAGCGCTGCGAGAGGGGTTTTCTATTGATGATGAATCCTTAGGTTTTATTGCTAATAATATCAAAAACAATATTCGGGAACTGGAGGGCGCTCTAAATAGAGTGGCTGTTTCCGCCCAACTTAGCAAAAGAGAGCTTACTCCCGGTTATATCGCCTCTATTCTGGGAGAAATAATTTCCAGCGGTAAAAAGAAGGGCATTACTCACAAACATATCTTAAAAGTCGTATCCGGATTTTATGATATAAACATTGATGAATTGCTGGCAAAAAACCGGAAACGGGAAGTAGTCAAACCTAGACAAGTGGCAATGTACCTGATGCGCAGCGAACTTCAATATTCTTACCCGGGAATTGGAGATAAATTAGGAGGCAGAGATCACACCACCGCTATCCATGCTTTTGATAAAATATCCAAGGCGATAAAAATAGATGAAAAATTACTGGAAGAAATTGCTTCTATTAAAGATCAGCTTTATAGTATTGTTTAAAACCTGGGGATAAGTTGTTTTAAAACATCTTTATAACCCTGTTAACAACCCCCCCTGTTAGTCGCGCATAAAATTCGGATTAACTTTCAATTATTTAAACCACTCCCTCCATCAACTCCTCCCCCTCTTTAATTCTTAATAGTTATCCCTTATTTATCCCCAGTGATTTTTCCTTATCTAAGCCACTGGACTAACTTATCCCCAATAATCCCCTCTACTAATAATAACTAACTAACTAACTTATCTATATTTAAATATGAAACTTATTTGTACCCAAGATAATTTTAAAAAAGCCGTCTATAGTTGTGAGAGGATGGTATCCAAACAAAATACTTTACCCATACTTAATAATATCCTTTTTGAAGCTAAAAAAAGCGGATTAAGTTTATCAGCGACTAATTTGGAAATAGGCGTTCAAACTAAAATAGGAGCAAAAGTGGAAAAAGAGGGAAAAATAACTATTCCCGCCAGGATTATTAGTAATTTTTCCAATAATCTTCCGGCGGGAGAAAATATTTCCCTGGAGTTATCCGGCCAGAGTTTAAAAATTAAGAGCGGAACAGTGAAAGCGGTTATTAAGGGTCTTTTAGCGGATGATTTTCCACTTATCCCTAAAAAGAAAACAGAGCCGCTATTTAATATCGGCAGTTTGGAATTAAAAATTGTTATTTCACGGGCATTGACGTCAGTCGCCTATAATGAAGCCCGGCAGGAACTTACTGGGGTTAATATTATTTTAGACCAAGGATATCTTTTTTTTGCTTCTACTGACAGCTTTCGTTTAACTGAAAATAAACTGGCATTGAATAAAATAAATGTAAATAAAGAAAATTACGAGATTTTTGCCAAAAAAAACAACAACTTAATTATTCCATCAGCCACTTTAACTGAAATATCCAGACTGATTTCCGGAGATATTGACGCGCCGGTAAAAATTACCATTGAAGACGGGCAAATATTTTTCGAACTGGAGAGTATTATTATTGTTTCCCAATTGATTAATGGAAAATATCCGGAATATCAGCATATTATGCCGAAAGAGTACAAAACCAGGATTGTGGGAGAAAAAAATCTTTTTCAAAGCGCGGTAAAAATGGCGAGCGTTTTTGCTTCAGGGAAAACCGGAGAGATAACCCTCAAAATTGACGCGGAAGCGAAAAAAATCTTAGTAAGCTCAATGAGCCAGGATACGGGAGAAAACTCAACAGAGCTTAATTTTGACATAACAGGGCCATCCCAGGAGGTGGTTCTTAATTCAAAATATCTTTTGGAAGGAATTAATACTATTTCAACTTCAAAATTAGCCTTGCTCGCTAATAGTGAAGCTACTCCTTTGGCGCTTCGCGAGATCAATGAACAAACCGGAGAAGTGCTGAATGATTACACATATATTGTAATGCCGATTAAAAACTGACGCGAAGCTCGGAGTTTATTAATATAGGACTTACGCGTTTGCCGCAGAATTATGGACAAGTCACTGAATTATAGGCTGAAATCTTGATGAATATATACCGGGGGTTGACTTAATGGCAAACGGTACTGATTCAGAATTCAAGGCAAACGCGTAAGTCCTGTAATAGTAACTATAAAAAAAGCTTTTATTTATGGAAAAACCACAAAGTTTAATTATTATTGGCGCTGGTCCTGCCGGTCTGGCGGCGTCTATTTATGCTTCCCGTTACGGGGTGGCGCATAGCGTGATCGGTTCAATTCTAGGCGGCCAAATTAGCGAAACGCACGAAATTGACAACTATCCCGGTATAGAAAATATGGGCGGCTTTGAGTTTTCCCAAAAGTGGGGGCATCATGTGGAAAAGTATGGGATAAAGATAGTTCCGCGGATGGTGAAAAATATAAAAAAGGCTGAAAAAAGCCAAATTTTCGAAATAGAGCTGGAAAACGGAGAAATACACAAAGCTCAAGCGGTTTTGTTAGCTACCGGCACTAAAAGGCGGCAATTGAATATTCCCGGCGAGGCTGAATTTAGGGGCAAAGGTGTATCTTATTGTGCCACTTGCGACGGATTTTTCTATAAAGGCAAAACAGTCGGAGTGATCGGCGGGGGCGACAGCGCGGTTGGCGCGGCGCTCTATTTGGCTAACATATGCGAAAAAGTTTATATAATTTATCGTAGAAGCGAACTTCGTTGCGAACCGTATTGGGCAAAGATTGTTAAAAAAACCCCCAATGTCGAAGTTGTTTATGAAACTAACGTTTTGGAGATTTTAGGCGGAGAAAAATTGGAAAAAGTGAAGCTGGACAAAGAGTATAAAAATGAAAAAGAGCTGAAAATAGATGGCTTATTCATTGAAGCCGGCTCCGATCCGGATGTTTCTTACGCCAAAGACTTGGGAATCGAGCTGGACGAAGGCGGATATGTTAAAATCACGAAAAGCGGCGCGACTTCCGTGCCCGGTATCTGGGCGGCCGGCGATATTACCGACGGATCAGATAAATTCAGGCAGGTTTTAACCGCCGCCTCAGAGGGAGCGATTGCGGCAAGAGGTATTTTTAATTTTCTTAAAAAATCAAACTAAGCCGACCAATATTCATCTTCTTTTTTTACTGTCTCGTCTTTTCCGGCGCCTTTCCAAGCCAGCTCAAACAAAAACCGCATACTTTTGGCGATCTCATTGCTTTCAATAATTAAGCCCAAAGATTCTGAAAAACTCATAAAAGCCAGTTTGTTGCCGTAGATATTCATTTCAATTGAGAAAGAGAATTCGTCTTTGTCCACCAATCGCGTTTCTTTCAGATCCTTTTGGTCTGTTTTTTTATACTCAACTATCTCTGGGGTATCCGGGCCGATGACCCGAGCGGTTATTTTCGATTTTACCCGTTTAATTTTGTATTCATCGGCAAAATCTTGTCCTAATTTAGCGATAATGTTTTCTGTAACGTATGCGACTAGTTCGCCTTCATATTTCAGCGTGTCGCGATAAACTTCTTTTATGCCGTTTTGCCCTTCATAATAGCGGATAACGGGTTTGGTGCCGGAAGTGTTGAGCAGTCCTTTGAGTGCCGGCATCAAACTTTTAAGTTTTTCTTTCTTCTCTTCCAATATTCGCTCTAGGTTTTCCGGGTCTTCCGCCAAAAAAAACCTTTTTTTGCCTTTTTTAGTCTGCGATAACAGGCCTTTTTTTTCGAGTTCGATAAGGACGTCATAGACCGTTGTCCGCAGTATGCCCGTCTTTTTGGCCAAATTTATGGCCGAACTGGCCCCCAATTCCAACATGGCCAGGTAGATTACGGCTTGCTTTTCGTTGAGTCCGAATTGGGTGAGTTGATCGGAAAGGTTCATGGGATGTTTACTTAGTCATCGAAAAAAAGTTAGATTAAGCCGCTTAAAAATTTATCTACACTCATCAGGCGTATGTTGTCATGAAGAAGATCAATTTCTTTTTCGGTTGTCATTTGGTAGCAAAAAGGAATTTTCAGTTTCTCTCTGAAATATTTTAAGCTTTTGGAAACTTTATGATTGGCGTTTTTCACTTCAACCGCCATCCAGGGTTTTTTATCGATAGTTACCAAAAAGTCGACTTCTCTTTGCTCTATGTCTCGCAAATAGAATAATTCCGCCTTATGTCCCTTGGCATCATAGAGATAATGGCAAAGTTTTAGCAGGTGCGATCCAACCATATTTTCCAACTTTGCGCCTTCATTCGGAACCTGCGACCAGTCCCAAAGATATAATTTCGACTCCTTTTTCAGGGAACGAATTGTTTTGGCTGTATAGGGGTAAATTCTATAGTGGTAGTAAAAACGTTCGAGAACATCTATCCATAATTTTACCGTTCCGTAGGCAACTTCCAAATCTTCACGCAAGGAGTTAAGCGACAGCAACGATCCGACACGCGCAGGAAGTTCATTGATTAATACCTGAAGAAGGGATAGGTTTTTGACATTTTCAATGTCCCGGATATCTTCCTTAACAATCCGTTCGACTCTCTGATTGTGCCAGCGTCTCCAGACCTCCTTGTCTTCCTTGAGAAATGATTCCGGAAATCCTCCGAAAGAAAGAAGTTTCTGGAAGTTTGAAAAAGATTCTTTATTTTCTTTGAAATTCGGTTCGGAAAAAGGTTCAAGGTTGGCAACTTCAGGAAAAAGCAATTCGGCCAGAGAAAAAGGATGAAGACGGAAATAATAATATCTCCCCACCATTGAATCTCCTCCTTTTTTGTATAAATCCAGGCGGGCGCTGCCGGTTACGATTATCGAGAATCGTTCTTTATATTTGTCAAATTGTCCTTTGATGTAGTTTTTCCATTTGTGATATTTGTGAATTTCGTCAAAAATAATGAGTTTGGCTTCGCGATCAAAACTGGAAGACAGAATAGTTTTTTTATCTTCGGGGCTGTCCCAGTTCAAATAAACGAAGGGTGAAAATTTTTCTTCGCCTATAAGTCGGGAAAGGGTAGTTTTTCCTACTTGCCGGGGACCGCCAACAAAAACCATCTTATCTTTTAGGTCTTGTTCAATTTTGATTTGCAGGTAGCGTTTTTTTAGCATAAAGGTTGCTTAATGATTATACCCACAGTTTACACCCAACTGAAAACTTTTGTCAAGAAGTTTTCAGTTAGATGAAAAGTGTCGGGGAGTATTTTTATACAAGGCTGGGACGTGATATGTATTTGTCGAAAAAATAAGTCAACATTTCCAGTATAGCAGATAAGCCATAAAATGTCAACATTTAGGCAAAAACGGCTTATTTGCGTTTTGTTAATTATGCAAAGAGTCTAACTAAATTGACATTTATCGTATTATCTGCTACAATACACCGTTACGATGGAAAACGCAGAAGAACACAGAAGCGGCGATAAATTCAGAATCCTTATACATAGAAAAATATTGTAGAGACGCGGTAAGCTCGCTTCTGGAGAGGAAAGTCCGGGAAAGGTTCTTTGAAAATTGAATAAAAAAAGCCCGCCGATTAGGCGGGATCAACCGAGACAAAATGAAAGTTAAAGATACTTGCCGATGTCTTTTCGTTCTATTCCAGCCGATTTCAAGATCGCTTGGAGCGTGCCTTTGGGCAAATCTTTCGCATGGTAAGGGACAACAGCTCTTTTTCCGTCGGCATCGCGATAAAGAATGGAGTGGCTTCCGGTGGAATGATCAATTTCAAACCCCGCTTTTAGCAGGATTTTGAGAAGTTGCTTGGATTTGAGAACTGGAAGCTTAGGCACAGGCAAGTTTGTTTTCCGGAAGACGAATCAAACTGATAAAAGTTTCTTCATCTGACGGAATTGTTTCTTTATGTTTTTCCAGGGAACAAATATAGCCGCGAATGGCGTCAGTTGCCATTTTCTTGGCTTCTTTCAGATCGCGGCCGTAAGTCACGCAACCGGGAAGCGCCGGAACAACGACAGTAAAACCGCCCTCCCGTTCAGGACGAAAAATAACGTTGAATTGGTGTCTTTTTTCCATAGTAAGTATTACCTGTCAGTATCTTAATAATTTCAATATAACAGAGATAAAGCCCGCGGTCAATCGCGTTAGCTTTTATTTTGTCTCGGTTGAACCGCGCTCGAGTCCGGAGAAATGTTCTCTGGATAGCCATTCGGGAGCGCGGAAAGATTAACTCTTTTTTCGCCGCAAGGCGGGAAGGAGAAAGAGATGGAAAAAGAAATACATAAAATGTGGGAAGATACAATTGTGGACGCAATTGAGTTTTATAATAGGCGTCCAAAATACATCCGGGATTTCCCGGAGTTTCCCCTTCGTGAGAAGGGGGATAAATTCATCCCCCTGGGAGTTTTCAGGGGGGGTGATGACTGTGGGGTGGCTTTTGCCTCTCCGCTGGCCGTCCTACCCGGTAGAAGGTAGGGCGGCGCCTGGTAACCCAGCCGCTCCTCTGCTTTGCCGTCTCAATTGGGACGGCAAAGAAAAAAAATGGTATTTTGTCGACTTTTTTCTCATCGAGAAAAAAGTCGTAAAGTGCCCGGAGTCGTTTGAAAAGTTATTCAAATGATTCCAAGCTCGCCAGCGGCCCAAATAGCTGGCAAACCACGAACCCGAGGCGCGCGGTCTTACCACAAGACTGCCGCCTCTTTTTATTTGTGATTATCTGCAGTAGAATATAAGGGCAAACACGAAAGGCAACATGTTTATGGAAAATGGCGGGAAGTTTATTTTCGACATTCCCAACAGAGAAAAAGGAGGTTACAAGAAAATGGTGGACGGGTACGCGGAGGAGATGGAAAAACACGGGATTCATAATTTCCGCCGTGGTTCGTTTATGATTCGCCGGACGGAACGCATTTCGCCACCCGCTACGCCTATTCCGCGGAAGACATCGAGGAACTGGCGCGCCTCACCGGATTCAGGATCGCCAAAGTCGAAAAACGGGAGCTGGAAACCGGACAGGGCGATGAGAATTTGTATTATGTTTTGGAAAATTTATGAAATCTCTCAAAGATCTTCTCAATAAGAAAAAGACGATCGGGCCGCTGAATTTGGATGATCAGACGGTCTTTTATGTTTTTCGCAAAGTCATCAAAGAAGAATTCGGCAATGTCGGCGCGGGAAAACTGGCGGCGGATTTTTTCAAAAATAAAACGCTCTTTGTAAAGAGCGAAAGCAGTGTTTGGCTGAATGAGCTTTGGACGAACCGGGGGAAGGTTATGAAGAAGATGAATGGGGAGCTGGGAGAAGACGCGGTGAGGAATATAAAAACGAAGTAGAATTATTGCGACACGAACCAAGCTAGAAATATTACAGCTCCTAGCAACAGCCTGTACCAGAAGAAAATTTTGTAACTGACTTTTTCGATAAACTTCAACATCCAGGCGATGGCGGCGTAGCCGGAGAGGGCGGCGGTGACGATAGCGGCAATTTCATAAAAACCGACGCCGGAAGAAATAAAATCAGGGAATTTTAAAGCTGTCGCGCCGAAAATGATAGGTGCGCTCATAAGAAAAGAAAAACGGGCGGCGCTGACACGGTCAAGCCCCAGAAATAGCCCGGCGGTAATGGTGGAGCCGGCTCGCGATACCCCCGGAATAATAGCTAACGCCTGAGAGGCGCCGATAATGACGGCGTCTTTTATATGTATATCATTTATATTTCTCGTATGCTGAGCATATTTATCAGCTAAAAATAATACCAGCCCGACAACGCTTAATGTTCCGGCAATCAGCAAGGGATTTCGGAAAACTGTTTCCGCGTAACCTTCCAAAAAATATCCGAAACATGCGCCGGGAATAGTGGCGATGGCGATAAGAAGCAGAAGATTCTTTTGATATTTAGTATCTGAATTTTTAATTTTTAATTTCAAATTAAAAATTATTTCAAGCCAGTCTTTTCGGAAATACAAAACGACGGCGATTAAAGTTCCCGTATGCAAAGCCACGTCAAAGCTCAAGCCCGGATCGGGGAATCCGAAAAGCCAGGGGGCGATGATTAGATGACCCGAAGAGGAAATGGGCAAAAATTCACCCAAACCTTGAATGAGGCCGAGAATGATAGCTTGGAATAAAGTCATATAGTCGTGAAACGTGAAGCATGAAACAAGGGAAAGCCTAGGGTATGTTGGTGTGGATTTTAATGGACTCTGAAGCGCCGTTTCCGGATTCGTCCTTGACGCCGACTTCTATTTCAATCGTAGACGATTTCTTCGAGTCCGGAATGGAGTAGGAATAGCTGATATCCGAATCGGAAGTCTCTTTTACTTTGTCGCCGTCAATCATCAATTCAACATTATCGATGCCATAGTCAGCGGAAACCTCGGCTTTTATGGTGAATGGAGAAGAAGTTATTGTGTCGCCGTCGGAAGGATCTTTAATACTGACTGAAATGTCGGCATCTCCGAAATCTTCAGTCTCGCATTTCTTGGTTGGCGCGTCATTGCCCTTATAATCCTTGTTGTCTTCCACCCACTTTTCAACGGCTTTCTCCCAGTTTTTGAACTGAGGATCTCTTCCCGGATCTTTGGGAACCTCTCCGCGCGGATCTTCCTTGTTGACGTAATAAAGAATGGTGTGGGCGCTGGTGAATTTTTTCTTTTCCACTTCGTCTTCCGGGCAAGCGTCGGTAGCCAGGCAATATTTGTCTTTTTTTCCCGGAATTTTACAAACCTTGATTTCTTCTTTCACCTCGAAGTCTCCTTTTAGAATAGATTTCTCAATGCTTTTATCTTCCTCATATTTCGGAAATTCTTCAATGGCGTAATTTTTGACGGCTTGCTCCATAAAGCTTCTCCAAATAGGCGCGGCGACATAGGAACCGTCGGCTCCTTCAGCCATAATCGAGTTATCGTTGTTTCCCGCCCATACTCCCACGGCTAGAGAAGGGGTGTATCCCATTGTCCAACCATCCCGCCATTCATTAGTGGTACCGGTTTTGGCGGCCACCGGACGGCTATCGAAACGCAGGGGGTTGTTTTCGCCAAATACCGGCGCGCGAAGCGAATTGGTGGAAAGGATATGGTCAACCATGGCCACGTATTTTTCTTCAATCACTCGGTCACCCTCCTTGTTTTCGTATTTTTCCAAAATTTCTCCCTTGCTGTTTTCTACCCGGAGGATAGCGGTTTTTTCGCGCCGGATTCCCCCGGTGGCAAAGGTGGAAAAAGCATTGACGTGATCCAATAGTTTCACTTCTCCTCCGCCCAGTACCAAAGAAAGGCCGTAGCGGTCCGGCTGGTTAAGCGTGGTGATGCCCATTTTTTTGGCGGTCTCGATGGATTCTTGGACGCCGGCTAAATACAGTGTTTTTACGGCCGGGACGTTGAGGGAACGCGCCAGCGCGTCTTTCATTTTAAGCGGACCGCTATTTTTTCCGTCGTAGTTCTTGGGATTGTACTCTTTCCCATCGTCGGTGGAAAAATTAGTGTCTACGTCCCAAATCAAAGTTTCCGGCGTATAGCCTTTGGAAAAAGCGGTGAGATAAACATAGGGCTTAAAAGATGATCCCGGCTGGCGGTCGCGAATGGCGACGTTGACTTGGCCGTCAATTTTGGTGTCAAAATAATCCTTGGATCCGACCATGGCGAGGACTTGTCCGGTTTTAGGATCCATGGCGACGAGCGCCGCGTTCTCGGCTTTGTATTTAGTCGTATTTTTTTCGGCTCCTTCTTTGACCGCGCGCTCCGCTATTTGTTGCTTATCCCAGTCCAGGGTGGTGTAAACTTTCAAGCCGCCCTGTTCCACTTCGTCTTCGCCGTATTTCTTTTCCAAGTATTCTTTGACGTACATCACGAAATGGGGAGCGTTGATGTTTTCCCGGTGAGGAGATAGGCGCGAGAAAATATCCACCGCCTTGGCTTCGTTGGCTTGCTCTTTGGTTACATATCCCAGCTCCGCCATGCGCTCTAGGGCGTATTCCTGGCGGGCTTTCAAAAGTTCCGGATTGGATCCGTAAGGAGAATAGCGCGACGGCGCCTGGGGAAGCGAGGCCAATAGTGCTGATTCGGAAAGGTCCAATTCTTTTGAGTGTTTGCCGAAAAAGGTTTGGGCGGCCGCCTCGATGCCGTAAGCGTTGGAGCCATAAGGAATGGCGTTGAGATACATTTCCAAAATTTCGTCTTTTTCGAATTTCTGTTCCAGCTCAATGGCCAGAATCACTTCTTTGATTTTTCGGGTGAAAGTTTTCTCGCTGGTTAGCATGGAATGCTTGATGAGTTGCTGGGTGATGGTGGAGCCGCCCTGAGCTTTGCCGCCCAGCGCCACGTCTTTGAAAACCGCCCGGACGATGGAGCTTAGTTTTATTCCCTGATGGGAATAAAACTCATTGTCTTCCAGGGAGATGGTAGCGAAGCGGATGGCTTCGGGCATTTCAGAGTAGGGAACTTGCGTCCTTTTCTCTTCGCCGTGGATTTCATAAAGCAGATGCTCTCCGCTGTGGTCGTATATTTTGGTGGATTCCACTACGAAGCGGTTATTGAGGCTTTTGGGGCTGGGCAAGTCTTTGGCGAACCAGGCGAAAACTCCCGCCATCGCCAAAAAACCGCCGATGGCGCCGAAAAAAACCGTTTTTTTGATCAGCTTCCAATTGAAATTCAGCTTGAATTTTTTGGAAAGAGATTCCCGATTTTGAGGGTTGAATATTTTTTGCATAATTTTTTTTAAATTACTTCAAAGTGGACTGTATCATAGTACGAAAAGGGGGAATTTTCAAGGTAAGGAGCTATCTCCTGTTTTTGTGGTATTTTTTTATGGCGTAAGCAATGATTGCTTCTGCCGGGTTTACTCCGGTTACCTCTTTGAATTTTTGCCATTGCGGGGCGGAGTTTATTTCCAGGACATAAAGCTTTTTTTTATGCTTAATTATATCAACGCCAGCCACTTCGTAGTTCATTGCCTTGGTAGCCTTGAGGGCTAGTTCTTTTAATTCTTGCGTGAGGAGTATTTTTTCCGCTTTTGCGCCGAGGGAGGCATTGGATCGAAAATCTCCCGGGATTATGTATCTCTTCATAGCGCCTAAAGCTTTATTTCCTACGACGAAAATCTGATATCGCCGTCTATTTCAAAAAATTCTTGAACAAGATAATCCTGGTTATTCTTGGAAAAAAAATCCAGATAATCTTTTTGATTTTTAATTTTCTCTATCCCTTGTCCCTTCTGTCCGTAGATAGGTTTTACGATGACGGGGAAATTGATTTTCTTAAGCAGCGCCTTATAGGCGGAATGACTAACTGCCTGATATGTTTTCGGGTGGCTTATTTTGTTTTCTATCATCGTGCTTGATTCATATGCTTTGCTGGAAATAAATCTTTTTCCGATTGTTTCGTCGACTACCGTCTTTTTATTTTTTAGCAAAGCCTGGGCTAAGATTTGGGCGAAAATAAGGTTTTTGTTATAACCGCGAAAAAGAAAAATGTCAAAATCGTAAACATTTTTGTTTTTCCATAATGGCTTTTTCTCTCCCTTTTTAAACTCAAAGATTATGTCGCCAAGTCTGGCTAAATATGGGATGTGTCCGGCCTTTTTTATTTGTTGAATCAGGTCATCTGTATTTTCAGTGTTCGGTCCTATGATAAGGAATTTTAGTTTACTCATTCTCTTTTTGCAGTTCCAAGATAAAGTTTATTATTTCCTTTATAACGTTTCTGGTCTGTCCATGTGTAGGATTGTAATGGATATAAAGGTCGGGTTTGCCGTTGATTTCAATAATATTGAAATTCTGCCCTATAGTATTTTTTGAAATGTCATCACACATGATATCAATCCCGGAAAGGTATTTGCCAAGTATTCTGGTAGCTTTCACGCAGACCTTCTTGATGTCCTCGCTTACAATTTCTGTAACGTCTCTTGTTTCTCCGCCTTCAGCCAAGCACGAATTCTTTTTTATATAAATTTCCTTTCCTTTCTCTGGGATGCTTTTCAACGTAAATCCCTGCTCTCTTAAAATTTCATGAAAAGAGCTGTCAAAAGCAGTTTTTTGAGCAGTTTTTTTCTGTTTTTCCGCGATTAGAGTTTCTATGTTTCTTTCCCCGTCTCCAAAAACCCGAGGAGGAATAAGTTCAAGTGCGCCTAAAACCCTGTTTTTTAGGACTAATATTCTGAACTCTTTTCCGAAAATCATTTCTTGGGCGATCAGCGAAGGGAATATTTCAATTTGTTCCGTTATTATTTCTTTAGCCTCATTTGAATTTTTTATGTTAGTAAAAACTCCCTTGCTGTTTGACCCTTTTGCGTCTTTTACAACTATGGGGAATTTTAACTCTCCTAATTTGGCATTGAGTTGTCCCTTGAGCAGAGTCTTTCGGTAGATGCAGACTGTTTTTGGAGTAGGCAAATTTTCGTCTTTAAGAAGGAAATATGTCAAGTCTTTGAATTTTGTGACTTCACTTCCTGATATAAAGTTGCTGGCTATCTTGAACTTTCTGGAAACAAATATTTTCTTCCCCTCTATTTTTATATAGAAATAGCCTCTTTCGGGGATGACTTTTTCAATGGTTCCCCCCATCTCTTGGACGACCTTTTTGATAATCGGTGGGTTTTTGATCATATTGGTTGTACTTTATTTACATCAATTAAAAATCTCTTCAGGTCACGCCTTCCGACTAAAAGCGGATAGGCCAGTCCGTCGCGGTTAGCGATAGAAAGTTTGGAGGATATTTCTTGTTTGTCGACTATAAGGGTTAATCTTATCTCAATTCGGTAAGTTGCTCCATGAGAAGAAAAAGTTTTTGCCACGCCTATGACGTCGGGGTGTTTTTCCAGCTCTTTCCATGTCTTGTTTTCACTCAAGGCTTTTATTTCTTCTTCGGACAAAACCCGGTCTAGGTGAAAATCTTCCCAAAGTTGGACGGCATCTCCATAGCCTAAATCTCGAGCCAGGTTTTTATCAATAGCGGAAATTCCTGCTCCCGTATCGATTCTGGCCTCCACTTCAACTTCTTTCCCGTCTTTTCCGATCAGTTTCACTTTTTCCACCGTGCCGATGACCTTTTTTCCGGAGATGCCTTCCAGCTCTTCCTCGATTTCTCCGCCGAAAAGATCCATGCCGACGCGCACGCCTTTTTCCACGGTTTTAATCTTAAGCTCCGAGACGCGCTCCAATCTTCTTTTGAGACCGGCCAAGTTAGCCACTTGGATGGCCAGTCCCGGACGGGCGTTGAGTTCCAAAAAAACCGGTCCGCGGTCGCGGTCGAGCGCTATGTCAGCGCCCAAAAATCCCAAGCTCGAAGCTTTTTGGGCCTTTACCGCCATTTCCAGAGTTTGTTTCCAGTAGGGGATTTTTATTCCGGAAAGAACCAGTCTTGTTTCCGGGAGATATTCGATGATTTTGGGTTTTTGGTGGCCTAGAATCGCGGTAGTGGTAGTTCCGGTGGCCATATCGATGCCGCAGCCGATACCGCCCAAGTGAAGGTTGGCTTTTCCGCCGGAAGTTTGGGTGGCCAGGCGGAGCATTGCCATTACCGGTACGCCATTATAGACGATAATTCTTACATCCGGCATACCCTTGTATGAATAAGGTTTGAAAATTTTGGACAGCTTTATTCTTTCCTCGAAAAAAGCGATGTCCGGCGTGCTGGACAAAGAAAAGGAACCAAAAAGGATGTTGCGGATGTGGTTTTTCAAATCTTCCACGCTGACCGAAGATCGATCGGCTTTTATCCAGATATTTTCCGTTCCCTTCCTTTTTCCGTAAACCACGACGATTCCTTCCCCGCCGAATCCTCGGTTGGGTTTCAAGGCGAAGCTGTCCGGGAGCGCGTTCCAGTCAAAGCTTTCCAACTCTTCGCTGGTCCTTATTTTGGCAATGAGCGCGGGAATCGGCAAGCCGGCTTTTTTGAGAATCCTTTTGCTGAGCAATTTGTCGTCGGCGATTCTTTTGGCGGATTTTAAATTGAGCGGCCGAATATACTCGAGGTTTCTCGAGTTCATTCCTAAAAGCTTTCTGGATTTTTTGAAGTAAGACAGCATATCTATAAGCGATACCAATCTGCGAATTGCATACGAATGCTACTAATAATTCGTAGCATTCGTATGTAATTCGTGTCATTCGTATCGCTACATATTTTTTATAACTTCCTTAAACCGCCAATATTCAGTCAAACGAAGGCCGGTCCACTTTCCAAGAACTATGTTTATCGGGATGGTGGCTAGAATTGCCCAGGGATAATGCGCGAGGAATTGGATGAGGAAATTGGAACTGGCGATGAAATATCCGACAATGGAAATGCCAAGAGTTTCCAGCGCCAAGATTATGGCCATCCGATCCCCTTTTTCTATCTGGACGGTGATAAATTTTTCCACAATCGTAATCATGATAAGGATGGGGAAGATGGAAACGGAGGCCAGACCGGTTCTTTTCATTCCGCCGCCAACAACCAAAACGCCCAGAATTAAAATCGCCACGGCGGTGAGCATGATGGCGACTCGAGGAAGGTAAAGCAGGCGGAACGGTCGGAGAGCGAAGCGCATCAGCATGCCGGTGAGAATTACGGAGATGAATACGGCGATTCCGTATTTCAGGCCGTTGGTGGCGAGAAAGGCGAAAGTGACAATCAGCGGCGTGTAAATTCCAAAAGCCTTGATGCCGACCACTTGGCGC
>Ga0208977_1000782_pt1 | contig 19783 bp, 20 predicted proteins | sample RifOxyA2_FD_184030 | JGI IMG/M metagenome (GOLD analysis project Ga0208977, IMG submission 184030) | Groundwater microbial communities from Rifle, Colorado - Rifle Oxygen_injection A2 (SPAdes) | ecosystem: Environmental > Aquatic > Deep subsurface > Groundwater | place: Rifle, Colorado, United...
GGCGAAGCTGCAGAGAATGTCCGGCGCCATTGACATCTTCGGTAACATATACTATGCCGTCATCATCATATCCGGTGCCGGTATAGTATGACAGGGGGGCGGAATAATCCGTGTCGTTGAAATCTTCACTCACCAGTGTAACGGCATGGCAATACCGTCCTGCAAAAACGAAAAACACAATAATAAGGGTTGATAAATATTTTTTACCCATACATGAATTCCGGGGGCAGGCCTTGCAATACATATTTTACGCTGTCTATTCTTATTGCACTACCCCGAGATTGGACGGCGCGCGAGGTGCTTCGACATCTGAATCTGGAATAGTTTCATCATCACCACCCTCAACCGGCATACCATCCCAGATTTCAACATCATCAATAGTTTTGGGGGACGTTGTTTCTCACTATGCATAACTCATGGAAAATCAGGGAAGTGTCTCTTATTTATCCGCCCACTTTTCCACGGCTTTTATGGCATCAACGGATGAACTTATTATGCATCCGCTATACCCGCACCTTTGCTGGAGCCAACAATATTTTGTGTTTCTTTAGCCGTTTAAGGTCATTGCGCAGCGAAGCAATCTCGACGCTGCTTCTGACGAAAAACGAGATTGCCGCGCCCTTTGGGCTCGCAATGACAACGACAACGACACAATATTTTTTGCGTCTTCAAAATCAATTTGATCAACGAGCAGATGGATCAGATCTCCATGATCAAGCCAACGCCAAAAAGCGACAGGTTACGATCAAGTGGACTGTCTGGTTAAATGTTCATTTATATTATCTGACATTTCAAACAATTGCTCCAACTTACTCCTATTTATTACATGTGAGCCAAGGCTCCAACCTTCTCGTGAAAAGAATAGATGATCCAGTGTAGGCCTATCTGTTTGTGATTGTCGAACACAGGTATTGATAAGATATTTTTGCAGGTTTTCAGGCAAACGTAAATTAGCATCTTCTGCCATAACAATGAATTTATCTATAAAATCACGATGTAACCCTTCTTTGATTTCCTTTAATCCCCAGATCTGATATTGTTTTTTTATTAGGGGAGCAAGCATGCTTTCAAGAGAAGGGTGCATACGTTCGCCTACAGAAATTTTGCATGAAATACATGTTTTGCAAATATCAATAAGTTTAATTTCATAAAATGTTTTTTTTGTTAGACGTAATTTTGTGAAAAGAATATATCTGGTAGAGGATGGACTAATTTTTTTAGATAAGGCAGATAAGATTTTTGCTCTATGAAGTTGAAGGATCTTTGAATTCGACACGCTCAATTATGCTCAGTTGGCTTGTATCTATAGGCTGGAATCCATTTTCTTTTAGTGGTAAAAATAGTTTACCAGCTTTTTTGCGCATAAAAATATCTGGAAGAAAAATTATTCCTGCAAAAAAACTGATAAAAAATAAAGGGATTAAATAATCTATTACTGCAATTTTATCCATTTATTATTCCTCCCGACTTCGTCATGAATTTTCAAAAACGCATTGAAAAATGAGCATTTAGATTTAAGGTCGAATTCTCCATGGGCAGGTAGCTCTGGTTTTCCGGAGCTACCAATATTTTGTGTTTCTTTAGCCGTTTGAGGTCATTGCGCAGCGAAGCAATTTCGACGTTGCTTCTGACGAATTCCCCCTCATCCTGTCCTTCTCTCCGTCGGGGGGAAGGAACGTGAGCAAAAGCTTTAACTAAACGGCATTAGTATCCATCAGCCCAGCCGAGCTTGATTGGTTGGATGCGTTGTTTAAAGCCGGCGCACGTGTTTCGTGCTGTATCAGTGCTTTTTCGCGCGCAGGGCGGACGTTATGCGCTCAAGCTCTTTAAGCGAAAAATAGTGAAGTTCGATGCGGCCTTTTTTAGCGCTGCCGGCAATAATAACCTTGGTTCCGAAAATGCGCTGCAAATCCTCGGCCAGTTTTACAAGTTCCGCATCGCGGTGCTTGCTTTTGCTTTTTTTGCCTGAAAGCGCGGTTTTCCAGTCGGAAGCGATTTTTTCTATGTCGCGTACGGTAAGCTTTTCAGTTATTATGCGGCGGGCAAGCGCCGTTATCTTTTCATCGTCTTCAAGGCCGGCAAGAATACGGCCGTGTCCCGGCGAAAGAAAACCGGATGCTATGGAATCCTGTATCTCTTTGGGCAGATTCAAAAGCCGCAAAGCGTTCGCAACAACGGAACGGTCCTTGCCCATCCGGCCGGCAAGTTCTTCCTGGGTAAGGTTAAACTCGGTTGCCAGGCGTTTGTATGCGCTGGCTTCTTCTATCGGGTTAAGGTTTTCCCGCTGCAAATTTTCTATCAGCGCAAGTTGGAAACGCTGCCTGTCATCGGCCTGGCGTACAACACACGGCACCGTTGAAAGCCCGGCAAGCTTGCATGCCCGGAGGCGGCGTTCGCCGGCTATCAGTTCATATTCCCCCGGCACCACTGACGAAGTAACAAGAAGCGGTTGGGCAAGCCCATGAATTTTGATTGAATTTGCAAGCTCTTTTAGCTTTTCTTCATTGAACTCTGAGCGCGGCTGATAGCGGTTGGGTTTAATTTTATCAAGCGCTACTTGCGACACGTTATCCCCTCCGCTACCCGCCGGCGGAGTAGATACTGAAATCAGCGATTCAAGCCCTTTTCCTAACGCCTTATGCATATATGATTCTCCTTAATAGTTGACCTTTTTTTCATTTCTTGTATAAGCTTTGCCGGCATGTATCTTTCACTTTTAATAGTGCATTACGCAACTGATGTTGCGCAAGCTGCTGTTTGTAGGGCACTATCCCTGCATCGCGCCGGCCGTTGCAGTTAGCCGACGATTTTAGAGGCCGGATCGTTCGGGGAACGATCCCTGCAAAAATAAAAATTGCGTAACATCAGTTGCGTAAATATTCACTCAACATCGTTGATGACATACCGTCCGTATCTTTTAAAACCACATACTCCAAACTTCCGCTAAATATTTTAAAACCCGTTGGTTTTTGTCTATATTCTTTTATCACGGTGAATAACGTATTCTCCGGCAAATATTGAATTTGTTTTTTATTTTCACTGAAAACGCTGTCCGGCATGTTGTGAACTTCGGAAGCCCTAAACAATTGCCGCATATCTTTCTGGTCGGCCTCAAGATAATACTTCATACCCCTTACATAGGCAACCGGGAAAGAGAAAGACAAACTTTTTCCTACCAGATGGCTATCTGTTACTTCAATGGTTTTTGTACCCGAAAAAAGTATACCTATAAAAAAAGCCGCTATCAGTAATCCCAGTGCGATAATTTTGCCCAGCAAGATATTACTCATTTGCCGCTTCCCCTCCGGCAGGTTTTTCCTCCGCGGCTACTTCGCCCGGCTGGCCTCCCTGGCGGGTTAAGAATTCCCTGGCCAGCTCTATGTAGCTTTGGGCGCCGCGCGAGGATTTATCATATAGTATAATGGGTTTACCGAAGCTTGGCGCTTCGGCAAGGCGCACCGTGCGCTGGATAGCGGTTGAAAATACCTTTTCACCGAAATGCTTTTTTACTTCCGCAATCACCTGCTGGGCCAGGTTAACACGGCTGTCGTACATTGTAAAAACAACACCCTCGAGGTTTAAATTCGGGTTTAACGATTGTCTTATTAAATCAATTGATTTTAATAGTTGCCCCAGCCCTTCAAGTGCATAATATTCACACTGTATCGGGATAATAACAGAATGCGCTGCCACCAGGGCATTGAGCGTAAGTAAACCCAGCGATGGCGGGCAATCAATTATTACATATTTATATACCTTTTGAAATTTTGCCAGAGCCTCTTTAAGCTTTAACTCACGGTTGGGCATATTAACCAGTTCTACCTCAGCGCCAATCAAATCAATATTAGATGGCGCAAGGTCAAGCCAGTCAAGCTCGGTGGGAATCAGAATATCCTCAAGAAGCATCTCATTGATTAAAACCTGGTAAATATTTTTCTGGAGATTCTTTTTATCCACCCCAAGCCCGCTTGTAGAATTTGCCTGTGGATCAAGATCAATAAGAAGGGTCTCCTGTCCAAGATAAGCCAGGGATGCCGCAAGATTTATGGCAGTGGTAGTTTTTCCCACCCCGCCCTTCTGATTTGCCACAACAATAATTTTGCTCATAAATTCCTCGGTCTAGTACCGTTTAGTTAAAGCTTTTGCTCTGAAAACACGATTCATTTTTTTAGCTCACGTTCCTTCTCCCCGGAGGGGAGAGGAACCTGATTTGGTGAAGATCATTGCGGTTAAACCCATTTTGAATGAAATTGTTTCACGTGAAACAATTTCATTGATCCATATCAACAAGTACGGTATTTATTCTATCTATTGGCACACGCCGAAGCAATTGTTGCTGGGTGGTCGCCGCATTAAGCTGCTCTTCGCGCGCCGCGTTAAGGGCATCTAAACTTTTAACTATGGTGTTAACTATCACGAAATACAATCCAAAAGTAACAGCCATAAACAGTAAACCGACTTTAACGGTGTGATTCATTTTAGTTGCTCAGGCGATCAATGTCATCAAGATACTGGTTCAGCCGGTTTTTTGGCAAGCGGGTAATCAATTTCGATTGGGTGGTAGCGGCATCCAGAAAACTTTCTCTCGCATCATTAAGCCCACTTAGCCCTTTAATAAAAAAAACAACTATAAAAACATACCATATAACGCTTACGGCAACAAAAATAGCCACAAATTTAAAACTGCTCATTTTTAGTCCTCGTTTATTACACTAACAACAATTGACGGTGATATTGTTGCCTTAAATTTTTTAAAAAACTTGTTGCCGTCTCGGACTGATAATCAGAATACGTCCATGCAAGGGGGATGAACTCCTTCTCCTTATATAGCAAAGTGATTTCCGCATATATTCCCTTTCCAAGATATATGCGATGGCTGAAATCTTTTGTAGATGCCAGAACTACTTTTGAAAGCGCCAGATAGCCGGGATCAATATTAATTCTGCGCTTTTCGGCCACCGCGTTTTCCCGCTCGATATTATTAGTTTGCGTTTTAATTTCCGCAAGCTCACCGGGGTTGATTAATTTATTAAAACCTATCCATTTGCGCACCAAATTCTTTCCCATCTCATTTTCATAATAGCTTGTAAAATCAAAGCGAATTGATTTGCTCTCAACATCAATTTCACCCCATTGCTCAGCCAATTTTTGAGTTAAATTATCTATTAGTTTATTCGATTCGGCTATTATGCCTGTGAAAAGCTTTACCAACTCCGGCTTACGAACCATGCCCATGTCTAAATTCCTCTGGAACATCAAAAACTTTTTCGTTAACAAAACCCATTTTCCAGCGATACAAAATAAAATAGCTTTTAGGATAAATGTAGTTCCCCAGGTGGTCAAACAGCAGGTGCTGTGCCAGGCCAATGGTAAAACCTGCCATAGCCGGGCTTCTTGTCAGCCATGCAGCAAGCGCAAGGATGGGTAAAAGTTCAAGCGAGTGAAACCACAAATACACTTTTACAAGCCGGTATTCCTCGCAAGTTTTAAAAAAATGCGGCAGGTTAAACCCGGATTTTGCAATAGGCGCGAGAACCGAGGCGAACAAGGCGGAGGCTTTTTCGACGAAAAAAGCGAAAGCGTAGCGTTGACTACGGTTGAGCTTTTTTCGGAAGAAAAAGTCCCGCATTGTTCGACGAATTCCGCGTCCTATTGCAAATTCCGGGTTAAGGCTCAAGGGGTGGGACATCCAGTAATCAAGCAGGTGGTCTGCGTCAACTAAAAACCCCGTAAAAAAACAGGCAATAGCTATCGTCGGGGAACGGGTAGCGCCATACACCGCACTGCTTACAAGTCCGGAAGCCACAATATGTTGATGAAGTCTCATTTATATTTTCGCAGCGGACACAGATAAAAAACCGCTAAAAAAATTGCCGGCCGATATTGTAGTAAGTATAGGATAATTTTTCGTGCAGGTCAATAAATTTAGAAAAAACTTGCAAAAATATGGAAATAATGTTATATAACTGATGTTACGCATTACCCGCATTACGTCATGCCGGAGGCCTTAATCCGGCACCCAGCCGGCTTAACCATGCCGGAATGACGGCCACTGCGTAACATCAGTTATATAATATAGGTAGCCGAAAGGGTTCGGGAAAGCATTCCCGGAGGATTAAGATGGTCGGGCCGCCATCTGGGTATAAATCCGGAGAGTGGTATTTTTGTGGGCTGGTAACTGGATTTGTTCCCGGGTGCCGGCTTTTTTATTTCTATGAAACGCTTATTATTATTTATACTCCCCATACTTGTGGTTGTTACCATCGTGTTTGCCATCTTTGGCATCGTCCAGGTGCGCGTTCAGCAGGAGAAACTGACTGACGACCTCAAACGAAAAGCGAAGAATGTCGCCGACAGCATGGAACTGCCGGCGCGCGGCATATTCGAAAAAAACGATATAAAGACGGCGCAGCGGTTTGCCGACAAATTCCAGAAAAGAGAACGGCTCCAGGGATGTATATTCTATACCAGAGAAGGAAAGATTCTTGCGCTTACGGAACGCATAGCGGAATTTGCAAGAAAGGAAAAAGACGTAGTAAACGTTGTTATCAATACCGCGGCCCCCTACGACGGTATAGAGAAATTCAAAGAATATTCCCTCTACAGTTATATCCTCCCTGTTACGGACGATAACAACAATGTTCTCGGCGCTATTGAGGTTATGTACGATACGACGTACATTTTCCAAACCCTTACCGACCTGTGGCGGCGCATAAGCATTTCATTGATCATTTTGACCGTATTGATCATACTGATAATGCTCATCCTCCAGCGTCAGGTATTCACGCTCCCTGTCAGGCAGCTTACCGAGTGGCTTAAGCGTTTCCAAAAAGGCGAAATTGATGACCAGCTTTCTTTTAAGCAGACGGGAGACCTCGGAAAACTTGCCAGCGAAGTCGAACAGGCTGCGCTGGGGCTCAGGGTTGCGCGCAAGTCGGTTTCGACCGAGGCGTCGGAACGAATCAGGAGTGAAGAGCTTTGGGACGAACAAAAGTTAAAAGATATAGTCAGGGCGAAATTGGGAGATACGCCGCTGTTTATCATCTCGAACAGGGAACCGTACATGCATATTATTGATGAAGCGGCAGGTAAACCCAGATGTGTCCGGCCTGCAAGCGGCGTGGTTACGGCGCTCGATCCTGTCATGAAAGCCTGCGGCGGCCAGTGGATAGCCCAGGGAAGCGGTAACGCCGACAGGAAATTTGTAAACTCAAAAGATAAGCTGGGCGTTCCCCCGGATGATATTCATTATATATTGAAAAGAATATGGCTTTCAAAGGAAGAAGAGAACGGTTATTATTACGGTTTCTCTAACGAAGGCTTGTGGCCGCTGTGCCATATAACATACACAAGGCCGGTCTTTAGAGAATCAGACTGGCAGATGTATAAGAAAGTAAACCAGAAATTTGCCGATTCGCTTATAGAAGAGTTGCCGGCAAAAAACGCGTTTGTCTTTATCCAGGACTACCATTTTACACTGCTTCCCCGCATGATTAAAGAGAAACGGCCTGACGCGACCGTCGCCATGTTCTGGCATATACCGTGGCCGAACCCGGAAGTTTTTTCAATTTGCCCTTACCAGGAAGAGATACTCGACGGAATGCTCGGCTGCGATTTGATAGGGTTTCACGTCCAGTATCACTGCAACAATTTTATAGATACGGCAAACAGGATGCTCGAATGCCGCATTGACACCGAGCGTTTCAGCGTTATACGTTCAAACAAAGAGACATATATTCGCTCCTTCCCCATCAGCGTAGACAATATTTCATATAGCGCCGCCAACGATAATCTGGCTGAAGAGATCAACGATATTCGCAAGGAACATGATCTTGAAGGCAAGATAGTCGGCCTGGGAGTTGAGCGCATTGACTATACAAAGGGCATCCTGGAGCGGATACTCGCCATAGACAGGTTTCTCGATAAATACCCTGAATACAAAGGTAAATTTGTTTTCATCCAGCTTGCCTCTCCAAGCCGCACGCACATAAAACATTACCACGACCTTATGGGCGAGATTGACGAATTAGTGGAAAGAATCAACTGGAAACATTCGGAAAACGGCTGGAAACCGGTGATATATCTTAAGAAACATTTTTCAAGCGACGAAATAAAACCCTACTATGCGCTTGCGGATCTTTGCATAGTAAGTTCGCTCCACGACGGCATGAACCTTGTCGCGAAAGAATATGTCGCATCAAAGAACGATTGCAAAGGCACGCTGATTTTGAGTTGTTTTACGGGAGCGGCCAGAGAGCTTATGGACGCGGTTCAGATAAACCCGTATTCCACCGAAAAATTCGCCGACGCGATACGTTACGCGATTGAAATGCCCGAAGAAGAAAAATCCCGCAGAATGAAGGCAATGCGCAAGATCGTTGCGGAAAATAATGTTTACCGGTGGGCGGGCGGCATTATCAATGAGCTGGCTTCCTTTAGAAAAGGCTCCGAATGAAGGTGTACCTCTTCCTTGATTTCGACGGCACGCTTACCCCCATCGTCTCCACCCCCCAGAAAGCCATTCTTTCCGCAAAAGCAAAAAACGTACTCCGCCGGCTGGCAAAACACCGCGCCTTCAAAGTTTCGATAATAAGTGGCAGGGCGATTAAAGACCTGCGTAAGAAAATCGGCATTAAAAACATAGTATACGCCGGCAATCACGGCATGGAAATTAAGGGTCCCGGCATATCATACAAGGCAGTTATCAAGCGCGGTGTCGCAAGTGCAATGAAGAGATGTAACGACTTGCTGAATAACAGATTGCATTCGATCCCGGGAATCAAGGTTGAAAATAAGGGTATGACGGTAAGCGTTCATTTCAGGAACGTGGCTAAAAGCATGGTTCCTTTGATCAGCAAGACGGTGAGAACCGTGGCGCGCGAGAATGCCAAAAATGGATTGATCAGGATAGATACCGGAAAAAAAGTTCTTGAGTTAAAGCCCAATATCGCATGGGACAAAGGCAAAGCGGCACAATTGATTTTGTCGCGCTATAAGAAATCTGAGGGAACGGTTGCGGTAGTTCCGGTGTTCATCGGCGATGACAGCACCGACGAAGACGCGTTTAAGGCATTCAGGAACAATGGCATTACCGTACTGGTAGGCAAACCGAGAAATACGTTTGCAAAATACCGCTTGCGCAACCCCGGCGAAGTAATCAAGTTTCTTGAATCCATCATGGAAACAGAATAATAGAAATTCTATCAAGCATAATTATTTTTCCAGTTTCGAGGCGGCTTGACATTTTTGACCGATAGACTTGATTGATTGCTTTATAAAAAGTAACATATTAAATATTCTTTGGAAGGATGGCCGAGCGGTTGATGGCGCTGGTCTTGAAAACCAGTGTAGGGCTTTGCCCTACCGGGGGTTCAAATCCCTCTCCTTCCGTATATTATCGACGGTAAACCGGTAATTTTTCCCCTTCATGATAGCTTACCTCAATTAACGCAGTTTACGGTACAACTGCCACAAAAAACTGCCACAGACAAAACAAATAGTAAATATCCATCCTATCAATAGGTAGATATTCTGCCATATATCTAATATTCCAAGCAGGAACGCGGCAGTTCTTTCCTTGTTTTTCTATGACTAAATTGCTATAAATAAATCATATCCGGGGGGATTATATACATCATGATACACGGCGACCTGAATACAATGAAGGGGATTAAGGAGCCGCTGTAGACCCCTCAGGTTAAGCAATTCGCTTTACCGGAGCTTCTATACGCGATCCGTCCCATAGGAGCGAAGGTGACAACGACAGCGAAATATACGAATTCCAGAAACCAATATAAATTGAATAAAAACTATACTGACAAACGGTATAGTTTTTTCTATTTCCTTGACTATCTGATCTTATTGAATTAGAAATTGAATGAAAGACCTGAACTTAAGATGTGACTAAAATAACGAGTGACGAGAGTGGGTGAGTTCTATGGGCGAAAACAATGAAACTCCAATAGAGAGCTTGGAAAGTTGGTTATCTGGGAAGCCCTATTGGGAGCAGTACAGCTGGAAGATCAATCTCGAAAAGGAGTCACTGAGTGATGCGGATATTGAGCAGTGCTATCAATATCTTTCTGAGCATCTTGGTATTATAGATAAGCTTCCTGAAGAGAAGCGAACAATTTCCTTTAAGAACGAAATAATGCCAGTTCAAGAGGTTCAAGTTGAGCCAGTAAATCTTAAACTATTGGAAATCAGGGATTTTGTTGGAGAGAGAATCTGCTATCATTGAAAGAATTAGAAATGTTTCGAAAAGAATTTAATGAATTGGAAGCAGGTCTTAAAACGTTACGAAAGGCAGCGATTACTGATCGAGGTGTCCGCAAAGAAACAATGCCTGCTAAAAAGGTAGGATGGTAATAAGATTGACGGACGAGAGTGGGATTTATGAAAATAGAAATTGCAAAAAGCTCACGACACTCAAAGATAACCGGTGATGCTGCTGAACGATTTGTTCTTTATTGGCTTTCAAAGAGCGGTTTTGAGTGTGCCTATGTTGACCACGTTGGTATAGATATAATCGCCCGGAATCCGTACACAGATGAGGTAATGGGGATTTCCGTTAAATGTCGTTCGAGAAGCGAAGGGGCTGAAGGGACATACGTAAGTATTCCAAATGATAATATCGTTAAAATCGATATGGCCTGTAAGGCATTTAAATGCAAACCCTATTTTGCGATAATGATCGATGAGGCAGAGAAAATATATATTTTCATATTATCAAAAGAGAAATTGCTTAAAATGTTTCCCAGGGGTGAAAGAGTGATAGCCTGGAAAATGACAAAGAAGCATATAGAAAAATATAAAACAGATAAAGCGATTAAAATTATCGAATTGAATTATGATGTTATTAACTGGTGGTCTCGTGGAACATAACATACCTTTGGCGGGTCACGGCAGAAATGAAAAAAGCAGTAAGACATTAATTGATCCTAAATCCTTTAAAGTTTCATCAGAAGACAAGAAACTTAATAAGGAGTTTTATGGCTTCTAAGAAAACTAGAAAGATTATTAATATTTCTCCGGATGAAAGGCTTCATTTGGGCAGGGCAAAAGAAAAAGTCATTTTCCCTGTGGCTCCTGCTAAAAATACCATGCCGCAAAGCTATGCTTTGTTGCTTTCGAATTTAAAAGACCGTATCCGTCAGGAACGATTGCGCGTTGTATTGGCAAGCAATGCGGCATTGGTAATGTTGTATTGGGATATCGGACAAAGCATATTGAAAAAGCAAAGCGAAGAAGGATGGGGCGCAAAAGTTATTGACCGGCTTTCGGCAGATTTGAGTAAAGAATTTCCGGACATGAAGGGATTTTCTCCGAGAAACCTGAAATATATGCGCGCGTTTGCATCGGCATGGCAAAGCAAGATAATTGTGCAACGGGTCATTGCACAAATACCCTGGCGCAGTAATATTGCCCTGCTGGATAAGCTTGAAAAACCCGAAGAACGGTTTTGGTATGCGCAAAGAACCATTAAAAATGGGTGGTCGCAGCCAATACTCTGTATGCAAATAGATATGAGGGCTCACGAACGGGAAGGCAAGGCAATCAGTAACTTCAAGCTTGCGCTTCCTCCGGCTGATTCCGACATGGCACAACAAATTTTTAAGGATCCGTACCTTTTTGATTTTCTGGGAACCTCGGATACCCGGCGCGAAAAAGAAATAGAGCAGGCATTGGTGGATCATATACAGCATTTTCTGCTGGAGCTTGGGCAGGGTTTTGCTTTTGTGGGCCGTCAGGTACATCTTGAACTGGGGGACAGCGATTTTTATCTTGATCTTCTGTTTTATCATCTCAAACTTCGTTGCTATGTTGTCATTGAGCTTAAGGCAGGCAAGCTTGAACCCGGCCATGTCAGCCAGCTGAGCATGTATATGAATGTCGTTGATGACATTTTGCGTCATGCGGATGATAAGCCAACCATCGGACTGCTTTTAGTTAAACAAAAAGACAAGATGGTTGCCGAATATGCCTTAAGCGGATACAGAAAGCCCATGGGTATAGCCCAGTGGGAAACGGAGATTACGCGTTCTTTGCCGGATAATCTCAAACCCAGCCTGCCAAGCATTGAGCAGATAGAAAAAGAATTAAGCAATGGATGCAAGAAATGAATGCCTCCCTGCTGACGCTTCTGGATGACTATAATGCCCTTTCGCGTCGAGGTGTTATACGGCGCGATATTCCTGATTACGTAACAAATAATCTTAATCCGCGTTTTACTATCAGGGAATACCAGAAAGAGGGAATTTAAGGGACTTTTTTGAATTCTGATTGTTATTTGATATAATGACCTTCGGAAACGGCTCACCCAGCGAGAATTTGCAGCCCATACGGCGCCACCTGTAGAGCTTGATCAGCAGGCAGGTTTCCTGTGTGCGGATGGTTCGTCTGGCAACACGTTTTGCGCCAATTTTGACACACAGGCAGTTTGACAGTTAGAGGGGTTATGGCTGACAAAAAAAATAATTCCTATGTTCGGTGCGCTTCCTGCGGGGAGGTCGTGGAACTGCCTGCCGTCAGCGGCGCGGCAACGCCTTGTTGCGGCCACACCGGAGTAAACCTTCTTCCCTGGCCTCCCTTACCTGTACAAAAATTACTCGAAACAGCATTCCGGCAGCAACGCAACGTTTTTGAGCAACGGTGCGTTGCGATCGTATTTTTATATACGGCCGGCGAGCTGCTATTGGAAAATGCCGGCATGAAACTGATGGAAGTGCGGGGGGATACGCTTAAAGCCTCGGATATGATAATCGAGGTATTCCCGGGTGAAAACACGGCGGCGCAATTGTACAACAAGCTAAGCGATTGCACGCTTGAAAAATTGTGGGAATTAAAAGATTTCATCGGGTTTATGCACGCATGGGAAAGCCTTGCCGTATCCCGCAATAAAATTATAAGCGGCGCGCATAAAGACGGCGCCGAAGAGGAAGAGGAAACCGTGAAAGCGGTATTCAACTTTTTTCATCGCGCGTTCTCCGCCCTGCACAACGACGTACAGCGCCAGATGCGCAAGCGCAATATTCAGCGGGAGAAAAGCAAAACAACGCACGGCGTGCTTATCGTCGAAGATGAGGACCAGGTACGCGCCCACATGGTACACTTTTTCCAACGCCAGGGAATGCGCGTGCTTGCAACGGGCAGTGGTAAAGAAGCGATAGAGCTTTACCGGCAGCGTATGCCGGATTACGTGTTTCTCGACGTTGTTCTGACGGACAGCGACGGGATAAGCGTTCTTAAAACGCTGCTTACGATAAATCCCAGGGCGCGCATCTACATGGTAACAGGCATAGACGGGGAAGCGTTCACGAAAGTGGCTCTCTCCCTCGGCGCGCGCGGGCATTTCCCCAAACCCATACAACTAAAAGATCTCATGCGCGTATTTGATGAATAACTAAAAATATCCCTTGTAAATTTTCGCAAGGTTGATTATAATTCTGGTACGCGACGACACTCCAAACAACCGCCAACATCCCTTAACCCTTCCGATCGGCTGACGTTTTTTAGACTTAAATATTATCGTTGAATTTTAAAAGGCCTGCTTTGCATTACATCTTGTCCGCGTTACGACTGGCTACCCTCTGTTACCCCCGGCTTATTATCTGACACCTCTTCTACTCTGCCGTTACATGCGCTTACCGCAACTATCCAGCAAAGCAGGCCATTATTTTTCTAATTGAAGCGGGGGATAAGGTTGTAGTGTTCGAGCGCTATTATCAGCGAGCAGTGCAGCGCGAACAACTGGAGGGCTTCAAGATCCGAGGGGGTAAATTTAAGGTTGGTTTTTTCCGTGAACCGGTTTAAACAGATAACACCCAAAAGGGTGTTGTGTTTAACAAGCGGCACTATCATGGAAGAAGCTATATAGTCGCGAATCGTCAGGTCGTTAAATTGCGGGTACTCGCTCAACTGGTTATTAAAAAGCAGCGGTTTTTTATTCTCGGCCACCCAGCCTACAATGCGCTCGCCCAGTTTTACTTCGCTTTCCCTGTCCAGCTCGGAGCCGCAAAAGGCCATTATCTTAAGCGTATTTCTCTGGGGAATATACAAGTGAATTGAGCCCGCGTCGGCCTTAAGGGCCTTGACGGCGCGCCGGATTATAAACTCAAGAAGGTTTTCATTTTTGGATTTGCTGTTCTCCAGTTTCTGAAAAACCTGGTATAAATAATTCGTCTCGCGGAAAATCGTGTTCTTGTTGCGGCCGGCGCCATGACGCATAACCCTTTCCACGCTTTCCAGCAGCTCCTGCAGGTTAAACGGTTTTAAAATATAATCAAACGCCCCGTTGCTTAGCGCATCCATGGCCGTCTGGATTGATTCTTCGGCGGTAACAACTATTACCTGCGTGTTGGGATTGTTCTCCTTTATAACGCGTATCAACTCCATCCCGTCTATGCGGCCGGGCATTCGCAAATCCACTAATGCCAGGTCGAAAACTACGTCGTTAAGCAAATCGGCGGCCTCGTCCGCGTTATTTGCCGTATGAATAATGTAGTCCTTGCGCGAAAGAGTGCGCTCGCATATTTTCCAGATTTCAACCTCGTCGTCAACCACAAGTATGTTTTCCATTTCGTCATAGTATAACAGCTAATTATTATAAATATCAATGCTTTTTGACATGCGTATTAGTATTTAATACCATTATTAGTGTGGGGGGCAGAGCATGAAACCGCATAATCTCCGGGCCTGGCCTGTTTCCGCATTCCAAAAGAAGTGCGGCTTTTTTTATTTACTGATGCTGCTCAAGAAATACCGGAGACACCGTCATTGCGAGCGAGCAGGCTGTGTCGCAATTACATTTTGCGTCAAAAATTCTTCTTGCCGTCATTCCGGCGAACAGACTGTGTCGCAATTGTCTTTTGCTCCGTCCGTCATACCGGAATGCCTTAATCCGGTATCCAGTCTCGACGGAAGATCTGGACTCCGGCTTTCGCCGGAGTGACGAAAACAGGGACTTTTGACTATAAAACGTAATTATGACACAGTCTGGAAAACCGGAATCCAGATTTTCCGTCGAGGCTGGATGCCGGATTAAGACTCTCCGGCATGACGGTCACGGCTAAAAGGCAATTATGACACAGTCTGGAAGCGAAGCAATCTCGCTGTTTCCTGTCAAAACGATGAGATTGCTTCGTCGCCAGGCTCCTCGCAATGACATGCTGCGCAACATCGGTTATTTACTTATTATTGTTATTTTTGCCGCGATTCCGTTGCCTGTATGCGGGGACGAACCGGTTCTAATACAACGCATGGAAATTATGGGCGTAAGCGCGTTTAAAATACCTGCGGCCAGGAACGCCATGCTGACAAAATTCCCCTCTCCCATTCCGTGGAAAAAACGGCCTGATTTCAACGAGTCGCTGTTGCGAAACGATATGAAACGCATCGGCAACCTGTATAAGTCGAAGGGTTATTTTTCCGTGCAGGCGGATTATAGCGCATCTATAAAAGAAGGCCGGGCATATATCACAATAACAGTTAACGAGGGCAGCCCCTTTACGACGGAAAATATCGCCATCGAGTTTGCGGCCGAAGAAAACGCGGCGCTTCGGGAAAATCTTTTCAAAGAAATCGTAATCACGACCGGCACGCATTTTTCCGTCGAACCTTACGAACGCTCCAAGGCAAGGCTCGAGGCTTATTGCGCAAACCACGGCTACAGCCGCGCCAGGGTAAGCGGCCGCGTAATAGCAGACCTTCTGCGGCATACGGCCGACGTGCGCTACCTTTTGGATCAGGGGCCGCTTCAATATATAGGAAACATAAATATCGCCGGAAACAATGTTGTCTCTGAGCGGTTTATCCGCCCGGAGCTTGCGTTCAGCGAAGGTTCATTATTCTCCCGCGCGCGCCTTGGCGAAAGCAGGCGCGCGCTATACAGCCTCGGGCTGTTCCGGTCCGTGCGGTTTGTGCAATCGGAGGAAAATGACGGGGCAATCATACCGGTGGACGTCGTCGTGGAAGAGGCGGATAAACGGCAGGTGCGCATGGGCGCCGGCTACGGCACGGAAGACAACCTGCGGCTTTTCACGGAATGGAACCGCCTCTACTTCCTTGACGGATTGCGAACGTTAAAAATCGCCGTCCAGTATTCCGGCATAATGGCGGACGCATCGGTTTCATTTCTGCAACGGTATTTTATCAGCCGCCGCAACACGCTTTCCGCAACGCTGGGCGTTAACCGCCAGAAGGTCGCCGATTATACAAACGAGCGCATCGCGGCGCAGGCGCGGACACAAAGCCAGTTGCGCCCGGATTTATCGGCTTTTGCGTCTTACATTCTTGAGATAAACCGCCCCGCCGGCGTGCCGCCTGCCGTAATAGAAGCGCTGAAAGAATCCGATGGGGGAAAATTTTACGTTATCTCCGGTTTCGCCGCGCAGACAACGTTTGCAACCGCGCGTGAAAATGAAAACGTTCCGTCGGGCATGACGCACTCGCTATACATGGAAACCTCATCATACTTATTCGGCGCGGGGCTTGATTATATAAAGGGTATTTTGGAAAGCCGCGCATGGGAACCCGCGTTTTGGGGAACTACTCTTGCGGCACGCGTAAAATTCGGCCTGATAGAACCGTCCCACCTTACGCGCGAGATACCCGTATTCAAACGTTTTTTCGCGGGCGGCAGCTACAGCGTCCGCGGGTACGGTTACCAGGAAATCGGCCCGCGCGACGAACAGGGCAACCTGCTCGGCGGGCGCTACCTGCTGGAGGCCGGGCTTGAATTGCGCCTGCCTCTATTCCATAATGCGGGGCTTGCACTGTTTGTTGATATGGGCGACGTGTACCTGTCGCGTTTCGACTTCGGCTTTGCGAGGGCGCGTTACGGCACGGGCGTCGGCATACGCTACGCGACACCCCTGGGGCCGCTCGGCGCGGACGTAGCCGTTCCGTTTGAATACGGCGTTCCCCTGGAACTAAAAAACTATAAAATATATGTTACCATCGGCCATGTTTATTAAATTCTTGCGCGCTATCGTCATTATTGCCTTGTTCGCTTTCGCCCTGCTTATCGTGGCGGGGCGCGCGGGGCTTCTGATAGAACCCGTCAAAAATATTCTAATCGCCCGTATCGAACGCCTTGCCGGCATAGAGCTTACGATAGTAAAAATCGAAGGCAACCTTGTTACCGGCCTGCGTTTGAACACGGTTTCAATTGCGCGCAACGGCGTTTTGCAGGCGCGTGCGAAAACCGTAAATATAAATTATTTTCTGCCGGCGCTGATACTGCGCGGCACGGCCGGCATCGAACTTTCAAATGTGGAAATACCGCAGTTGCCCGGCATCAGGATACTTAAAGCCACCGGCACGATTGCGCGCACAAAAAAAGGGGTGGAGGTTAAGCGCTTTGTTATCAGCAGCGCAAAATCCGGCGCAACAATTGATGCATTTGTCGCAACCGGAACGCCGCCGCACTGGGAAATCAATGCAAATGACGTTTCAATTTCCGTCGGTGAACTTGTTAAAGGCGCCACGGGCAGTGTTCAAACAAAATTTAAGCTGGCCGGCCACAATAAGGGCATTACACTTAACGCCGGGTTTTTACCTTCGCAAATTAATAACACCCGGATCAACGGCGGGCAAGTTGCGCTATCGCTTGGCAACAAAAAAAATATCTCGCTGCTGGCGAGTATTAAAACCACATCCGGCGACATGCGTATTTCCGCCGACGGTAATATTGACGCCTTACTGCTAAACCCAAATTTTGCATTAGGATCGCGGAATTCGTCGAGCGATGCCGGACTTTTTCTTCCGAAAAAAGGTTCGACCGTAGACAACGCTACGCTCTCACTTTTTTCGTCGAAAAATTCTCGGCCTCGCTCGCCTCGGTTCTCGCGCCCTAATGCAAAAGTTGGGTTAAACGGCAACGCGCCCGCCATAAATTTTAAAGCCGCTTATTCCACCACAAACGAAGATGGCGCGTTACATGTTTCGGGTATGCTCAGGAAAGGGGGGGATAACCTGTTTGCGCTTGCAGTAACATCGTTTACAGCAGCCGCCAAAAACACGCTGTGGATTGACGGCGGATATGGCATGGCAAATGTAGGCAGGGCAGGGTTAAAGGATGCGCGTTTTACCGTCACACGGGGCGGGCTGGCCGCCGCCATTTCCGGCGAGGTATCGGAAGGCCGGCTTAATATGCGCTTGCAAAGCGCAGGATTGCCGGTCAGGGAAATACAACGGCTGGCCGCATTCGCGCTGCCGTCTGAAATCATCCCGGGCGACGGGACGTGTTCTATTGACATCTCGGCGGCCGGCACGATGGGATCGCCGAAGGTTGAAGGAAACATTGTAATTTCCGGGTGCAGATTTGCGTTATTATCCACGAACGTCGAATACAAGGATCTCGTTATTCGCCTTAAAATTTCCCTGTCATCCCTCAAGCCGCCGGCCGCGCTTATAACCGTCGAAGAATGCTCTCTAAAAGGAGGGGACGGAACGGCTGATATAAGCGGCACACTGGAGGCCGGCAACCGGATCAGCACGAACCTCGTGCTGCACTGCACGAATTTCATGGCCATGGATACTGAGATTTTCAGCGGCGCCATTGATGCCGTAATTGCATTAAATAACAACAACCTTACTGGCCGCGCCACGGTGCGCCGGGCTTTAAGCAATATCCCGCTGAAGGTAAAAGCGCCGCTCGAAGAAATAGAGATAATTTACACAACCGGCACGGTTAATAAAAACATCCCCCTGCGTACCGGCGCGCCTGCAATGTTTGCGGGCATCATTATGGATATTGTTATTACCCTGCCCGGCGCCGCCATACTAAGGGTTGCCGATTCCGAGGCGGAGGTGCGGGGAAAGTTGCGCGCGCGCAAAGATCGCAACCGGCCCGTCTACCTGTCGGGCGAGGTGGAGGCGGTGCGCGGCGTGATAAGAATAGGCGAACGAAGGTTATCCATTGTAGAAGGCAGCGCGCTTTTTACTGGCGGGGCCGCGCAAGACGCTCAAATCAACATAATCGCCGAAAGCAGGATAAGCGACGCACTGATAACGCTGCGCCTTGCCGGCACGATACGCGAGCCTGATATTATTTTATCCAGCGACCCGCCGATGGACGAGTCCGACATATTATCATACATTGTTTTCGGCAAACGGCTTGACCGCCTTGCCGTAACACAAGAGCAGTCGCTGCATGGAACGGCGCTGGATATTTTAGGAAATATAGGCGCAAAGGGAATAGAACGCCTCGTCGGAAAAGACATTGCGCCCGAGGAAATATCGGTAAGCCCCTCGACGGGCGCGATAGGAATAGGAAAATACGTTACCGACCGCCTGTACGTTACCTACGAATGGAACGCAACCGACGAGCAACCGCGGGCAATGTTCGACTACCGGGTAAACGAATATTTCAGCCTGAGAAGCCAGGCCGGAAACCCGAGGGATTCAGGCATAGACTTATTGTGGAAATTCAGCTATTAACTTGTCTTACGCAAGAAATGCCAAAGTTGCTGTCATTGCGAGCGAAGCGAAGCAATCTTGCTGTTTCGTATCAAGACGACGAGATTGCTTCGTCGCGGAAGCTCCTCGCAAAGACACACTGCGTAAGACCAGCTATTAACTGTAATACCAAAATGATAATGTCCTATTCTACCCAAGTAGAAATGTCCTACTAACATGCTACAATAACACCTCCGTAAGGAGGTATTTGTGGCAACAAAGGACATTATCATGATGAGCAGAGAGGAATCACGGCGATTGCATTTGATTAAAAAAGCAATTGCTGGGGAAGTTAAGCAGAGCGAGGTAAGCGAGCTTGTTGGGA
>Ga0208977_1000792_pt1 | contig 19607 bp, 17 predicted proteins | sample RifOxyA2_FD_184030 | JGI IMG/M metagenome (GOLD analysis project Ga0208977, IMG submission 184030) | Groundwater microbial communities from Rifle, Colorado - Rifle Oxygen_injection A2 (SPAdes) | ecosystem: Environmental > Aquatic > Deep subsurface > Groundwater | place: Rifle, Colorado, United...
TACTCAAGTTATGCCAAACAGGTATATGCGAGCAACAACATAATGTATGTAAGCCCCGGACGGCAGTATATTCTTTTTGGAACATATGCAACTGATTACCCTGATTGGAGCAATATCACCCTTGAGAATAACCTCTATTACGGAAACGGCGATGGCCCGAGTCAGGATACAAAAGCGATCAATAGCGACCCCCTGTTTGCAGATGAGGGTGGGCTTAATTTATATTTGCAGGAGACGAGTCCGGCAAGAGATGCCGGCACTTCATCGGTTTCAGGAGTTCTTACAAAAGATTATTACGGATTCTCGCGCCCACAGGGTGCAGCCTATGACATAGGAGCTTTCGAATATACGGATGGGACAACAGCTCCGCCCGACACAACCCCGCCGGCCGCGCCCGGAGGCATAACGGTAGAGTAGGGACTGGAACAAGCCTGGGTGCTTGTAATAATATATAAAATCGGTTGACAATGTAATTTTACCGGCAATAACAAAAGGCGAAAAGCGAACATGATAATCGCTGCAATAAATGGGCTGCACTTTTCATGTATATTCACAATTCGCGGCAACAGAACGAGAATTATTTCATGTCGGAGAAGCAGGGAAAAGGAAAGGAGAATTTACGATGAAAAAATCAAAAAGTAGTATTTCAACTGAAGAATTTGATCGCAAATTTGATATGAATGAGGATGTGACGGAACATCTTGATACTTCAAAAGCAAAGGCAACCAGGCATTTTCACCGGATAAACATCGATTTTCCGGAGACATTTATTAGAAAAATAGATGAAGAAGCGAACAAAATAGGCGTAGCCAGGACGGCGCTTATTAAAATATGGATTGCCGAACGCCTCCAGGCAATACATTAGACCAAATATAATCTTCTGATAAATCAACGTTAGGCGGCACAGCGCAGTACCGTTAGGTACTTGCGCGTAACAGCCGGCGCATTTCAGGGAGTTTGGCCTTAAATCAAAAATATGGCTAACCAAAAATTTACAATGGCTGCAAGGGTATTTATTTTCACTATGCTCGGTGCAGCCGGCTGCGCGTACGCGGCGGCCGGGCCTGTATTGAATTTTTCGGATCTGATAAATGGCCCTAAAAGCGGACTAAATGACGGCCTTGGCGAGGGGGCGATAGTAACCGTCTGGGGCAATAACCTTGGATCTAGCCAGGGGACATCGAAACTATATTTCAAGGATTCGCAGAACAATACCCATGAGGCCGCTCATATATATTATTGGAAGAATGCCGACGGCCAACTGCCCGGCGGCCCCGCCGAGCTTTGCACGTACCACAAGATGCAGGAAATAGCCTTTTCGATCCCTTCGGCTGCCGCCGACGGCCCCGGCAGTATCTTTGTAAAAGTAAACGGGACGGATTCCAATGAACTCGAGTTTACCATAAGATCTGGCGATATTTATTATGCAAAAGATAGCGGCAACGATCTGACCGGGGACGGAAGCTGGGCTAATCCCTGGAAAACATTCGGTTATTCAACTGGCGGCGCATCAACAAAAAATTCGGTTGAAGCCGGCGACATAGTCTATGGCGTTGATGTTACTGAGATTCAGGAAGTTGCGATCAGGATTAAAGACGGAACTATTGATGCGCCGATTTCTTTAATAGCCTATCCCGGCGCCAGGTTAAGCATTAAAAATAATGCCACCGTTAATATCAGGGAGGGTGGCCTGGTCCCATATAATATTACCGACAAGCCTGAATACTGGATCTTCAGCAAATGGGATATTCATGCAAAGGGCAGTTCCGGGATAGTACCTTTTAATGGAGGCCGGCTGATCGGCAATGCCGTAACGGATTATCTCGACGGGGAGGGTTGTGCAGATGGCGCTGCAGGCGCGATATGCACAATAAGCGGAACCTCTTCGGCTGCAAAAATTTACGGCAATTATATTCACGATTGGGGCTGTTACGAAACCTCAAACCAGGAACATACAACGTATTTCAGTATAAGAAACCAGGGGTATGAAGGATCTCCTGTGGAAATAGCCTGGAATTCAATGATTGATAATTCTGCAAGATATGCGATCCACTTTTATGATGAACACGACTGCTGGGGGTACAGCGGAACAACAAAGATACACGATAACTACATTTCAAATCAAGTCGGGCCGGGATTTAACCTCGGCACTTTGGGATGCGACGATGGCAGGTCCCTTAGCGGCAACTTCGATGTCTATAATAATGTTTTTGTTAATACCGGACAGCTGGGGGCAAATAATGCGGGATTTTCCGCTATTCATATTTATGGGTCGGATACGCCTGGCCATGTCAGAGTTTTCAATAATACAATTTATGGCTATGGATATGCGGGCGCCGACGAAAATGGATATGATGCCGCGATAAATGTAGATTCAAGCCTTGGCAATAGCGGCCTCTACTACTACGCCGGGACATGGGAATTTTCAAACAATATTGTAGTTGACACCAATAATCTTTCGCTATACGTAAAAACTAATCCAATACTTCCCGAAAGCGCTTACAATAATTTGTGGTACTCATTGGCAAGCAGTGAGCCGCCAACATGGGATAATAATCGTATAACGGCAGATCCATTATTTAAAAACACAGCTTTATTCGATTTTTCAATTCAGCCCAATTCTCCGGCAGTTAACGCAGGCAGTTCGTCTGTATCAGGTGTGGTAACCAGGGGATTCCTGGGGATCCCGCGCCCGCAAGGCGCTGGCTATGATATAGGTGCATTTGAATATTCAGATCAAGCCTACGACGCAACCCCGCCCGCCGCCCCCGGCGGCATAACAGTAAAGTAGCCCGACCGGCATCCGATGGAAATGGATATCGGGAGGCAGTGGCAAAAAAATATGAAATTAATTATGCGGCGGTTTTCAGGTGCCGGGTTTTATTGTGTCTTGAAATTCCCGGCCATTGCTGTGTTGATAATGCTTTTGGCTTGCCCAATCCAAATATGGGCTGCCGGAACATCTTATGATATCGGGGGCGGGCGCAATGATTACCCTGCAATAACGGCATTGCTGGAAAACATTGAATTGAGAGCCGGTGACGTGGTAAACATTTATCCCGGGATATACTTCGATCTGTTTAGCGTCGGCGCAGACAACTACGGCGATCAGTTGAATCACGTTCTGATCCGGGGTGTTGACCAAAATGGGGACCCGATAGATTCGCCTCAGGAAACCGTGGTTTTTGACAGAACCGGAAAAAATGTCGGAGAGGAACTCGATATATTCGGCGACAATATCACCCTTCAGGGCCTGTGCGTAAGAAATTCTTCCGAAGTGGCCGTACAGACTAACAGCGCAAATACGGTATTACGTCATATATTATTTAAAAATAACAGTTGCAGCCTTCAAACTAAAATCAACAGTGAAAATATCACCGTTGAGTACTGCGAATTCAGTTCCTCCGGTAAATTGGTACAGAGCCATGACATATACGGCCTGCATGCAGATAAACTGACAATTCAGTTTTGTTATTTTCACGATGCGCCAAGCCCGGTATATAACATTATAAAATCACGGGATTACCAGGTGCACATTCTCTATAATTATATTGAAATGGGTGTGGCACCCTATGCTATAGACCTCCCGCATAACGAAATATCTTCCTTGAATCAAAACGCTTATGTGGTCGGAAACATCATAAAAAGAACTCAAATCAGTTCGGATGGGGGATTTTCATATATCAAGTTCAACCAGGAAACCGGGGCAAGGAATGGAAATATATTTATTATAAACAATACATTTGTTGATGAAGCCGGTGTTGTCGGAGCCGCGTTTTCAATGAAACTTGAAGCGGGATACAGTTGGGAAATAGACAATAATATCTTCTGCGGTATTCATGACCTGACTAGAGATGCTACGCATATAGGCAGCCTCGCGGGACGAAACAATCTGCTTATGCTCAATGTGCCGCCGGACGGCCTGACAGGTTCAATATTTTCCGACGACCCGCGTTTTGATACAAGTTACAAGCTGTTAAGTAATTCGCCCGCGATCAATGCCGGATACAGCCCAACCTCTATCGTGCCTGTTTTCCAATATTCAAATTCAGAGGCCGGCATTTCCAGGCCTTCCGCCGGCGCCATTGACATAGGCGCATTCGAATATACAGAGGCAGATTTAACGCCGCCCGCCGAACCCGGCGGCCTGGGAGTAAAGTGATGAATATGGAAATCAAATTTGTTGTTCTGAATATTTTATTCTTTTCAACCAACACAGTAATAGCCGGAACTTACTGGGTGTCGCCAAATGGGCAGGCGGCCTGGGAATTAGCCAATAGCACAACGGAAATTACAGGGTCAGCTTGCACAAATTGGGTAAACGCAATGGCAAATGCACAAGCCGGCGATATAGTGTATTTTCAAGACGGCGATTATTATCCTACTTGCGCAGAAGCGCAGACCTATAACTCAGTGTTGACTTGTGGAACAGAGCTGGGAGCAGATAAAAGATATGCGTTGCTTCAGCCACTAAACTCTGGTACTGCCAGCGCCCCTATTGTTTTTAAATCTTTCAGACTACAAAAAGCTCATATCCATGATGAAAATAGCACGATAGATGAACGGGGATCAGTAGGTAATGGCGGAAAAAATTATATTATTTTTGATGGGTTCAGAGGTTCATTGACCCAGGGGTCAACACAAATAGGGGACTCAGAGAAAGTTATTAATTTTTATGATGGCGATAATTGCACTGCGCGGAACTGGCACATAACAACTGATAGCGAAGCACCAATTCCTGGCAACGTAGTTGGAATATATATCCATAGCACCAATAATACTGTCATAGAAAACAATTTGATAGAGATGCCAGCGCCATATCCCGGTGATCCTTATAATAACGGGAGCAGAAATAAGGCTGGTGTGATGATGTATAATGTAACCTTGAGTAAAATTGGAAAAAACACATTCAAAAATTTCACTGCGGATAGCGCTGGTATTCACGACAAGCGCACAAATGACCACAACGATATATACAATAATTGGTTCTATAATTGCTCGGGCCAGGGTATTCTTTTAAACTCAGGTATTCAGAACGAAAAAATACACAACAACGTATCGTCTGGCGGTACGGATGAGCTATGTTTTAATTCTTTGGATAACGATGACAGATCAAGTAATGGCAACGAGATATTCAACAATACATCGTATGGTGGCACAATATCGCGGGCAATGGAAAGTAGCGGTGATGCAACCGGAGGCAATGACATTACAAGGAACAACATAGGTTTTGGTGACGGTTCTCCTATCTTGGTTAATAGACCTGATTACACTGACAGCGATCATAACGTATTCTTTGGACAGGAAGCATTCCGAATCATCTGGTCATATTACTACTCATTCTTAACCTACAGGGAAAATTGTAACGATGATGTAAACTCCGAAGTAATTCCTGAGCTTCACTTTCAACCCGATGATGGCGCAGTAGATGGTGATTCCCCGAATGATTTTAAGTTAACAGAGAATTCAAACGACGTTCTTAAAACTGGCGGTGATATAACATATGCCGCCTATATCGGAGCATGGGAATGGCCGATAAACAATAATCAACAAATCGGAGCATTACTTAAAGATGAGCAGCAACCACCTGCTGACATAACTCCACCGCATTCGCCAGGCGGCGTAAATGTAGAATAGGATAAGGAATAAGGGGAATATTTTGAATTGGGAGAGATTCGTAAAAACCTGTTGTTTTCTATTTTCTCTTGGAGTCTTTGGATGCATTGAAAATTCGTGGTCGGCTATATATTATGTTGATCAAAATCACGGATATGCGAGCGATCTCAATACAGGTACCGGGGAAGATGCACCTTGGCTAACCCTTGATCATGCGACAGATATTGCGGTTGCTGGCGATACAGTTATTGTAAAGGCCGGCAACTACATAGATACGGATCAACCAGATCAATATACCTCTTTCAATACTGTCAATTCCGGCTCGCATGGTCTCCCCATCACTTTTAAGTCTGAACCTCCTTTAGCAGCGGTGATCAAGTCAAAGAGTTTGCCGGCAAATACCGACTATTACGCATGGGCAATTAATAATAGATCATATATAACCATTGATGCTTTCAAATTTGAAGGCGGATTTATTTTTGATGGTGGAAGTTCGAATTGTTTGCTCAAAAATTCCGAACTGGTTTATGGCCGCGTGCCGCCAGCCGATCCTACGCTAAACTGGGGTGCAGCAATTGGAAATTCAAGTTCTTGTACAATAAGCAATGTTTATGTCCATGATATGAGAGACAGCGGGAATCATGAGCATAACACTGCAGCGATTATGGTTTGTTTTAACTCTAGCAATAATATCATTGAATACTGTACTGCAGATGCCGGCAATGGGATCGTATACAGCGCCTTTGGTCAAAAGGGCGGCAACCTTAACGGCAATATTTGGAGATGGAATTTAGCTCTGAATGCCAATGCGGCATTCCTCGGCATGGGGTCAACCAACAACCTGCTATATTGTGATGACAATGTTTTTCACAATAATGTAACTTTAAATGTTAAGACTGTTGTTGAACTAGATCATAATTGCAGGCGCAATATCATATATAATAATACTGCGCATAATATAACAAGGTTTCTTGGTGCCGGCAGTGAGGTCACGGATACCGAGTTATGGAATAACATTGTCAGTTCATTTGCTTTCTCTATATATGGCGGCACAAAGCTTGTTTTTGACTCGAGCGCAGTAACACCACCAGATCTATTAAAGTATTCTGATTACAATTTATATTATTTGCTTCCGGATGTTTTTGCAAGGATCCAGTGGGAAGTCTTTGCAGATACATTGCTTAACTGGAGATCAATTACCATGTTAGATCTAAGTTCAAAAACAGAAAGCCCTTATTTTTCAAATATTAATGGAGTAACTTCAAGCGATTATAAAAGATTGTCATATGTTTTGGATGGTCGCGGTAATCCCTACGCGAATGTAATGGGAGCTTTCATTACCGGGCAGGAACAAATAGGATATACGCCGGTTGATGCAGACACTATTGCACCAATTATTTCAACTGTTTCGCCCGGCAGTGTGCTTTCATTCAACATAACTTCAATAAATTTAACCGTAGAAACTAACGAAGAATCTGTTTGCAAATACTCAACCATAGGCAATATCGCCTATGAGTCAATGGGCAGTACTTTTACAACGACAGGGAATACAAGTCACTCTAGTACAATTTATGGATTAGTAAATGGCGCGACATATCAGTATTTTATTAGGTGTAGCGATGTATTGAACAACAAAAATACCAGCGACTATATCATTGATTTTTCTGTTTCTGCGCAAGAAATTGCAGCACCAAGCTGCCTAAGAGTAAAATAGCCTGCAACGCCTGCCCGGAATATGGGGACGGAGTCAACTTGACAACTTAAGGGGAGAAATGATACTTCTACGCCATGCCAAGACATAAACGGATAAAGATTGCCGGAGCAATATATCATGTTATTACGCGCGGGATAGAGCGGCGCAATATATTTCTGGATGACAGAGACAGGCAGGAGTTCGTCACCAGGCTTGAGATATGCCTGAAGGAAACCGGAAGTAAATGCTATGCCTGGGCGCTGATGCCGAACCATTTTCATCTATTGATACGTTCCGGCGCAAAACCACTAAGAGATCTGATGCGGTGAGAAATTAGAAAACCGAATGAGCCTTAAGTTGACAAATTGACTCCGTCCCCATAATCGCTTTTTTCTGTCATACTCCGGCTTGCAGACTGTGTCGCAATTGTCTTTTGCTCCGTCCGTCATACCGGAATGCCTTAATCCGGTATCCAGTCTCGACGGAAGATATGGACTCCGGCTTTCGCCGGAGTGACGAAAAATGGCGAAAGCGGACTTCGGCAACAGACTCTTATTTAAGACCGTCCCATGGTTCCGACGATTTCCGGAATGCCTTAATTTGGAATATGAGGTTCTAATGCGCACTACTTTTACATTAGGAGAACGGAAGAAACTCATCAGCCGTTACTGGCAGGCCTACCGGCAGACGGCCTGGCCTATACGCAATACGCTGACATCGGCTCAGAGAGTTGCCGCATACGAGGCTGAAGATGCCTTGCTACGGGAATATGCTGCGCGTCTGCCATATGTCAGCCTAAGCCGTTGTCCCATTTGCGGAGACGCGCTGAAATATATAGTTGACATCATGGGTATTGATGGCCCATGGTGGGAGTCATCGAATACGGTTGATTATCCGGAGCCACGGAGTTGCAAGCATTTTAATGTGCTGCTCGGCGCCATGGACTTCCATGGCCGCACGCTTTCCGAAGCCGGGGAGTTAAACGAGATTCTGCCCGGCCCGGCGGTTCCCTATGTGATTCCTGATTTATTGAAGCTTCCCGGTATGCGGGCCGTGCTGTCCAGTTTCCCCGACGCTATGGGCAACACATGTTACGTTATGGCCTATTTCGCCCCGAAGCGCTTTCATGGTTCATTTCTACATCAGCCCTGGCCGCGCAAAAGGCAGGAGGTGTATGGAGAGAACGGCAGCTATGAAGGTTGGCGGATTGCCGATAGTAAATGGGATTTTGAGCTGGGACACTGGCTTGAGCGAAAGGCGTTGCTGTGGATTGCCCCCGGCGAACTGTCGTCCTTGAATGTGCGTAAAGGCACCCCTTGTCCCTATGAAAATCTGCCTGGTGTACGCCAACGCCAGCTAATCCGCAAGGGCGATATCTCCCTGCTTCCTTTACCCGAAGGTAAAATATTTAAACCTTTCGAATAAAAGAATAATGAACCAAGCGGAGAATATTATCTCTACAACACAACCAGTACCGGCATGGGCGGGGACAAATGCAGTCATAACAGATCCAAAATTTGTTGATAAAAATAAGAGAAGACTATAAGTCCACCGGCAAATTTAATGGTCTGGTAAATTTGGAGGGTAACGGGGACGGAGTCAACTTGACAACTTAAGGGAAGAAATGATACTTTTAAACCATGCCAAGACATAAACGGATAGAGATCGCCGGAGCAATATATCATGTTATTACGCGCGGGATAGAGCGGCGCAATATATTTCTGGATGACAGAGACAGGCAGGAGTTCGTCTCCAGGCTTGAGAGAGGCCTGAAGGAAACCGGAAGTAAATGCTATGCCTGGGCGCTGATGCCGAATCATTTTCATCTATTGATACGTTCCGGCGCAAAACCGCTAAGCGATCTGATGCGGCGCTTATTGACGGGATACGCGGTTTACTTTAACCGACGGCGCAAGCGGAGCGGGTATTTGTATCAAAACCGCTACAAATCGGTATTGTGCCAGGAAGACGCATACCTGCTGGAGCTTGTCCGCTACATTCATTTGAATCCGCTGAGAGCGGAATTAGTAAATGATATCGCCGGGTTGAACAAGCATCCCTGGAGCGGCCACATGACACTTGCGGGCAAGCGCTGCGCCGGATGGCAATCCGTTGACGAAATATGGCAGAGATTTAGCACAACGGGAAAAGAAGCGGCGAAAAAATACATTGAGTTTATTTCAGACGGCATAGCTATGGGCAGGCGTAACGATTTGACCGGCGGCGGATTACGCCGGAGCGCTGGCGGCTGGCAGGGAGTCAGGGCATTGCGCGCGTCGAAAGAGTATTGGCGTGGCGATGAACGAATGCTGGGCGACAGCGCGTTTGTCAATGACGTAATAAAAGCTGCCGAAGAAGCGATAGCACACAGGGAACGCTTAAAGCTTGCCGGATGGACACTCGGTAAAATTGTAAATAAAGTTTGCGACAATCTATCAATTGAAAAAGCTGAATTGCTGCGCAAAGGCCGAAAGAATAATGTATCAAACGCCAGGATGCTGATTGCCTATCTTGGAAACAAGGAACTTGGCATAAGCGGCGCGGAACTGGCACGCGCATTGGGCATAACCAAACAGGCAATATCAAAATTAATCCCAGGCGGTGAACAATTGGCAAACCGCATGAACCTTAAGTTGACAAATTGACTCCGTCCCCATAATTCATGAAACCATTCCTTCATGGGAAGGGCCGCATGGCAAAAATGTAGACCCACAGTTTGTCGCGGGTAGTCCCGTAAGCTGGGAAGATTTTATGTTGAATCCGGCATCTCCTGGTATCGGATCCGGAACAAACGTTGCTGCAGTTATGTCCGTGGTAAGCCGTGATTATGCAGGGAATCAGCGTTTAAGTAGCATCCCGTATGACATAGGTGCATTTAATTATGCGGAAACAATTGTAAACTCAGATACAACTGTCCCAACTGCGCCGACAGGATTGAATGCAAGGTAACCGGAATATGGGTACGGAGTCAACTTGGAACCTGTTGCCGAACTCATTTTTTTCTGTCATACTCCGGCTGCAAGTCGAGCAACGACGAAAAGGGGCGAAACATCACTTCGGCAACAGGCTCCGAATTGACTCCGTCCCCCTTAAATAATTATGAAAAAATATAGTGTGTTGCTTTTGAATCCGCCGGGGGGGAACCTTTATATACGGGATTATTTTTGCAGCAAGGTTTCGCAGGCGGATTATATACATCATCCGGTTGATTTGATGGTTTTAAGCGGTATCATTGCCGCGGAACATGAAGTCAGCGTGATTGATGCGATCGCGGGCAATATTTCCGTGCAGGAAACGTTGCGGAGAATCGTTTCCGCCAGGCCGGACGTTATTGTCAGCCTGGCCGGGGCGGTATCCATAGAAGAAGATACGCTGTTCCTGCAAAAAGTGAAAGAGGCGCTGCCGCAGGTGCGCATTGTCTGCATCGGCGACGTATTCGGCGGCAACACAGCTTCGTTTTTGCGGGAGAATGCATTTGCTGACGCGGTGCTTTTTAATTTCAGCACGGACGACATACTCCGCTATATCTCGGGCGATAGAAAGAACATACGCAACATGGCCTTGCGCGCCGCCGGCGGCGGTATAACCATCACGCCGCGCGAGACGGCGCGAGACAGTTTTGAAATACCAGTTCCGAAACATGAATTATTCGCTGAAAAAGGCTACCGCTATCCGTTCGTGCGCCGGAAAAAGTTTGCCACAATACTCACCGAATACGGCTGCCCGTTCCCGTGCAGCTTCTGCATAATAGGAACGCTCGGCCACCGCGTGCGCACGCCGGGAAACGTCATTAAGGAACTGCGCCACGTGCGTTCGCTCGGCATACGCGAACTTCTTTTCATGACGCAGACCTTCGGCGCGGCGCGCAACGAGGCTCAGGAATTATGCCGGTTGATGATAGAGGAAAAATTTAATTTCGGCTGGACGTGCTTCTCGCGGGTAGACGTTGCAACTCCGGAACTTATGGCATTGATGAAACAGGCGGGGTGCCATACCATAATATTCGGGATTGAATCAGGGTCGGATAAGATTCTGGCAAGCTACCGCAAAGGCTATACGTCGGAGCGTATAACCGCCACGCTGAAATCTGCCGCCGGGCTTGGTATTGAAACCGTGGGCACGTTTATACTCGGGCTGCCGGACGAGTCGCCGGAAACCATGGAAAGCACTATAGAGCTTTTAAAAAACAGCAAGCTTGATTTTGCCTCGTTTAACGTCGCGGTGCCGAGGGAAAACACACCCCTGCGCGGCGAAGCCATAAAACTCGGGCTGATTGACGAAGGCTTCGAGCATATGGATCAATCCGGCAACAGCATAGCCATGCCCACGAAATCGCTGTCGAGGGAAGAAATACTCGGGTTCCGGCGCAGGGCGGTGCGCATGTTTTATTTCCGGCCGGCGTACATTTTCAGGCAACTGAAAAAAATCAGATCATTATACGATGCAGCCCGCCTCACACGCCAGGCAGCTAACCTGATAAGGCGAACATGGAAAGAGTAAACAAGGAGAACAAAACATTATTACTGATTTTAGCGGTGGCGGCATTGAGCAATTTCTGTGAAGCTGCGCCGGTAATTAATTCTGTCAGCGGGATTGCCTCGGCAGGCAATAGCTTAAGAATAAGCGGTGCGGGCTTTGGATCGCATGGCGACTACGGCGGCGCTGATGAATATTTGAATTACATTTTCGAAAATTGCGAAGCCGGAAAAATAACAAGAAACCCGAAGTGGTCGGTGGACGGCGGCGGCGGGTGGGCGAAAATCCATACGGGTGAAAACAGGATGGGAAGCAATTATAATTTATTCAATGAGAACAGGGCAACCGCAGAAACATACGTTAACGCTTTCGGTGAAACGGTAACAACCACGTATCGTTACGGAATAAAAACCAACGTTCAAAATACCGCCCCGGTTCATAAATATTTTTACTCGATGTGGATCATGTTTTCGGAAAATTTCGGTTTAATACAAAATACGTCCGACGGTACTGGAATTAAAATAACCATGAATACCCCGTTTGACGAGACCGGCATGAAAGATTATTTCAGCACAGGCGCATCAACCATGCTCGGGGCGGCACATTTGTCAACCAACACGGAAAGCGGCGAACTCACTTCCATTGCAGGGCCTCTTAGCGATTTTTGCCCGGTACGCACATGGCACAGGCTCGATACATTCGTCAGCGTGCCCGACGACACTACGGGATTTCGGGACGAAGTATCGTGGTGGGTGGACGGCAAGCATATCAGAACTGCGCAGCAGCATGGCTTCACACTGCAGCCGGATCCCGTGGATGTCCATAAGGTCGGCCTTATAAGTTTTACGGGCTACATATACAACGGAACCGATATACCTTTTTACGTAATAACGGACGATTTTTATCTCGACTTTACGAAAGCGCGCGTCGAATTGTCGGATAATCCCGCGTGGGATGAAACCATCCAGGCGCACAAGGAAATCCAGCAGCCGCTCTCGTGGTCGGAGAATTACATCACAATTAATGTAAACCAGGGATCGTTCAGTAACGGGCAACAGGCGTATTTATACATTATTGACGGAGACGGGACTGTAAATGCAAACGGTTACCCGGTGAGAATCGGCAGCGACTTAACCGACTCCGCGCCACCGGACATCCCTGAAGGCCTGAGTGTTTATTAAATGAATACCTTAATACCTAACTACGTCCCCAAAACTGTTTTTTTATTGTTTTGCGTGGCTCTTGCGCTGCGGTTGGGGTTGTTGGCTGCCTATCATAAAACTTATAAAACCGAGATGCAGGACGCCAGGGATTTTTCCGCCGTGGCCGTCAGCGTGCTTTCAGGCAAAGGATTCGCGGGCTTATCGGGCGAGCCGACGTTTACGCGTCCGCCGGTATATCCGCTTTTTCTTGCCGCAATTTATTCCGTGGCGGGGATGAGCAACGATACGGCGGTAAAATTCGTCCAGTGCATAGTAAGCGCGCTTTCGGTGTTACTGCTGGGCGCCATAGCCGCGCTTATATTCGGCCCGACGGTTGGCGTAACGGCTGGATTTTTTGCAGCACTGTACCCGCCGCTGATAATATACAGTAACATCAAGCTTTCCGAAACGCTGTTCACATTCCTGCTTCTCCTGGAATGCCTGCTGATTATCAAAGCGCTTCACTCCAAAGGCCTGCGCTGGCTCATATATGCAGGCCTGGTTCACGGCGCCGCAAACCTGTGCCGCTCAACAAACCTGCTGTTCCCGTTTTTCCTGGCCGCGCTTTTCCTGCTGCTGCGCGTCGAAAAGAAAACATGGATAGGGCTTGGCACGTACTTTCTTATAGGCAGCGCGATAACCTCGATATGGACGGTGCGCAACTACCGCGTTTTCAATACGCTGCTGCCGGTTAACGTCGGAGCCGGCCACGTGATGTGGCTTACGATTCAGGATAACATCTGGCAGGGGGACAAGCTCATCGAGCCGGATACCGGAAAAATTCATGAGGATTACCCGGAAACGGCGGGGATGCCGCGCTACAAGTGGGAAAAAGTGGTAACGCGAAAGATAATGGAGTATGCGCTCTCAAACCCTGTGGAATACGCGGGGAAATTGCTGGTTAACAATTATCGTTTCTGGAGCATACCGGTGGGAAAGGTGCTTACCGCCGAGAAATCCGCCGCGGCGGCCAGGCTTGTTCAGCTTATGCATATCTTTTTTCTGGGATTATTTTTTGCAGGGGTTTATCTTGCGCGTAAAAATATGGCCGCCGCATCTCCGGCGCTTGTGTTTATTTTATATTCCGTCATAACGCAGGTGCCGGTAATAGCCCTGCCGCGTTACAGGCTGCCGATGGAACCATTCATGCTGCTGTTCGCGGCTTACGCGGCTGCCGGATTTGCGTCACATATCCGGAACTTAAACGCCCCCTCAACCCTGCCTTCTCTCCGTCGGGGAGAAGGAGAAGAGGTCAATAAGGCATAAGCCGGTTTTCTTCCAGGTATTGCGCAACCGTATCGGCTACGAGGGCGGCGCCGGCCTCGGTGAAGTGGGCGGCATCGTAAAAATAACGTTCGTCGTGCGGAATGCGCGAGGCAAGGTCAAGGCATGGAACGTTCTCTCCGGCGCATACGGATACCATCTCGCGGTTAAAAATATCGAGCATCTTCCATACCGTCGGAGCCGAAACCTTGCTGTCGCTTTCCTTTATCCAGTACATCCCGCCTTCAATATTTCGCCATGCGGGAGTGTCGTCGAACAACAACGGCTGCGTCATAAATAACAGGCGGACGTTCATTTGCCGCGCCATGGCTATGATAATTTTAAGATTTTCACGATAGGCCGGAAACGACGGTAGTGCCTCCTCAAGCCGTGCCGGAAGCGACTCCGGTTTTTGCATGGGGCGCGGTTCAAACGTGCCGTGCGCGGTATTCTTGATTACTGTAACACGGTTAAACAAAACCTGTTTCCAGAGGTGCAATAGCTGCACCAGCCGGCTGCGGCCGAACAGCCAGTACTTTAAATGAAACCGTTCGAAATGATTAAGCGGTATGTCGCGGTTCTCCAGCGAATAACCGAGATCATTGATTCCCGCAAGCATTATTACCATGTCCGGCTTTATTTTGCGCACAACTTTATCCATTAAAACAATATGCCCGCGCGTGGAATGCCCGTCCAGGCCGCCGTTGCCTACCCAACTGTCCGGGTGGCGCGCGCGAAGGCGCTGTTGCAATTGTGCAGGCCAGGTTTTGGAATCATCCAGGTAAAAACATTCGGTTGTGCTTCCGCCCACTGCGACAATCGTAAAAGACTCGTTCCAGTTTTTCGGCGGAGAGTCTCCGCGCATACCCCATTTATTGGTGGTAAACCGGCTGACCGGCGAAACCCCGCGCAACACGGGGTGCAATTCGCGTTTTACAAGAGGATGAAGCGGAAGACGCGGATCAAACGGGGGAGGAGGCGAGGCGATTCGCAAGCCCGCCTCGAGTATAAGCAGGCATGCCGCAAGGGTTGCGGCAACCATCAAAACGGGGAATAAAGTTTCTTTTCTCATGGCAAAATTTTACATTATTTGCCTAAAATAGTAAAATTGTAAAAGGTAGCCTTATGAAAATATTTATCGCTGTTGCAAAGATTGTGGTTATTATCGCCATACTTGCCTGGGCATTTTTAAAATTTGATCTTGACACCGCAAGAAGAACTATACAATCAGCCGACTTATACTCGGCTGTTATTGCGATAGCCGTCTGCGGCCTGGCATATTACTTCACGGCTCTCCGATGGGGAATGATTATCCGCGGGTTCTGGCCGGCACAGAAAATCTCTTCGTTTAAACTTTTCTGGTTTAACATACTTTCAGCTTTTTACGGCCTTTTTATCCCGACGTCCGTCGCCGCGGAGGCGGTGCGCGTAATAAAACTTGGGAAAGAAACCAAAAAAGATTATTCCCGCAGCACGATAACCGTGGCGTTGGACAGGATCCTGGGCATGATAATATGGGGATTGATTTTTCTCTTCAGCCCATCGCCCATAAAACGGAACAATGCCTGGTTCCTGCTTTTTGCCGTCATACCGCTTTTGTACCTGTTCAGGAACAAGCTTAACCTGTGGGGGCATAAGGTATTCGATTTTTCGCGCCATCACCCGGCGGACATAGTTAAAAGCGTCATCTTCTCGGTTGTAGGACAGTTCCTTTTCGTGGCAAGTTATTTTTTCATTTTCCGCTGTTTCGGCATCACCATCCCGTTGGTTGAATCGGTCGGCATCGTGGCAACCGCAACCATGGCGGGCATAGTGCCCATCTCCTGGCTGGGCGTAGGGTTAAGGGAAGCCTCATACCTCGGGATGCTGCCGATGTACGGAGCCTCGGCAACGCAGTCCCTGCTTGCGGTTTCATTCATCGTTTTCCTGACTTATTTTTTCGGCATTGCCGCGGGCATCCTTGAGCTTGCGCATACAGGCTGGCATATTTCGAAATTGAGAATACCGCTCAAGGAAACCGGCACGACAAACGAATGAGTAAAAAGTTGCCCAGGGTTTTTTATCTTATAACAAGCCTGAACATCGGCGGCACGGAAAAGTTTCTGGCAACGCTTATCGAGCGGCTGAAACCTTATTATGATTTCACGGTTGGCTACCTTAAAGAGAAGGGAACTCTCGGCCGGCAACTGGAAAGCAGGGGCATAGAGGTGATACGGGTTTCGCCATATACGTTATTCCGGCGCCTGCACGGCGGCAAATACGATCTTTTGCATACCTTTCTCTATCGCGCAAACGTGGTGGGCAGAATAGCCGCAAAGCTTGCAGGCGTCCCCGCCGTAGTTTCGTCGCAACAGGCCATAGACGCATGGAAAAAGGCGCGCCATGTATGGCTGGAGCACGCAACAGCGCGCTGGTGCGATCGCATTATAGCCAACTCGGTTACTACGAAAACAATACTTCAGTCGCGGGAAAAGATACAGCCGTCCAGGATTTCAGTAGTTTACAACGGGCTTAACCACGAAGCGTTTCGGCCGAAACAACAGGCGGCCGCGGTAAGAAAACAGTGGGGAATTGACGAAAACGCGCCGCTGATAGTATGCGTTACGCGCCTGCACCCGGAAAAAGGCACTGATTTATTGCCGCTTATCGCAGAGAAGATGGAGCGCGGAACATTTCTTGTTGTCGGCGACGGCCCGCAGCGCGGCGAACTGGAAGCCAATGTCAGGCGGTTGAACCTTCAGAACCGCTTTTTTTTTACAGGCTGGCAGGACGATGTTGCAAGCCTCCTGGCAGCGTCGGACGTCTACCTGCTTCCGTCGCGCGAAGAGAGTTTTCCGCAGGTCATACTTGAGGCCATGGCGATGGGGCTTGCGGTGGTTGCCGCCGACGTCGGCGGGGTGCGCGAACTGGTTGACGACGGCGTTACCGGCGCGCTTGTTCCGCCGCAGGACGTGGAAGGGTTCTCAACGGCGCTCACGCGCCTTTTGGCAAACCCGGCGATGGCCAGGCAAATGGGAATGGCGGGCGGAAAGAAGAGCCTGCAATTTACGGAAACACGGATGGTGCGCGAAATCGCGCAAATATACGACGAGGTCAAATGAAAGGAGTATTCATGTATCAACAGCTTAAAGATAGAATCAACGATAACAATGTCAAAGTTGGAATAATAGGTTTGGGTTACGTCGGGCTGCCGCTTGCGGTTGAACTGGGGAACAAGGGCATGCAGGTAACCGGTTTCGAGATAGACAGGGAAAAAGTGGGGCTTATAAATAAAGGAACGTCATACATCAGCGACATTGATTCAGCCGCCGTAGCGGCGCTGCGCAAGGCGAAAAAACTGGCCGCAACAACCGATTTCAAATTGCTGGGACAGATGGATGCCATCATCACCTGCGTGCCTACGCCGCTTCGCAAGTCCAAGGACCCTGACGTATCATATATTATATCCGCCACAGACCAGATCGCAAAAAATCTCAAAAAAGGCCAGCTTATCATTCTTGAATCAACAACCTACCCCGGCACAACGCGCGAACTTGTGTTGCCAATGCTTGAAAAAACCGGCCTGACCTGCGGCCAGGATTTCTTTCTTGCCTTCAGCCCCGAACGGGTTGACCCGGGAAACAAAAATTTTACCATAACCAATACGCCGAAGGTTGTAGGCGGCATAACATCCAAATGCAGCGACCTTGCCCAGCGGCTGTATTCAAAAATTGCCGGCACGGTGATACCCGTCTCCAGCACCGAGGCCGCGGAAATGGTAAAACTGCTTGAAAACACTTTCAGGGCGGTAAACATCGCGCTTGTGAACGAAGTTGCGTTGATGTGCGACCGGCTTAAACTTAACGTATGGGAAATAATAGACGCGGCGGCGTCGAAACCCTTCGGATTCATGCCGTTCTACCCCGGCCCCGGCATAGGCGGCCATTGCATACCGCTTGATCCGCATTATCTTTCCTGGAAACTTAAAACGCTTAATTTTTACTCCCGCTTCATTGAACTGGCCGGCGAAATGAACTCGCGGATGCCGGAGCATCTTGTCCAGAAAATCGTGGATACCATTAACGATCGCGGCATCGCCATACGCAACGCAAAAATTCTTATTCTCGGCGTGGCCTACAAAAAAGACGTCAGCGACGTACGCGAATCGCCGGCTCTCGACATATTAAAACTTATCTCGGACCGCCGCGCAAAGATAGATTACTACGACCCGTTCGTCGCAAGCGTTAAAATGGAAAACGGAAGCCTTCGTTCGCTGCCGCATTTAAACGGCATAGGCAAGTATGACGCCGTGGTCATAGTCACAAACCACTCGAACATAGATTATAAGTACGTGGTAAAGAATGCCTCGCTTGTCATAGACAGCCGCAACGCCACAAAAGGAATCCGCAGCTCCTCCATAGTGCGGCTGTAAGAAAGGAATATTTTTTGAAAACCGTCGTGGTAATGCCGGCGTACAACGCCGAAAAGACGCTTGAGAAAACGCTTTTAAGCATCCCTGAAGGCAGCGCCGACGAGGTTCTGCTTGTGGACGACGCCTCGCGCGACGGCACCGCGGAGCTTGCCCGCAAGCTCGGGCTTAAGGTCATCGTTCATTCCAAAAATCTCGGCTATGGCGGAAACCAGAAAACCTGTTATACCACCGCGTTAAAAGACGGGGCCGACATAGTGGTAATGCTGCACCCGGATTACCAGTATAACCCGCGGCTTGTGCCTTACCTTGCGGGGCTTATCAGGGAAGACATCTGCGACATCGTGCTTGCCACGCGCATCCGTACCCGCGCCGAGGCGCTATCGGGCGGGATGCCGCTTTACAAGTATCTTTTTAACCGGATGCTGACTATTATCGAGAATCTATGCCTGGGGCTTAATTTAAGCGAATACCACACAGGCTACCGCGCATTCTCGCGCCGGGCGCTGGAAATGCTGCCCTTTGAAAAAAACTCCGACGATTTCGTCTTCGACCAGGAAATCCTGGTGCAGGCCGCGTATTTCGGCCTGCGCATCGGCGAGATTCCGGTTCCCGCATTATACTTCGATGAGGCATCGTCCATCAATTTCGGCCGCAGCGTCAAATACGGCCTTGAAACATTATTGACGGTCGGAAAATACCTGCTCCACCGCAGCCAATTGAAACGCTTCGCACTTTTCACAAAAAAACATAACTGATGTTACGCAAAATTTGTCAAACGTTGAAACGATTTATCTGCTGTTGTGCCGTGAAGGTGTGGCTTTGAGTCCACTGCGGCATGATGGAATTATTTTTCCGGTATTTTTGTGAACTAGCCCCTTTGAAATAAGGCTCATTGATGAAGGGGCGTCGGACAGCACAAAAATAATTCCCGAAAAAACAATTCCAT
>Ga0208977_1000793_pt1 | contig 19590 bp, 20 predicted proteins | sample RifOxyA2_FD_184030 | JGI IMG/M metagenome (GOLD analysis project Ga0208977, IMG submission 184030) | Groundwater microbial communities from Rifle, Colorado - Rifle Oxygen_injection A2 (SPAdes) | ecosystem: Environmental > Aquatic > Deep subsurface > Groundwater | place: Rifle, Colorado, United...
ATAGGATGTTCCCCCTTTGAGAGCACTTCGGCGCGCAGTTTACCAATCGCGCCGAAGCCGCTTGAGCGAAGCGAAAGCTAGCCCGCGCAAAGCGCGGGTGCGATAATGGGGGGGGAAGATGAAAAACCAAGGCGATTCTCTTGAAAAAATGGAGGCGCAGCTGGAGCAGTGGAATGAAAGGATTGACGAGCTGATGATGGATGCCGAGCATACGGAAGAAGAAATAAGAAACAGGATTTTAAGCCAGATAAAATCGTTGCGCGCAAAGCAGGAGATAGTGCGTTTGCGCTTTGAAAAGCTAAAAAAATCACACCAGCAGGAGCGCGTACTCGAGTACGTCTAAATACAAGTTGGGGCGGCTGAATAAATGAATAATTGATGTTACGCAAGAAATACCAAAGTTGCTGTCATTGCGAGCGAAGCGAAGCAATCTTGCTGTTTCGTATCAAAACGACGAGATTGCTTCGTCGCGAAGGCTCCTCGCAATGACACGCTGCGTAACATCACCGAATAAATATGGGGGGTGCGGAAAAATAAACCATGAAATTACCTCTCATATACAGGCTTGCGCGCGTTTTGCCGGCGTTATTTATTCTGGGCTGCTTCGTTGCGCAGGGGCGGCTTTACGCGGCCAAAGAAAAAAACATAATAAAATTCGGCAGGGACCTTTCAATTGAAAAAGGCCGCACAGTGCGCGGTGCGGCCACCGTTGCGGGCGCCATCACTATCAACGGTACGGTTGAAGACGATGTCGTCGCCGTAGGCGGCTCCATTAAGCTGGGGCCGTCGGCCGTGATAGGCGGCAACGTTGTTTCCGTCGGCGGTATAATAGAAAAAAACCCGAAAGCCGGCGTAGGCGGAAACATCGTAGAGGTCAACGTCCCCGGCAGCACATCCATAACGCAATCTTTTACCAGATACCGCTATATGCGCGCCCGCTGGATATTGAAAGCCGTCTCTTTCGTCAGCGTATTGATAATCGCCCTTTTATGCGCGGCCATTATCCCCGCGCCCCTTAAGACGGTATCGGATATGGTGGAGAACCATGCCGTAAGGGCGCTTTCCTGGAGTGTCCGTGGCCTGCTGCTGATAGTTCCCCTGGCCGTCATACTTACAATGTCCGTGGCCGGTATTTTTCTTATACCGCTCGAGGTAATAATCGTCGCCTCGTCGGCGCTCCTGGGATATATGGCCGTGGCCCGCCTTATCGGCAAGAAATTGCTGGAGATCGCTGCGCACACATCGGCTTCAATAACCCTGGAAATGGCCATCGGCATTACGCTGATAGCTTTTGTGGGGCTTATCCCCGTGTTCGGCTGGATAATCCGGGCTATAATTACCCTTATCGGTTTCGGCGCCGTAATCGCCTGCCTGTTCCCGCCTAAGACGCATTGACATTCATCTGGCACTATGCTAGAATTTTCATACGATGGCCATTGAAAAAACACCTACAATTCTAATAGCGGATGACGACCACCAGGCCATTGGCATTCTAAGGCAGATAATGGAGGGCCAGGGCTACAAAGTCATCACCGCATCCGACGGACACGAAACCCGCGAGAAGGTTGCCGCCTCAAGCCCCGACCTCGTAATACTTGATAACTATATGCCCGGCCTTTCCGGGGCCGAGGTATGCCGCGAGATAAAATCCAGCGAACAGACGCGGTTTATCCCGGTAATAATGCTTACCGGTTTCACCGAAACGCCGGACAAGCTTGAATCCATAGAGGCCGGCGCCGACGATTTTATCAACAAGCCCTACAAGGCCGTGGAGCTTACCACAAGGATAAGATCGCTGCTGAAAGTAAAATTTCTAAACGACGAGCTGGATTCCGCCGAAGGCGTCATATTCGCGCTTGCGCGCGCAATCGAAGCAAAGGACGCCTATACTCAGCGGCACACCGAGCGGGTAAGCCAGTTCGCGCTGGCCGTCGGCCACAACCTGCGCCTTTCCGCGGAAGAACAGAATGCGCTTTACAAGGGCGGCATCCTGCACGACGTCGGAAAAGTCGCCATACCAGATTCAATCCTTAACAAACCCGGCAAACTCACCGACGAAGAATTTACAACCATCCGCACCCATCCCGACCGCGGCGAAAAAATCTGCAAGCCGCTCAACTCTATCCGCTCCGCGCTTTGCGTTGTGCGCCATCACCATGAAAAGCTTGACGGTTCCGGTTACCCGGATAATCTCTCCGGGGAGAAAATTCCTCTCACCGCCCGCATCATGGCCATAGTTGACGTTTACGATGCACTTACCACCAACCGTTCCTACCGCGCCGCGCTTCCCCAGGAAAAAGCTTTCTCAATCCTTGACGACGAGGCGCGCAAAGGCTGGTGGGACAAATCCCTAATCCGCGAATTTAAAAAATTGGTAGTCATATAGCAAAAGGAAGGTAGAAAGTATGTCTTACAGCATAAAACATTTTGAATCTCAACTGCTAAAGTTGCCACTTAATAAGAGGGCAAAACTTGCCGAACAGTTGATTAAAAGCCTCGACAAAGTAGATGAAACCGAAAATGAGCATTTATGGGTTAAGGAAGCCGAGAAAAGATATTCGGAGTACAAGAAAGGAAACATGCCTTTTCGTTCCATGAAAGAAAGCATGCAATATGCAAGAAAAATGATACGATGAAATCCGTTATTTTTCTTCAAGCCGCCGAAGACGAGATGATCAATGCGGCGATGTACTACGAATCTCAGTCCGAATATTTGGGTAAGGATTTCTTACACAAGATAGAAATTGCACTTGAAGATACCTTGAGCAACCCGTTTCAGTGGCCGATAATAGGCGAAGGCGTTCGGCGCCGGTTATTGCATCGTTTCCCGTACGCGCTTCTCTACAAAATTGACGATGATAAAGTTGTCGTTGTGGCGGTAATGCATTTGCGCCGGCATCCTTCCTATTGGATCAAAAGAATATAACGCTATGATAAAAAAAATTGCCGTTATTACACCTGGCGGAGACGCTCCCGGCATGAACCCCGCGGTGCGCGCCGTTGTGCGCGAAGGGCTTATCCGCGGCCATGAGGTTTACGGGGTGTACCATGGTTATCGCGGGCTTATAGACGGCAATATAGAACGTTTCAACCTGCGTTCGGTAAGCGGCATCATCAACCGCGGCGGAACAATGCTTGGCACAAGGCGTTGCCCGGACATGAAAACGAAAGAAGGCCAGGGCCGCGCGCTTGCAAACCTTGCCGGCCACGGGATCGAAGGCCTGGTTGTAATCGGCGGCGACGGTTCCATGCAGGGCGGCGCCGTGCTGTCGCGCGCCGGCATTAAAGTAATCGGCATTCCCGCCTCGATAGATAACGATATTTTTGGAACCGATGAAACGATAGGTTTTGACACGGCCGTAAATACATCGGTCGAAGCCATAGACAAGATTCGCGATACCGCGGCCAGCCATGACCGTATTTTTATAGTTGAAGTTATGGGGCGCGAACACGGTTTTCTTGCGCTGTCGGTAGGCATTGCCGCGGGCGCGGAGTTTATACTGGCGCCGGAAGCGCCTTTGACGGTTGCGTCGCTCTCGGCCGAGCTTAACACGGAGCGTTACTGCAATAAAACATCCGTAATAATAGTGTTTGCGGAAGGCGCGGGCAATCCGTTTACGTTGGCGGAACAATTGCGCGCAAGCGTACCTGTGGAAATCCGCGTCAGCTCCCTTGGATATATCCAGCGTGGCGGCTCCCCCAGCGCCCGATCGCGCATACTGGCCTGCCGTTTCGGGGCGCACGCCGTGGAACTGCTTTCTGAGAACAGGACAAACGAGGTCGTAGTATTGCAGGGAGACGCAGTAACATCTATCCCGATCGAAACATGCGTAAACGGCGTCAAACAGTTGGATGATAAATTGTATAAGCTGGCCGGCCGCCTGTCGCAGTAGGAGGAAACATGCAGCTTGAGGATCAGGATATTGCGTGGGCAAAAAGCGCGATACAAAAAACCGAATTTTTCGCATTATGCACGGAAGATGAGATGGAATTATTGATAAACGGCATGGGAAAGGAAAGCTACCGTCCCGGTTCCACCGTCCTGTTCCAGGGTGAAATATCATCAAAGCTTCTTCTTGTGCAGAGCGGTTCCGTCTCCATATGGGCGCGCCAGGGAAAAGACAGGATGAAGCTTGCCGAGCTCGGGCCGGGAAGCTATTTTGGCGAGATCTCGCTTCTAACCCCGCGGGCTGCCACGGCCACGGTGAAAGCCGAAGCCGAGACCGAGATCATCTCACTGCCCGGCGAGGTAGTGGCCGCGCTTATAAAGAAGAGGCCGGTTCTTGAAAGTGCGCTTAAGAAAAAAATCGAGGAACGCCTTGCATCCCGCCAGAAGGCGATTGACAACAGGGAGTAGCAACTGAATAAAACAATCATAGAAAAAATCAGACGCGGCACAGTTGAAATAATTTCCGAAAAAGAACTTGAAAACAAGCTGCAACGCGGCAAGCCTCTGCGCATAAAGTTGGGCGTAGACCCGACCGCGCCGGATATGCACCTTGGGCACACGGTGTTGTTAAACAAGCTGCGTGTTTTCCAGGACATGGGGCACACGATTGTCTTTATCATCGGCGATTTCACGGCGCGAATAGGCGACCCGTCCGGCCGCTCCGAGACGCGCCCGATAATGAGCGAAGAAGCCATACTTGCCAACGCAAAAACCTACCAGGAGCAGGTGTACAAAATCCTTGACGAAAAAAAGATGGAGGTTGTGTTCAACAGCTCCTGGCTTTATCCGCTTGGAATAGAAGGTTTGCTTAAGCTTGCAAGCAAATACACCGTCGCGCGTATGCTTGAACGCGACGATTTCGAGAAACGTTTCAAGAGCGCAACGCCCATAAGCATTATCGAGTTTCTATACCCGCTCCTGCAAGGGTACGACTCCGTGGCGGTGCGTTCCGACGTGGAGCTGGGTGGCAACGACCAGAAATTCAACCTTCTAGTGGGGCGCGAGATGCAAAAGGATGCGGGCCAGGAGCCGCAGGTAGTCATTACCATGCCGTTGCTTGAAGGCACCGACGGCGTGCGGAAAATGTCCAAATCCTACGGCAACTACATAGCGCTAAACGATACGCCGCAGGACATTTTCGGAAAACTTATGTCCGTGCCGGACGATATCATGTACAAGTACTACGAACTGCTGACGGATGCGGACCTGAAAAGCGTGAAAGCGATGCACCCGCGCGAGGCGAAAGCGGATCTTGCCGAAAAGCTGACCGCGCGCTACCACGGCCTTGCCGCCGCCAAGAACGCGCGCGCCGGTTTTGACCGGATCTTCAGCAAGAAAGACACTCCCGAAGATATTGAACACTACGCCTGCCCCCATAAAACCATAAAGCTTACCGACCTTCTGCTTGCTGCCGGCCTTGTTTCCAGCAAAAACGAGGCGCGCCGCCTCATTGAGCAGGGCGGCATAAAGATTGACGGCGAAAAAGTGCCGTCCGAAAAAGAAATAATAATAGAAAACGAATGCATAATCCAGGCCGGCAAGCGCAAATTCAAAAAAGTAATACCAATAAAATAAACAACTTATATTTCCTCTCCCCTTGCGGGCTTGCCATTATACATAAGTCTGAGATTATCGTCGCTGCCTCGTTTCCTCTCCCCATCGGGGAGAGGATTAAGGTGAGGGGGAGCTAAATGCCCTGTTCCCGACGACTTCCCCCTCATCCCGCCCTTCTCCCCGCCGGGGAGAAGTAACTTATGTATAATTGCAAGCCCCTTGCGGGAGCGGATTAAAGTGAGATGCCGGCGGCAACGAGGCTAAACGGTTTACCATAAACAAAGCCGGATTTGGAATTTTCGGATGCAAAAATCAAATTTGGTTACTCCTCCCAGGGTTAATTCAAGCCGTGCCTATTCAGCCGCAGTGGCTGTGCTTTTGTTATTAACAGGAACGGCCGATATTATTTTTGCCGCGGTTTATTATGTTTCGCCGACAAGCGTATCAACAGACTGGGTCGCGGCGCAAAACATTTCCGCGCCCTGCAGCGCCGCAACCGCAATGCTAAATGCAGTTGCGGGTGATACTGTATATTTCAGGGGCGGAACATACCAACTAGGTCCAAGCGCTGTTCCCGGGCAAGCTGATATAGGCTATCATGCCACGCTGGAGCCCGCAAATTCCGGAACTTCGGACAACCCTATCACATTCCAGGCATACCCGGGCGAGGAAGCTGTTTTAAACGGCCATGTTACCGTTAACGTTACGGGTATAGCCGACGCAGGCACCGACAATTATCATCTGGTTGATAATGACGTTGATTTTATCGCTGCCGGTGTTGTTGGCTGGAGTATTTTCAGAACCACCGATAAGGAAGGCGGCGCGGCCGTTGACACGGTTGAAGCGCATACGGTTACTTTTCAAACAGGAACCCATAATAGCAATGTAAACTTGCTGCCCGGCGACGCTTATACGATAGGCCAGGACATTGTTTCGCCCATCGGAGTCTGGAGGCAGGAGTACATAATCATTGACGGATTTAAGGTGCAGGCGGATGACGGCCTCAATGCGGCGCGTATAATCATAGGCAGCCACAGCGCTGATTATTACGCCCGCGGACTGGTGGTGCGAAACTGTGAAGTATATGGCGGGACCACAAAAATAGTGCACGGAGATAATCGTGAAGGCATTCGCGTTGAATGCACCGAAGGGGCGCTTGTTTCCGGATGCAAAGTAAATAATTTCCTAAACGTTACAAATAATCAAAACACCAGCGCATTCAAAACTTATGATAATAATAATTTCATTTTTAAAAATAATGAAATATATGATTCGCTTCGCGGTTTCTACATTAAACGGAGAACAAACGGGGCGGTCATAAAGAACAATTACGTACACGATTGTTGCGAAAGCATTATGGTAACCAGTTTTATATCGCCGGAATATAACAGTCAGAGAAACATATCAATATTTAATAACGTGGTCACGTATTCAGAATCCTTTACGATGAGCGATTTCGTGCAGGAGACCTCGGATTCGGATAATATGCGCGTCTATAATAATACATTCTACACGGGCTACGGCACGGCGGCCACCGTAACTTTCGGCGCGGGCGCAAAATATTATTACAACAATATCCTGGTCGGGCGACCCCGCGATTATGACCTGGGGCACCTGAGGTTCTCTTCGAGGGACCCGGCAGGCGGAGGCGTGCCGGTAAAGATAATGGAATGCGACCATAACTTGTTCGATCCCCTCGACAGCTCTCAAGGATTGCTTATCAGGACCATCAAGTATGGTGATTCGGCAGAGTATATTTCGACCAACTACCAGTCATTGCCGGCGTGGCAATCATCTGGCGAATTAGATGACGGCTCTAATCCCGGGACAGGTTCGCTTGCGGCATCTCCGCTGTTTTTAAACGCTTCCGGCGCAATGAACCAATTGGATGATTTCAGGCTGGCCGCGGGCTCGCCTGCTCGCAATGCAGGAAGGGATGGCGTAAACATGGGCGCGGATATTGACATGGTCGGAATAGAAGGCACAGGCTCTGACGATCCAGAACAAATCAACACCGGCGCGCCGAATGCGCCCGCGGGATTAACAATAAAGTAAGCTTCTGGCCAAAAGGCAGAGAATAGACAAGGGAGGAATACATGCGAAAGATGATGTTGGCTGCTGTGATGACGGTTGCGATGGTTGGTTCGGCGGTGGCGGCGATGCCGCGGCTTGCGGTGATGAATCTGGAGAACAAGTCCGGTTTCCGCGGTTACGAAAAGGATCTCGGACAGGGTATGGCGGATATGCTTGTAACCCAGTTCGTAAATACCAAGCGCGTGAAGGTGATAGAGCGCGCCGAGCTTGAAAAGGTGCTTACGGAACAGAAACTTGGTCTTAGCGGCGCCATAACCGCGCAGACCGCGGCGCAGGTGGGAAAACTGTTGGGCGTCGAATATATGGTTATAGGCAGTGTAAATGAATTCGGCACGAATAAGTCTGTAATAGGCGGTTTTGGCGTCGGCATGGTTAACCATTCGGCGAATGTGGGGTTGGACATTCGCCTGATAGATACGACGTCCGCCGAAGTCGTTGCCGCGGCCACCGGCGAAGCCAAAAAAACCACGCGCGGTGTCGGCATCAGCAATTCCGCGATATTTCCGACAAGCGTGGCGTTGGGAAGCTCTGGTTTTAATTCGTCATTGATAGGCAAGGCCACCAGGTCCGCCGTTGAGGATGCCGTGGCCAAGGTTATGAAAAATCTCGGCGGCAACTGGTCCGGCGTAATACTTAAAATCTCGGAAGACGGCGTCGTTACCATAAACGGAGGCGAAAACGTCGGTGTGCAGGCCAATGAACTCTATAAAGTTATCCGCAAGGGTGAGGAGCTTATTGATCCCGAAACCGGCGAATCCCTCGGCAGCGAAGAAAAGGTTATGGGCGAGATAAAGATAACGGAAGTAAAACCAAAGTTTGCAAACGCAAAGATCGTCAACGGGAAGGATATTCTCAAAGACGACAGGGTTGAAAAGAAGTAATAGGAGGATGTATCATGTCTAATCATGTCAGGTGGATGTCAGCAGCGGCGGTTGCCGTCATGGGCTTTGGATTGTTCGCGTGTTCCAGTATGCCGAAGGTTACGCGCGTGGATGTAAACGAGCAGATTGATGTTTCAGGAAACTGGAACGACACGGATTCACGGTTTGTGTCCGAGGAGATGGTCAAGGATTCGCTGGCCCGCGCATGGGTTGACGATTTTCGCGATAAGAAACGGGAACGCCCGCGCGTTATCGTCGGCACGGTCTTGAACAAAAGCCACGAGCATATCAATACCGAGACTTTCGTAAAAGACCTTGAGCGCGAGCTTACCAATTCGGGCCGCGTAAAATTCGTGGCCGCCAAGGATCAGCGCGACGAGATCCGCGAAGAGCGCGCCGACCAGGCTAAAAACGCCGAGGCTTCTACCGTCAAAGCCATGGGTCACGAATACGGCGCGGACTTCATGCTTAAGGGGCAGATTAACACCATCTTCGACGAAGCCGGCAAAACGGCGCTCAAGTATTACCAGGTTGAGCTTGAGATGATAGACATGCTTACCAACGAAAAAGTGTGGATAGGCCAGAAGAAACTAAAGAAGGTAGTCGAGCGCCGCGGCGCGAAGTGGTAAAACCCTTGCGCACCAGAGCGCTTACTTTAATCATAGCCGCAACAGTTTTTCACGGCTGCGCCACGCCCGCCGCATACTACCACAACATGAACAGTCTTGTCGCGGCAGGCAGGTACGGCGAGGCCGCGGCGGCAGGCGAGCAGTCGAGGCAAAAAGTTTACGGCCGCAAAAACGAGCTTCTCTATCACCTCGACCGCGGCTTTCTTTTGCATATCGCCGGCAGTTACGCGGAAAGCAATGAGGCCTTCGAAAATGCCAAGCGCGTTGCCAACGAACATTTCACGAAAAGCGTAACCGCCGAGGCCTCAACGCTGCTTGTTAGCGACAATATGCGCCCCTATTATGGCGAGGACTTCGAGCGCGCATTGATTCACGTTTTCTGTGCGCTCAACTATGTCCTTATGGGGCGCGAGTCCGAAGCCCTTGTAGAAGCCCGCCAGGTAGACCACTTCCTTAAAACCCTCCGGACAAATTACAATCATAAAAGCGGATACACCGAGGATGCCTTCGCCCGCTACCTGATGGGCATGATCTATGAAAACCAGGGTGCCGTAAACGACGCCTACATTTCATATTACAAGGCGCTTGAAAACTATGACAGCTACGCTGCCGTTTACGGCGTGCCGGTTCCGAAAAAACTTATCGCCGATACCTTTCGCACGGCGCGCGCCCTGGGTTTTTCCGACGACGTGCGTGCGCTTGAGAAAAAATGGGGCAAGGTTGAAGCGCCTGCGCCCGACGCAGGCTGCGGCGAGGTGGTGGTAATAGGTTACAACGGCCTGGCGCCGGTGAAGGTGGACAGCTTTTTCGAAATCAGCTTCGGCAGGGCATGGAGCTACGTCGAGGCGGCCGACGTAGAGGGCGAGGAAGAGGAGCAGGTAGAGCAGGCGCGCGCCATAGCCCGCAACATCCTCGCCGAGGAACAGGTGCGCATGGCTTTCCCCAAATATGTGCCGGCCGAGTATCGTGTTTCCGTCATTGACGCATCCGTAATTTCCAACTCCGGCGCCGCGCCGTACGACGACAAGGCTGAAACGGTGGAAAACATCGGCGCGCTGGCCAAAACCACGCTTGCCGGGCGCATCGCGCGCGTTCGAGTACGCACCATAATCCGCGCCGCCGTAAAATTTGCGCTTACGCACAACATAAGCCGCTCCGTCGCAAAAAATTCCAACGACGAGCTTTTGGGCTGGCTGGTAAAAAAGACGCTCTCCATCGCTTCGACGGCAACCGAACTTTCCGACAAGCGAAGCTGGCGCTCCCTTCCCGACACCATCTCCATGGCGCGGCTTACCGCCCCCGCCGGCGCCTGCCGCCTTTCGCTTACCATGCGCGACGCCGCCGGCGCCGCAGTCGGCACAAGCACGATAGAAAACGTTACAGTACGCCCCGGCAAAAAAACATTCATTATAATCCGCGCAGTAAATTAACGGATTGCCATTAAAGGATGAGAAAAGATCAATTAATCAGCCTTACAGAGTACTAGCGGTGTAATAAATCAAGATTGACTAAAGACCGGCTTGCTTTGTATAATTATGCGTCAGGCTATGCATAAGTAAAAGGATGGTAAACAAATGCGAAAAGGAATTCTTGTCGCTGTTTTATTCGTACTGGCGGTGATGGGATGTGCGCCTAAATGGCATCCTAACGGGTTTTATCCTGCCAGCGTTCCTACCCGTCGTGTTGATGTATTCAATTCCGTACCTTCACATGTAAAATATTATGAGATAGGCACGATGTCGGCAGCATGGATCTCGCATGAAGGTGCCGTAAAGAGAGCAAAGAGAAAAGCCATGAATGTTGGCGGAGATGCCATGCTGGTTACCGATACAATCACCCGCGACCGCGGTATAGTAATGTATACGGTGCATTTCGCGGTGCTAAAATACATAAAATGAAGATTATACACGCAACGGTTCTCGTCTTAATGGTGTCGTTTCCGGTGCTTTATGCCGATGTGCCGGCGGTTATTTCATCGTCCGGCGCGGTGCAGGTTATGGTTGAACAGGTACCCGCGCAGGAAGTTGCGGCAGCCGGCCTGTCCCGCCAGCTTGCCGTATTGTTTACCAACTCAACAAACGGAGCCTTGGAGTCCTGTGGCTGTAAATCAAACCCAAACGGCGGGCTTGACCGGGCTGCAACATACATCGCTCTTATTCGCAAGAAGTATCAGCAGTGCCTGGTCTTCGATTCCGGCGACATGTTGCCGCCTTATGCACCCGCCGCATTCGTGGATGCCGTAACGCAGGTGTATAAACGTATCCGTTACGACGCCGTAATCGCGGGAGACCAGGACTTGTTGCACCCATCATTCCAGCAGAAAGTTGCCCGTAGCGGCATTCCCTTCCTTCCTTCCAACATAGCCCCGCGCGCAAAAAAAAATGCGCCCGCCCATGTGAGCGCGCGTTACTATAAAAAATGCGGAGTGCGCATAGCGGTTATCGCGCTAAACGGCGCCGACACGTTTGATTATTATCCGGTTCCCATGGTTGAAAAACTTCATATTACGCCCGCAGATGCTTATCTCGAAGAGTTTTTTAAACGAAGGAAAAACTATGATTTTTTAATTCTGCTGTCCCACGGCGGACTTGATTTCGACAAACGTATAGCCCATGATTATCCCGGCATCAACCTTATTATAAGCGGCCATAATCCCGTTCACATGCCCGTGCCGCTGCGCATTGGGAAAACCATTATCGTCCAGTCCGGCAGGGGCGCCCGCGAAGTAGGTAAACTTATCCTTTCATTTGATCCTGAAAAAAACGTGTCAATAGCCGATTATGACCTTCGTCCGCTTACTGAAGATATCGTAGTAGACAATGCTGTAAAGGAAATAATCAAAAAATATAAAAAAACATCACAAAAACGGTCTCTTTAGCGTTTAGAAGTTGTCGTCGTCATTGCGAGCCCAAAGGGCGCGGCAATCTCGCTTTTCATCAGAAGCAGCGTCGAGATTGCTTCGCTCTCGCTCGCAATGACCTCAAACTGCTAAAGAGACACACAAAAACGCGCCAAATTAAAATAGTAAAATATATTTGATAAAACATTGATTTTCTTAGACAAATTCATTATAATTGTTTGGCAAGTCATTTTTTCAGGTATAACCACATTTTATATTTAGTTTACGCAGTTTTCACAAATATTTCACATGTTAGAAGTATTACGATATTGCAACAACTGTAACGCACTAAATATATACAAAACAGGAGATGTGAAATGTCACTCAAACGACACCTTGGATTGATAACGATGCTGGCAGTGGTGATGTTGTCCGTGGATTATTGCGCACATGCGGCGGTTGCCACGGGGGCAAGTTTTCTTAAAGTAGGCGCCGGTGCGCGCGCAGCTGCAATGGGCGATGCCTTCAGTGCCGTTGCCGACGATGTGACTGCGCTATACTGGAACCCGGCGGGATTGATTCAGCTTAAGCAGAATCAGCTTACGATAGGGCATGTGGAATCCTACGAACAGGTGCGTCATGAGTATTTTGGTTATTGTCACCCCTATAAAGGTGGCGCATTCGGTTTTTCGGCGATGTACTCCTGGATAGGCGGGATCGAGGGAAGGCTTTCCGCAACGCCGGATTCGGAACGTACTGTTCCGGTATGGGATACTTCGCCAGCGCTTTCGTTCGCCTTTAACGTTTCCAAGGGTGTAAGTCTTGGAACGACGCTTAAAGGTATTTATCAGCAATTGGATGATAAAACCGCGTACGGAGGCGCCGCCGATGTAGCAATGATGTTTAGAATCGTAAAGAAAACCAAGTTTGCAATCGGTATATATAACCTTGGTTACGAGACTCCGTTTGTGACGGAAGAAATAGCGATGCCGACAACCGTGCGCATGGCGCTTGCCGGTACGTATTATAATAACCGCCTTACAGTCGCTTGTGACGGCATGTATGGTGTAAACGACCAGGTCATCACCGGCGGTGTTGGCGGCGAACTGTGGCTAATGAAGCAGGTGGCCGTACGCGCAGGCTATAAATATAACAGCACTATTACCAAGCCGTCACTCTTGCAGGGATTTACCACGGGCGTCGGTTTGAAACTTGACAAATTTGCCGTAGACTATGCATTTATTCCGTCAGTAGAAACACTTGCAACACACCGGCTTTCGATAAGTACAAAATTTTAGGTTAAATCACAGCGGGGTCAGCGAGGAAAACTATGAAAAAGAAATTGCTTCATTCGTCCGTAATCAGTGCAGTGGTAGTGTTGGGGTCGGTGCTTTCGCTTTTCGCAGGTACCGCGCAGCTTTCGTGGGATGCAAACAGTGAGTCCGATCTTGCCGGATACAAGATTTATTACGGTTTTGCCGCACGCACGTCCACATGTCCCGCCGGTGGTTATACAACCACGGTTGATGCCGGAAACACGACTTATTACCTTCTTTCAAGCCTGCAGAACGGCGTAACATTTTATTTTTCTATTACCGCTTACGATACATCGAATAATGAAAGTTGTCTGTCAAACGAGGTAAGTAAATATATGTCTTCCACGGGAGATGATGTTGCCCCGTCAGTTCCTGCTAATCTGCTTGCCGTGCCTGCCTCGGGCGCACAGATTGATCTTTCCTGGAGCGCCTCTTCAGATAATGTAGGTGTCGCAGGCTACAGGATATACCGCGCCGGCACGCTTTTGACCAGCGTTACTTCATTAACGCATTCTGATACCGGCCTGAGCCCTGCGACGGCATATTCCTATGCGGTCAGCGCTTACGACGATGCCGGCAACGAGTCGGAACGCTCGGCCGCGGCATCCGCCACCACCAGCGCATCGGTCTCGTCGGGCGCAGAACAGAAAGAGTATGCATACCCCGTTCCATTCACGGGCGACAAAAATGCCAGGGTTACGTTTGCCAATCTTAAGGCCGACGAAACCAGCAAAATAGAGATTTATTCATTGGATGGCAACCTCATATATGAAAAAGAAGTAACCGCTCCCTACCACAGCTTCATTCCTTCGGATTTCGCCTCCGGCACCTACGTTTATCACATAAAGACATCAAAAGGCGTTACGACCGGCAAAATTGTTATAATAAAGTAGTCGGGCTAAAGCATTTTTAATAAGACATTACAAAAAACCCTCGCTTGGATCGCATGAGCCGGGGTTTTTTGTGGTAAAATGGGAGGTATCATGAAAAAAGTAATATTCGTCCTTGCACTTGTTTTCTGTGCTGTTCCGCTGGTTGCATATGAAAGAACCGAAATGCTCATCGGCGATAAAATTCAAAGCGGCAGTTTTGGCGCGCCGGTAGCGCGATATACGCAGGTTGACGGAAAATGGGGACTGATGTTCGGTGGCCGCGGCGGTTGGATAATTAACAATGCCTTTGTTCTTGGTGGCGGCGGATACAAGCTTGTAGATAATAATCTAAAATCAGATATTGTGGATTCATCGGGCGGTCGGCAGTCATTCGAGTTGAATTACGGCGGAATAGAAATGGAATACATAGCACAGCATGATGATCTTGTGCATATCGGCATCGGCGCGCTTTTGGGTGGCGGCAATGCAGGGCTTTCCGGAGGCGAATCAGCTTCCTTTTTTGTCATCGAACCCGGCATGAATGTTGAGCTCAACGTTTCCAGGCATTTCAGAATAAATCTTGGCGCGGCTTATCGGCTCGTCTCCGGTGTTGATACGGCAAACCTTTCCAATGAAAAAATAAACGGTACAAGCATAACTATCGCCTTCAAATTCGGAAAATTTTAACCCGGATTGCAATAGGCAAATTCAGCGTATCAGCGCAATTTTTCCCGTGGCCGATAGCGTCTGGTCGTCGAGAGATTTTACGTGGTAGATATATATGCCGCTTGCCGGCGCTTGCCCGTCATCAGTTAACGCCTGCCAGCGGTAATAACCCGTGGGGGAAGTTACTTCAATAGAATTTACAAGCTCGCCCGCTATCGTATAAATTGACAGCTTGCATCGCCCCGGCAGCCCCTTGAACATTATACTGCTGTTTTCATCGAGGCGGCATGGGTTCGGCCAGGTGTAAACGCTTAATTTATTGTCAGCCAGGCCGTTTGAGTTATAAAAATTTGCGTTTTCAATATCCCCGTCCAGCGGAGCATACGTTACAGTTGCGGCCGAAAATGTTTGTCCATCCTTGCCGCAGGTAACCGTGTACGTGCTTCTGGCAAGACGATTAAATTCGTAATATCCGTTTTCTCCCGTAACATACGCCACGATAGTATTGCCGTCAGGGCCATAAAGCGTTACCGTCGCCGATGGTATTCCCCGGCTTATGGAATCATGTACGTATCCTGTAATTTTGTAGTTGCAGTGATCCCTGAAAAATTCCCAGATAACATTATTTGCTGAAATATCGCGACACGTTTTTCCTGCAATAGATTCCGAAGTATATTGAAAACCGGCCGGCCATGTATGCCCGCCATCCAGTATGCCGCATAACACAACGTCGGCTCCCGCCGGGCTCGAATACGTTTCTTTCCATGCCCTTGTTCCGTCCGAAGGGTAAAGATCGTCGAACCATTCGACCGCCGGTTCCAAATTGCAGCCGTTATGCTCTACCCAGTACTTTATGGTGCCGGTGGTGGAAATCACCTCGTTTCCAAAAGTTATAGGCCCTCCCGTATACGGGCTGCTGGGGTCCGCGGTTCCATTTATGATTAGCAGAGGCACAGGTTTGTGATCCGCCGGGTACGTGTAAAATGGCATCGCTAAATTTGCGCCGGCAACGGGCGCAAATGCCGCGATTTTGTCCGGCAACTCGAATGCAAGCCGTATGGTCATTTTGGCGCCGTTCGACATACCGCAACAAAATACGCGTTTATCGTCAATGTTGTGAGAAGATTTCAATGAGTCAATAAGGCGCGATATGAATCCCGTATCATCCGACGTCCAGTCAGTGTTCCGACCGTCGTTCCATCTTCGCAGTATGCCGTCGGGATAGACCGCTATGAAACGCTCGCTGTCGGAGAGCGCGTTAAAACCGCCCAGGGTAAGCTGTTCCATGTTTACGCCCTGGCCGGTATAGCCGTGTAGTAATATTACAAGCGGTAATTTTTTTTCAGCAGAAAAATATTCCGGCACATGAATGCGGTACGTCCGCACAGTACCGTCAACGTCAATGGACCCTCCTTCATCGCGGCCGATTTGTATCCCGACAAAATTCTTGCCTGCAATGTCAGTTGATACCAGTATCGCATAGCTTTCCGCCGGCAGAAAGCTGTATAACGGTTTCGACGGCGTTAGCGTATACATGGCAGGGGTTGTAAGATCGCCGAATTCATAGTATCCCGCCGCATTCGTGGTGGAGTAAGCGATTGCAAGCTGGTTGATGGAAATCGCTACGCACGCATCCGTGAGGGGTGTTCCATTGTCGTCAACCACGGTGCCGGAAATAATGTAGCCATGCGCGGAAAGCCAGCAAAACAATATTATTGGAAATATATATACTGCAAATTTAACCATGCATAAATTATATTATAAAACGCCGTGTTATTCAATCGTGTCCGCAGGCTTTCTTCCGATGTGTAAACATTTTCCGTCGAGAAAAATATAACTTGACAAGCGCAGCGCCGTGTGCTATAATTGGCAGCACAACAGCAACAGCACAGCAGGCTAAAATATATTTTTTAAAAGTACTTGACAAATATTTTAAGTTGTGGTATACTTAACAAATCAATATAGAAAATGTTTCCGGAAGTATTGACAAAATGTTTCCGGAGTGATATAATAAGCAATACAAAAAAGAAAGGAGGGAGGCAGTTCCCCTTGTGGTTGGGGAAAGCAGGAAAACGCCTACCTTGAGCTGCAGCAAAAAAAGCTCCTTGTACCTCCTCGCAAGAAAACCCGAAGTTCTGTAAAAAACTTTTTTAAAGTACTTGACAAATTTTCTGCACTTTGCTATTATGGTGCCTCGTTGTCTAAAAAGCAAGTAAAGTGCGTAACGATATTTTTTTCTCCAAAAAACCGGAGAAAATGTTCTTTGAAATGTTGTGCGAGATGTTGTTTGAAGCAAACACATCTTATTAATAGCGCGCGCAGGTAAACGCCCCGATAAGGGGCAAAACCAAGGGCCATATCAATTCAATTGGTTATATAAGTATAGAGCAAACACCAAACCTCTATAAATTTATTTATGGAGAGTTTGATCCTGGCTCAGAGTGAACGCTGGCGGCGTGCCTAACACATGCAAGTCGAGCGAGGTTTAACAGAACACCGTTAGATCTAGCGGCAGACGGGTGAGTAACACGTAAGAAACCTCCCCTGAAATGGAGAATACCCCCGAGAAATCGGGGCTAATGCTGCATAAGACCACATTCCGGCATCGGAAAGGGGTCAAAGGCCCGCAAGGGTCGTTTCAGGATGGTCTTGCGATCTATCAGCTAGTTGGTGAGGTAACGGCTCACCAAGGCAGTGACGGATAGCCGGCCTGAAAGGGCGATCGGCCACACTGGAACTGAGACACGGTCCAGACTCCTACGGGAGGCAGCAGTGGGGAATTTTGGACAATGGGCGAAAGCCTGATCCAGCAACGCCGCGTGGAGGATGAAGGTCTTCGGATTGTAAACTCCTTTTGGAGGGAACGAAAAAAATGACGGTACCCTCAGAAAAAGCCACGGCTAACTACGTGCCAGCAGCCGCGGTAATACGTAGGTGGCGAGCGTTACTCGGAATTACTAGGCGTAAAGCGCATGTAGGTGGTTGGATAAGTCTGTAGTGAAATTTCCCGGCTTAACCGGGAAGGGTCTACAGATACTGTCTGACTTGAGTGTGGTAGGGGGAGACGGAATTCCAGGTGTAGCGGTGAAATGCGTAGATATCTGGAGGAACACCAATGGCGAAAGCAGTCTCCTGGACCAATACTGACACTGAGGTGCGAAAGCTAGGGGAGCAAACAGGATTAGATACCCTGGTAGTCCTAGCTGTAAACTATGTTCACTAGATGTGGGAGGTATCGACCCCTTCCGCGTCGACGCTAACGCATTAAGTGAACCGCCTGGGGAGTACGGCCGCAAGGTTGAAACTCAAAGGAATTGACGGGGGCCCGCACAAGCGGTGGAGTATGTGGTTTAATTCGACGCAACGCGAAGAACCTTACCTGGGCTTGAAGTTCTGGTGGTAAAAGCTGGAAACAGTAATGACCCGCAAGGGAGCCAGAAGAGGTGCTGCATGGCTGTCGTCAGCTCGTGTCGTGAGATGTTGGGTTAAGTCCCGCAACGAGCGCAACCCTTATTTCATGTTGCCCTGTTTCACTACAGGGCTCTCTTGAGAAACTGCCCGCGATAAGCGGGAGGAAGGTGGGGATGACGTCAAGTCATCATGGCCTTTATGTCCAGGGCTACACACGTACTACAATGGCCGGTATAGCGGGACGCGAAGTCGCAAGGCGGAGCAAATCCCTGAAAGCCGGCCCCAGTTCAGATTGTGGGCTGCAACCCGCCCACATGAAGGTGGAATCGCTAGTAATCGCGAATCAGCACGTCGCGGTGAATACGTTCCCGGGCCTTGTACACACCGCCCGTCACACCACGAAAGTCAGTGGTAACAGAAGTCGCTATGCTAACCCGCAAGGGAGGCAGGCGCCCAAGTTACGATTGGTGATTGGGGTGAAGTCGTAACAAGGTAGCCGTACGAGAACGTGCGGCTGGATCACCTCCTTTCTAAGGAGAAATCACATCCCGTTTTACGGGATGGTGATTATGGTCGATCCCTTTGGCTAGTCCGTTTCCCGTTTCGACGGGACTTCGGGGCGTTTATCTGCCCGCGTTAATACCTGCAGCGTCCGCTGCAGGCGCTTACCAAATCAACCTCATATTTCATGAGGGAGGATGCCCGCCTTCCGGGCAACCGCAAAAAAGCACAACATTATAGGATATTTCTGTCTCTATTTGCTCTTTAAAATATTGCGATGGCCGTTTTTTCAGTAATCAGTAGATAGTGGTGCATTAACTGGCTTAAACTGATAACTGTTTACTGGTAACTGACCACTGAAAAGGGCCTATAGCTCAGTTAGTTAGAGCGCACCCCTGATAAGGGTGAGGTCTGTGGTGCAACTCCACATAGGCCCACCAAAAATCAGTACATAGTACATGGTACACAGTACATAGAAAAGTCCAAGTCGTTACTATGTACTATAGACTCGGTACTAAGTACCATCTTATGGGGATATAGCTCAGCTGGAAGAGCACCTGCTTTGCAAGCAGGGGGTCGGGGGTTCAAATCCCCCTATCTCCACTTAGAGGCAGTGCATAGTAGACAGTATATGGTACATAGTAAAGACTTTGATTTTTATATGTACTAAGTACTCTGTACTATGTATTGAAGTTAAGTTCTTTGACATGTCGTTAATCTATAGTAGGCAAATCAGCGTCTGTAACAAAATAAGTAAACATGCACTGGAGAAGCAGGCCATGACAGTGTGTGGGATTGAATAATATGGCCAAGCTAGTAAGGGCACATGGTGAATGCCTTGGCCGAGACTGTTGATGAAGGACGTGGTAAGCTGCGAT
>Ga0208977_1000797_pt1 | contig 19481 bp, 27 predicted proteins | sample RifOxyA2_FD_184030 | JGI IMG/M metagenome (GOLD analysis project Ga0208977, IMG submission 184030) | Groundwater microbial communities from Rifle, Colorado - Rifle Oxygen_injection A2 (SPAdes) | ecosystem: Environmental > Aquatic > Deep subsurface > Groundwater | place: Rifle, Colorado, United...
GATATTCTTTAGTTATCGATACCTATATAAATACGTTCTTCTATAGATGTTTATAGAGGTGGTTTTATGATTAAATGTCCTTATTGTAGTTCTGCTGATAGAACTTGGCGTAAAGGTTGGCGTTATAATGCTTCTGGCAAGAAGCAGAATTGGTGGTGTAATTCTTGTGAAAGACGTTTCACGATTGACGATGGCTTCTGGAAAATGAAACATCGTCCAGAAGTTATAGCTGAAGCATGCTCTAGCTATAAGCGTGGAATGAGCTTTAATGCGGTTAGCAAACATTTCAAAGAATACGATAAGGCAGATATTTGCTCTGCCACCGTATATAATTGGGTTCAGAAATATAGTAGAATGACTAAAAAATTTACAGATAAATTTACTCCAAAAATTCTTGGACGAATGCATTTAGATGAAGTTATTGTTAATGTCCGGGAAAAAAAACGCGTATCGTTGGAGAGCAAAAGATAGTAAAACAAAATTCAAATTGTTCGGTTTATTAACCGAACAAAGAAGTTACGAAAACGGAACAAAAATTCTTTTTAAGACGATAAAAAATAAGTGTGGCACTCAATTTATTGAGAGAGCAAAACGAGGAAAAAAAATAGTTTTCGTTAGCGACAAATTAGGACATTATAAAAAAGGTTTCAACAAATACTTTAGATACGTTGCTGAATTGAGATTCGGAATCTCAATCAAACAAAAGAAATATGGCTATAAACATAACAACAACGTCATCGAGAGAGATAATAGAGAAGTTAAACAAAGATATTATCCTATGATTGGATTTAAAGAATTAAATTCAGCAAATAATGTTCTCGATTTGCTGGATACATACGATAACTATATCGAAGACAAAGAAAACAAGACGCCTGCTCAAAGAGCAGGAATAGAATTAAATCTAGGAAAGAGATACCAATTCCTAAATTTAATAAAGGTATCGAAGATTAAATAATATCAATAATTAGCAAATTTTATAAATCTGCAGATATGAGATGCATTATGGCTGAGGAAATTTATGACAAGAAGAATATGAAAAAGATCCTGGAAGGATTCCCTGAACAGATAAAGGAGGCTTATGACATCCCGGTAAGTATCAGGCTTAAGGGCAAGCCCAGCATGATAATAATCTGCGGCATGGGCGGCTCATCAATCTCAGGGCAGATACTAGAATCATATATGAAGATAGAAAAATTAGCCATTCCTTTAATCAACGTATCGTCATATGATATTCCTGCCTATGCTGATGCAAATTCATTATTCCTCATCAACTCTTATTCAGGAAACACAGAAGAAACAATATCCTGCCTAAGGCAAGCGATGAAAATATCAGGAAACATCATTATTATTGCATCAGGAGGAAAACTTATTGAGATGGCAGAATCAGCAAGACTTCCCTTCATAATGATACCTAAGGGCTTGCAGCCAAGAAATGCCATTGCATATCTATTCTTTCCATTGATGAAGATACTTGAAGAGAATAATCTTATTGACTCACAGGCTACTAATGTGAAAAATCTGATTAATGCATTAAAAAAAAATTCTAGGACATATGATGATACTGCAAAGGAATTAGCAGAAAAGATTTCGGAAAGGATACCTATAGTATTTTCTTCTGATATATTATACCCGGTAGCTTATCGTTGGAAATCAGAATTCAACGAGAACAGCAAAACACTTTCCTTTTGCAACAGGTTACCAGAACTTGACCATAATGAAATACTTGGATTCTTGAATACTAAAGCATTAAAGGCTGGTTTACATATAATAATACTTAAAGACGAGTATGATCATAAAAGAATCATTAAGAGGATGTTAATTACAAAAAAACTTATTAAAGAAGTTAATGCTGAAGTCACATTCACTGAAATTAACATCAAAGGCCCAGATGCATTGACTAGGATATTCACGACTATACATTTAGGTGACTTGATAAGCTATTATCTAGCAATGATTTATGCCACGGACCCTACACCAGTAGAAATAATCGAAAGATTAAAAAAAGAGATGGGTCCTTTTATAAACTAAAAAAGAGGTAAAAAATGTTTGGAAAAAAATACTTCATAATAGGTGATATTGGAGGAACAAATACGCGATTAGCAATCATTGACTCTAATAATACTTTTCTTTTAAAGAAATACTATAAGAGCAAGGATTTTGGAACATTCAGTGATTTACTTGATGATGTTCTTAAAAGCAACTCATTAAGGATAAGCAAAGCATGTTTTGCTGTTGCAGGTCCTTTAAATGCAGATAGAAACCAATGCCATATGACAAATATTGACTGGAACATAAATTCTGATGAATTAAAAGCAAAGTATAGGTTTGAAAAAATAATCCTTCTTAATGATTTTGAAGCATTAGGTTTGAGTATAGATAAATTAAATAAGTCAGATAAAAGCGAGTTAGAAGAACTAACATCAAAAGGCTTTGATACAAAAGGAGTCATTGCATTGATAGGCGCTGGAACAGGATTAGGAGCATCAATATTGTATCGATTAAAAGATAAGCATCTTCCTTTAAGTTCAGAGCTCTCTCATCATTCATTGCCAATTGATGCAAGTAATAAGCTTGAGCAAGAGCTTGTAAAGTATTTTAACAAAAAAAAGATTGTTCTTGAAGCAGAGTCGGTTGTTTCAGGAAAAGGTATGACTAATATTTATGAATTTTTATTAAGCAAAAAAATAAAACATAATAAAAAAGTCATGAACGAGATAAAAAAAGCTTCAATTGAAGAAAAGCCTGTTTTGATAACCAAATATGCCTGTAATGATAAGGACTTGTTATGCATAAAAACATTGAATTTATTCATAGTATTCTATGCTAGGATAGCGAGAGACCTTGCAATGACAAGCTTATGTTCAACATTAATCATTGCAGGAGGCATAGCACCCAACATTATTCAAGTATTTAGAGAAAGTTTTATTGAAGCATTTGCACAGCATGAGCATATAGAAGCAAGAAAACTCCTAGAAAATACAAGCATTTATGTTATTACAGATCAAGATGCTACTTTTAAAGGCTGCATTAACGCAATGTCCTTATTATAAAATCGTAAAGTTTATATATTTGCATTGAAATAGCAATATTTATATACAAAGAGAAATAAACCAGATTAGCGTGGTAGGAGGAGATTGAAATGGCTGGATTTTTTTCAAAAATAAAAAAATCATTAAAAAAGGATTCTTATGATGAAGATGAGGGCATGGATGAATCAGAAGAATATGTTGAATTAGATGCTTCTAGATCATCAGATGCTGGTCAAAAGATTATTGTTAAGCCTTTTGTATTAGAGGATTTCACTGATATTAAACAGATCCTGGATGCATTGAGAGAGGGCAATACAATATGCCTTGTCAATATTAGACCATTGAAGGAAAAGGATTTAATCGAGCTTAAAAGAGCTATTAATAAGCTAAAGAAGACCTGTGATGCAATTGAAGGAGATATTGCTGGATTTAGTGATGATTACATTGTTATTACTCCAAGTTTTGCAGAAATCTATAGGTCAAAAGGATCAACAGCTGAAATAAAGGCAGCTGAATCTGACGAAGAGTAATTCTTTTTATTCCAAAAAAAGAATACCCCGAATTTTAAGTCGAGGTATTGCAAATGTTTCTCATAATATGCATTCTTTTTTGGGTGTCAGAAACGTGAGTTTCTGAGCATGCTCAGAAATCTTTGATTTCTTACACCTCAAAAACCTTGCATGTATGTCTGATTTTTTCTATCATAACATACCTCGCCCTTTAGGGCGAGGTTTTTGATTTTTGATGTTTTCTAAGTTTTCTTCAGACTAAGTTATGGATTAAAAGTACATTCACCATATATTTTGTCTACTATAGAGGGCTTTGAATAACTCCATTTTTCATTGATTATTCAAAGCAATCTATTAGGGTTTTGAGCTATTTTGATAGGTTAATCAAAACCCTCTATATTTTGAAAAACCATAATATATTTAAATAAATCTAATAATAGAATCAATGTATGGCTAAACAGAATCCTAAAGAAGAAATTATTGCCCGGGAGCAATGTCCATTTTGTCATAATAAGACACTGACATTAATGGATACACAAAAAGAAATACCTTATTTCGGAGTCTGCTTTTTGTTTGCAATGGATTGCAGCAGCTGCGGTTATCATAAGGCTGATATTGAATCTGAAAAACCAAGAGATCCTTCCAGATATACAATAGAGATTTCTAATGAAAAAGACATGTCAATAAGAGTCATTAAATCAAGCTTTGCAGCAATTAAAATGCCGCATATTGGTTCAATAGAACCAGGTCCTGCGAGCAACGGCTATGTAACGAATATAGAAGGGGTATTGAATAGGATGATCAAGCAGATAGAGCAGATAAGCAATAATGAAGAAGAAGATGAAGAATCAAGAAAAAAAGCAAAGAACATGATTAAAAAACTTAAAAGAGTAATCTGGGGTCAGGAAAAACAAAAACTCATTATTGAGGATCCGACAGGGAATTCTGCTATAATTTCTGATGAGGCTGTTCTTGAAAAACTTAAGGTAAAGAATTTATGAAAGTGATGATTTAATTGTAATAATTTCTTAATATGATTCAAGTTTCTTTAATTTTCCGAAATCATATATCTTGTCCTCAATAATAAATGCCTTGAAATCTGATATGTCCTTAAGATAAGGGCTCAATAGCTTATCTTTTAACATATTAGTTCCTTCAACAAAAAGATTGCATGAAGGCATTACAATTAGATTCTTTAACCTGAATTTTCCTTTCAAAAAACACTTATATTTCTCAATCCTTACATTTGATCTTAAGCTGATTGCAGGATGCTCATGGCCAATGATTATTGTCCTTATATTTTTATCTTTAGAATGTTTATTTATAACATCACCATGAGTAATTAAGATATCATCAAGAATAACTTCCTCCAGAATATCATATTTTGGGAAGATGAATTTCAAGGACTTATCATGATTACCTCTAAGGATTATGATATTTCCATATTTTTCAATTATGTTGAAAATTTTCTTTACCTTATCCCTCTCTTTTAGTTTAATCTTGCTAAAACTATGCAATATATCTCCGTTAATGATAATTTTATCAATATTCAAACCATTTAATGCTTTTTCAATCCTCCTGATTAATTCATCATATCCTTGTTTTGGGATAAAGAATCCGGAATCATGCAATGACTCTTCATAACCAATATGAAGGTCAGAAATAATAAATGTATTATGTTTCCTTAAATATATGAACAAATCTATTGCTCGAATATCTTTTAATAGCTCCATGTTATTTTTTTAATTCCTTGATCTTCTCTTTTAGGAATTCTAATGTTCTTGCATTGTTCTGCTCATCCATCAATTCCCCGCATTCAGGACATTTGAAGTTAAATTCCATTGCCCTCTCAAAATCCATTCTCGTGCAAGCGCTCTTGCACATATAAAAGGTTGAATTGGATTCTTTCTCTAACCTATCCTGTAATTTTGCCAATTTCTGCTGTTTGATCTTTATCGACAGAAAAGGTATGGATTTTTCATTAAAATCCCAATAGCAGATATACCATCCCTTTATTTTATCCTTTTTCCTGATAAATGAAAGAATGTTTTGCTCATATAACCTGTATAAGAGATTTCTTGCTTTGTGTATTTCCATATCAAGATCGTTTGCGACAGTAAATTCTGAGACTTTCGTTTTTCCAATTAAATACAAAACAATTTGTATTGCCTCTTCTGCAACTAATTCCCTAACTACATTCCCAATAGCTTCTTTTTTTTCATTAGATATTTTTGAGAATTTCGCTTGACTCTTAGCACTGCCATCTAAGTTGGTCTTTGACTTTTTCTGCTTTTTTGTGTTCTTTTGCTTGGCCATTTTCAATTACTTGCATAACCATCATACGCAAACTCTATAAGAACAACTACCAAGTTCTTATAAACCCCCAATCTAATCCTGGTAAGAATCCTTTATAAATGTTATGGTTTTTTAGGGTTTTTTGAAGAGTATGTAATCACTTCAGAATTACTACTCTTTTCGCTTCTTTTTGCTCTTCTTGATTTCTCTCTCGAGGTCAAGTTCATCAAGCAATTCTTTATATCGGTTTCTTATTGTTACTTCTGTAACTCCAGCAACATCTGCAACCTCTCTCTGAGTTCTTTTTTCTCCATTCATCAAAGCAGCAACATACAGCGCTGCTGCAGCGATTCCAGTAGGTCCTCTGCCTGAAGTTAATTCAATACCCTGGGCAGATTCAATGATTTCAACTGCTCTTGACTGAGTTTCTGGGCCTAATTTCAGTGTAGATGCAAATCTTGCAATATAATCAGATGGATTGCTAGGAAGTATTGTAATTCCAAGTTCTCTTGTGATGAACCTATATGTTCTCCCAATCTCTTTTTTTTCTATATTTGATGCTTCAGATAATTCATCTAGAGTCCTAGGAACATCATGTCTCCTGCAAGCAGCATACAATGCACCTGCAACCACTGATTCCATTGATCTTCCTCTTACTAATCCTTTTCTTACAGCTAAAGTGTAAATCCTCGATCCTTCTTCTTCTACTGATTGAGGCAATTTAAGATAAGATGATACTCTCTTAAGTTCAGCTAAAGCCAGCTTAAGGTTTCTTTCGATTGCGGTGCTTATTCTGTTCTGCCATTTTCTTAGTCTAAAGAATTTGTTTTTTCCTGATTCATCAAGCTGATAGAGGTCTGCCTTCCTTCCAACATCTGTACCTAAACCTTGATCAAACTGAGTGTAAGACATCGGAGCGCCTGTTCTTCTTTTCCTTGCAGCAGCCTCACTATCAACCTCACGCCATTCTTGATCAAAATCAACTAATTTCTCTTCAACAACCAGGCCACAATCCCTACACGTAATCTCTCCTTTATCCTTATTCCATGCAAGATTTGTTCCACCGCATTCTGGACATTTTTTTACATACATTTTAATCCCTCAAATATGCAATCATAAAAATATTGCTATCATGAAAAAAAATTATTTAAACCCCAACATTTAGTTATATTTAAAAAATAATACGCTTATCATTTATAAATCTTTTGTTTTTTTGCGATAGTTTTATAAAACTTCGATGTTTTATTTTAAAAATTTTGCTTAATTAAATGAATCAGTATATAACTTATTTTTGTCAATAGTTTGCATTTATAGCAAAATTTTTATATAAGTATCGCAAAAATAGCTTATAATGAAAAAAAGAGGTCAAGGTCAGTCATGGTCTTTGGATATAGTTCTTGCATTTGTAATATTCATACTTATTATAGGGATATTTTATACAATATTGTCAAATAGAAAGGATGACACAAAAAATATCCAACTGGAAGCATCAAGTATAGCGAACAATATAGAAATAGGCAAAGGAACGGAAAGTGAGATGACAATCATCTATAATGGAACAGTGGAGGAAGGCAAATTAGAAGAGTTATTTCAAAAAGACTATAATGCAACAAAGAATCGATATGGAATTAAGGGAGATTTCTGCATCTATATAGTGGATCAAGAAGGTTTTGTTGTTTCAGTAACAACTCCTACTGGAACATATACGAGTTTTGGAAACTCTAATCTTAAGATTAACAACATCCCCTGTGGCAGCAAGGTTTCGTAAAAGTTTTAAATAGGAATTCTAATTCAAAAAGTATGATTAACATTTATTTGTTATTATTAGCGGTTTCCTGTCAGATAGGATATGTCATTGGCTTTTTTTTGAATAAGATTGCAAAAGAGGAATTGAAAGAGATAAATCCATACGTAAGAATATTTCATGTAATTATAATATCCATTATGATCATTGTTTTCTCTTTATCAGTTCCTAGTCCCTATAGCTATTTCATTATAGCCTTCTCAATAATATTAGGATTATTAATTATAAAATTTCCTATTAAATTTAATATATCATTTTCAATATTTAGTCCAATATTAGCGGCTTTAATGTTTATTTTTTCCAAAAATATCTTAGAAATTGCATCATTAATGGTTTTAGAACAGATATTATTGATTGCCTTGTTTTATAATAAAAAAATAATGAAATTCATCGCAATTAGATCCTTAATTTTTTTGATCACTGCAATTATATTTTTATTTATGGGGGTGTAGTATAGTGGATAGTATCTGGGTTTGCGGAACCTAGGACCTGGGTTCAATTCCCAGCACCCTCGATAAATAGAAATCGTATTAACTTAGCTAAGTGAAGCGATTTCTTAAGTATATTCTCTAACACCGACAAATATAAATATAAGTAGCTACATTGTAGCTAGTATGAAAGAAGTTAAGATTCAATTAACTGGTTTTGAAGTTATTGAAAAACCAGTCAATAAAAGCGGAAATAGTGGTCGCGTTTATGTTCCTGCTGAATGGATTGGTAAAAAGGTAAAGGTTATTCTTATAGAAAAATGATTCCTGAAGAAGAAATTAGGTTGCTCAAGGAAAAAGTCAAAAAATTAGAAGAAGAAAAAGATTCTTTAGCAAAAGAAAAAGATTCTTTAGAACAAGCGTTTGAAAAGACTAAAAAAGAATTTGAAGAGTTCAAATCTTTGCATGCAACGACTGTTGATAATCTTAAGCAGGCGCTTAAGATTAAAGCAAATTCTAAGATCGTTTCTAGACCTTTGGGTGCACCTGTTGGTCATAAGGGTTATAGTCGGCATGTTCCTGAAAGGATAGATTGTGTTAAAGAAGTAGGTTTGAAAAAATGTCCTCATTGTAATGGGTTTCTTGGAGAAATTCAAGAGGTGCGTTCAAGATATGTGACTGATATTAAACTCAAATTAGATGTTGTAAATACTCAATATAATATTCATAGAAAATATTGTTGTAAATGCAAGAAAATTGTCGAACCAGAAGTCCCTAATGTTTTGCCTCATGCAAGATTTGGGTTAAATCTTATGTTGTTAGTTATGTATCTCAAGCTTGGCTTGAGATTACCTAATAAGAAAGTGTGTGACTATTTTATTACAATGTATGACTTGCAAATTAGTGATGGAGAAATATCTATAATTTTGAAACAGTTAGCTCGAGAGTTTGCAGATTATTATATCTACTTGGAAAAACTTTTGAAGCTTTCAAGAGTTAAACATACTGACTCAACAGGTTGGCGTGTTAATGGTAAAAACTATTTTGCGTGGGTATTCATATCCTGCGGGATAGTAATTTACAAAATTAGTAAACGCAATAACCATAAAGTCGCACTAACACTGTTAGGAAAACAAAAAAACAAAATATTAGTAGTCGATAGACATTTAGCATTCAGGACGCTAGCAGAAAAAAGCGGTTTTCTGCTACAATTATGCTGGTCGCATATCCTGGCTGATACTAAAGATTTAAAGAAAAATTTTGGCAGTGAAGGAAAATATGTACATAATCATCTCAAAGAAATTTATGCACTAGCCACAGGACTAAACCATAATGGTACAGCAGAGCAGATAGAGCAACTCAAAGGAGAAATACTACAATTAACATTAAGACATTACAAACATATAACAATAAGACGATTTGTAAACAACTTATACAATAAAGACATAGAAAACCTTTTCAGGTTCGTAAACGACCCTGAAATAGACGCAACAAACAATATCAGCGAAAGAGAACTAAGAGAACTAGTAATAATAAGAAAAATCAGCAACGGGTCAAAAAGCACAAGAGGAGCAAACACAACAGCAATACTAATGTCAATAATACAAACAATAAGACTAAACAAAGAAAACCTACTACAAAAACTACAACAAATAATGAAAAACCCTTCAAGATACTAAGTCAATACGATTTCCATAAAACATATAAACCTATATATCATTTTGAGATCATGAACATTCAAAAGATCAGAGAGGATTTTACGATTCTTAATAATCCTAAGAAACCGATTATTTATTTTGACAATGCATGCATGTCTTTAAAGCCAAAACATGTTGTTGATAAGCTCAATGAATACTATAATGAATATCCTGCATGTGTTGGCAGGAGCAATCATTCTCTAAGCGAAAGGGCAACAGATGAATACAAGAATGCTAGATCATCAATAAGAAAATTCATCAATGCAAGATCTGATAAAGAAATCATATTCACTAGAAACACTACTGAAGGCATTAATATTGTTGCTAAATCATTGAAATATGATGTTGTCATAACAACAGATAAAGAGCATAATTCCAACCTTGTACCGTGGCTTAAGCAAAAATCAGAAAAAGGCATAAGGCATGAAATAATCAATACAGACAATGGATTTAACCTGAAAGACTTTGAACATTTCTTGAATAGAAATAAATCCAATAAAATACTATGCTCTTTTATTCATACAAGCAATCTTGATGGGACAACAATTCCTATCAAGGAAATAATAAAGATTGCACATGACCATAATGCATTAGTGATGCTTGATGCAGCCCAATCCATTCCTCATACAACTATTGATGTAAAGAAATTAGATGTTGACTTAATTGCTTTTTCAGGACATAAGATGCTTGGACCTACAGGAACAGGGATATTATATGGAAGATCTGATGTATTAGAAAAACTCAATACATATAATGTTGGCGGAGATACAGTAAAGGAAACCTTTTATGATAAGTATGAAATGGAAGAGACTCCTGATAAGTTTGAGGCAGGATTGCAGGATTATGCAGGATTCATAGGATTGGGAGCAGCAGTCAATTATTTATCAAGATATATCGATGACATAGAAGAACATCAAATAAAACTAAATGCTATTGCAACAGAAGCATTGAAAAATGATATTGATATTATTGGTCCAAAAGATGCAAAGCTTCGATCAGGTATATTATCCTTTAATCCAAAAAACAACATGAAATATCATGAAGTATCACTATTATTAGACAGATATGCAAACATAATGATCAGATCAGGCAGGCATTGCGTGCATTCATGGTTCAATGCCCATAACATTGATGGATCAGCAAGAGCATCATTCTATCTCTACAATACAGAAGAAGAAGTGAAGATGTTCAATGAGAAGTTGAAAGAGATATTAAAAGTGAAGAGTTAAATAGAAATACTCAAGAAAAAAATTCGTAATATCCTTTCTGATTTCATTTCACCTCCATTATCTTCTTCAACCCTTTCCGGTAAGCATTCCATAAACGCTCAGCAATGAATTTTTTAGAATAATCCATAATTCTTGAACACTCTCTTTTTTTTGATGCATCTTCGCCACCTAAAGGTTTGCCTACGATCTTTGGTCCACGACTAAAAAGTCCGTTATAAGTAAGCCCATAGAAATCATCTTTCATAACAACTAACAATTCACCACCTTTATTATATAATTCTCCAAGATTATTCAATTCATTAAAAGTTCCGACCCGCTCACGACTATTTATATCGATCGTACCGGAAACATAATGCCTTTTTTTGGGAATTTTACCCTCATCTTTCAAACAATAAATCTCTTCAACACTTAGAGGAATATATCCCTCACTCAAACAATTTTCGAGACATTGCCTAACATTCCCATCCCAAAATATCTTGAAATTATCTATAGACATTCATTTCACCACCTTTTCCTGCATGTTTCTTGACTTATGAAGTCCCTTCTTGAAATCAGAGGAAGTTATTCTAGAATCTTTCTTAGAATGTAGATATTTTCTTTGTATTTTTTTGTACATATCTAATATTGAATTTTCATGCATTTTTTTTGGATTATTCAATACTACGCTACCATACTTGATTTCGATAATCCAATTATGTGTGACATTAGGAGGTTCGCACTTATCTAAAATATAGTACAAACCAGTTGTTATATAATGCCGTTGTTTTAATTCTAACTCACTTATTCTTACAATCAAATCATCCAATTTACCGGTGTAAGTTTTCGTTACAAGTGTTGAAAATAAGGGTATTTCGTATTTTTTATTGTTTCTATTCCCCATTTTTGACATTGAATAGTCCCACTCATCTACTTTATCAGCAAGATTCAATGATTCTTTCAATGTCAAAGGCCTATAATTATTCATTTTATCAAATCGTACAACTTAATTTTTCTTTCGTTCAATTGAAAGATTTTCTAATTCTCCCCAATACTTGGATAAAACAGTATTGTAGTATGACTCAAGAGATTTCTTATAACCTTCACCGTTTCCGAATAATGACATGTTACTTAATAAATTGAGTTCCGATAAACCAGGTAACACTATTTCCCATCTCGTAGCATCAGCTCTATCTATGCCGCCAGCTAAATATGCAAATCTATCAATTCCTAATGCAGGGTCATTGAATTTTTGAGAATGATATTCACAAATTCCTTTGGCATATAAGTACATTTCAACAGGATCCTTAATGCAATGCATGGCATTTGCTATATCATCTAGGCTATTTTTTGGCAATTTCTGTATATGATACTTTGCAGTATTTTTTGTAGCTATCTTGACATCATTTTTTTCATCATTGTTCTTTTTCATATTCATCACCATTGTTAGTTAATAACTATTAATTAGTGATAAATTAATAAATAAATAAAACTTCCGCTCATTATTTTTGTCTATTTTCAATAAATTTATAAATTATAACATTTAGTCTAAATTTATGCCTAATAACCTTGTCAAGATTGATGAGTATGATAAGAAACTTCTCTATGAGTTAGATAAGGATGCTCATACAACAATCTCTGCACTCACAAAAAAACTAAAAAAATCCAAGCAATTCATAGATTACAGGATAAAAAGACTAGAAGAAGAAAAAATCATTCTTGCATATCAAGCAATAATAGATTCATCAAAGTTAGGATTCATTACATATAGAATTTACATAAAATTTCAGCAGATGACAAAAGAGGATGAATTCATAGAATTTCTCAAGAACTATGAAAATATATGGACGATAGCGAGATTGCACGGGAAATGGGATTTCGCTTTCTTTATCGGAGTCAAAAACATCAGAGAATTGCACGAAACATGGGATAAACTTACTCTTAAATTTAAAAGTAAAATCAAAGAATATGACATCGCAGTATATGCGCCAATAATAAATCATAACAGGACATTCTTCACAGATAAGAAATTGGATAAAATAGACAGGATATATGGTGATGGAAACAAGTTGGAATATGATGAAATAGATTTGAAAATAATAAAAGAATATTCAACAAATGTAAGGACAGCGTATATTGATATAGCAAAGAAACTCGATCTTTCTATAAATACAATAATCAACAGGATAAAAATATTAGAAAAAAAGAAGATAATATGCGGATACAAGCTTGATATAAATCTAGAGCCACTAGGTTATGAAGGTTACAGGGTGGATCTTCATCTTAATTCAAAGGAAAAAATCCGATCATTAAGAGAATATTGCAAACAAAGCAGAAACATATATCAAATAATGGACACAATCGGAGGAGCAGATTTCGAAATGTCAGTAATAGTCAAGGATTTCTATGATTTGTTAAGACTAATGAAAGATATGCAAATGAAGTTCCCAGAAATAGATTACTATGAATATTTTGGATACTCGTTATTCGCAAGATTAAGCTATGTGCCTGATTGAGATTAATTAATTACTCACAATATACGCCAGAACATCATAATCTGGATCAAAGAATTCAATCATCTCATATTCTGGCCTTTTAATGACACGAAGATTCTTGCATTTAAGATATTTTTTCTTAAAGGGATCATAACTTTTAACATCAAAATCACAGCAGCCTACTTGCATACGATAAGGGTCTGGAATTCTGATTCTAATATGTCTAATAATATTGCCTGATAGCTTAATTGGCTTAGACAATTCTATTCTAGGACCATTGTTTTCATTAAAAGGCTTACCTAGTTTTTTTACTATTTTAATTAATTTATCGTATTCATCAGAATAATGAGCAAAGATAGTCAATGAAGAAATCGGCAAACGCATCCCTATTGTCTTATCACACAAATCTGATGCATGTTCCACAACATATCTTACAGCGTCTAACAAATGCTTTTCATCTTCGATTGGACTGAATCTGTAATGCTTCATTTTACTATCAATATCATTGTCCCCAATCAACCGATTCAGTAAATCTAATATAAAAACCAAAGGGATCAATGACTCTAAAATCTTTCTTATTCCATCTTTTTAATATTAGGGGTTGGGATATACAAGATGGATCTAATTTTTTGTATGTAGAATTCCATAATTCCTCAACATCTGATGCAGGAATAGTTATTTCGACCGCATAACCTCGCGGAGTATTTGAGGGAAAATCTTTGAAATGTGCATGTTTAGAAACTTTTTCTTTATCACCGTAAAAATTAATTAGTGTTCTTCCGATAGAATCTGTTCTTGCTAAAACCATATACCCTAAATCACTACCTCCTCCAGAAGTTGGATCATATGATAATCTTTCAAATCCAAACATAGAATAAAACTCCTGTGCTTTTCCAAAGTCAGGAATATGAAGTTCAATAACAAGATTGTTAGATATTTTGTTCATGTTAGACCACATTATAATATAATACGCACATATTATAAATTTTTCCTTAAGAATCCATCAGGGATTTTCTCATTGCCCTATTCCACTCTTCTTTCTTCGGCAGATAGATCCTATATTTCGATGCAAATATTGTTTTATTTTCCTTTGGCAAGGTATATCTTACTATTGTCTCTTTCTTGTCAGAGCATAATAATATACCTATAGCCGGATTCTCTGAAGCATCCTTGATCTCTCTGTCAAAATAATTCACATACATCTGCAATTGACCTAGATCTTTATGTGTCAACTTTCCAAGCTTTAATTCTATCAAAACAAAACATCTTAAAATTCTGTTATAAAATACCAAATCAACAAAGAAATTCTCATCATCAATTGATATTCTTTTCTGCCGCTCGACAAATGTCAAGAACTGCGAACTAAAGCCTGCAACTCGCAGTTCTTGAGCATGCTCAGAAATTGCTTTGATTGGTCTCCAAGTTTAAACACGAAGGTATTATCATAAGCAATTTCTGACACATGAAACCCTTTACCTAATTCAAGGAGAAATCGCTTAAGATTATTAATTAATCTTGATTCAAGGTCATTCTCTGAATAATAATCTCTCTGTTCAAGACCTATAAACTCGAAGATATAAGGATCCTTAATCATGTCTGAAGGCTTCTCAATTAATTGCCCTTTTTTAGAGAGTTCAAGTACTTTCCTTTTGTCTCTGCTCAAGGCAAGCCTTTCATATAGCATCGAGTTTATTTGGCGTTCTAATTCACGTGTTGACCAATGATTATTAGCTGTTTCTATCATATAAAAGCTCCTTGCATTTTTATTCTCAACAGTTAGAAGAAGCCTGTAATGAGTCCAAGTCAATTCGGGCCTCAGTGCGGACCGTTTTGAGAATAGTATATAAAATTGCCTTATACGTCTTAATGACCTCTCTTCAAAACCTTTTCCATATTCTTTAATCAACCTCTGTGACAATTCTTCTATCAAGTATTTACCATATCCTGCCCGTTTTTGACCTATCTGTTCCTCCTCTACAATAATCTTACCAATTTCCCAATATGTCTGAACAAGTATAGAATTTACTGTCTTATACACACTACTTCTAGCTTTATTCAACACATCTTTGATAGTTCCATAAGTTTCATTTAAACTCATAATAATAGTAATGATAAAAACTTTATAATAATTACTCTAGAATTTCCGGAATATATTCGAGAAATGTGAAAATTATGCGGTTAATTAAAAGTTTTATTTATATAAAAATTTTCATAAAAACCCAACTCAATTGGCTCCGCAGTGCAGAGCTTTTTATAATCAAGATTTCTTCCTCATTAATTCATCTAACTTCAAGAATTCCTTATTGCTCAACTGATAAAGCTTTTTATCATATAATTGATCTTCCAGTTTCTTCTTGAGATCTTTCTTATTTCCAGGAAGAATGCTCGGCAGTGCATTTCTCAGTTTTTTATCATCAAGCATTACTAATTCTTTGTAATATATTGCTGGCTTCTGAACTATATCAAGATCTCTCTGCTGCATCAATACTAAAGCAGAATCAACCCTTGGCATTGGCCTGAATGATTTTGGAGAAATTAATTTAAGTATCTCAATATTATATAATTCATTTGCAATAATGCTAATCCTATTATCTTTTTTAATCAATAAATCTGCAAAATTCTTTCCCATAGTCATTAATATGAATTCAACGTCTATCTTGAATATCAATTTCATCAATGGTTCAGAGATATTGTAAGGAATATTTGATATGATCTTATTAAAGCCATATTTATTATGAAGATCAAGAAATATCTCCAAAATATTGCCTTTTACAAACACAATATTTCCTCCATTCAGATCAGAATCATCGACATCGACAGCAATCACTTTGCATTTCTTTGCAATCCCTTTTGTCAACTCACCATGTCCAGATCCTATCTCAAGAACAACATCATCAGGCAATAGCATTGCTTCATCAACTATGTACTTGATCAGTTTCTTATCAACCATATAATGCTGTCCTGATTGGTCGAGGTTCATGATAATGCTAATAATATCATATATATAAATTTTAGTAATATAATCTACAAAATAGAAATAATCATCCTTGTTGCTCTTGCCAAAAACTATTGTATATCCCATTATGTTTAAGCAAATAATTATGTGATCCCGATTCAATAATGCTCCCGTTTTTCAGGACATAGATCTTATCTGCATGCATCACTGTAGATAATCTGTGTGCAATCATTACAACAATCAGCTCTTTCTTTATCTTGATTATCTTCTTTATTGTCTGTGTTATCTCTTTTTCTGTCAATGAGTCAAGGCTTGATGTTGCTTCATCAAATATCAATATATCAGGCTTTCTTAATAATGCTCTTGCAATGGATATTCTCTGTCTTTCTCCACCGCTGATCTTCAATCCTCCTTCTCCTATCTTAGTATTAAGTCCTTGTTTTGAACGCTCAAGAATAGATAATGCCCGAGCATTCCTTAATGCATTCATGCATTCTTTATCAGTTGCATCAGGATTTACAAACAACAGATTCTCTCTTATTGTTCCTGCAAATAACTGCGTCTCTTGAGAGACCATTCCTATTCTTTTTCTTAAATTGTCATAATCAATATTTCTTGAATCAGCATCATTGAATAGAATGCTTCCTTTAGGAGTTGTGTAAAGCCCAACAATTAACTTTATTAATGTGCTTTTTCCAGATCCTGAAGGGCCTACAAATGCAACTGTCTCTCCAGATCTTATCTGGACATTGACATTGTTTAATGAATGACTTTTTCCTGAAGGATATTTAAAGCTTACATTCTGGAATTTTATATTCCTTAATTTTTTTAATATGACAGCATTCTTGGGATTTTTCTGAGATTTAATATTCAATATCTCATCCATCTGCTGATTGCTTGCCCTTGCCTCCTGATAAGATTGAGCAGCATTCCCCAACTCTCCAAGAGGACCAAAGATAAAGAATGAATATATTAGTATTGTGAAATATTCTCCTAAAGTTATGTTTCCCTCAAATATTAAATATAGCAAGAGTAATACAATAATTGCTCTCATGAAATTTACTAATGTTCCTGTCATGAAGCTGAGTTTTCTGACAAGCTTGACTTTCTTTAATTCCAATGTAAGTATTTTTTCATTTGTGTCATTCAGCCTCTTTATCTCCTGATCCTCAAGCCCTAGGCTTTTTACGAGTTCAACATTTCTTAATGTCTCTGTTGTAGATCCGGCAAGATTGGCCGATTCCTTAACTATTTCTTTCTGCGCAGCCTTTATGCTCTTGCTGAAATGATAGATAGAAAGGCCGATAGTAGGGATTATCAGCAGGAATGTGATGCCAATGCTCCAATGAACTGTAAAAGAATAAATAACAACAAAAAGTATGCCGACAAGTGCAATAAAAACAATATTGATTAATTGTGTTATGAATGTCTGAGTATCAAGCCTTGCCTTCTGAAGTTTTTGAAGGATCTCGCCAGACATTTTATCCTCAAATATCATATAAGGAATAGAAAAAGTATGAGCAAGTCCTTCACCATACATCCTTGCGCCTATTCTCTGCGTGATAACATTAAGATAATAATCCTGAAATGTCTTAGCTATCCTAGAGATTAATGCAACAAGAATAAATGCTCCTAGCAAAAGAATAACACCAGATATGAATGTATGTTGATCCATAGTTGTCGCTTTAGTTGCATAATTATCAACAATAATCCTAAAGATCTGAGGATCAAGCATAGAGAAAGACTGATTCAAAACAGCAAGTACAAGAACCAAGATAAGTAATCCTTTATAGTTCTTCAAATGATTAATAATGAATTTCATAAATCAAGAGAATATAGTATGATTAAAAATGTTATGAAAGAAAGCAAAACACTAATTCTTCTTGTAATATACAACTGGATCGAATCTGCCTGTTTTAATATTAACCTTGTACGCAGTATACGTGGCCATATTCTCGAGTTTAGAAGGTTTTACAGTTGTCCATCCTGATGGATTGTTTGTAGGGTTATCCTCTTGGGCACGTGATTGAAGTTCAAATCGATTTTTCACCATGTGACTATCAAGTTTTAAACTCAACAACGCATAAGTCGGAGTAATCATGACTTTCCTAAATCATGTCTTTAATATAAATTTTTCAAAAATCTTTTTAAAGTGCAATCGTTTCTTTTAATCCATGGCGGCCGTGATGTAGCCTGGCAGCATAGGAGACTGTGGATTGCAGTTCATGAAGATGAACTGTACAAACCGTAATCTTCTCGGGTGAGTTCAAATATTGCCGCTCGAAGAGCAAAATATCTTCGAACGCAGTGAGAAAATCTCACCGGTCGCCCTTTAATATGATGAACAAATACGGATTAACGAATGTACAGACACATTCATATGATAATTTCAATGAAGTGTATGATTTCTTAGCATCTATATTGGAAAATATAAAAAAAGAGGATTTCCGTATTCCTAAAAGTTTAGAAAGCATAACATTAGTATCTGTAAAAAGAATTCCTCATACATTGATTGTTTGCTACGAGACAGATGGCATCAAGCAAAAAGTCTATGATCTTAAAAAATACAATATGAAAAATTAAAAAAAATTAATTATCTCTCCAAGCAACTACGCCCCAGATAACAAGACTTGCTAATGAGAAGATAAACCCAATAAATGGTATTATGCCTCCAATAAACACTAGGCTCAACCATCCAGGATATTTCCTTTTCTCAAAAATAGCCCATGTCCATATTATCATAAATACAATATTAACAATTGGCACTAAGAATATAAATACCCATGGCCATTCTTTATCTGCCAATATTGGGAACAATGCCAAATTAGCAATTGGAATCCAGGCAAGCCAGGCAATATCTCCATGCTTAAGTTTTTTTGCCAAAGTAGAAAGTACTAAAGCAAAATAAACATACAATGCAATAGCTATTATTATTGCTGCTATCAAGAATGCTGCAAAAAATGCACTCAATGCTCCAAGACTGCCTAAACTAGCATAATCCACTGCCATAATCACCACCTCAATGCATTCTTGTTAAAAGCATATATAAATTTTGTTTTTAAC
>Ga0208977_1000799_pt1 | contig 19439 bp, 14 predicted proteins | sample RifOxyA2_FD_184030 | JGI IMG/M metagenome (GOLD analysis project Ga0208977, IMG submission 184030) | Groundwater microbial communities from Rifle, Colorado - Rifle Oxygen_injection A2 (SPAdes) | ecosystem: Environmental > Aquatic > Deep subsurface > Groundwater | place: Rifle, Colorado, United...
ACCGGCTACTTCGTTGCTCCTCGCTCACAGGCCTACGGGCATGCTCGCTCGTCGCGCCTCGTATCCGGCTCAAACCTGAGCCTTCAAAAGCCAAGAGATTTGCGAGACACTACACTAGGGCTTAAGCGACAACTCCCGGAGCCCCTGTTTCACAAACGCAAACCTGCTTTTTTCCGCATGGCGGCCTTCTTCAGTACAAAGACAGCAGATAATCTATTTCGCCATGGGCTATTATCAACTCCCGCAAAAAATCTTCGCGCGCATAGGCCTGCCTCGCGATACGCAAAGACGCGTGCCAGAGCGCCTTATCCAGCAGCAGTTCGGCCGTGGGGTAAACGGTCGTATTGGGCGGCATGGCGGGCGCCGCGAATATCTCCCGCCATACCTCTCCGCCGTCGGCATCCGCAAGCGTCTCTTCTAAAACCTGTTTCAGGCAGGGGAAAACTCCGAAATCCTCCGAGAAAGACCGGCAATTGTCCGCGGAAAGGGCCCACTTCAAAAACAATCCCGCCTCTTTCAGGTTGGTCGAACCGGAAGCGGCGGCCAGATTGTATCCGAGGATCTGTTCTTTTTTTCTGGCGCCCGGCAGACGCGCCGGTTTGAAAGGACTTTTCCTGCCGGGGAACGACGGCGTCCTGGTGCCAAGAACCATGGCGGTCCTATCCTCGTAAAAAGGCCCGCCTTCAAAAACAGCCTCTCCGAAAAGCGGCAGCCACCCCCTGAGCGCCGGCTCCAGATAATCTTCCAGCCCCCTCACAACCTCGTCTTTATTGAGCGTACAGCGATGCCTGTCTTCAGAAAACAAGTCCCCCCCCCGGTTCCAGACGCAGGGCAGCGCGTGCGCCGCGCTCATCCGTCCGGCGCCGTTAAGGACGGGGTAAAAACCGCGTTTTCTATTCCCCGCCGCCAGGCGTTCGCAGGCCTCAAGAAAATGCCCCCAATCCCGGAAACCGGCTTCAGGAGACAGGCCGTGCTTTTTGAGCGTCTCAGGCCTGTAAAAAAGAGCCGGCGCCTCCATCCACCACGGCGCCGAAAAGACGGTATCGTTTTCTTCCATCACGCAGCCTTTTTTCAGGAAATCCGGATATCTGGCGGGATTAAAAGATTCCACGACCGCGCCTGTCTCGGCAAGAAGGCCAAGCTTGGCGAAGACCGCGGTCCAGGACTGCGGAAGTTCTATAAGATCGGCGGACTCCCGGTTCTTGGAGTCCCGCAAATGGGCGAACAGGCTGCGCCACATGGACCTGCGGGTAAGCACCCGAAAATCCACCTTAACATCGGGGTAATGCGCGGAAAACGAGTTCAGCAGATTCTTGAAAGCCGCGAACTTTCCCATGTCGGAATCGGCAAGCAGCCATATGAGCATAAATAGGTGTCCGGTGCCGGGGGAAAACCCGCCGCCGGCGCCCTCCCCCCGGTCTGATTATAATTGAAAAGTATTAAATTAATATTGCGCGAATGAATTTCTATAAAGGACTTTTCAATTTCCCGTTATCAACGCCATGAAATTTCGGCCAGGTCGGGCGCGATATCAAGCGGACCGCCCGACACCCCGTAATCAAGCCGCCTGGCGCCGCAAAGGGCCACCATCGCGGCGTTATCCGTACAATATTGTTTTTCCGCAAACCCCACTTCATAACCCGCCGCGCCTGAAAGCTCGGAGAATTTCCGCCTCAAACGCAGATTGGCGGCCACCCCGCCGCCGACAACCACGCGCTTTATGCCGAAAGCCGAGCAGGCTTTGACGGTCTTATGGACCAGCGTATCGGTGACGGCTTCCTCAAAAGCCAGACAGATACCGGACTGCCCGGCCTGGGAAAGCCGCCGGCTTTTTTCATAAAAATCGGCCCCCAGAAGGTCCCTGAGCCTGTACGCCACGGCCGTTTTAAGGCCGCTGAACGAAAAATCAAAGCTGTCTTCCATATACGGCCTGGGGAAGGCAAAACCGGAGGATTTCGCCGCCGGCGCCTCCCCCTTTTTCGGACGCGGATGGGCGGCTCCCCGCGCACCGGCTCTTAAAGCCGCCTTCTCCACCGAAGGTCCGCCGGGATATTCCAGCCCCAGCAATTTGGCCACTTTGTCGAAAGCCTCTCCGGCCGCGTCGTCGCGGGTGCGTCCAAGCACCTTATAACGGCCATAGCCTTCGGCCAGCCAAAGTTCGGTATGACCTCCGGAAACGATGAGTCCGATACAAGGGAATTTAATACGCCTGGATGCCAGGCCTCCATCATACTCATAAGCCAGGAAATGGCCTTCGAGATGGTTGACACCCAACAGCTTAGCGCCGAGCAGCCTTGCCGCGGCCTCAGCCGCTACCCTGGAGACAAGCAGAGCTCCGGGCAGGCCCGGCCCGCGGGAAAAGACAACCGCGTCTATTTTAGGCCCGTTCAGGCGGCCTTTCCCGGCCGTCTGAGGCACACCGTGCCTTGTTACGGCATCTACGCAAGTATCAAGAAAAGGGCGTTCATATCCGGCTTTTGAAAGCGCCGCGCACAGCACCGGCGAGATTTTTTCCAGATGCGCCCGGCTGGCCAGTTCCGGTACTACGCCGCTGTATTTTCTGTGGAGGCCGATCTGGGAGAAGACGATGTTCGAAAGCAGCCGTCCATCGTCAAGCAGACAGACTGAAGTTTCGTCGCAGGTTGTCTCAAAAGCGAGTATGCGCATAACAAAAACTGTTCGCGCGCGACTACTTCGCCGCTTTTAGATTACCCAGAACCTCTCTGGCTTTCAGGAGTTCCACGGCGCGGTCCAGGACCTCATCCTTGACCGGGTCCTTTTTCTTATCCTGGCCGTCCCTGCCGGGATTAATAACGACATTCTCCCCGGAGGCGGGGTTTTTTTGCTCAAGCTGTTTTTTTGCGGCTTCCGACTCTTCCTTGCCGGGATAAAAAAATTCTTCGGCCTGCTGGATAAGTTTCTTCTCCGAGTCCACGCTGACCTTGACTTCTATGTCCGGAGTTATCCCCCCGGTCCCCTTCTTCTCATCACGATGAATAGAACGGCCCGAAGGGGTATAGTACCTGGCGATGGTCAGCCTTAACGCAGACTTATCGGAAAGAGGGATCATAGACTGCACGCTGGCCTTTCCGAAAGTGCGCTCGCCTATAATAACCGCCCGTTTATTGTCCTGCATGGCGCCCGCTACGATCTCGCTTGCGGACGCCGAATAGCGGTTCACAAGAATTACCAGCGGCATATCGGCGTAGGGCGACTGAGAGGCGGCCCTGAACTCCTGATAATTTTCTGGCTTGCGGCCCTTGGTATAGACGATCATTTTGTTATTGTCCAGGAATAGTTTGGAAATATCCACCGCGGCCGACAGCAAGCCTCCCGGATCGTACCGAAGATCCATGACCAAAGCTTCTATGCCCTGTTTTTTCAGGCCATCCAGCGCCTTGCTGAAATCCTCCACCACATGGCCCGTGAATTCAATAGCCTTGATATAGCCGATCTTTCCGTCTATCACTTTGGACTTAATATTTTCGGTCTTAATAATTTCGCGCGTAAGCGTAATATCCTTGTTGATCCAGTCGGAATTCTTATCCTCAGGCTCGCGGGCAATGGTGATCTTGACCTGGGTGCCCGGAACGCCGCGCAGCTTTTTTATGGCGTCGTCTATAACCATATCCTTGGTACTTTCGCCTTCTATTTTAATGATCTTGTCACCGGGATACATTTGAGCGCGGTAAGCCGGAGTATTCGGGAGCGGCGTGACCACGGTCAGCCAGCCCTCGCGCAAGTCCACCCGGATGCCGATGCCTCCGAACTCTCCCTCGGTGTCGCTTTTAACCCGCGTGTAAACTTCAGGCTCCATGAACTGGGAAAAATCGTCAAGTTCGCGCACCATACCGGCGGCGGCTCCGTAGATCAACTTCTGGGAATCGATCTCATCAACATAGCTTTCCTTTATCAGCTCCATAACGTCTACTATGACCTTAAGCTGCTGGTAAGTCTGGTCTATTGCGAAATTGACATAAGGGAAAGCCAGGCCGATAAAGACCGAAATGAGCGATGCAAGCACTATTTTTTTAGTGTTTTTCATAAATTCTCTCCACTTTTTGCCCGAAACAAATCCATCATCATGAAAATCCATAGTCCCATGACCGCGACAAGGGTAGATTATACATTACCTGTCGCTCCCCGTGCTATACAGGCACAATAAAAGAATAGAACCCCTAAAAAACCCGGATTTGCCGCCACGAACCACGTTCTATCAGTTCGTCAGCCAGAGCAACGGATCTATCGCCTCTGCGCCGATCCGTATTTCAAAATAAACCGCGCCATAATCCTTGTCGGCGGCGCCCGAAACCGCCTGAGTGTCCTCCCCGGCGCGGCCAAGCGGGGAACTCGGGGTCACAGCATCATTCTTCAAGACCGTAATATTCCGCAATAAACCGTAAATAGTAAAAAAACCCCGTTCATGGTCGATTATGACCACGTTCCCATAAGTTCTGAAAGGTCCGGAATAGATGACTTTGCCGCTCATCACGGGAAAAACGGGGGCGGCTTCCGCGGCACGGATCCTTATGCCTTCGCGAACTATCCAGGTCTTTAAGAGGGGCACTTCCTCCCTGCCGTAGCGGCTGATAACCTTGCCCTGCGCCGGCCAGGGCAGGGAGTGCCGGGGGATAGGCAATTCCCCGGATTTCCCCGCGCCAGGCCGGTAGGGAGACTGTTTCTCAAGTTTTCTCACCAGTCTGGTCAGGCCAAGCGCCGCGTTCTGAAGATTTTCCACTTCTTTTGAAAGCCTGGCCTGTTTTCCCCTGGTCCTTTCAAGCTCGGTGATCTTGCCTTTAACGATATTCTTATGAGCTGACCGCTGCTTATCCACCAGTTCTTTCTTGGCTTTAAGCTCCGTATTCTGGCGGCTAAGACTCTGAATATCGCCTTTTACTTTAACGGTTTCACCCTTTATCCTGTTGATAAGACTGTACTTTTCCAATATAGCGGATTTCAAAAGAAGTCCGCGCGAAATGTCGCTCAGGCCGTAATAAGGGTAATAGAAGTGCTTGTCCAGAAAATACATGGTGGTTTCGCCGTAAAGATCCGCCTGCAGATCTTTGTAGGCTTTTGACAGGGAATCGGCTTTTTCCTTCGAATCGGAACTTCTGGAGCGGACGCCCGCGAGCTGGGATTCCAGCGTCTTCTGCCTCCCCACGTTAAGTTTGTCCTCCTTTTTCAGGCCGTCTATCTGCGAATTTATAAGGAACTCCTCTTCCTTGTATTTTTCCAGTTCTTTCTTCTTTTCCTCCAGTTGCTGTCGGATCTCTTCCAGGCTCTTCTTCTTGACCGCGACCTTATCCGCGGCCAGGACCGGACAGATCAAAGACATTATAAGGAAGCCGCAAACCAGGAAACTGCGATTAAAATAGTTTTTCATCAAATGACGCCGTTTTTTTAATATCCGCATGAAGGCCGGGACAAAAACACCCCGCAAACAAGGAGTCGTTTTTCATCCCTCCGGATTCCGACCGGGGAATCGGGATCAATTGTGCGTATTTTTCCATTGAAAGATCACCCAGGCGGCCACGCCTCCGGAGGCGATGACTGCGGTCTGCCAGAAAGGCCCGGGCCAAAACCACAACGGACTCAGGTACTTGACCGGATAGACAAGCGCGTAGGAAACCGCGGCGGCGAGAGCGCCGGCCAGGATGCCGGCAAAGAACCAGTTCCGGTCGCGTCGTATGCTGGCAAGGAGATTTGCTATCGTATTTCGGTAAAACACCGCCATCAGAGCCATGATCACCAGCGCCACAAAAACCAGCGTCAAAGCCACTAAAATGTAATGCCCATAGAACAGGGCATGCAGGATGGCTGTCGCCTCAAGCGGCTTATATTTTATGTCGGCCACGCCGTTTATTTTCCAGGCTTCTTCGATCCAGGCGTTAAGGCCGCCCAGCGCCGACTCGTCCAGCGAAACCTCAAAAGTATCAGGCAGAGGATTTGCGCCCATATTCATCACCGCGCCAACCAGGTCCGGAGCTTCCTCGCGGAGCTTGCGCAGACATTCGGCCTTGCTTATAAAAGAAACCTCGGCGGTGCCGGGCAGAGCTTTCAACTGCTCTTCCATGCCGGCGGAGTCCCGCTTGATCTTATCGCTCTTTACCACCACTATGCGAAAGTCTTCCTTAAGTATCAGCGAGATCTCCCGGACCTGGGCGCGCATAAACAACAAAGCCTCGGCCATAAGGGCTCCGGCAAAAACGGTCAAAAAAATCACCCGGTAGCCTTTTCGGTCTTTTCTATGCGCTTCCCGGTGTTCTTCCCGGTACTGATGATGACGGGGGTCTTCCATGTTATTAGTCAGATTATATAACTTTGCATGGCGGGAAATACACCGGCGCGTTAAAATGTTGCGCGATAGGACAGACGGAACTTATGCCTGCGCGGCGGCCCCGGAGCGCTGTGAAGGGAAAAAATGCAACCGCGTTACCAGGTTAACCTGAAACAAAATGCCTTCTTTTGGGGGGATTTATAAGGATTTGTCGTTAAATTCCACGGCGGCCACGAAAGGCGAGCGGGAGACCGTTCCGACCATGTCAACAGGCAGACTGCCGGTGATCTCAAAAGCGGTGAACTTGGCGTTCCCCGAGTTTTGCGGCAGACGGAACACGCGCTCGGAGGCAAACCCGGAGGCGGAAGTAAGCTGACGAATAAAATCAGACACAAAAGCGCCGGAGCGCTCTCCGCCCGGAGCACGCAGGGTGAACCGTATCCGGGTCCTGAACGGCAAGCCGGAAGCCTTTTTCTCTATGGCAACGCGCCGCACCTTTGGATTTTTATATATGCCCTCAAGGTTTGAATAAGGCGCCCAGCCGAGCAAAAAGGTTTTTTTGCCGGAACCGGTAAAAGAGGTTTTTTCTCCGGCGAATTTAAATCCCGTTCCGGAGAGGGCCGTGATAACCGCGGCGTGATCGTCGGTCCTGGGAAGCACCATTATAAACACATAATCCCCGGCCCTGAACCCGGATAGAGCGTTGGGATCCAGCGGACTCACGTAAGATGAAATCGGGCCGTTTTCATTAGCGAAGGTAACCTTATAATATTGGCCGGGCACGGGTTTAACGGAGGCCTTAACCGCGGGAACCGTAACGGAAGGCTTTGCCGCAGGCCTGAAGGGAGCCGCCGCTGAATTATACGCGAGCGGTTCAATCCCCGGGAAGGCTGGATTGGCGTTCATAAGAGTGGGACCAGTAATCGAAGTCGGCGCGTCACGGAAACCGTTGGCGACATTGTGGGTATTTTTGGGATTCCGATAGCCGTATGCCATTTCAACATAATCCTGAACCGCAGGATCAAGAAAAGGATTTATGTCGGGGGAAGGCTGAAGGCCGGAAGAATCAGTTTGGGCGAACACAGGAACTAAAAAAAGCACCGAAAAAGAAACCGAAAAGAGGCGTTTTATTATTTTCATTTTTTCATCCGAACCAGAACAAAGAAACGAATATGATCTGCGTGATCATAACGTTTCCCCTGGTTACCCCGGATTCACAGGCCCGGGGGTGGATGCTCCTTCGCCTCTTTGAAGGATTACAAGAGAGATTTGCGCCAAATTTTTCCGCCAAACCTATTGCGTATATATATGTTACTTTCAATCGCATGTCCACACAAGGCGCTTTAGACCCATAAAACAGCCACAAATAGGCCTATATATAAATAGGCCCAAAGACCCAGGGCTGCCCCGGGGCGGATTCCATTTAGAAGCACACCCATGGTTGGCGAGAAGCGATTCCAGGACAAATATTATGGCTTAGGGAAGGCCGCTATAAAATTAGCGACCGGCCTGTAGCAGACTTTACTTGTACTGCCTCCCTTCAAATGGCATTCCGGCACATTCTTCCCTTTTCTCTCCCAGCCCAGGGTCCATCTTTCATCGCCCGCCGAAAAGGCCATCTGGGTGGAACCGCCGCCGTCCAGGCTGACCGTCTTTTCCGGCTGGCACCCCTCGGACGCCATATAATCGTACATCTTCTCAAGCGTCCTCACCGGATAAACCGCCGCCAGCAGCACCCCGCCGGATTTATCTATGCATACGGCGCTCCGGTTGGTAAGATCCGAATGGCCAGGCCACTTAGACCGGCCGGCTACCGCGTATTCTACCCTGGAGAGCTGCTCATCGCTAAGCCATTCGGTTCCGGAGAGGACGTCCGCGGAACCGTTTTTATAAACCACGAAGATCCTGTCAAAAAATTTACCGGGAACCATTATTACATTATTGGGCCTGGCGCCTTTTTCCACAAAATCGCCTATCGGGTGTCCGCTGGCGAGATCAAAGAAACTGGCGTTCATCATAACGGCCGGTTCGCCCGCGGCTAAAATCGCCTGGAGTACGCTTATCCTGTTTTTTCCCGCAAGAGCGGTGGCGCTCACGGTTTCAAATCTGAAAGATCCCTGGTCCAGACGCACGACATTGGCCATCTTTATGCCGAAGCCGGGCACAGGCTCGAATCTGCGCAGCACTTTTATTCCGTCCGCATTCTTAACGAACGAAGCCTCCTGCGCCGGCAACCTGAACATTCCAGCCCACAACAAAACCATGAGGAAAGTCCCAAACAGTTCCATTACCGGCGCCTTTTTAAATTTCATAAAAGCCATCCTCCGAACGATCCCCCTGGAAAAAGAAACCGGCGATTATTTGGGCATGAGCAGCTCACTTCCGAAAAGCCGCTATAAAAGTGGCAACCGACCTATAACAAAGCTTGTTCTTGTTGCCTCCCTTCAAATGGCATTCCGGGACATCGTCCCCGCCCCCTTTCCTCTCCCAGCCCAATTCCCATTCCGTATCGCCACCCGAAAAAAACATCTGAGTGGAACCGCCGCCGTCCAGACTGACCGTCTTTTCCCGCAGGCAGCCCAAAGATTCCATATAAGCGAAAATTTCCGGGAGCGTCTTCAACGGATAAACCGCCGCCAGCAGAACTCCGCCGGTTTCGTCTATGCAGACAGCGCTCCGGTTGGTAAGACCGGAATGGCCCTCCCACATAGACCGGCCGGCTACCGCGTAGACCACCGGATTTTTCACCGGAGGGTCCACCTTGCCGAGCTGCTTAGCGTTAAACTCTTCTATGCCGTCAAGAACGTCCACGGAACCATTTTTATAAACCACAAAGATCCTGTCGAAGTGTTTGCCGTACACCGGGATTATATTTCTGGGCCTGTCCCCATTTTCCACGAACTCGCCCATCGGATATTCCTCGAAAGGTTTTGTATCAAAGAAACTGGCGTTGATAATGGCTACGGGGTTCTCCGCGGCCAACTTATCAGCGGCATCGCGGACGGTCATAGTGGTTTTTTTAGCCAGACGCTGGGCGCTGACGGTTTCAAACCTTAAGAACTTCGGATCCAGGCGCACCACATTAACCATCTTTATGCCGAATTCCTTATCCCGGCTCGTCGGATCCGCGCTCTTCTGCACGGGCGCAAATTCTCTTAGCACCGTTATTCCACGGTTAGAAGCCGGGGGCGCGGCCTGAGCCGGCAGCCGGGCCGCCACGGTCCATAAAAGAGCCAAAGATAAGGCCCCAATGATTTTTATGGCTGACGTACTTTTATCTTTCATACCCGCCCTCCGGATATTATTCGGCTAAAAAGCCCCGCACACCAATATTTTAACAGCAGAAAACGGTTCTATCCGATTCCACTTATTGCGGGAGAAATATAATATTTACCGGCAGATTGGAGCCGCCGGACGGCATCCAATCAAAGGTTATAGTCATCGGGGCTTTCAAGGTCCATTTACCAATAAATATTCCATCAGACTGTGTCCTAATCAGATTATCCCTCGGCCTAGTAGTAGGCGGCGGAACTGGCAGATACGTGACCTTTTTGCTTTTTTCGTCATCGCTCAGAGAAGCCGCCACCACCGCTCCAGCATACGGTCCGCCTCCGGCCCTCAAGACGGCAGAAAAGGCCTGGGGGGGAGCGTCGCTTGGTTTAGGGATATTTATTTTCACATGATATGCCACGCCATAACTGCCTTTCAACTCAACTCCATTCCGTTGACCATTAGCGTCAATTTTCCACTTAAAATCCTTAGTGTCTTTATCGAAACACGAAGGATCAACATTCAAAGCAATAAGCCCTTTCGAAGTAATAGCCCGCCGCTGACACGTGAAATCGATCCCTCCTTTTAAACTTTGCCCCTCATCGGCAAGCACAATATAGGGCGCCAAAAATTCGCCGCTTTTATTTTTTTGCCAAACTAAATCGCCTGTAACCATTCTGTCAACCACGGGGAATGTTCCGCGTTCATGCTCTGGAACAGGCTCTATTACCTTTAACGATTTAGGTGATGATGGGCCGACCAACAGTTTGAGCGATGATGAGTCAATGGCTGCGGAAGGACTTAAGGAAACAATACTTAAACGAAGTTTCGCCGTTGTATTAAAATCTATTATCGCGTTAAGCATGCTTCCCGAAGGCACAGGCTTATTAAGATCCGGATCCAATAGAACAAATCCCCCCGGACTAATATGCAAGGCACGAACGGATTTAGCTAATTTCGACTCCAGCCAAGCATAAACCGCATCTTTACCCACAATCACACAATTCCCCGTAGCTCCCCTCTTTATCGCTTTTGCGGATATCGTCACCGTGGCTTGCCCAGCGGTAGGATTTTCCAATACAACAAGGAACTTGCGCGACCCTTGCTTACTCGCATGATAAACAAAAACCCTTACAGGTTGTCCCGCAGGGATTTCGTCGTCGCGGTAAAGAATACCGGATTCGCTAACTTGTTCCGGGCTGTCGGAAAAAATCAACTTCCCCCTGGGCTCCTGTGATTTAGTTGGAATTTCCACATAGCGGCCCCTATCCTTTATATTGGGATGGTCGATCGCAGTAATGTCGCCTCTCTTTTTTTTATCTATCTCTCCGGCAAAGGCGGACAAGACCAACACGCTCATGAATAGAAGTTTCAGCATACACTTTTCCTTTGCTAGAGTATACATCACCTCTTTGCGATCCGCAAGGGCCTTTTTTACCCGACGGACACCGCCCCCGCCGCGGGCCTGAGAAAGACCTTGACACAAAAACCCGGAACCTGATATAATTTATTTACCGGTAGGTAAGTTTTATGAAAACAAAAACGAACGAAAGAACCGCCAAGGGCGGCAAGACGCGCAAGCGCATACTTGAGACGGTCGCCGCCATGATGGCCGAACAAGGGCCCGACGGGGTTTCGATGCGGGAGATCTCCCTGCGCCTGAAAATAACAAAACCGGTCATTTATTACTATTTCAGGAACAAGGATGAACTTATAAAAGCCGCCTTTATGGAAGGCACCAAACACTTTCAGGAGCTTCATCTTGAGATACGCGACCCGAAACTCACGCTTGAACAAAAGCTAACGCGGATATTTTCGAACCACCTGGAATTCATGGGGCGTTATCCCAACATGCCGAAGTGCGCCCTGAAAATAATGGCCTCCCCCTCCTCCGGGGTGCTAAGCTCCCTGGCAAGGGAGCTTAAGCTGCGCAACAGAAAAGCGCTCCGGGAAATGCTGGAAACCGTGGCGGACAAGGAAGGCATCTCCCCCACAGGCATCACCAATATACTGCACCTGGTGAGCGCCGTTATAGCCTATTTTATGATAGAAGCCAGGGAACATGGGGTAAAAAATCTGGACAAAGGCCTGCCGGCGCGCCTGGCGCGGACGATCTGCGCTGGAGCCAAAAACCTCAAGGCCTGGGCCGGCGCCATCCTGCTTGCGTCCGCCATGGCTTCCGTCGCCGCCGCCATAGACCTGAGCGTCCCGGATGCCGTGGCAACCGCCCTGAAGAACAACGCGACGGTAGTCACCGCGGCGGAAACCCGGAGTATATATAAGGAAAGGGTCCGGGAGTACTGGGGCACCGTTTTCCCCCAGTTGAGCGCCAGCGGCCAATATACCCGCTACCTGACTAAACCCGCCTTGGCGCTTGCCGGGCCCAAGACCGATAATATATACACCGGCTCGCTGGACCTCAACCAGATCGTCTGGGCCGGCGGAAAGGTTTACACCGCCATCAAGATGGCCCATATGTATTCCGATGCCAGCGACGAACAGCTAAAGACCGCCCGGAATATGATCTCGAAGTCGGTCAAGCAAATGTATTACGCCGTACTTCTCTCAAGCTCGCTGGCCGGGATACAGGATGAGTCTCTTAACCTTGCGGCCCAGCATCTTAACACCATAGAGACCCAATACAAACAAGGCCTAGCCAGCGATCTCGCCGTACTGCGGCAGAAAGTGGAAGTTTCGAACACCGAACCGGCGCTCACCCAGGCCCGCAATCTCTACGAAGAAGGCCTCATTGAGCTCAAAAACCTCCTGGGACTGGACCCTGAAACCGAAGTAACGCTTACGGACTCACTCAACTGCTCTAAGAAAGGCCCTGGCGCCATAAACGAGCTTTACAAAACCGCGCTCTTCAACCGACCCGAATACAGGAATCAGAAATTCCAAAGGGACCTGTACCGGGAAATGATAACCATAGAAAAAGCCGGGCACTATCCTTATTTAAGCGCCTTCGCCTCAAGACAGTATCTTGGGCTTAACGACGCCGGAATCCCCGATCACAGGGAGCGGACCTGGAGCACGATCGCCGGGTTGAGACTTTCCCTGCCGCTCTTTTCGGGCGGTTCCGTTTCCTCCCGTGTAAAGCAGGCCCGCCTGCAGGCCGATATAGCCGAGACCAATCTTTCGGGACTGGAACGCAGGATAAAGATCGAGGTAAAAAAAGCCTGGCTGGGCATGAACGAAGCCTCCGAAAGGCTCCGCTCCCAGACGACAGCCGTGGAAACGGCCCGTAAAGCGCTGGCGGCCACCGAGATCCGGTTCAAGAACGGCCTTGCCAGCCAGCTGGAGTTAAACGACACAACGCTCGCGCTCAACAGATCTCAGACCCTGTACATCCAGGCTTTGCACGACACCTGCTCGGCCGACGCCGAACTCAACTGGACCCTCGGAGAGTAATTTCAGAATTGATCTTTCGTATTAAACTAACTTCCTATCCGGTAAAAATTCGGCGGCGACCTGACCGGAGGGAAGAAAAAGGCAAAAAACCTATGAAAAATATGAACATAAAAATACTGATTTTGCTGGCGATGGCCGCTGCCGCCGCCGGCTGCAAGAACAAAGAACTGGAAGCCTTTAACAATCTTGAAAAAGACCGTTTTCTGGTAACGGTTGAAAAGGCGCGGTTCCGGAACATAGAGGATTACCTTATACTTGTGGGGTCGGTGAAGGCCCTGGATGAAGCCGTCCTTTACCCGAGGGTATCCGGTAAACTGCTTAAGAACCTGGTAACCGAAGGCGAACGGGTAAAAAAAGACCAAAGCGTGGCTTTCATCGAACGCGATGAAGTCGGAGCGGTCTATGAGCCTGCCCCGGTTCCCTCGACTCTTACCGGCGTGATAGGCCGTATGTACCAGGACACCGGCGCCAATGTAACGCCCCAGACCCCCATAGCGCTGGTGGTCAACCAGGACCAGGTGCGCGTTGTGGCGGATGTGCCCGAACGCTACGTGGGGAAAGTTTTCATAAACCAAATAGCCTATATAAAAGTAGACGCTTTCCCAGGGAAGCTTTTCCGCGGCAAGGTTTACAGGGTCAGCCCGGTGGTGGACACGAAGTCCCGGAGTTCGGCCATAGAAATACTGGCCGACAATTTGAACGGCCCGCTCAAATCCGGGATGTTCGCTGAGATACGGCTGGTAGTCGGCGCCAGTAGCGGAGCGGTGTCTGTCCCCGCGGGCGCCGTTCTAACGGACGAAAAAGACGCCCCATATGTCTTCATCCCCGTGAACGGAGCGGCCTCCAAACGTGATGTAAGAACCGGCATCCGCAACGCGGATTTCGTAGAGATCACCAGCGGCCTTAAGAACGGAGAAGCCCTGGTAACTTTCGGTCTTTACGGCCTGAAGGACGGAAGCAAGTTAAAGATACAGGAATGAACGAATTCCCCAAAGGGGAATTCGGCTAGGCGGCTAGACAGCTTGGCAGCTTAGCGAAGGCAGAAACAAAAACATTTTCAGTTGCAGCACCCCAGTCCGGCCGCCCAGCTGCCCAGTTGTCCAGCTTCTCCAGGAGCACTTATGAAAATCACCGAAATTTCCGTCCACAAACCTATTCTCACCACCATGATGATACTGGCCCTGGTGGTGATGGGCACATTTTCCTACTTCCGCCTGGGCGTGGACCTGTTCCCGAACGTGGAATTCCCCTTCGTGGTGGTGCAAACCACGCTTCGCGGCGCGGGTCCGGAAGAGATGGAATCGTCGGTCACCAAACCCATCGAAGAGGCCGTAAACACTATTTCCGGCATAGAGGACCTGACCTCCACCAGTTATGAGGGCCTTTCCGTGGTCCTGGTCAAGTTCGTGCTGGAAAAAAACGGCGACATAGCCGCCCAGGACGTTCGGGATAAAGTCAGCGCGGTGCAGGCCAAGCTGCCGCAAGGCACCGACCCCCCGGTCGTAGGCAAGTTCGACGTGGGAGCCATTCCCGTGGTGAACGTGGTGGTTTCCGGAGACAAAGACCTTATTGAGCTTACCCGCTTCGCCAAGAAAAAGATCAAAGAGAACATAGAAACGGTCAACGGAGTTGGCTCGGTTGACGTGGTGGGCGGCCGCGAACGCGAGATCCACATCATCCTGAACCCGCTGAAGATGGCCTCGCTGGGTATTTCCACCAAACAGGTCAAGGATGCCATCGTACAGCAGAACATAGAGATCCCGGGCGGGAAAGTCGAGCAGTCCCGGACAGATTTCGTCCTACGCACCCTGGGCCGCATCAAGGACGTGAAGGATTTCAATTCCATAGTTATAACCAGCGCGAACGGCACCCCGGTGAGGATCTCGGATATAGCCAAGCTGGAAGACACGGGCCAATACATGACCACGGCCTCCTTTCTGAACGGCACCCCCTCCGTCACCCTGGTGGTTAAGAAACAATCCGGAACCAACACCGTGGAAGTGGTAAAAAAGATACGCGAGCGCGTGACCAGCATCCAGTCCCTCATACCGCCCGGTATCCAGACCCGAATAGTGGGAGACCAATCCGAGTTTATCCGGAGTTCGGTTGACACGGTGAAAGAGCACCTGATCCTCGGCGCTCTGTTCGCCGGCCTGATGGTGCTGTTGTTTATAGGCGACTTCCGCTCCACCATTATTTCAGTGCTGGCCATCCCGGCCTCCCTCATCGCAACGTTCCTGTTCATGGACTACGCGGGCTTCACGCTGAACAATATGACGCTTCTGGGCCTGACCATAGCGGTGGGCATAGTCATAGACGACGCCATAGTCATGCTTGAAAACATCTATCGTCATATGGAGGAACACAAGATCTCCCCGATAAAAGCCGCGCTGGACGGCGCGAATGAAATAGGTTTCGCCGTCATCGCCATGTCCCTGTCCCTGATGGTCATTTTCCTGCCGCTGGCGTATATGGCCGGCATAATAGGCCGTTTCATTAAGAGCTACGGCCTGACCATCGCTTTCGCGGTGGGCATCAGCACCTTTGTGGCGCTGACACTCACCCCGATGCTCTGCGCTATCTTCCTCAGGGTGAAGAACAGCGAAAAAAGCGAATTCCAGAAAATGACGGATAATATAAACGAATATCTGGCAAAACGCTATCTGGTAATGCTTGAATGGGCGCTATCGCACAGGAAGATAATGGTCATCGCCTCCATCGCTATAATGTTTTCGATGTTCCCGCTGTTCTTCTTTATCGGCAAGGATTTTCTGCCCCAGGACGATACCGGCCAGTACCAGATAAACGTAAAAGCGCCCGAAGGCACCAATCTTGAGGTCATGAAACAACTCTTTGCCCAGATAGAGGCGGAGACCAAGACCATCCCCTATGTTACCACCACCCTGTCGTCCATCGGCACCGGCACCGGCAGCCATTCCGGCGCGCCTTCGGTCAACGAAGGGTACATTTTGGTGGAACTTGTGGACAGCTCAAAGCGGCCCGGGATGAAAACCATCATAGCTTCATCGCGGGCAATGATGGCCAAATATACCGGCCTGCGCACCTCGGTGGCGGCGACCGGCGGCATCGGCGGCGGCTATGACCTGGAATACGTCATCACCGGGCCGGAACTGGACAAGCTGCAGAAATATTCGCAGGCCGTCGCGGATCACCTCAAGACACAAAAAGGCCTGGCCGATGTGGACATTAGCTTCTCCTACGCCAAGCCGGAATACCGCGTGGAAATAGACCGCGACCGCGCCCATGACCTGGGTGTAAAGATAGAGGACATAGCCACCTCCCTGCGCACCATGGTGGGCGGAGAAGAGGATATCACCAAATTTAAGGACGCCGACGATCTCTACCAGGTGCGCGTGCGCGCGGACAAGATCTTCCGGGATAAGAAAGAGGTCATAGAGGCGATGATGGTGCCCGCCAACGGCGGACGACTGGTGCGTCTGGACAGCGTAGCCCGCCTGGTGGAGGGTTTGGGCCCGACGCAGATAGAACGGTATAACCGGCAGCGCAAGATAACCGTGCAGGCCAACTCCACCGGCATGCCTCTGGGAGACATGCTAAAAAAAGCCGACGAGGCTTTTAAAAAGCAGAACGCCCCGGCCGAATATTTCGCCGGAGCGACCGGCAGGTCCAAGGAGCTTGGCAACATGCTGCTGGGCTTCCTTAAGGCCTTCCTGATGGCGTTCATCTTCATTTACATAGTGCTGGCCAGCCAGTTCGAAAGCTTCGTCTACCCGCTTTCCATCATCATCGCTCTTCCCCTGACCATCCCGTTCGCGGTGATCACACTGTTCCTCACGGGTCAGAATCTGACCCTGTTCAGCATCATGGGCGTATTCATGCTGTTCGGAATAGTAAAAAAGAACGCCATCCTGCAGGTGGACTATACCAATACGCTGCGGGCCAAGGGCCTGAGCCGCCACGCCGCATCCATTGAGGCCAACAAAACGCGCTTAAGGCCCATCCTTATGACGACCCTGACTTTGGTCGCCTGCATGATCCCGACAGCCCTGGGCACCGGCGCCGGCGCCGGTTCAAGAAGCGCCATGGCCTGGGTTATCATCGGCGGCCAATCGCTGTCGCTGCTTATCACGCTTTTGATGACGCCCGTCACCTATACCCTGTTCGACGACCTGCAGGAATGGTTCAAGAAAAAATACATGAAAGGCGGACAGCACCCGGCTTAAGTCGGGTATTTAAGAATATCCGAGCAGTTTCCTGTTATGTATTTGCGGGCCATACTTATGCTAGCATTGGACTAGCAAAATATTGTCGGGAGGTACTCATGAAAACATTATCAGCGATAGCGTTAGTCGCCTGCCTTGGCGTTTTTGCGGATGCCCAGGAAGGAGCCGCGCCGGCCCAGGTAACCCAGGAGATCGCCGCCCCGGTCCAGGAGGCCGTCCAAGCGCCAGCCGTCGTCCAGACCGCTCCGGAAAAGACGGTGACCATTGAAGAACTCAGGAAAAATCATGTGGATACGGCGGCAGAGCTTAAGAAAAAACAAATAGACGAAATAAGGACGCTGAAAGACAGTATGAAAGGGAAATCCGCGAAAGAAATTAAAAAAGCCGTGGAAGCTAAAAAAGCCGAACAGAGAACCGCCATGAAAGCACTGCGGAACGCGAAGAAGGCGGAAACAATGAAGTTCAAGAAAGACCATCCTAAACCGCGCAATAAAAACAAAAAACACGAAGCACCCGTAACAAAATAAAACACCAGTCTTCCCACAAACCCCGGCGCTTTATTACCGACGCCGGGGTTTTTATTTGACGGCAAAAGAAAACAGGCCGGGGATATTTTCCCCGGCCTGCCGTTCGAGATCTTAGGCTGCTTATTTGCGCCACACACCGTCCGTCCAAGCCACGAACTCGTCCCACTGAGAGGCCTTTGAGAGGGAGAGGTCGCCGTACTTGGTCTCAAAAACGGCTTCCAGTTGCGGAGGCACGGTCTTAACCTTCATCGTGGCGTTGATGGCTATGCCGCCCACATTACCGTAGTTGTAGCCGTTCACAGCGTCCTTGTTCAGGCCTACGGAGCGCAGGACCAGGCGGTTCTTTATGAAGCCCATCAGATTCTCGGCGGCCTGGCGGGTTTCCTGGGAAACGGCGCCGCGGCCCAGTATCCCGGCGAAGTCGTAGAGATCCGCGTAGGGAGCTATAGTCTTCTTCGTATCCTTGGGGTCCAGACTGGTGAAACGTATCGCTTTTGCGACCGCTGCTTTTACGGCTTCAGTCTCGTTGTTGCGCATAGCGGCACCGGTGAAGGCGTTCAGATATGCCGGCAGCTCATTAAGAGCGGCGGGGCGCACCGTGGAAAGGGTGGCGCCGATGGAATCCAGCGGCATAGAGATAGGGCCGATGTTCATTCCGCCGGCATAGAACTCACGGAGCCAGTTCATAAGGAAATCGCTGAGCTGCCCATCGGTGAAAGCGGTGTTGCCGTTCACGAAGTTCAGCAGCTTCTCATAATCGAAGCCCTGGGCCAGCATGGTTTCCTCCGAACCCACAAAAAGACCGGCATAGTCCTTCATCTCATAGAGTACTTCCGCCATCTGCTGCAGACAGGCGTTCTGCATCAGCACGTCCACATAGCCGGCCTGGCGCATCATCTCGCCCATCTGGCGGGTGCGCACGTAATTCCCGGTTTCGTCGTCGAAGAGTATCCCCTTGCCCGCGCTATTCTTCTGCATTTTGGGATCTATCCAGCCCAGGCCGTGGTTCCAAAGAACCAGCATATATTTCCTGGCGGGGAATGTTTTTTTGGACCACTGCACAAATTCAACCACGCGCTTATAGTCGCCCATATCGGCGTTAGGATACTCGCCGTAAACTTTTTCTCCGGAGGAAAAGAATCCGCCTTTCTTGCCTATCAGCAGGCGTCGGGAGCCCTTGCCCTTGGCGCCATGTTCCACTACCACGTTGACCTTACTGGTGGTCCCCACTTTCTTCATTTCAGCGATATCTTTCTCGGCCCATTTACCCACAAGGCCCATTAATTGACTGTCGCTAAGGTTGTTCTTAGCGTTCATAAAGACCATAATGGTCCATTCTTTCCGGGCCTGCGGAGCTTCCGGCTTATCGGGCTTTATAAAATCCAGGATGCCTTTATCGGCCTCCATGGCTTTCACGTCGGCGGCGCTGATACCGTTAAGGTTGAGGTCCTGGGCTTTGATCGCGGTGGCGCCAAGGACCATCAGCGAGAGGGCTGCTGAAAGGAACCTGAGGTTCTTGTTTATCATGGAGATAGTCTGGCTTTTAAAAGGGTGTTTAGACAAAGGCGTAGGACCCAAAAAACGGAAGTTTTAGGACCCACCTCCCGGTAGGACCTTGGGGACACGGCTGTCCCAAGAAAGTTTTCTGATACGTGTCTGCCTTTCTGCAAAAGGGAACGGCAGGCCTGCAAGTTCGCGGGACCTGCCGGGGATCGGGTTCCAAAAACCAGGGTCGGGCAGCACCGTGCC
>Ga0208977_1000800_pt1 | contig 19436 bp, 19 predicted proteins | sample RifOxyA2_FD_184030 | JGI IMG/M metagenome (GOLD analysis project Ga0208977, IMG submission 184030) | Groundwater microbial communities from Rifle, Colorado - Rifle Oxygen_injection A2 (SPAdes) | ecosystem: Environmental > Aquatic > Deep subsurface > Groundwater | place: Rifle, Colorado, United...
GGCGACATATATCATACTTCGCCATGAGCGGCTCCCGAAGCCAGCAATGAGGGGCGGTGTCCCAAGGCGTTCCTTTCCTGTGAATCACCCAATAAGGCTTTATATTAACACGAAACGATACAGGGATGGTGGGATAAATGGTCAAGGCCTACTGTGTTAAGTGCAAGAAGTCTATTGAAATGAAGGACCCCAAGAAGGTCAAGCTGAAGAACGGAAAGCCTGCAACGAAGGGCGTATGCCCGAAGTGCGGCACGAAGGTCTTCAGAATCGGTGAGTGACCTCAAACCTCTCCCTCTTAAGGGGAACACGCCTCTCGGCTTTGGCCCATGTGGTCACTGGCCGGAGTCGGGATCCCAAATCTGTTTATTTCTGTCTCTCAAGATAGCGGCCCCTCTCCACGAGCGCCGCCACCGCCCTCACTGCCCGGCGTATCGTCGGGTATGAAGGGACCTTACTCTTCTCCAGGCTAGCCAGTATCGCGCGCGTGTCATCCCCGCCAAAGGCGCTGACCACAATGGGCGTGGAACCAGCCGCACGTCTCCTGGCGGCCACCTCAATTAGCCCTTTGGTGACGTTCGGTGGCTGCAGCTCGAGGGACATCATGATGCAGTCGATACCGGGGTCCGCCTGCAACGCATCCAGCACCTTATCGTACATCTCGTCCGTCACCTCGGCGGTGAGGTCGACTGGGTTCCTGACAGAGGAGAAGGTGGGCATGACCGACGAGAGCCTCCTACAGGTCTCCTCGGACAGCTCAGCCATCTTGAGCCCGAACCCATGGTCCAACGACTCGACATAGTCCGTAGCTATGACGCCGAACCCGCCAGCACTGGCGACCACGCAGACTCTATCGCCTTTCGCATGGTCCAGGTAAGCGAGTGCTCTCGAGACGTCAACAAGCTCCTCCTCATCATACACTCTGACGACCCCGGCCTGCCTGAGCGCGCCCTCGACAAGAGTATCCGAGGATGCCGCCAACGCCCCAGTATGTGATGTTGCTGCCCTCGCCCCGGCGCTCGACCGGCCCGATTTCAGGACGACCACCGGCTTTCTCGCGGAGGCGCGGCTGGCAGCTTCGAGGAACCTCCTGCCGTCGGAGAATGATTCGAGGTACATGGAGATGCAATCAGTGCCCTCATCGTCCGAGAAATGTTCGAGGAGTTCACTCTCCTCGATGTCTGCCTTGTTGCCGATGCAGACGCACGCGGACACCCCCATGTCGAACGCCTCCGCCTTCTCTAAGAACGCTATTGCGACAGCGCCGCTCTGAGACACGAGTGCCACTCGGCCAGGAGGAGGGCGCGGGCTCTTCTCCGCGGGGATGAGGAGCGTGTCCAACCGATTGCCTGGATCGAACACTCCCATCGTGTTCGGGCCGAGCAGACGTGTGCCTGACCCGGCGAACAACGACTTCAGCCTCGCCTGCAGGTCCTTTCCAGCTGGCCCGTTCTCGGCAAACCCGGAGGAGGTGATGACCACGACCCCGACCCCTTTGGCGACGCACTCCTCCGCTGCCCTGACCGCCGACTCTGCGGGGAGGACTATGATGGCCAAATCGACCTCACCAGGGACGGAGGATATGGAAGGGAAGCACTCGAACCCGAGTATCTCCTTCTCCTTGGGGTTCACGGGGATGATCCTGAAATCGCCCGCTGCCAAGTTCCTGAGCATCACATTGCTGATCTTGGAGGGATTGGTGGATGCGCCCACGACCGCGACCGACTTTGGCCTCAGGAGGGCGTCTAATCCTCTGCTCATCACGCGCTGATTGACTTCTCCCGCTATTATTATATCACTATGCGTGAGGGGCTAGGGCATCGGACCGGGACGGCGTCTCCCGAAGAACTTACTTATATCGTCATGCATATAACGAGGTTATTGGTCACCTGGTGGGGGGAATGGTGGAGGCGATGGAGCTCAGGGACATAATCAGTGGATCTGTGCCTACAAAGATCAAATCGGACGCCACCGTCGCGGATGCGCTAGTGGCGATGATGGAACGAAAGACGGACTATGTCCTCGTGGACAGGAGCGGTCCGAACGACGCATACGGCATCGTAACCCGATGGGACATCATCGAGAAGGCGATCGCCAAAGGCGAGGACATCACGATAACCGCAGCTGTTTCGGTAGCCAGGAAGCCGCTGGTCGTCACCAACAACATGGACCTCGACCTCAGGTGGGTCGCGAAGAAGATGGCCGACGAGGGGGTTTCCAGACTTGCCGTGTTCGACAAGGAGAACTTCCTTGGGTTCGTCTCCGACTTGGATGTTCTGAGAGCCGCTTCGGCCAAGAAACCGTCTAAGGCCGAGAAGGGGGCGAAAGCATGAAGGTCCACAGTCTGACGCTCAGGGACGTCGTCAAGACCTTCGAGCTCCCGACCATAGGCAGGACGGAGACTGCGAAGAAGGCCGTCGAGAAGATGCTGGAGACGCACTGCAACCACCTCCTAGTGCCCCGAAAGAACAAGAACGATGCATATGGCATAATCACTAAGAAGGACGTTCTGGCCAAGGTTGTCGCCGAGGGCAAGGACATGTCAAAGGTGAAGGTCAAGGACATCATGTCCCGCCCGCTCGTCATCCTGACGAACCTCTCGCTCGACATCAAGTGGGTCGCCAAGGCCATGGCTAACTCCGGCGTTTCCACGATAGTGGTGTTCGATAAGGGCGATTTCTACGGATATGTGACAGAGTCGTGCATAATCGAGGGTGTCTACAACGCGATGCGCAGGGCGAGGCTCGAAGAGGGCGTGGACTTCGTATCCTGCTGACGATAGCACACGGGTTCTGGTGATCTCACATGGACACTGGCGGGACAGTTCAGGCGCAGCGGAAAGGCATTGCTATATACCTCTGCGAATGCAGAGGGGAGATATCGAAGAAGGTCGACCTCGATGCCATCGCGGAACGACTCAGAGCGCATCCTGGCGTCGTCGCGGTCGGCATACACGAGGCACTCTGCTCCAGGGAGGGCCAGCAGTTCCTCAAGAAGGAATACGACGAGAAGGGGTTCGATAGGGTCGCGGTCGGCGCTTGCTCCCCCAACATCCAAGGCCTTATCATCAGCAGGTCGCTCGAAGAGAAGGGGATGAACAAGTACCTCTTCGACCAGGTCAACATACGCGAGCAGTGCGCATGGGTCCACGCGGACAAGAAGGGGGCATCGGATAAGGCGCTCAGCCTCGTGAGGGGCGCCGTCGCGAAGGCCGAAAGGCTCGTGCCCCTCGATGACATCGAGGTGCCGATCCTTGACTCCGCACTCGTCATCGGAGGCGGCGTCACGGGCATGGCCGCCGCACTGGACATCGCGGCCCAGGGATTCAAGGTGCACCTGGTCGAAAGGACGGGCGAGCTTGGAGGGAGGGCGTACAAGCTGAGCATGACCTTCCCTACGCACAACTGCGGCATATGCTGCATGCAATACTGCAAGGAGTGCGTCTTCACCCCGAAGATCGAGGATGTCAGCCAGAACGATAACATCGACGTCCTGCTGGAGACCGAGATCGAGGATATCACGGGCGGATTCGGTACCAGACATGTCAAGGTGAAAGGGAAGGACGGTCAGACGAAGGAGTTCGACGTGGGCACCATCATCGTGGCCACTGGCTCGAAGACCTTTGACCCGAACCGGATACCGGAGCTGCGGTATGAGCACCCTGACGTGATCACGAGCTTGGAGCTCGAACAGCTACTGGTGCAGCAGCGGGAGTCGGGCACAGGGCTCAGGAGACCCTCTGATGGGAAGAAACCGAAGGTCGTGAACTTCATCCAGTGTGTGGGCTCGAGGGACAAGACAAAGGGCAACCTCCACTGTTCCCTCGTGTGCTGCACGTACGCCATCGGCCAGGCCAGGGAGATAATGAAGGTGGACCCTGAGACTCAGGTCTACATCCACTACATCGACCTCAGGGGCCCGTACAGGGGTTTCGAAGAGTTCTACGACGCAGCGAAGGAGGAGGGAATCAATTTCGTCAGGGGAAGAATCGCCGAGATCGTCCTGGACAAGGAAAAGATGTTCGTCCGGGCGTCCGATACGGACGCCGACGCGCTCCTGAACATAGACTCTGACCTCGTCGTGCTGTCAGTCGGCCAGGAGCCGGCGGATGGAAGCGACAAGGTTGCCAAGATGCTCCACATACAGACGGACATCGATCGGTTCATGAAGGACATCAACCCCATGTTCCCGTCCGAGTTCAGGAGGGGCATATACGTAGCGGGTACAGCTCAGGGCCCCAAGGGGATACGGTACTCGATCGAGGATGCAAAGAACTCAGCCGCGAGCGCGATCGACATCATGAAGCGCGGGAAGGTCAAGTTCCCCAGGATCATCGCCAGCGTCGATGAGAAGAGGTGCAGAGGGTGCGGCCGCTGCGAGGAGATCTGCGAGTACGGGGCGATAGCGGTCGTGGAGGACAAGCAGCGCGGTGTCCTCATCTCCAAGGTGGACGAGATACGGTGCGAGGGGTGTGGCACATGCGCCGTCACCTGCTGCAACAAAGCCATCACCGTCTACAACTTCCTCAAGGACCAGGTCGAAGCACAGATAAGGGCCATTGTGCAGGAGGAGATTTGACATGCCCGATGATGCGTTCGAGCCCAAGATAGTAGCCTTCACCTGCACGTGGTGTGGTTATCCGTCGGCGAACCTGGCGGGCGTGAACAAGATACAGTATCCCCCGAACGTCAGGATCGTAAGGGTCATGTGTAGCGGGAGTGTCGAACCCTCGATAATCATGGATGCGTTCGAGCACGGCGCCGACGGCGTCATCGTGATAGGGTGTCTGATAGACAACTGTCACTACGTCTCTGGCAACAAGAGTGCCCAGGAACGGGTGGACGCGCTGAAGGAGCTGTTCGACATCATGGGGCTCGACTCCAAGAGGCTGAGGACCGAGTGGATCAACGCCTCTGAGCGGTACAAGTTCGCGAAGTCCGTCACCGACTTCGTCGAGGAGGTGCGCGCGCTCGGCGCGCTTCCTCTCCCAGTGGAGAGGAAGGAGAAGGAGGACAGGACCAGGGAGCAGACGATTGCCTCAGTCAAGAGCCTCATCGAGGACACGGGCGCGTTCGACTGCGTCGAATGCGGCAAGTGCACCACTGTGTGCCCTGTCGCGAAGTTCGACACCGAGTTCGCTCCCAGGGCGATCGTCCTCCGAGCGATGGAGGGCATCGTCGACAACATATCAACTGACAGGGACATATGGACATGCATAACATGTGAGCAGTGCAATGTGATGTGCCCCTACAAGGTCGACTACACGGGGTTCATAAGGGGCATGAGGGAGGAGGCCACGACAGTCGGAGCGGCTCCGTTATGTTCAAAGGGCGGCCTCATTCACGCGGCGCAGAGGATAATGGCGAACTCCGACCTGAAACAGAACCGGCTCATGTGGGTCAAGGAAGACATGAAGGTCGCTGACAAGGGCGAGGTGTTCTACTTCGTCGGATGTCTACCACACTACGACGCCATATTCCGGGACAGAGAGGGGCTCAGCATGACCTCGATATGCGAGAGCGCCGTGAGGCTCATGAACAAGGCAGGGGTGGTCCCGATCGTGAGCAACGACGAAAAATGCTGCGGGCACGACTTGAACTGGACCGGAGACGAGAGCAACTTCGAGAAGCTCATGGACCACAACATGAAGCTCATCAAGGCATCAGGGGCGAAGAAGGTCGTCTTCACATGCCCCGAATGCTACCGCACGTTCAACATGGACTACAGTGACCTCATCGGCGAGCTCGGCTTCGAGACGCAGCACATAGCCGACTACCTCAAGGAGCTCATCGACTCCGGTCAGCTGAAGGTCGACCATGTGAAAGGTGAACCCTTCAGGTTCACGTACCACGACTCATGCCGTCTCGGCAGGCATTCGGGAGTGTACGACAGCCCTAGAGAACTCGCTGCTGCCATGACGGGGTGCGAGTTCGTCGAGATGCCCAACACCCGCGACAAGGCCGTCTGCTGCGGGGTGGCCGGATGGGCGAACTGCAACACCAACGCGAAGAGGATGCAGGTCGACAGAATCATCGAGGCGAAGAAGACCGGTGCGGACAGGATGCTCCTATTCTGCCCTAAGTGCCAGATACATCTGAGATGCGCGGTGCAGGACAAGGTTCACGTGGACAAGGCGCTGGTCGATGTCGTGATCGAGGACTTCACCGTTGCCATGGCAAGGATTATGGGGCTCATACCGGCCGAGAAGAGCAAGGACAACAAGGGACTTGAGAAGACAAAAGCAGTCGAAGGGGTTTGAGCGGTCTCAGGTCAGTCAGTGCTCTCAGTAGTACTTCTCCGCTGTCGTGACGACCTCGTCGACCTTGATCTTCCTCTTGCCGAGCTCCTTGAAGAACGACTCAGGCTCGACCGTCGCCTCAGCCGGGAAGACACCGGATTCCTTGATCTTCTTGGTCATCTGCCAGTGCGCAACGATCGCAGGTGGGACCGCGGTGTCCCTAGCCGAGGACACGCCCCTCTTCGGGTCGTTCCACGTGACGATGTAGTACGTGATGGTCATCGGCATGCCGGCCTTCTCACCCGCACAATCGACCCTGAACATATCATACTCGAACTCCTCCTTCGGAGGTGCAGCCCGGCCCTCGGACACGCCCCTCTGGTACATCGATGTGAGGTAGTCCATCGGGGAGACCTTGCATCCGCCCGCGTCTAAGGGCGTCTCATCCGCGAACCCGAGCGCCCTGAGAGTCATGAATGTGTTCATGTCTTGCGACGGGAAGCCGATCCTGAATGTCACATTCTTGGCCTTGAGGTACTTGCCCATCGTCGCTGGCTCGGAGTGCTTGATGAAGTACGCCTTGATTTTCCCAATCGGGTCGGGCATGACGACCTCCTTCTCCCCTCCTAGGATCTTCTGCTTCTGGTACTTCCCGTTGACCCACTGGACGGACTCCTGCGTAAACTCGTCCATGACCGTCCTTATGGAGTAACCAGGCCAACCAGCCTCTTTCACCGGGAGGGTGTTGCCCCAGGAGCACACGATATCTATCGAGTCGACCTTGTCGAGCTTCTTAGCTCCAGCGGCACCTGCCACGTTGGTCATGCCAGGCGTGCTGCCAAGACCGATCGTCGCATTGACGCCTGCGTCCTTCCACTTCTTATGTAGATCGATCTGCTTGAGACATATATCGAAGAAGCCGCCGAGGTCCGTGTAGGTCGCGCCGCCCCTCACACATGCATCCATGACGCCGAGGTTGGTCGGGTACCATGCGCAGTTGACGACCGAATCAACCTTCTCGGACTTTATGGTCTTGAGGACCTTGTCCGTGTCGTTCGCGTCCAGCTCCATCAGCTTGACACTCTTGTCAAGCTTCAGGTCGGACATGGCCTTCTTCACGTTGGCCATCTTCCTGCTCGACGCGATGATGTCCTTCACACCGCACATCTCGACCAGGTCCTGGACCGTGTACGCCCCTATCTGCCCCGATGCTCCTAGAACCAATGCCTTCACGTTTGCACCTCCTATACCCCTGACCTAAGACAACCCAAAATGCCTTCTCGGCATATACGATGACGGTACAGTTCCAATCTACTTAAACGTTCCCGGGTTAGTGCTGGACCTGACCGAAAAGTGAACAATGATCCGGTCAAAAACCGGACCTATCACCGCATCTTAGACCCATCTGTGCAACAAATTGCGAAACTCATGCCCATGTAGAGAAAACAGCGCAGCAGCGCGGAACGACCACTTCGATCAGTCCGCTCGGCAACCTTCCTACGGACCTTGCGGATCACGATCCCCCCGGGGAACCATCGGCCACGTGAACTCTGTCGAACGAACATCCGATAACGCACGGGGCCTTGCGCTACGGGAGTCGGGCCACGGCATCGATTTCGACAAGCGCATCCTTCGGAAGCTGGACGCCCCCCAATGTGGTCCTGGCAGGCTTCCATGATGAGAAGAATCGCCCATAAACTTCATTGACTGCTGGGAAGTCTCGGATGTCTCTGAGGTATATGGAGACCTTCACTACGTCCGCCACACTCGCGCCAGCGGCCTCAAGGACCGATGCCAGGTTCCTCAAAACGACCTCGGTCTGGGGCGTCACGCCCCCTGAGACCAGGCCGCCAGTAGCATAATCGATACCTATCTGACCAGACAGGAAGAGGAATCCCCCGGACTCAATCGCCTGCGAGTATGGACCGATAGGCTTCGGTGCTGAATCTGACGACACGGCAGAAGGTCCGCGGGACACGCAATCACGCTCCTATCTTCGTACGTTCGTAGACAATCTCCCCGCCCAGCACAGTCTTCAGAACGGTCGCGCTCCTGAGTGAAACTGCGTCCGCGAACGGATCTGCAGACATGATGACCAAGTCCGCTTGCTTGCCTTCGGTGATTGTTCCCTTGGACCGCTCCTCGAAAGATGCGTACGCAGCCTCGCGGGTGTATGCTGCAACCGCCTCCTCTGCCGTGATCCGCTGAGATTCGTATGGCGCATTCACCGCTGAAATCACACCATACATGGGGGAGAACGGCATACAATCAGAGCCGAAGACCATCCTCAACCTCGCGCTCAAGACATCCTTGAACGGATTGTTCCTGGCCGCGCGCGTCTCACCAAGACGGCTGCAGTACATGCCATTAGTCCCGCCCCACTCACCCACGAAGTTCGGCTGCATCGATGCTATGAGCTTCGACTTCTGCATCCTGCGCAGGTGCTGAGTGGACGGAAGTTCCAGATGCTCGATCCTATGCCTGTGATTCCTCTTCGGAGACGCCTCAAGCGCTGATTCGATGGACGAGATGGCCATCTCAATACCCATGTCACCTATCGCGTGGATGACCAGCTGGATATCCGCGTCATTGGCTTTGGCAACCATATCATCCAGGACTTTTCTGTCCTGTACGAACATCCCCTTGTTCCCAGGATCATCCGAATACGGTTCAGAAAGGGCAGCGGTTCTTGCTCCGAGCGCTCCGTCACAGAACATCTTGACACCGCCTATCCTGAGCAAATCGGAGCCCAAACCAGACGACAGCGACAGGTCCAACATAGAGTCCAGATGACTAGAGGGCACGTTGAAAGTCACCCTTATCCTCAACTTGCCCGCACGCTCGGCGGACCTGTATACGGAGAGATGCTCCATCGACCCGTTATCCTGAACAGAGGTCACTCCCAGCGAATGTGCCCTACGGGTAGCGAGGGTGAGGGCCCTCACATTCTTTGCCTTGTCAGGGGCGGTTGCGGTCCTGACGAGGTTGACAGCAGACTCCTTGATGATCCCAGTCGGCCTGCCACTGGCATCGACCTCCACTCCAGGGGTATCGACGCTCAGCCCCAACAATTCGATGGCCTTCGAGTTGACCGACGACATGTGCATACATATCCTGTGAGCAACTGCTGGATGGCCTGGACAACACAAGTCCAGGTCATCCCTCGTGATGAACCGTCCACCATCCCATCTGCTCTCAGCCCAGCCTGCACCTACCACCCATTCGCCATCGGGTGCTTTCTTCGCCCCCACATTCATCTTCGCGCACGCGTCATCCAGGGACTTCGTGCCCATGAGGTCCACATTCATCATGTCGACGCCCATGTTCACGAAGTGCGTGTGACTGTCAATGAAGCCGGGCAAGACAACCTTCCCACCAAGGTCGTACTTGTCGCATCCTCTTGGAGCCGATCCCTTGATGTCCGAATCAGAGCCAACGGCTATCACTTCGCCTCCAGACACGGCGAGTGCGCGCACGACTCGAACATCTGGGTCGAAAGTGTACACCTTACCGTTGTAGAAAATCGCATCTGCCCTTCTCGCTACCACTGGGACCAACCTTACCTGCGAGAAGGCGTCGTGGGTATTAGACTTGACTGCGAATGGCTGCAAGTTCACTTGGGGTGCAGTATCATGTCAACAAGCGCAGAGAAAGCGCTTTCGACATTGTAGCCTGTCTTCGCAGAAGTGAGCATCGCGGGGGCCCCCTGCTTCATGGAGAAGACCTCGAGGTCCTGCATGGTCACGCGCATGTCGTCCTTCAGATCACACTTGTTGCCCAGGAACACTATCGGTATTTCGCCTGTGGTCGATGTCATCGCCTTGACCCAGTATCTCAACTCGCCCAAGCTCTCCTTACTGGTGATGTCACACACGGCCAACGCGCCCTCGGCCCCATAGAAGTACGCCTCGCGAAGAACCTCTCTGAAACTCGGTTGCCCCATGATATCCCAGACCAGGAGCATGATCCTCAGCTTCTCGCCTGTGCGAGGATCCTTGAAATCCATCTCCTTCTTCGTCACCTTCGTGCCGATTGTCGCGATGTACTTGTCATCGAAAACATCCATCACGAATCTCCGGATGAGACTCGTCTTGCCGACGCCAACATCGCCGACGAGACACACCTTAAGTTTCTTGACCTCACCACTTTCGACCAATGGCTAAACAACTCCTTGGGCTTGTGATATATCACATGTAGGTCTAAAAAACGTTTGCACCACACTTTCTGCCTAGCGGCGTCTTCACGTCGAGACATGCCTGGACCCAACTAACGAACAGCAATTTCGCAGCTCAAGACATCATTATCAAGGTGCGGAAGAGCAACAGAAGACAAATAATATACAAACACCCTTACATGTTCATAGATGCATCACAGGAAGTGAGCGGAACGTGACGTTGTCATGTTCCTGATTGGGGAAGATGCATTAGACAAAGGAATAGACACCCCTAAGTGAAAGATAGGAGGAAAACGCATATGGCTTGCGCAAAGAAGACCAAGAAGAAGGTAGCGAAGAAGACGACCAAGAAGAAAGCCGCGAAGAAGAAGAAGTAATTCTTCAGGATGAGAATCCATCTCTGGAGGATATTTCCACGCCTGCCAAGAAGAAAGCCAGCAAACCCAAGAAGTGCAACGAATGCTGCATGGGCAAGGAGATACGTGCCAGCAGATCACGCTGATTCTCTCCGCATGAGAAGACGGCTGGGAGACGTATCCCAGCTGGAATCTCATCAAACTTCTTCATCTTTAATTCCGTATGCTTCTCATCCGTATGCTTCTGTGTGGACACGAGCAAGGCGGGCTGTCGCCCGAATCGGTGCCGTTCACGTTCAATAAGCTCACGAGACATCAGAGCGACCTCCAAAGTCAATTAAGGGGAGCAGTCATTCTCCTCCATGCATCCAAATGGTGCATGACAAGAGACTCCTCTGGGTGATAAGCTACCATCACGCGTGCAACGACGGAACACTGATGGCACTCGTGGCTGTGCTCCCAATCCTCATCGAGGAGATGAATCTCTCCTACTCCGACGTCGGGGTGCTAGGATTCGGGCTGCTCATAACGGTGGTTATCCAATTCTTCGTGGGCAAAGCCTCGGACAAGCGTTTCTCTAGGTATCTGCTCGAGATAGGCGCAGGACTGATGGCACTGTCGTTCGTCCTGATCCCACTGGTCTCCGATTTCACTGGACTGTTCGTCGTGGTTATTGCCATGCGAGTAGGCGCTAGCTTCTATCACCCGATAGGCGTGTCCTGGATCACAAGGCAGTATCAAGGGCCCTACCTAGACACCGCGCTGGGAATCCAGAGCGGCGTGGGAAACCTCGGCGTCATCCTCGCCCTCGGCTCATCTGGATTCCTCGGAGAGCTCTTCGGGTGGAAGACTCCCTGCATCGCATGGGCATTCCTGAACATCATTGCCGTCATCCTCGGCCTCAGCTTCACGAAGGGCCATGAACCAATCCCACACACGGAAACGAGGACCAGCAGCACGCCCACATCCACGACATTCAGGAAGATCGCACCAATCGCATTCCCGATAGCAGCAGGCGGGGCATTCTATCAAGTAACGACATACTTCGGCCCCATCAACCTCACACAGATGCACGGATGGAGTACCGGAGATGCGGACCTCATGTTTGCGGTCTGGATCGGGGTCGGCACACTGACGTCTTACTTCTTCGGAAGAGTGAGCGAACGATTCGGACGCACGGGCGTACTGAGGTACGGATATGTGATTGGGTGCGTCGCCGCATTCATACTAGCATTCGTGTCAGCGTGGTATCTGATCTTGCCCACACTCATCGTCTTTGGAGCGGTGTTCTTCCTGACATACCCGGCATTATTCGGAGTGGCGTCAAGCACCACCGATCCATCTGAGCGTGGAACCGCCTTTGGGATGCTGTTCGGGTTCCAGCTGGGAGGCGGTGCGATCATCGTGGCCATATGCGGCATGGTGTCGGATGTCTTCGACGATCCCTCATACTCTTTCATCATCATGGGCGTCCTTGGTGCGGTATCCGCGCTCACGCTCGTCAGATTGAGAAACGGAAGAATGACGCATACCTGACCGGCTCACTCCAGCCGTCCCCTCTTCACTGCAATCTTCCGAGCAGGCTGAACATCTGCAGCATAGGGCAGCCCTGCCTCCCCATGCTCGAACTCAGAGACCACAAGGCCGAATCCGATCGTGTCACGCTTCATCTTGACCCACAACACGAGCATCGCGATTCCCACTGCGACGATCCCTGTCAAGTAGACCATGTCAAACACGTTCGCGCCACCGATACTCAGAACCCCAGACTCACCCTCGGGTGCGTCGAAGGAGAGCATCTCACCGAGCCTGAATACATCCGCACCTATCAGTGTTCCGAGAACGCCGGAGACATATGCCAGGCGGGCTGCCTTGCGGATATCCATCCAAAACACCGACAATGCGAACAATCCCGCTGCAAGAGCGGGTGCGAGCGCGAGCGGCATGTCCGCGACGATGCCGACGCCCTCTTCCGCTCTCGTGACCGTGTATGTCACGTACGCAACCACAGTGATGCCAAGCACAGACTCGCCGACGTCGATTCGTCGCTTCAACAGGAAGTTCGTACAAATGATCAAAGGGATGATCGCTCCTCCGACGCTCAGCCCAACCCACCACCCCTCATAGGGGAATACCGGTATCGTGAACCATCCGAGGAACAGCGTGCCAAACAGGATGGCCGATGCCTCTGATTCGGTGAATCCCAACGTCACTAGTACCTTTCGGATGGAAGCGACGTAGAGATAGATGAGGAGAAGGACCGCGCCCAATATACCGATTATCCAGACGTAATCCGAGAGTCCCGCCATTTCATCCCTGTAACGGGCGGCGACTGTTAAAACTCTATGCCCAGCATGGTGCGTGAACACCTATCCATAGAGCTCCGGTAAGCGGATGACAGCATGCGATTGAGCCACTGTGATCGCACTGGATTGAAGGCTGTGACGATTATCATCGAAAAGCCATATATCTGTGGACTGCATCAGTCCTGACAGTCGACGCCAGGGATGGGACATGGCTGACGCGTATTCATTTGCGTATATTGCACTTGCCGCAATCGGCATCATCGTGCTCAATCAAGGGGCCAAGTTCATCACTGACAACGCAGTGGCCGTGTCCAGGAACTTCGGCATAAGCAGGTTCGTCGTAGGGATGCTCATAGTATCGACCCTCGCTGCGATGCCAGAGGTCCTCGTATCTATCATCGCCCTCAAGGAGGGGGCCGAACAAATCGCTCTCGGGAATGGCCTGGCGTCAAGTGTGGTCACGATCGCGTTCGTGATAGGTCTGACGGCCATCATTGTCCCGCTCAAGGTCACGCGCGAGATAATCATGCGGGATGCGGTCTTCCTCATGACAGTGACCATTGTGGCATCCGTGCTTCTGCTCGACGGACAGCTGGCATTCCTAGAGGGGATTGCGTTGATGATACTGTTCGTCCCCTACACGATGAACCTTCTTCTGGCCGAACGCTCCTCGAACAAGAAGGAGGTCGAAGAGAGCATCGAGGATGCGAAGATACAGCTGCAGCTGATGGGCAACATCTTCGGAAAGAAGATAGAGATCCGAGCAGGCCCACATTGGCTCCTGTTCGGGATACTGTGGACGGTCATGGGCGCGGAGTTCGTCGTCAGGAGCATCATGAAGATGACGAACGACTTCAGCCTCGACCCGTGGCTTGTGGGGATAACGATCGCGGCGCTGGGTACGACGCTACCAGACATCGCAGCATCTTATCACGCTGCCCGAAGAGGCTTCGGGGACCTCGCTCTCGGCGAGGGCATAGGCGCGAACATCGTGACCGTTCTACTCACGCTTGGACTCATGGGCATAATCAAACCGATGAGTTTCGACATATCCCGCATCCTCCCACTGATAATCGTCCTGAACCTGTCGACGATGCTCGTCCTGGTCTTCATGACGCGGGGCATGAAGATATCCCAGCTCGGCGGTGTCGTCCTGGTCAGCACCTACTTCGGCATGGTACTATCCGTCGTGATGCTCACCATCCTATGACGCAGCATTCAGCTTATGTACTGATTACTCAGTTACACGTGGCGCGGGTTGACGGCCAGTATGACAAAGCAATTGATCACTGGACTTGAGGATGGAGAAGCAGCGGAATACGTATTCCTCTGTGGCGAGCCGGAGAGGGTGCCGAGGATAGCCTCGATACTACGCAACTCCAAGAAGGTCCGGCAAGCCAGGGAATACACCATCTATGAGGGCATGTTGGACGGCACCAGGGTCACCGTAGCGTCCACAGGTATCGGTGGTCCGTCCGCGGCCATCCTGGTCGAGGAACTCACGAACCTTGGCGCGCACACATTCATCAGGATAGGCACAAGTGGCGGGATCGCAGACGGCCTCGAGAAGGGAGATTTCATCATCGCCTCAGGGGCAATACGCGCGGACGGCACGAGCAGGAGCTACACATGGCCTGAGTTCCCGGCACTGGCACACCATGAAGTGACCATGGCATTGGTTGACAGCGTCGTCAGATCCGGCGCAAGGTTCGATGTCGGCGTATGCTTCTCGGTCGACGGATTCTACAGCGAGAACAAGGTGATGCAGAATGGCAAGGTCTCACCGATGTCACAATCAGGGTACATGCCATCGTTCATGAGAGACAGACTGGCGGATGTCAAGGCGATGGGAGTGAAGAACATCGAGATGGAGAACGGGACGATCTTCACGCTCAGCACACTCATGGGACTCCGGGCTGGGGCCATATGCACCGTATCGGATGTCGTCCCATGGCACCCGACCGAGAAGATGCTCGACTTCGAGCAGAACATGCTCGACTGCATCAAGGTCGGGGTAGAGGGGATGCGCACGCTCATATCGTGGGACAGATCGAAGAGCGGAAAGCATCTGGCCGTCTCGAAGCTCTGAAGCCGGGCTATCTCGACCCTTTCGAGGCCACCTTCTTCTTAGCCGCTGGCCTGGGCTCGGCAGCGGGCGCTTTCGGCTTGTCCGGCCTGGAGAACGGCTCCGGCCAGTCGACAGTGTGTATGCTCGGTGAGCCTTCCCGGTCGCGGAAATACTGCTGATAGAACTCCTCGGCGACGTTGGGGACCACTGGCGCGACCAGCTTCAGCAGGCCGAGACCAGTCGACCACATCACGTACCACGACGCCTCGTCCTTGCTGTCGAGGCGCTTGCCCTCGGTTGAAAGGTAACCAGCGGATATGTCACTTGCAATGTACTCCTCCACCAACCTGAGGGCGTCCACAGGCTTGCCGTCCTGGATTCGGTCGTCCACCTTCGAGGCCATGACAATGAAGGACTCAAGGAGGGTCTTATCGGCATCCGTCAGTACGAGAAGCTCGGTGATGGGCTTGACCTTGATCCGCTTGGTGATGAACTCCTCCAGGCTCCAGAGCTGCTTCCACAGGCGGGTTTCCTGGCGCCTAAGGTCAAGGAGTGCCCTCGCATCTGAGTACTCCCTCGTCTGCACCGCGGTGGCAAGGTTGCGAATGGAATCCTGGATGGGGTCGATCTGCACCCCGCTCCTGCTGAGTGCAGGCGTGAGTTTCAGGACATCCTTGATGTAACCGCGCAGGTGGCTGTGCCACTCGAGCCTATCCTCGAGCAGGTCCTTGGCCATCATCATGTTCGTCATGGCCTGGTCGAACCTGCCCTCCCTGTACGCCCCTATCGAGTCGACCACCAGCTCCTCCACGTCCTGGCAGAAGACCGCAGCTTTCCTCGCTTGGGTCACGAGGTCTCTTGTGGCCCGGTAGGTCGAGAGCAGGTTGACGCTGTTGAAGTTCCTCTCCTCGAGTATCCGCGCAGCCGAATCGGATATGTTCCTGTCCCTGCTGAACACGCATTCCACGAGCGCGAGCTCGCCGGCATCCGACTGGGTCAGGCGGCCGAGGCTGGCGCGGACCTGTCCCCGCGCCTTCGCACTGTCTGTGTTGTAATGCTTCAACAGTACGGGGACTATGGCGAGAGGATTCTTCCTGCCGTGCTCCTCGATCCTGTCCAGCATCTTACGTCTCCTACCTGGGACGAACGAGGAGAGGTCTGAGACCATGTGCCTATCTATCCTGAGACTCTCGATGTCCTTTGACATCTCGACATCGGCGTCACTCACGTACAAATCCCTGCTCAAGACAGACACCTGGCACGTTCGGATGAGGGTGCGCATACATAAGCCTTTTCGGCTCTGTGGCCTGCAGACGAGCCAGACCGACCCGCACGTGCATGGCCAAGCATTATGAGGGAATACACAGGTATGGGATTAAGGGTGACTAATCTGGGTGTAGTAGAGTTCCTAGAGAATATCTGGTCGAATCTCAGAACCGAGCTTCTCGACGGGATACCGAGCGCAATCGTGATGGTCATCGGGGGGGTAATATTCCTCATAGTCGCCCTGATGATTATCATGGTCATAAGGGCGATCTTAAGAAAGGCATTCCGCAAGATGCCGATCAATAAGAAGATCAGCAGCCTGATTGTGACAGTCATCTACGTACTGATGCTTTTCGTGATAATGGTGGCATTCCTTGAGATGATTGGCCTGGGGCAGATCGCTCTGGCACTCGGAGTCGCAATCGCGTTCATCGCCTTGGCCATAGGCATGGCGATGAACAGCGTCCTCGGAGACTTCGTGGCGGGAGGGTTCCTGCTCGGCGAGAAGGACTTCGGTGCGGGCTTCCTCGTCGAGGCCGCAGGCGTGAAGGGGACCGTCGTGGACGTCGACATGCGCAAGACTAGGATCCAGGGAGAGGACGGTATCCTGTACGTCATACCCAACAAGGCCGTCGAGGGAGCTACGTGGAAGGTCTTCAAGAGGCCGGCTAAGGTCGAGAAGAAGCTCATCTGACCACCACCGACCTAAACCCTTTCTTCGTTTCTCATCTCGTTGATCTTAGGGAACCTTAGGAGAGTCCTCCCTGAAAACGCGATAGGGCAGAACGAACCTGTGTCAAGGCCGGACAGAAGTGGGGACATGCGCCTCAGGTTCTCCTCTGCGAGGACGTTGACGCCCCCCGCGACTATGCTCAGAGCAGGCAGAACCAGAAGCTGGTGCTCCTCGTGGAACAGGAAGCAACTGTCCTTCATCCCTGTCCCGGAAGAGTCTCTGACCGCAATCGAGGGATGGACATGTCCCATGACCGTAGGTCGACCGTCCAACACGCCCTCGTGCCCATGCAGCACGCGCACGCCCGAGACAGACAATTCCTTCACGAATGGGACACCGTGCTCCCTGAGGATCGAGCCGAGGTAGTTGTCGTGATTCCCCTTGACCACCTCGAGGCGCACGCGGCCCTCGAGGCCTTGGATGAACCTGACGATGTCATTCCACTCTTGGGCGAGATTCCTCGAGAAATTGTGCTTCAAGTCACCTGCGATCACCAGTCTAGACGGGTGGACAGCATCGACCAGGTCGTAGATGTATTCTTGGACTTTGCGAGTCTGCACCCTCGGCAGACTCAGCCCGTCTTCCTCCAGCACAGCCTCACATCCGAGGTGGAGGTCCGCGACAACCAGCACATCATCTGGAGTTATCAGCACCGCCCCTCCAGGGAAGACCCTGAACCGGTCGCCGAGCCTGTACCCTTTCGTCACGGCGTGGAATATGAACTGGGGCATAACAAACCTTCTCACTATTTTTCGTGACCCCACCAGTGTCTTGAATAACCCTCATGACAATCGCAACGTGGATGCTAGAGCATACGTTCGTCCACATGCCAGGGGTAGGCCACGCGACGGAGGCATCTCTCTGGAAGAGAGGTCTGACCACATGGGCTGAGTTCCTCTCAGCGAGCAAGATACCCAGGATCTCGGACGAACGCAAGACAATGATGGACGCCATCCTCCTGGAGGGATGTCAGCGACTGAGAGAGCACGATTCCTGCTACTTCCGCGCGAGGCTTGCCGAGAGACACATGTGGCGACTCTTGAGGGACTTCAAAGCGAGAACCATATACCTCGACATCGAGACGACGGGCATATCCCTCAGGTCCCCGGTTACCGTCGTCGGGATCCACGACGGCACCAGGACCCATTCGCTGGTCAAGGGCAGAGACCTCACCGGGCCCAATCTTGAATCGATCCTGTCCACAGCTAGCCTACTGGTCACGTACAACGGAAAGGGGTTCGATATGCCTGTGCTCAGAGGCCAGTTCCCTGGATGGATACCGGACACACCCCATGTCGACCTGAGGCACTTGCTTGCAAGACTCGGCCACTCGGGCGGATTGAAGGCGATCGAGCGGTCTCTCGACATCGTGAGGGACCACCGGGTCGAGATGATGACCGGGGCGGACGCCGTGTACCTGTGGCGCCTGTGGGAGAGGCAGGGGAAGGCCAACGCGCTGGACCTGCTGCTCGAGTACAACACAGCCGACTGCGAGAACCTCAAGACCCTCGCGGACTACGCGTACAACAAGATGCGGCAGCAGACCTTCGGGGCGCTCACGGGCCGCAAACCTTGATAATCCAATCGTCGGTTACGGTGCCAGGGATGGACGGACTACTCGGGCTCATAATCGCGCTGCTGGTCTTCGCGGCAATCATATTCCTCGCGAGCCGGACGGCCAGGTCCATCATGTTCCTCGGGATCGTACTCATCGTGTTCGCGGCTCTCGTGTTCTTCGGGGTGGTCGGATGACATCCCCAGCGAAGGAGTTCTCAAATCGGATCCCTGAGGAGCTCTGGGCATCGGCGAAAGATGCGGCCTTGGCACTATCCAAGGCCACGAATGTCATCATCGCGACGCACATAGACGCTGACGGGATATCCGCCGGCGCCATAGCCTCCAAGGCCCTGGACCGCAAGGATGTCAGGGCAGAGGTCAGGTTCTTGAAGAAGCTGGACGAAGAGGCGATAGACTCTCTGGTGAGGGCGCGTCCAGGCATCGTATGGTACACGGACCTCGGAAGTGGGTCCGTCTCCAAGCTCGGGGGCGTGCCCACGGTGGTGTCGGACCACCACGTGCCGGACATCGCATCCTCAGGCGGAAGCAGGAGCGGCCAGGCGAAGCTCATGGATTTCTCCGACGTGCTTCATGTGAACCCGCAGCTGCACGGCATCTCCGGGGCGAACGAACTCAGCGGTGCGGGGGCTACATTCCTCGTGGCCATGGCGCTCGACGAGCGCAACTCCGATCTTGCGCACCTGGCGGTTCTGGGAGCCGTGGGGGACCTCCAGGACCAGC
>Ga0208977_1000802_pt1 | contig 19414 bp, 16 predicted proteins | sample RifOxyA2_FD_184030 | JGI IMG/M metagenome (GOLD analysis project Ga0208977, IMG submission 184030) | Groundwater microbial communities from Rifle, Colorado - Rifle Oxygen_injection A2 (SPAdes) | ecosystem: Environmental > Aquatic > Deep subsurface > Groundwater | place: Rifle, Colorado, United...
AGATTCCGCATTTCTTGGAATATAGAAAAAAAGAAATGTGGTATTCCGAAAATTGATAATAATTTTTCTAAATAAATGGAGAAAAGAAAATGAAACCATCAACTTACATTTTAAGTATTTTGCTTTTTGTTTTTTTCAGTTGTACTACAAATAATCCAGTCGATAATGGTACTGATAAAAATAAGATGGTTATTCCAATTTCTATTGGTAACAAATGGATTTATTATGACTATGTATTGTATGATGAAAATGGTAATTATGTAAAAAATGATAGAACCATAACTGAAGCTATTTATATGGATTGGACAAATAACTTTAAAGATACAATAAAACGTATATTTAAAACTTATGTACTAAAAAGGTCAGATGCAGCCATGTATGATTATATACAAGAATGTTTTGTCCCAGTTGATAGTGGATATTATTACGGAAGAATTTGGTTCCCTCATTATTACACTACAGATACATTTGTACATTTAGATTTTTTCATCCCATTCTATCCAAAAGAAGGTGAATTTGAAACACCTAATGGGAATGATTTAATCAAATGGGAAAAAACATCTATAGGCCTTAATGATGATTATCATAACAATGCTTGGAAAGTTATTTGCCCAAGGTGTACCACAGAGGCTTTTACTCTTGTACCAGGTATAGGTATTGTGAAATATGTCGATTGGTTTTATCATTATAATGGGAAATTGATAGAATATAAATTTAAATAATTTAAATTTGGTTAAAAATTTAATTATACAATATATCTTAACACAATGAATGAATTAATATGAATAATGTTAACGAATTTAATATTGAAAATTTTATTAAAAAAGCAAAGACTTTGGATTTTTTTAAGTTATATAATTATTGTCAGATGGAATTAGGTAAACTTGATCAAATTAAATATACTAAAGGTGGTTTTTATAATGATGTTAAATCAGATTTACTCCACTATAAAAAATTCATACATGAATTTGCTTATATTTTAACTAATGGAAATAAACCAGCTAATTTAAGTGAAGATCTTGTTAGAAAGAAGCAACTGAAGCCTGAAATTTTAAAAATTTATTAATATGTTTAACAACAACAAAAAATAATGACAAATCAAAATACATTATCTGAAATTAAATCATTAGCAATTAATTTAGACACATTACATGATATTATTTATCATTTTCCTCAACAACTCAACGATATTTTAAAATCAATTGAAGAATTTTTAAAAGACAATAAAAGTGTAATTATTGTTCAAAATTATAATAATGCTCCACCTGATAAAATAGCAGAGTTTCAGGAATATGCATCCTTTATTACGTGGATGAAAAAGAAGTTTAATATAGATAAATAAATAAAATTCATTCATCTCAACATATCCTCCGCCCTCCTACTTACTTACTTTCCTATCGCTTAGGATGCGGTCAAGCAGGTGAATTAAATTTCAATTACACTTTGAGTTACTCCTCAATTGCATTAAAAATTTTGACATTTTCCTTAAATCAGATAGTTGTTCAGATGTTATACCTTCTGGTTCGAAATGCATTATGTCATTTCTAATATCTTTTATTTTATTTAATTGGTTAATAAAAATTGTACGATCAATAGATAAATTTAATTTTCCCCAATTTTCTGGTTTCTCAATAATTCGTATATATTCACCAAATGTCAAGTCATCTATATGTTCAATGCTTCGATTACTGTTATTTTCACAAACGAATCCCTTCAATTCTTCTAATAGATATTTCCCATCTAATATTTGTCTAATGATATTCTCTATTTGTTCAAGAATTAGAAAGGGTTCAGTTAAAATTAAAAATTGAGAACTAATATCTGCGGTAGTAACAATTCCACATAAAGTCTTATCATGTTTTTGAACTAGCACAAATTCTTTTTCTATAATAGTTGGAATTGCATCCAAAAGTGGTGTATCATTATCAAGTATTGTATATGATTTTGATATGTATCCTTTTGCATCATCTGATACACATTTATTAGCTAAGCCCCATCCGATTGTTTCCCATGTAATTATTCCTACAACATTTCTCGGTCCATTCAAAACTGGGAGTTGAGAAAAATTATGCATCATCATTAAAGTAACAGCTTCTGATAATTTAGCGTCTCTGCTAATACAAATTGGCTCTCTATTAGCTGCTGTCAAAAGTTCTAATCTTTGAATAGGGTCACTTTCCTTCTTACTTTTTGCTCGCTTTTTATGCCTAATAAAAATAACACCATCGATCCAAGTGTTTGCATAATCGGGCTCAACTTCAATTTGATTTTGTTCGAGATATTTATTAATCTTCAAGCGATTAATTGTCGTCCTTTTTTCAAAATGGAAAAAAGACAACAATTTACGAGGTGAAATCTTGTATTCTTTATCATTTTCTTTAATATCTTTGATCAATTTTATAAACTCTATTGAATCCATATATTAAAAATTATATTATAGCAAACACAATTATTTACGAATTACACAGCAAATTTAGTAATTATTATTTAAAAGGTAAATAATTATTTTCAGGGTAGCACTGTTAGATATTTAGAAACCACATACTAGTCAATATTCTCTACTATTCAAAATCCATAATTCAAAATTTTACAAACCATTTTAAAACCATTTTATTTTTATATCATCCCTACATCCTTATCTTTGCCCCGCATGTTCTTTGAAATTCCGGGTTGAATAGCCACTATCTTTAGATAGTGGAGTTTGGTTTCCAGCATCTCACGACTTTAGTCACTTATTGTCATAAATTGCCAACCCAAATAGGACATCAATAGGACAAAATGAGACAAAACAGGACAAGTTGAGACAAATATTCCATATTCGTAATGTTTTAACTCCTTACAAATCAATTTTATTTCTGATTAGCAATCCATAAAATAAAAAAAACAGGACAAAATGAGACAAAACAGGACATTTTCCTTTTTCCCACTTTACTAAAGAGCTTGTCCTGAGTAATGCGAAGGAGGGATTCAGGGGAATTATTCAATCAATTTATCGACCATTCAAAATTCAAAACTCAAAATTCAAAATTGACTAAAACCTGCTCCGGATGCACAAAATGCACGTTTTGGCTCAATATAACCATATTTTTTCTCAGACACACTCTCTGTGGCTTTGCGACTCTGCGTGAAATTAATTATTGATGTGGATTTTGGCGATGGATTCTGAAATAAATTCAGAATGACAAATTTCATTCGTAATTCATAATTCGTAATTCGTAATTGAATATTTATTCCCTACGGGAAAATGAGGGTTGTGGGTTGTCTTTTACTACTAATATATAATCGCTATGCGATAAAATTGTTTTATTTTTTCCTAACACTCTAATAGTCAAAAATCAAAAGTCGAAAGTTAAAAAGTTGACTACCGACTGACGACTTGTGACTGACGACTTGTTAATTCCTACTGTAATTTATCTCAACCTAATTTTCATTGACCTGTTCAGGAATCTGCCTTCCTCTGTGTCTTCGGGAAATTTTGATTTGTTGACATCAGTTATGAATATGAATTTGTCATTTGAAATGGATTGAATAAAATCTTTCGTAACCTTTGCCCTCTCAAATTCAAGCTGTTTGTTTCTTTCTTCTGTACCGAGTGCATCGGCACTGCCGTATATAATCACTGTTGTGCCTTGAGGAAGTAATTCAGACATTTGTTTCAGCAAACCTTTATTATCCTCGCTCAAAACACTGCTGTTGTAATCAAACCTGAGAACAGCTTCGAATTTTGACAGGTCGAGGTCAATTTCCCTGACAGGAAGCATCGAAGGTTTTATCTCAAGTTCATCATTATCTTCGATTGTATCGGATTTTGCATTTACATCTAATATGGTTTTACCTGTTACATCGAAATATGGTAGTATGATTGGGATATTAAATGAGTCATTTGAAGTTGTTACAATTGTTGTATCGTAGAAAGATGGTTTAATTGTTATTATCTGATTATCTTTTAATCCTGATGATTTAACATTTATTTTTACAGTGCCTCTGATTTCTGCGAACTTCAATAGAGAAACATATTCCTGCAACGGAGCTTTTTCAACGAATAAATCCACTCTCTGATTCTCATCTACACCTTTTTCGTAATCCTGATTTGATGGGAACTTCGGATAAATCGAGGATGTTTTTCTCAACCTTTTTTCCAAATGTAGGTGTTCAATATTTTGAACCCCTACAATGGATTTCATAAATTCAGAATAGACAGTATCTGCTCTTTCATTTGCAATTTTCAATCCATCGGGTTCGTTTTCTTTTCCTGATGTAGCACCTGCAAGGATGAGTTTTGAATCGGGATTTTTTTCCATAATAGAAATTATTCTCGGAATAATATATTTATGAAGTCCGACAGCATCACCTTCGATAAAAGATGGTAGTTTGACAGTACTGAGTATATATTTTGCAGGCAGTACAGATGAATTTTTCGCAAAAAATATTGCATTGACCAATGGAAGAGTTGCCATCAGGTAACTACCTTTATAAATGTATGCATCAATGCCTGTAATTTCAACATCAATCATTGGAGGAATAGAGTCCTTCTTTTTTTCAACAATAATTGTTGTATCAGGCATGGGTAAAGGAAGAAGCGGGGGAGTTATTGGTTGTTTAACTTCTTTTTGTATAGAATACCTCAATCCTGCTATAAAACGGATGCCGAATGTTTTCCAGTTAGCATCTTTTGTTACATTGGGGAAATTATAATCAAATAATATTTGCTGTGTGATATAATTTCCTCTGCCGATGTTAAGCATATTCTCGAATCCAATTGAAATACCATAATTGAAAGGTGTGATTGTCTCAATTTTTCCCGATGCAATCTCTCTTTCTTTCTTCCCATTCGCTTTAAAAGTTGCGTTATCAGGTGATAATATTTTTTCAGTTTGCAGAAATGTACTATTAACAGGAAAAGAAATCCTTGGAGCAAATACTAGCCTTAGAGGCCCATTTAGAAATTTATCAGATAAAAGATATCTCATATCTGGCTGGATTTCTACATATCCCAAGCCTGCTGAAAGTTTATTTTCGGTAGTTACAAATTCAACGTTTCCTGAATTAATGTCATCACGTACAGGAAGTGTATTTTCAATTGAAAACAAACCGCTGCGGTCAACATATCCACCGGCTAAAGAAAAACTGATTTTGTTGTTATATTTAAACTCTATTCCCAATAAGCCCATCAAACCTGAGCCATAGCCGCTTTTGAATATGCCGCAATCAACAGAACCCTGAAATTGCGAGAAATCGGTCGAAAATAAATTTATACTATAACCAAGCTGAGGATAAATTGCGATTACTTCATTTTTATTTGGAAATTTATCCTGCGAATAAATTCCATTAAAACAAAAAAATGTTATTATTGTATATATAAATATTTTTGAATAATTTTTCATTAAATTTTTAAATTCAATCGAAAAGAAAAAAGTAAAGATATAAAAAATGATAATAAAAAAAGAAAAAGAAATGTTTGAGCAATATCTCACCGATGCCTCAAACTACACAGGGAATGCAGACGTATTATATGTTCCTGAGACAATAGATGAATTGAAAGAATGTGTCAGGAAATGTAATTCTGAAAAGATACCAATTACAATTTCAGGTGCAGGAACAGGTTTGACAGGCGGGAGAGTGCCTGAAGCCGGTGTTATCATCTCAACCGAAAGTATGAATAAAGTTATTTCAATAGACGAACAAAATAAATTAGTAACTGTACAGCCGGGATTATTACTTGTTGAAATGGAGGAAGAACTGTCAAATCATGGATTGTTTTATCCCGTTAATCCAACCGAAAAGAATGCTTCAATTGGAGGTAACATTGCTACAAATGCATCGGGGTCGAGAACTTTCAAATATGGACCAACAAGGGATTATGTAACGAAGTTGAAAGTAATTCTTGCTGATGGTGAAGAGCTTGAACTGAACAGGGGAGAGACCTTTGCAATAGAGAATCTGCTGGAAATAAAATCAATCAACGGAAAAATATATAATATTGAATTACTTGATTTGAAAATGCCGGAAGTTAAACATGCCGCAGGTTATTACATCATACCCGGTATGGATGCTATAGATTTATTTATTGGATGTGAAGGAACACTTGGAATCGTAACAGAAATTACATTGAAACTCGATTCTATGCCTGAAAATGTTCTCGGTGGTATTGCTTTCTTTGATAATTTGGAAAAACTGTTTGGGTTTGTCAATAGAGTGAGAGAGGGGAGTAGGAGGTATAGGTATAATACACACCCCTTTATCCCCTCTCTAGAGGGGAATGAAATCCCCCTTTATCCCCCTTTGAAAAAGGGGGAAAGCCTTATAGATGCGAGGACAGTCGAGTTCTTTGATAATAATTCTCTGAAGTTGCTGAAAGAGGTTTATGCTCAGATTCCGGAAAGGGCAGTGGGTGCTATTTGGTTTGAGCAGGAATATTTTTCCGAAAAAGAATCTGAAGTGATGGAAGTATGGTATAATACAATTTCTGAGTTCACCGAACTTGGAGATAATACCTGGACAGCAACAAGTCCTAAAGAACATAATTTGCTCAGAGAATTCCGTCATGCATTGCCTCAAAAAGTATTTGAAATCATTGTTAACAATAACACATTGAAAATCGGCACTGACACAGCGGTCCCGGATGAATATGTCGAGTTGTATTATAAATATATCGTTGAAAGACTCAAGTATTACAATTTGCATCATTATATCTGGGGACATATTGGCAACAGTCATTTCCATGCTAATGTAATTGTGAAAACTGAAGCAGAAGTAAAGAATGGTTATCTCTTTTATGATGAATGTATTGATAAAGCTTTGAGGCTTGGAGGCACAGTATCAGCAGAACACGGCATAGGTAAACTCAAAAGAAAATATTTCTACAAAATGTTTGGTGACAACGCAATCGAGGCAATGAAGAAAATTAAAAATGTATTTGACCCGAATAAAATAATAAATAGAGGAAATTTGTTTGAATGAGTATTAATCAAAGTCTTATTTACTCAATCTCATATATACCCTTATTTCAGTATGTTTTACGGGTTCGCTTTCTATTTCGAGATAGCCGTCATAAACTTGTAAAATTCTTTTCACAATGATTAATCCTAATCCTGAACCCTGCTGTTCATGCAGCTTGCGGTCGAATTGAACATAAGCACCGATTTTTGAGATTTGCTCCGGTGTTAGTCCGATTCCTAAGTCTTTTATTTTTAAAATATAATATTCGTTGTTAATTGTTGATGTAACATAAATGGATTTATTCTCTTCTGAAAATTTTAAAGCATTATCAAAAAGCTCTTCACAAATTTTATACAAATGTTCCTGAGTTATATTGATTGGATTATTTGATAGTACAACTTTGAGGTCATCGCTCCTTTTATAATTTGCAGCTAAGTTTTGTGCTATATCTTTTATAATCGGTTCAGGTGAATCAACTATAGAATTAGATTTCAGTGATTGAAGTTTTTGTTTATCTTTAAACAGTAGCTCTAAATCGGCAAATGTAAGGTAGTTTGTAATAAGCCTGTTCAATCTTTTTGCGGATGCATAAATGCTATTATGAACCTGTTTCACCTCGGTCAAATCCATATTATCAAAATGTTCGATTAATAAATGTGCTGATGCCAGAATACCGTTCAATGGTGTTCTCAGTTCATGCGGAAGAGTAGTAGCAAGGTTGATTCTAAGTTCGTTTAATTGCTTTTCTGATTTACTCATAATCTGTTCGGTTTTTGAGAGCCTGCTGTCAATAGCTTTGAAGACCTCTTTGTAAGTGAATGGTTTTGTGAGAAAATCGTCCGCACCAAGTTCCATACCATGCCTCATGTCTTCCTTTTCGGACCTTGCAGTCAGAAAGATGAACGGAATAGTTGATGTTGCTTCATTTTTCTTGATTGTACTAAGTACCTCATAGCCATCTATTTCCGGCATCATAATATCACATAGAATTAGGTCCGGGATATGCTCCATTGCAAGTTCGAGTCCCTTGATTCCATCGCTTGCGGTCAGTACAGTATATTCGGGAACTTCTTCGATAAGTTCCGCAAGATTTTCGAGAACAGGAATTTCATCTTCAATGATTAAAATTTTTTTCATTTGATTGATTTATCCCAGATTTTTCATTAGAAAAATTATGTATAAGATACAGGCAATGAAAAATGCCTGGAATTATCCCAAAGACCTAAAAACCATTGTCGCCGCTTTGGAGCCAAACATAATTTCAAAATTTTCGAGTTCCCATTTTTCGTTATATAAGAACCGATGTTAAAAAGCTTAAAACGTAAAGTTGATAACATATTATATTTGTCTCCCTTAATAATTGCATGCTTGAACAGACTCATTAGATTATAAGCAAGCATAGCAAAGTTTAGTGCAGCTTCAGTAGCATAGAACTCATTCATATTGAAGCTTTCAAAGCCAAAATCATATTTTAACTCTTTAATCCTGTTTTCGGCATTTGCTCTGCTTCTGTAACTTCGCCAAATTACAGGGGCTGGCAAATCCATGTTTGTAATAAAGCAGGAATAACGATATGCTCCATGATCGGTTTCTTCCCCAAACAGAGTTATCTTTTTTCCCGTTGCATTTGGCCTTCTATCAATCTTTTGGCGCACAATAATAATCCTGCGGGATACTTTCCAATCCCTGCTTTGAAATACATCCTCGGCAATCTCAACCCCTTCGGCAAGATATAGCCATGTTTGTGCATTAGAAATTGTCCGCTTCAGCGTAGTGTAAAATTTTGCTGCAATGATGTAATTGATTTTTTTATTCTCTAAATATTCACATACCGGTTCACCGAAAAAACCGCTATCAGCACGAAGTAACCCGACTTTTTTACCTTTCAATTTGACTAATGTATCTTCCAGAAAATTAAAAAAATTCGATGACGCTCCCGTATTGCCAGGCCGAAGCCAAAAGTTTGCAACCATATTGCAATCATCAATAAATGCCATTAGCGGGTGATGGGACTTGCGGCCGGGTTTCCGGGGATTGTAGCCCCTCTTCGCTCCTTCCTGCTCACCGTATCGGGTTAGCACTGAAGAATCAAAATCAATTGTGAAATTATCAAAATGAAGACTGTTGAAAAACCATGTATTTATTGCCGTAAATATATCGTCATTTAACCGCCATCCAAACTTCTTGAAAAACCTTGTCAGTGTTGGGCAACTCGGTATTAACTTTAAACCGAATATCTTTTTCAGTGCATTGTCTTGCCTCGTAATTTCTGTATGGACAAAGCGATTTGCACCACACCATATGCTTAGCATAAAGCTCATAATTATACTTACCGGACTAAATCCCCGATTTGAGCCTGGCTGCGGCAATTTTAATGTTGACAGAAATTCAGTTAACCTACTATTATCTATCATTTTTTTTAAAAGTACAAGTCCCCCATATGGAGTTATTTCTTTGTCGCTAAATTCAATCTTATAGTCCATTTCTTTTGTCAGTTTTTGTTACATCTTTATTTCAAAATTAACATTTTTTTTAATCTTTGAACTCATTGTTTTCCATAAGTTTGTAATTGTATTTTTCTATTGCATTTCATTAGAATTTTCGTTAATTGAAAAATCTGGGTTAAATCAAACATCAAACCAAGTGCATTACAAACCTTTAAGAAAGTATAAATATTACAGTTTTCACCCTTTTCGATTTTTGAAAGTTGTTGTTGTGTAATGCCTGATTTATAAGCAAGTTCCTTTTGGGAAAAACCTTCTTTTTGGCTTATTGTGCTATTTTTATGGCAGGGCATATGAGCCTTTTCTGCTCATCAAAACCTTGAGCAAATTTCCTGTCTTTTTTTAATTCCTCAATGTGTGAATCGAAAGTTTCAAGCTTTTTCATTTTATTTACATAACCTATTTATTTTTTAAAATAACAAATTCAACCCTGCGGTTTTGATGCCTACCTTCTTCGGTATTATTATCTGCAACAGGTTTTGAATCGCCAAATCCCTTTGTTATTAATCGGTTATACGGCACTCCATTAGTTGTAAGATATTCAGCAACTGCTCCAGCCCTGTTCTGAGATAATAATTTATTACTTTTGTCTTTGCCAATATTATCAGTATGACCGTTGATTTGAATTTTGATTGTCGGATTATCATTCAAAAATTTAATTATTCGATTTAATTCGGGATATGAATCCTGGAGAATTTCATATTTACCAAATTCAAAGAACAGGTTGTTCATTTTTATAGTCTGGCCTTCTTCGATAGGAACGAGATATAAATCCTTTTTTTGTTCTTCGTATTTTTTTATATCCCTCAGGTCAAGGTTTTCATCAATTGCGATATAATCTTTTGCTTCGGCAATTACTCCATATTTTTCACCTGCAGGCAGAACTATTTTATATTCGCCGCTTATTGGATTTGTTCTTGCTATACCGGCTTCTTTACCATCAGGAAGAGTTTCATATTTGACTAAAGCATCAAGAGGCTCATTAGTTTTTGCATCAACAACCTTACCGGAAATGAGCATAACTGATTTAGGTTTTAATTCAGATGGTAATTTGATACGGTAAATATCATGTAGATTTCCTTCATTACCTGTTGAAACGAAATAAGCGTATTCACCTGATGCTGTAATGGTATAATAAGCATCCCAGCCGGTTGTATTAATAGAACGGCCAAGATTCTCAGGTTCGGACCAATTAAGCCAAGTGCTGTCGAGCCTCCTCGAAAGAAACATGTCATTATACCCATAGCCCGGATAACCTGCCGATGAAAAATAAAGTGTTTTTTCATCGGCGGCAATAAATGGAGAAACTTCATTGGATGCAGTATTAATTCCCTGTCCAATATTAATAGGTTCAGACCAACTTCCATCCTGCTGGTGAAAGCTCGCATAAATATCAAGGCCACCATAGGAATCCTCTCTTTCTAAGGACATCAGCAGGACTTTTCCGCTTGAAGCAAGGCAATAAGTAACCGATTTACTCATTGTATAAAATTTCTTTATTTTCAGACTGTCTGGCATTGTCCATTTATCTCCTCTGAAGTAACTGAGTGATATTCCCGGCTTCATTAAACCATCCGGTAAATAAATATTTCCTACAAGAAGCGAATTGCCATCAGGTGTGATTGAACATGCAAAATTATTATTATCATTGTTAATGGGGGACCCAAGATTGACAGCATCTTTAAAATTTTCCATACTATCAATTTCGGACATCCAAATGTCCTCCTTTTTTTGGGCTCCAATATTTTCAGGATGTGATTCCCTCGTGAAAAATAATTTTTTTCCATCAGGTGAAATAATAGGAGAAAGCTCATCATACTTTGAATTGACAGCCCGAGTAAGCCTTTCTGGTGTTGCTGAAAAATTATTAGCTGAAACATAATGAATACCGAATTTAATTGTATCCAGCTCATCTGAAATTGCAATTGCATCAATTTGTGTTTCTGAAGTACCTGTTTCCGATTTTAACAATAATTTCAATTTATTTGTTTGAAAGTTGGTCCTGGTAATGAAAACATTGAACAATCTACCTTTTCTGGAATTGACTGTCTGAGTATCTGCTTTATAAACTGTCTGCTCCTTATCCGAATTATCAATTAATTTAATTTCTAATATATTACCCGGATTGAGGTTTTCGTTGACTGCAATTTGGGTTACATAAATTGCAGAATCGAATCCAACAGTTATAATTTCGTTTATGAATTGGCCCCTGTTCTTTGGAGTCCATGCACATGGTGTCCTACCAAAATCCGGCATTACACTTGGTTTGCCGGTTATTTGTTGAGCAGAATACAACTTTGTTCCATATTGTGTTGAGAATGAATTAACCTTTGATGCCCATAGAACAATGCTGTAAGCATTATAAGAGGAGGTTAAGCTAAATGCTAAAATGAGTAATATTAATTTTAAATTTTTCATACTTAATCAGAAGAAAAACGAATTAATATATTTTTGCTTTACCACCACCATTCCCTTTTTGACTGTCGTGTCATAAGGTCTTCGATGGCTTTGGATGGCTTCTTTCCTTTAAATAAAATATGATACATCTGTTCGATAATCGGTACTTCGACGTTATGTTTTTTAGCTAAGAAATAAGCAGACTCAGTTGTATAGATACCCTCGGCAATCATTTCCATGCTTTTTTGAATTTCCTTAACGCTTTTGCCCATCCCGATTTCTTCACCGACAAACCTGTTCCTGCTGAGCTTGCTATTGCATGTTACAAACAAATCACCAAGGCCTGAGAGGCCGGAGAATGTTATAGCGTTTGCCCCGATTGCCACACCAAGCCTTGTTATTTCTGCAAGGCCCCGGGTGATTAATGCGGCTTTTGTGTTATCGCCGAGTTTTAATCCGTCAATAATTCCTGCGGCAATAGCTATGACATTCTTTAATGAACCGCCGATTTCACAACCAATAACATCATCAGTTGTATAAATCCTGAAATAGGGTGTCATGAATATCGTTTGTATTTCTTTTGCATTACTAATGCTTTCCGAGGCGGCTACAACTGTCGTAGGCTGTTTCCTTGCTACTTCTTCGGCATGGCTGGGACCTGTTAATATTACAAATTGTTCAAAAGGAAGCCTGATTGTATTTGTTATAACTTCGGAAACCCGCATTAATGTATTCTTTTCTATACCTTTTGCCACACTCAAAATAATTTTATCTTTTATCCTGGGCAGGTTTTTCGATTTCAAAACGCTTCTTATATGCTGAGTCGGAATTGCAATAACAAAAATATCAGAGTCTTTTAATTCACTGATTTTTGTTGTAGCAATTACATTTTCGGGAATTGCCACACCGTTTAAAAAAATTGAATTAGTATGCTGCTTATTGATTTCGTCAGCAATATAATCTTCATAAGTCCAAAGTTTTATTGAATGATGGTTGTCGTTTAGAGTAATTGAAAGCGCAGTTCCCCAGCCGCCTGCACCGAGTATGCCTATCTTATAAGTTTTTTTTTTCGGTTCCAAGTTTTACCTTCAAAGATTTGTTAGGCAGAACTTTTTGATTTACATTTTATAACCTGTAATTTCGAAAAACGGTTTTCCGTTCCTTTTATCAGTCTTTTAATATTTGCACGGTGTGTGTATAAAATCAATACAGCTAATGCAATACTGAAATAAAGTAAAATTTGATAACTTGGAATGTAATCCCTTAGTATATTATATCTGAATATCATTGAAAGTGGAATTGCTACTGCTGCAGAGATCGAACCTAATGAAATATATCCCGATAATAAAACGGCAATAATAAAAATTCCTATTGAAATGATTACATCAATTGGTAGAATTGCAATCAGCATGCCTGCAGTTGTGTTGATTCCCTTTCCTCCCCGGAAACCTGCAAAAACAGACCATACATGGCCTGCGACAGCACTGATTCCTGCAATCATTCTGACAATGGTTATATGCTCGAAAAAACCACCTGAACTGATTTGAATATCTCTGCCTAAAAGATTTGCAAATATGACCACAGGTATGACACCTTTTAAAATATCGGCGGCTTGAACAAACAATCCCCATTTCCAGCCGAGGATACGAATAGCATTTGTACTGCCCATATTTCCGCTTCCGCGTTCCCTGATGTCAAAGCCGAAAACACGTTTACTTACAATGATTGCCGATGGAATTGAACCTACAAGGTAAGATAGTGCAATTATGACGATTAAATTTATTAGCTGTTCCATTTATTTCAACTTTAAATTTCTTAACAAAATTTTAACATTAACTTACAAACTTAATTTATAAACTTCATAATTAAAATAGTTTTTTATAAATATGTTTGATGCCAATATACGGTATAATTCCGTTAAATTAACGTAAATCTTAATAATTAATTGCAATTAACAGCTTAATCATTTATAAATTTATCTCGCTCCCTTTTCTGGAAGTAATACATTGAAATACCTGCAGAAACTGCAACGTTTAATGATTCCGCACCTTTGCCGGGAATTACAAATTCACCTGTTAAAAGTTCTTTGACTTTTTTAGATATTCCATGAGACTCACTTCCGAAAATTAATCCGAATTTTCCTTTTAATTTTATGGATTCAATATTGTTTGTTGCTTCGAGTGATGCTCCAAATAATTCATGTTTTGGAAAAAGTGTTTTCAAAGATTTTTCAAAATTGATTCCCGTTATAATTTTCATCCTGAATAATGAACCCATTGCAGCTCTAACAAGTTTTGGATTATATTTGCCAGTACAGCTTTCCGATAGTATAACCTGTTTAAAGCCGAACCACTCTGCAGTTCTTATTATAGTTCCGATATTACCGGGGTCAGCAATTTGGTCAAGTGCTATGAATGATTCTTTTGGTAAAGTTTCATCATCTTTGAATTTTACAACAGCAAGAATATCCTGAGGAGTTACGGTATCACTGATTCTTAAGAAAGTTTTTTCATTCGTAAAATAAACAGGTACTTTATTTTGAGCAAAATTTTCAGCATGCTTTAATGTTTTAGGTGATGCTCCTTTTTTAAGAACTACAAATTTAGTTTTGTATGTGCTTTTGTATAGCTCATCACAGAGCTTAGCTCCTTCAACGAGGAATAGACTATTTTCCTCCCGTTTTTTTTTATTTTTTAATGAGCTGGTAAGTTTAATTAAACCTGTAGTCAGATTGTTCATATTTTTCATACTTTAATCATTAATGTTAAGTGTTTCTTTATAAGGAACATATTTTAGTAATACTTGTTCGATCGAACGTTCAGACCTTTTAATAATTTTACATTGATAATTCTGAAAGTCAATCAATTCATTTTCATCCGGAATACGTCCGACTTCGCTTGTAATCAGTCCGCCAATCGTCTCGTAGTCTTCACTTTCGGGTAAAGGTTCGGGTAAATACACATTAGCATCGCTGATTGCAGCAAGTGCATTCACCCTGAAAGTCAGTTCATCTGTTTTTTCAACAATAGGCATTTCCTCATCATATTCATCCTGAATTTCACCGAAAATTTCTTCCATTATGTCTTCCAGTGTAATAAGTCCTGCAGTTCCTCCAAACTCATCCAAAACTATAGCGAGATGAACCTTTTCTTTTTGCATTCTCCTGAGAACAACATTAATTTTTTCTTCTTCCTGAATAAAAAATGCAGGCCTTATAATGTCCTGTATAACAAAAAGATTATTGTGGTGCATGAGATTAATCAAATCTTTTGCATAAATGACACCGAGAATATCATCAATAGAGCCTTTATAAATTGGCATTCTGGAATAACCTTCGTCAATGAAGGTCTCAAGTACTTTTTTTATTTCCATTGAAATTTCCACACCAATTATTTTTCCTCTCGGAATCATTATTTGTTTAACAGGTGTGTCCGAGAATTCGAATACATTTTCAAGTAGTTCATGCTCCGAAACACCAATGACACCGCTCTTCTGGCTTTCTTCAAGCAGATACCTGATTTCTTCTGCACTGTGTAACTCATATTCTTTTCCATCGGTTTGGAAACCGAACAGTTTAAGGACTAAATTAGCCAGAGTATTAAGGAACCAAATAAAAGGACTGAATACTATATAGAAAATTCTAAGAGGAATTGTAATCATTAATGCAGTTTGTTCGGGTTTTTGTATAGCTAATGTTTTCGGTGCAAGCTCACCTAAAATTATATGGAGAATAGTGATAGTAATAAAAGCAGTAGGTAATGCAATTGAATGCAGGGCTTGTTGGTTTAAATGTAAACCAAATAAATAAAGTATAGTTTTTATAATCTCCGAAACAACGGGTTCACCTATCCATCCTAATCCAAGACTTGCGACAGTAATGCCAAGTTGGGTTGCAGATAAATAAGCATTCAAATTATTAATCAAATGCATTGATAGTCTGGCAATTTTACTTCCAGTACGAATCCTTAATTCCAACTGCGATGCGCGGACTTTTACAATTGCGAATTCAGCAGCAACAAAGAATCCGTTTAGAAGAACAAGTAACAAAGTCAGGGTAATATTTAACAGCATATATTTATTTCAATAGTCTGAATGTTTTGTATCCAAATGGTTTTTCTAAATGAAAACTAAAATAATTTATAAAAAAATCCTTTATTTGTTTACGATTTGAAATAGAAATATTAATATTCGATACTTCTTCCATTTTAGCTTTTTCAATTTTGTTTAATATTGCCAAAACTTCATTTTCGAGCCTGAAAAAAAATTTACTTTTATTATTTTTTTCATTTACAATATATCCATTTTCCAAAGAAAAAATAAAGCTTTTACTTTTTATCATCAAATTCTCATAATTATAATCAAATTTCATGCTAAAACCAAGATTATGGGCTAATTCAATCTGGAACAAAGTGAAAATTGAAAATGGATTTCCCGTTGTTTTGTTAAGTTCGATAAGAGACGATTTCAACAATTCAAATAAATTGATATTCATTTCATTTTCAACGAGAGTTTGAAGAACAGATTCAAGAATCATCATAGCACAAGCCATATTTTCAAGTGAATTTTGAATATTATTAAAGTTAATCACGCTGTCGGCGGAAGATAATGTATGCAGGTCTCTGTTAGCTTTTTTATAAAAACAAAGATTCGAAACAGACATTGGTTCTAATGCCGCACCAAATTTGCTTTTTGTTTGCCTTGCTCCTTTTGCAATAACCGATAGTCTTCCAAAATCTCGTGTGAAAATACTAAGGATTTTGCTTGAATCGCCGTATTTTATTGATTTGAGAATAATGGCTTCAGTATTTATTATCATTTTAAAAGTTAAACATAATCCGTAATTCAATAGAATATATTAAAAAAAAACGAACAAACAATATAAAAATATTTAGAGAAATCCGGAAATTTTTATTAATTTTGTAATTCTGAAAATTTTCCTGAGTAGCTCAGCTGGTTAGAGCATCTGACTGTTAATCAGAGGGTCGGGGGTTCAAGTCCCTCCTCAGGAGCGGAACTTCATAAAAATCAGCAATTATTATTATTTTGCAAAATAGTTACGAATCGTTCCAATTCTTCAAATATCAATCAACACTGTTTCTTGGTTCCTCATATTGTTTTCAAATATGAATATTTTAGAAAATTCACATAGAGCTGTTTAAGTAACTCAGAATAAACCATCTCCTAAGGCTTGTCGCCCTGAGCATGTCGAAGGGCCTTTTCCTCCTTTATCATAGAGTTAATTTTATCTATTGTGTCATATCAATAAATTTAATAAATTACTTTTTTTTCTTGAAAAGAGAAAATATAATAGTTTTTCAGGTAGATAGGTTATAGGCTGTTAGGCTGTTAGGAGAGAGGATACGGAAACGCTAATAGCCTTACAGCCTACAACCTAAACTACCTATTTTGCCAATGAAATTGCACTTTTACTCTTTATTTTATAATTTTGTTATCATTTTGTTCACTTAGCGACCTTTGCTAAAATCTTAGCGACCTTTGCGTGAAATAAATTGTTTAAAGGTTCTCGCAAAGATGCAAAGGAATCGCAAAGTTCGCAAAGAATGATAGTAAAAAAATATTCCGGAGTTTACTATGAAAACATTTTCTTTTTTCTTGCTTGGATTTTTTGAATTGACTGCAAATGGCAAATCACAGGGTACCAATTCCCAAGAAAACAGAATGTAAGAAAAATTATCAGAATAAATATAGATGAAATTAAGTCAGGAAAAATTTTTTTATTATTAAAGACGACGACTCATGTTCGAAGTGTAAGGGTGGATGTGCTGAAGTAAGAAATGCTAAATTTTTAGCAGAGATGATAAAAATTTAGCTAATTTAAAATAAAAAGGTATTCCATTTTTTTTTGTTAATTAACTAAAATACTTGTAAATTCTTAATTATTAAAGAATTATTTATGATATACAAATATTAATTAAGATGGCATATTTGTTGAGTATTTAAGATTTTACTTCTAAAAATTTTGTGAGTGAAAATATGAAAAAGATTTTACTATTATTTGTATTTCTACAAATCATTTCGTTCAATTATATCTATTCCCAACAAAAAGTATGGATTAAAACATCATACCCCTCAAGTGGTTTTAGATTAGCTAAAAATCCCAGTAATAATGATATTTATGCAGGTTCTTATGGTGGAGGATTATACAAATCAACTGATAATGGGCAAAACTGGACAGATATAACATCAGGAGTATCAAGTTCATATATAGATGATATTGTAATATCAAACTCAGGGACAATTTTTGTCAGTTGTGCTACAAGTGCAGGAGGTATGTTCAGGTCAACAAATAATGGTGCAAGTTGGACAAGATTGGCTGAACCTTATGCAAATAGAGGTTGTGAATCATTCTTCATAAATCCAAATAACAATTATTTATTTATTTGCTTCTCAGTATCTCCTGTGGAAGGTATTTATGTATCAACTGATAATGGGAGTAGCTGGACAAGAAAAGTAACAGGAATGAGTGTTGATTGGGGCATTTATTGGGCATATGCTTGGACAATGAAATCAAGTTACATTTTTGTCGGAGATTATAACCATAAAATTTACAGAACTGCCAATAACGGAGACAATTGGACGCAGACCGGAAGCGGATTGCCGGGTAATCGGGTGGATTGTATGGCAACGAAATCCAATGGGACAATTTATGCAGGTTTACAGAATAATAACGGTGTTTATTACTCAACAAATGATGGTAATAACTGGTATTCAACAAATTCGGGCCTCACAAATTTGAATATTAATGGCTTATTTGTAGCATCTAATGATGACTTGTATGCAGGAACAAATAATGGTGTGTTTCTTCAGACAAATGGCCAATCTTCATGGGCATCTTTCAGTGTCGGATTACCCGTTAGCTCAGGAATCAACAGAATTATTTCAACGGCTGACAATGAATTGATGTGTGCTTTAGGTGATGGTGTTTATAAAACGGCAACTATTACTTTAAATGTTACAAATATATCTTCAAATTCTGTCTGTCAAGGTGGTTCAATTACTATAGACTTTACGGCTAGCGGGTCCTTCAATGCCGGGAACATTTTCACAGCACAGCTTTCAAATGCAACAGCCAGCTTTGCTTCACCAACCTCAATTGGAACACTGACAAGTACAGCATCGGGAACAATAATAGGTACAATTCCTGCAGGAACAACACCCGGTACCGGGTATAGAATTAGAGTAATATCATCCGACCCGGCTGTTGATGGTGATGACAACGGCTCTGATATCACAATCAATTCATTGCCGAATCCCTCAATTATAGGTCCTACTATCGTATGTGAAGATAATAAATATTTTTACTCTACTTCGCCGCCGCCATCTACAACAAGTGAGTGGTTTGTTACCAACGGTAAATTCGAGGACGAATCAACGGGTAATTCGGTCGAAGTCGAGTGGGATTCCCCCCCCTCAGGCACAATTACATTGGTGCAGACAACAACATCAAACTGCGTGGATTCATCTTATGTGGTTGTTACTATAAATCCAAAAGCGGATGCTGATATTACAACAACAGACACAATTATATGTGTCGGGCAGACAGGTTTATATCT
>Ga0208977_1000814_pt1 | contig 19009 bp, 17 predicted proteins | sample RifOxyA2_FD_184030 | JGI IMG/M metagenome (GOLD analysis project Ga0208977, IMG submission 184030) | Groundwater microbial communities from Rifle, Colorado - Rifle Oxygen_injection A2 (SPAdes) | ecosystem: Environmental > Aquatic > Deep subsurface > Groundwater | place: Rifle, Colorado, United...
ATTCCTGAACTTTGCCCGGTTCATCAACAATGACCAGTGCCTGTTCATCAGTCAGAGACATCGTGAACGCCGCCAAAGCTTTTGCTGATGCCACTCTTTTCCCCATGACACTCTCCTCCACCCAAAATGGGCAGAACTCTCAACCAAAATGGCCGAGAGGAAGAAGCTGGGTCTCCCAGCCTTCTTTCTAACTTATTGCTAAAATAAGCCAAAAAGAAAGCTGGAAAAATAGCTTTATTAAAAGAACAATAATATATTATACCACATTTTTGAGGTTTTGTCAATGATAAGGTGGTGTATAACTTTTTGCCCAAAACAATAGAACAATTTAATCATCACACAACACATTCATCGTCTCCTCCGCGCATTTCTCCCAACCAAACTCTTTCACTCGCTGAAAACCTCTCTCAATCAATTGTATTTTGTTGTTTGGGTTTTGTATTATTTCAATCAATTTACTCGCAATCTCATCCACACTCATCGGATCCACATAAACACACGCGTCCTCGCCGACTTCTTCCAACGCGCCGCCACGCGAAGTGACAACGGGCACACCGGCCGCCATGGCTTCCAAAACCGGCATGCCAAAACCCTCGGCAAGCGATGGAAACACAAACACACTCGCCTCGCGCATCAACGCCGGCAAATCTTCGTCACTTACCCAGCCCGGAGTGATGATGTCGTTTTTGAATTGACTGCTTTGAATTGCATCTCTCACTTTTTCATATCCATATCCAGGATTACCAACAAGAACCAATGATAAGTGATCAGTGATCAGTGGTGAACGAACTTTTTCAAACGCCTCTATAATTCTAACAGTGTTCTTTTTTTCTTCCAAACGCCCAATGGACAAAATATATGGTTTTTTGATATTAAATTTCTGCAAAATTTCTTCACTAATTTCTTTATAATTTCCGTATCGCTCATCATAGCCGTGTCTCACCACGTGACAATTTTCAATTTTCAATTTACAATTTTCAATTAAATCCTGCCTAACACTCTCACTCGGCACTATTACTTTCCAAAGTTTTCTCACCGCGTACCTCGCACTCCACGTAGAGTACCACCTTTCAAACCAATTATAGCTTTTCGGAAATTTCAAAGCCGCGACATCGTGGATTGTCATCACTGTTTTTTTTGGATGAATTATTGGAAAAACATGCGCGGGAATAAATAACACATCTGGCGCGTGCCACAGCATCTCCCAACTCAATCTCACTTGTGTCCACAATCGTTTGGGAGGCCACCCCAACACTTTCACTGTCCAATTTTCCGGCAGGTTCGCCAACTCACCCCTCAACGGCTCCCTCGCGTATAATACAAATCTCACCGTCTCGTCAATCTTACAATCTTTCAATCTTTCGATCTTTTTTAGGTACTCAATCAAAAAATAGGCGTAATTTCCTACACCCGTCTTTTGTGTTTCATTTGCCCGAGAAGCGTCAATACCGATAATCATAAGGATTAAAAAGCTTGAAAGGCCTAAAAGGCTTAAAAGGCCTTTCGGGCATTTCCAGCATTTCTAGCTTTTCCGGCCTTTAATTATTTTGTAGCAAGTATGGACCTTTTATACGACTCCAAATTTTCAAGCGCAATCCCTGTCCCCTTAGCAACACACAAAAGCGGCTCGTCGGCCACATAGCACGCCACGCCGATGGCCTGAGCAAAAAGTTCATCTAAATTACGAAGCAAGCTTGAACCGCCGGTCATGATAATGCCCTTGTCCATCACATCAGCGGAAAGTTCAGGGGGGGTTTGGTGTAATACTTCTTTCACTGCTTCAACCAGTCCTTCTAAATCATGCTGTAAAGCGTCAGTTACATCATCAGATTTCACCACAATCGTCCGTGGTAAGCCACTAATCATATCGCGCCCCTTAACTTCCATGGTCAACGGCTTTTCCATGTACATGGCCGAGCCCACATTAATTTTAATCGCCTCTGATGTTTGCTCACCAATAGCCATTCCATATTTACGTCGTATGTGTTCTGCAATTGAAGCATCAAAACGATTACCGCCAATGCGAACTGAACCGCAAGATACAATACCACCTAATGAAACAACAGCAATTTCTGCTGTGCCGCCACCAATATCAATTACCATGTGGCCAGATGCTGAACCAATCGGAATATCAGCGCCAATGGCCGCGACAATTGGTTCTTTGATAATATATGCCGCACGCGCGCCAGCCGCCATGGCCGCGTCTATTACTGCACGGCGTTCGGTTGAGGTAATGCCGGCCGGAACAGCAATCATAACTTCTGGACGAAAGAGACGAATTCCGCCCAATGCCTTATTAATAAAATAACGCAACATGGCTTCGGTTGTACGATAATTAGCAATCACACCATCCTTTAGTGGACGCTCGGCGATTATGCTATCTGGTGTTCTACCAATCATATCCTTGGCTTCCAGACCAACTGCCAACACTTTTTTATCATCTTTAGAAATAGCCACAACTGATGGCTCGTTAACAACAATGCCGCGTTTTGGAACGTGTACAAGTATGTTGGTTGTGCCGAGGTCAATGGCGACCTTCTTAATCCACATAAAATTCAAACTTTTTATCTGCTTGTAATACAGTACTAGTAGTTGTACCAAATTTTGGTTCAATCGTCAATCCCATTTCTGTAAGCCCCAGTTGCTTCTGAACAAAAATTGTGTACAAATGATTGGGTAGTTGATCTGATATTGCTTTTGGTAATTTGTAAGTAAAAGATAATTTTCCTGTCTTTCCCGGCTCAATCGCAATAAAAGCGCCGAACCACTTTTTGCCAAGTTCATCACCTTGTTCCACCTCACCTTTACCCGCAGTCCTGTCCCACTTCATCGCGCCATCATAAGAAATCAACTCTGATCCGATTGGCACAAATATGCGCGCGTAAGTGCGATAACGAGTAGTGCGCCAATCAAATTTGCCAGTGTGATTATATGTCATTTCTGCGGTCGCAACAAGACTTCCATCTTTATCTAGATTAATTTTGTACTGCAAATCTCTCTTGATTACCCAATCAGTTTTCAAAGCCGCGAGATTTGCATCTACCCACAACAGATAGTCGCCAGCATATCCTTTTACCCTGCCGGCCCAATCCTGCTTCATCAACTCATCTTGCCAATTTTGATCAACCGCGTAAAATATCAACTGCTTTTCTTTAATCATCTCTTTACCAATCTCTAAATATTTCTGCCAATTTGATAACGCGTCTAACTTCAAACCAGCCAAAAGCGCGTGAAACAATGGTTGCATGATTTGCTTTCTCTCATTAAATACCAACCCGCGCTCATCATAACCATACTCAACTTCATATTCCAATTTTTCAGTAATATTTTCGGATGTGAACTTAATGCCGTCAACCGTCAACGGACCAGTTATCTTCACTAACTGTTCAAGCACGGTTGGTGTAAAGCCTATAACCGCGTCAATATTGTCTGCCTCAACTCCGCCCTCGCCTTTATATAATTCCAAAGCTTTTTTAGCGCCAACGGCAAAATCTGGCGACCAATTAGCATCGCGGAAAAACCACTTTCCCATACCCAAATGACGCTTCAGCTGGGCTGGCGGTTCTGGCTTCCATTCTTTTGGACTATTTTTATCCAAGGTTTCCGTACCTTCTATCTTCACAACCTGCATCTTACCATTATCAACCTTAACAACCGCATAACTGCCAATAAATCCCCCGCCCGGACGAAGTTCTGTGTTATTTTCAAACAAAAGCAAGTAAGTCACTGGCTTTGTAAAACCCAAAAACTTTGGAATAATTTTCATTATTTCCCCACCATCATCGCCAAGCTTTTTTTTCACCTGCTCTTGCACGAAGCTTGACTGAAAAATCTTCTCTGGCGTCAGCCCCTTAATCCACCGATAACCAACAATGCCCGTGGCGACCAAGATCAGAGCGAGAAAAAAGAAAAGTTTTTTTAACATATGTTCAGATTTCCCCTCTCCTCGTAGGAGAGGGATTAAGGGTGAGGTCTTAACGGGACTTTCTTAATTTATAAGCGCCGCTGAGACCTCATCCCAAACCCTTCTCCTACGAGGAGAAGGGGTTTAATGGTTTTTACCCTCTTTTCTTCTGTGATATATTAAATCCCAAATATTTTCCAAACATCAAATGCGTGACTGAATCAATCGCTGGAATCGCGGACACGAAAATAAGCGAAATCGGCAATAACAACCACTGCAATAACATTATAACATAATTATGCTTTGGATACTTGATTGGCTTTGGCGGCAAAAGAGGCAAGCTCAAAAGCGCGGACAACAACATGCCAAACATTGCCAATAACATCAAATACTCCAGCATGTGCGGAGCATTAAAAAACAAGGCGCTTTGGCGCACTGACTCTGGCGCCACCCACATTGGCAATCGGCCAAGCAAAGTAATAATTAAAGCCACCATGCACCATGACCATTTGCCCTCTAACTCCAAAAAAATCCATTTAATTTTTTTCCACAATGGAAATTTTTCGCGGCCTTTTTTGAAGAATTCAAACATCAAAAACGGCGCATGCTCAACACCCCAAGCCCAGCGCCTTTGCTGACGATACAAATTTTTAATGCTTTGCCACCATTTGTCGTCTCTGACCGTATCCATGGAAACAGGAATGTACATTGGCGTGACTTCGTAATCACCATCATAAGCCAACAAACACTGATAAAAAATCCGCGAGTCCTCGCTGACAATGCGCTTCTCGTGATAGCCGGCATCCACAATGGCCCGAAAGCTCATTGAGTGGGACGAAAAAGTCACCAACGCGTCCTGTCGAGCAAGCGCGGTCATAATCCAAAACGTGGTGCCAAACGCCATAATGCGCAAGACCGCGGGCGATTCCCACATATTATTGTTATACAACGCGATTGGCTGGAACGAACTGCGCGAAGGCCGAGGATGCGTGCAATATAAATATGTGAGATAAGCGAAATACTGAGAATGGCAGACAGTGTCAATATCAAAAATCGTGCAAATCACGTCTTCGTACTTCCACCCGCGCCGGTCAATATATTTTCTTGTCTCTTGCTCCGAGTAGTGGAGATTTGAGCCCTTGCCAACAATTTCATCCGGCAAATTCGCTGGATGCAAAGTGCCAATAATATCTCCGAAACACCAGCCAAATTCCTCTTTTATCTTGCGCAAAATAAATTCATAATTGTCTTTTTTTCTTTCCTCACCCGCAACCACAATCACAAACTTGCTTTTGTCATACGCCGCCTCGCACACGCTCTGCACAGCGGTCTTAACGACATCCCATGTTTCATTAAATAAAGTTAAAAAGACAACATGGCGCTTCTCTTCCGTATTTTTTAACTCGCTTAACTTATTCTTCCAGTCCACCTTTTTTGCTCGATGAAACCTACGCCACGCGACTAACAAATAAAAAGAATAATTGATAACTTTCAATACCCAATAAACATCAAATAAAATTATAAAATAAATCATCACCAACGGACGCGTAAATGCCAAAATTACGCACACAATAAGCGTGCCCCAGACCAATAGGCCGGGAATCATCTCAAAAAAACGGTATTTTTGGTGATCACTAAGCATGATAAAACATTTTCCCCCTCTCCTCGTAGGAGAGGGATTAAGGGTGAGGTCTTAACGGGACTTTCTTAATCTGTAAGCGCCGTCGAGACCTCATCCCTGACCCTTCTCCTACGAGGAGAAGGGGTGATTGGTTGTTATATTTTTCTCACAATCCCCTTTTCCGCGTCTACTTCAACCCTATCACCATCTTTAAACACCGCCGTTGCCTTACCGGTTCCAATCACGCATGGAACATGGTACTCACGTGAAACGATTGCGGCGTGGCAAGCCAAACCGCCTTCATCTGTGACAAAAGCAGACGCCTTTTTCATAATTGGCAAAAAATCAACCGAAGTCATTTTGGCGATTAAAATATCTCCTTGTTTGAATTTATAAAAATCAACTGGCCCGGAAATTATCTTTGCTTTACCAACAACTTTGCCCTTATTCGCGACGATGCCTTTTACTTCTTTTTCTCCATTTGCCGATGGCTTAAATTTTTTCTCAAATTCTAATACATGACCGCCATACAAAAAATCTACTTTATGTAAGCCAGAAGTATACATCATGCACAAACTCTTTCGTTTCTCAATCAATTGTTTCTGATAATCATTTTTGCCTTTGACTAAATCCAAAATTTCTTTATGCGTGAGCAAGTTAATATCTTTCCAAGAGCCAAGATTATTTTCTCGCGCGAGCTTATCCAACAACGGACGGATAATCAAACTCACTTGACTAAAAATTCCCTTGCGGTACTCATTCAATCCCGCAATCACTCCCAACACACGCAAAAAATATTTCGCCTCGTCTGGAATCTTGTCATTGCGAGGAGCGAGGGACGAGCGACGCGGCAATCTATTTGTCTTTAACAAATCAACAAAATACTCTACACCCCACGGCTCGCTGACAAAGCTGACTGGAATCCAGCAATATTTTTTATGCAACCGCTTTGCCTCGCGCTCAATATCAATTTTCTTGCCGCGCAAACCAGCAAGCTCTTTCTCCATCTTTTGCATGGGCGAAAGCATTGGGGACTTTGCGTAATAAGCGATTATGTCTGCCTGATTCGGACACTGACCAAGCAGTTCTAAAATTTTATCAGTTATCACTTTACTACCAAGCGAAGTAAAATCCAAAAGACAGCAAGACAATCCATAAAATTCAAAAAATCTTCCTAATGTTTTTGGTTTTGTTTCTAACTCTTTAGCTAAATGGATAAATTTACCGCCTCGCTCCTTAAAATATTTTATACTAAAATCAACATATTTTTGCTCACCGAGATGCCTAAGTAAAGCATTGTTTAATTTATCTCGCCCATACTGGCCAAACATGAGATGGTAAAAATCAGCGAAGTCCCCGCGATGCGCGCGCAATTGCGCATAGTTCGCCGGCAACTTATAAGCCGGCCACCCGCGCGCGTCATTATTGTACAACAAAGTCAATTCGTCGTGCCAAATAGGGATATTGCGGGAAATATAATACTCCCAAGGAAGGGAGAGGATTTGTGACTGGTTTTTGGGAAACATACCAAATTATCATAGCACAAACCAGCTCTCTTGACAAAACTCCTAAAATATGATATAATATACTGTTTGAAGAAGTGTGGAAAAGTGGCCTTTTGGGCCAAGTATCCCCTTTTTCAACGCACTTTGCAATAAACGCTGAAGCAGACCAAGGACGGTTGTCTTTGTGTTTGCGGAAGCAAAATTGGATAGTATAGGAGACGCCATGACGACTGACAGAAAAATGGAAGACGTCGTGTTTATCACGACGCACGCTGAGAAAGGCAAGGGCGCCAACCCCGGCATGACGCCGGTGGGAAAGGAACAGATCCGCGCGTTGCGCGGACTCCTGCCCAAGGAACCGCCCGAAGTCGTCTGCGGAACGGCCCGCCGCAACATAGAAATCGCGCGCGAGCTCGGCTTGACGCCCACCCGCTACACGGTGGTCGCTGGCGACTGTGGATCTCTGGAGGAGAAGATGGACGGAACCAGAGTGATTGTCTTCGCTGACGGGACCGAGGTCCCGTACAACCACGACATGGTCACTACGGCCAATGACCTTCAGGGGCCTGCGGTCGAGCTCGTGGTCACGGTGAAGCCGCTGACGGTGATCTGCTCCGGCAGACCGATCATGCTGGCTCTGGCCGCGGCAGGGTACAATCCGGTTGACGGTCCGGGCAAGTCCGGCCGGGTCTACAAAGTCACCCGTGACAACGGCAAGATCGTGCGGATCGAAGCCGTGAACCCCAACGCCACCGGCGACAGCGGATTCGGCAAGGCCGAGGTCTGAGCCACCACCAACCCCACTCTCCCCAGTACCATCCCACCCCACACAATTCAAAGTGCAATCAAAAAGCCCCGATGGTCATTACGACATCGGGGCGCTTGCGTTTTAGGGCATTTGACAGAAATTTTTTGTATTGTTATAATGAATGTACTTGATAAAGAAAAACATTATGGAGGAAAAAATTTTACAAGAGATATTAGAGACCGTAAACTCCACGTTGGAAACGGTTAATTTTATAAAAGACAATGCGGTGACTAAGGACGAATTTAACGAATTCAAAGATGGCGTAGACAAACGTTTTAACGGCATAGACGAACGTTTTGATAGAATTGAACAGCGCTTAGACAATATTGAATCTGAACTTCGCTCTATAAATGCAGAATTGGCAGACATCAAATCACGGCTTGATCGTTTAGAAAAACAGGTGCAAGAAGATTCAAATGCTTACGTGAATGATATTTTGGAATTACGCCAACGCGTTCAGATACTTGAACAACAGGTCAAACAACTTCAACCCGCATAACAATCCCTTTATCTGCCTCCACCACAACTTCGTCGCCATCCTTGAAAATTCGGGTGGCGATTTTTGTTCCAACAACGCATGGAATCTTAAATTCCCGCGCGGCGATAGCGGCGTGACACAAATAACCGCCATAGTCAGTTACAACTGCCGCGAGTCGTTTAAAATATGGTACAAAATCAGGCGATGTCATTGGCGTTATTAATATTTCGCCTTTTTTTATTAATGATAATCCTTGTTTGTTGACGATGACTCGCACCCTTCCTCTGACCCTGCCGCCAACTACTGGCTGGCCTCTCAACTCTGACTTGATTTTTTTTACTGAAAAATTTGGATAATAATAGTTATGCGTTTTAAAATATTCTCTAACTTTTTCTCTGCCATAAATAATTTTTCCATGAGTAACAATATATTCAACACCGACTCTTTTGTTGATTTTTTGCCAGTCCACAGCGCGACCTGACAAAATCTTTTTGATTTCACCAATTGTCAATACATTGTAAAATTGCAAGTGGCGCGGAGGAATGCGTCCTCGAAACAAACGCCTAATAAAATCATCGGCACGGTCATAATATCCCTCTGAAACTATCCGCGCTTTGTCCACCACATCCATCAAGTTGGCAAATTCTTTGCGCTTGCTTTCATTATTGCAAATATGATAAGTGAAAAAATAAAATGGAAACGCTTTTAAAACCAAACGCAAACATTTTTGTATCAAATTCAAAACTTCGACGCTGGTTAACTTGTCCAACACTAATTTTTGATTTACAAAATTATAAAAATTTGCCATTTCCTTGGCGTACTGTTCCATTGCGCGTCTGACCCACGCAGGATCTGACGCGAGTTTACGCCGCAAAAACACATCCAGCGCTTTTTGATCATCCATCTTACGAAACAAATGAAAACCTGTCCCATCATTGTAGTAAAAAATACTCGGTAGCCCAATACCAAGTTTTTTTATCATCTGTTTGTGATAAATCCTCTCCCATGCTACAGCCACTAACAAACTAAAAACAATCTTGCTGGGATTAAATAGTTTTATCATATTTTTTTATAATGCCGTGTGCTGTATCAATCTCCACAAACTCGCCGTTTTTAAACACTTGCGTTGCTGTTTTGGCACCCACGATACATGGAATCTTAAACTCCCTGGCCGCTATAGCGGCGTGACAATTAATGCCGCCCTCATCGGTGATAATTCCACTGACTTTTTTTAAATAAGGAGTAAATTCCGCCATTGTCATTGGCGCGACAATTATTTTGTTTCTCAAATTTTTATTTTTTAAATCACCAACACGGCCAACAATCAACACCTCGCCGCTTGCTTTGCGTTTGCCAAAAGCCGTAACACCAAATAACACTGAGCTATTTTTGCTTTGCACGACCTTTTTAATAAAGCCGAGACGGGCCAAAAGATTATTGGCCATTTTATTATATAAAATCTTATATCCGGTTTGAGAAAAAACCATTGCACAAAAGCCATTTTCACGATTACATTCTTCCTGCTTGCTGATTTGCACACCACCCAACCATTCGTCCAGAAAAATATTGTCAACATTACCTTTGTAACTCCGCCCAACAAATTTTCGCGCTTTAAGATAGGTGCTATCCATAAAAAACACCAAATTACGCAACTTCTCCGCCAATTTAATAAATTTATCTTTACGACCGCCCATGGCACGCACAACTCTATCTAAATAATGCGAATATAAAATAACGGCGCCAACCCTACGATGTACCAAAAACGCTTTATCTATAACATTAACACGCGATTTTTTGCAATCTGCAACTATTTTATCAAACTTTTTGGCCAATTTATCTATCATCCCTAAGTTACAATCTTGCATCACTTGCTTAAAATTCTTTTTATCTTCGTTAGCTTTGATAAACACCGAGTCTGTGTTTGTTCTACCGTCTCTAATGGCAATAACTTGAGAGATTTTCAAACCACAAATATCTTTTGTCCACAAATAACACTCCTTCCTCAAACTGCGTTGAAAAGGGTTTGTCAGACGACTGGCATACAATGTATATTTTGGACTGTGATATTCAATCATAATCTTTTCACTACGCCACTGTTGGCATCTACTTCAACCATGTCACCATCCTTCAAAACCTGCGTCGCGATTTTGGTGCCGATGATGCAAGGAATGCCAAGTTCGCGCGAGATGATTGCCGCGTGGCAAGACAATCCCCCCTCATCAGTTATGATTGCGGCCGCCTTTTTTATGGCAGGCATAAAAGCCGGATTTGAATTGATAGTAACTAATATTTCTCCCTTCTTAAACGCATCAATTTCATCAAGCTGTACAATTACACGGACTTTGCCCTTTGCTTTACCTCGGCACGCAATCTTTCCGGTCAAGTCATCCCAGATTTTACCATAAACACCCTCAATGGATGAAATCAAACTGTTGGAATCTTTTATCCAAAAAATTTTCTCATTGCCACTAACATACTGAATGATAAATTCATAATTATCTTTTTTCTTGCCAATTCTTTTGTCTGCTTCCCCCAAACTCCCGCTTAAAATTTCCTTGTAACTAACAACGTCAATCGCCTCTTTTGTGTTTATCGATCCGCTTTTTTCAAAATATTTTTTTGCCAATGGCGACACAACCTGATTAAGTAAATTCGTATAATGTGATACGCTTCTCAATTTGTGTGATTTTTTTAACAATTCTTCATCCTGAAGATTGTATTTATCTATTGAGCCCAGTACTGTAAACGGCAGAATGGTTGTATAAAAGGCCGCTTTGCACAAATATTCTACGGCTGATTTTAGATCACCAAAAGAGCCCTCGCCAACTTTTGTAATTAACTCTGCTTCTTTGCCGATTTTATCTGATTCTACATATGCCGCCAATATCTTATCTCGATTGTGCAAAATAATATTTTTTAAAATCTTGTTATATTCTTCAAGTTCACTGCGCACCCGATATTGTCTTACCAGGCCGTTTGATTGCTCTACTAGCAAAACTGCCGGCGGATCTAGATCATAAAAATCGGTCCAATGTTGCGACTCATACCAAAGATACCAGATTGACGCAGTAAAAAGCGTGTATGGCCTGGTTATATAATGAACCCAGTCTAATTCAAGATTGGCTGAATCTTTATCACCCATATGCTTATACTTATCAAAATTTTTCATAATTTTCTCACTAATCCTTTCTCTGCATCCACCTCAACCTCATCGCCATCTTTCAAAACCTGCGTCGCGATTTTGGTGCCGATGATGCAAGGAATGCCGAGCTCGCGCGAAATAATTGCCGCGTGACAAGTAATGCCGCCTTCGTCAGTGATAATCGCAGCGGCCTGTTTCATTACTTGCATAAATTCCGGATGCGTCATAGCAGTAACCAAAACCTCGCCCTTATTAAATTTAGAAAACTCCCCGCGATGATATATTATCCTTACTTTACCAACAACGTAGCCTTTACTGGCAACATCGCCTTTAATTTCTTTATCAGATTTATTGCCGGCCTCTAAAAACTCTTTTGAAATATCATAACTGAATATTTTTAATTTGCCATTATCCACAAACAAAGAATATTTATTTTGTCTCTCCTTAACTAATTTTTTATAAGCAGAGCCACCAGCCAACAAAGCCATTTCAATCTCTTCTGACAAAAGATAATTGACTTGTTCCAAAGACATGTTCAATCTTTTTCCGACCTCTATAAAAAATGGACGAAGACAAAAATAAAACTCGCGGCGATAATCATCACGCATCTCCTTTAAAAAAGCAAACCCATGCACTATTTCCACGGCCTTTTTCCATTTTTTATCCTTAATGCCTTCGATAAACTTCGCGTATTTATTTAAATTGCTCTGATTTAATTCAAGCAAAGCCATTTCTCTATTTACATCAACTATCTGTTTAATTTCTTGTTTCAAATCCGAGACTGCCAGCGGACTATCAATAATTTCATAGCTCGCTATCCAACTATACTTATTTACATACTCTGACAAATCTTGTTCGCTAATATGCCCATTTGCAACCATCTGGATTAATTCACGACGAATTTTAGCCAGACGCGTCAAACGATGCGGTGTGCCAATCCATTCCAAAACTTCTTTTTTATCAGCATAACGTTTTTCCACCTCTCTACCCCAGCCCTCTAACACAATAAAAGAAAGAAACTGTACTTCACCAGATTCCCTTGTACGCGTGGTAATTTTTCTCAAGACACTGACTAATTTTTTATCATCCAATTTACTCCAATCTCGTTTTGCCAAATCAAGACCAAACTTTCTCAATCTGCGGAAATCATTTTCATATTGCGCGGAAAGACGCCTAACACTTTGCTTTAATAAAAATTTATTAGCGCTTTTTATTAATTTAGCAAACTCATTTTTGTCAGCATAAAAAGCGTGCAAATTGCCATCGGGGACAAATAGCTTATTTTTAAGAAAATCAAAACCGCGTCTTGTTTGATACATCAAAAGATACGCTGAAGCCATATATGGCGCATACTTCCTCGCCCAAAGTTTGTACCAAACAAATTTTTTCATAACTTTTTTACCACACCTAAATTCGCATCCACTTCAACTTCATCGCCATCTTTTAAAACCTGCGTCGCGATCTTAGTACCAATAATACAAGGCTTCTTCATTTCACGAGCAATAATCGCGGCGTGGCAGGTGATACCGCCCTCGTTGGTTACAAACGCAACCGCCTTTTTCATTGCGCTAATATATGCTGGAATAGTCATGTTTGTAACCAACACATCGCCTTCTTTCACTTTTCCCAACTCTTCAATCCGTTGAACAACTTTTACCACACCCCGAACTCTTCCGCCCCACGCCACTTGCCCTGTAAATTCTTTCTTTTCTTCAACCGACGGTTTGAAAATTGAATCGCACACCACAACATCATCGCCATATTGTAAAATTGCAGTAGATATTGGATATTCGCGGGCCTTACCAGCCATAATTTCATCTGGAAAACAATAATCTAGTCGTTTTACTCCAAGAAACTTGGCCACGCGCGAAAATATGGGCTGGGCGGTAAAATACACATCATACAACGCGTCTGAACGATAAGTGCGCAAATAAACCAATTCCTGCACCTCACTGACTAATTGACGCAAATCATCTGGCACAGAAACAACAAATCGCTCTTCTGGTTTTTTTGACAAAATTTCCTGTCTTAACGTCTCTATCTCATCTAAAGTATAGCCAATACCAAATCCAGCAGAGGTTCTGGCTTTCATCCAGCCATATTTTTTCTGCAACTCCTCAATTGACATGCCAACATGAATATCTTCCTCCAACAATACGTGAGCATTCTTCTTAGATGGGAAGCTGACATCACCGACAAACTTATCAATTTCATTGGCGCTAACATAATTCTTAGCCGCCTCTTTCAAAAGAGGCATATAATATTCTTCGGACGCATGCGCCACCCAGACATAAACATTCATCGGCCTCATCAATTCCATCACTTGCGCGAATAAAACAAACGGATCTGTCTCTTTATCATCAAGTAAACGAATAACCCCCTGTTTCGCTGTTTGGTGTCGTTCCTCGCACTGGCGCGTTAAAGTAAAAATATCTTTCTTTTTTAAATATTCTCCAGCAATCTCCCCTGCCTTTTTAGATAATTCATGATTGCTATACCAATAATATGAATCAAAAACCGCTGCCGGAAACTCACCATCTATTCCCTCTTTCAAAAATTCAGCGCGTGTGCAAGCCCTCATCATTGGATAAGTAACCAAAAAACCATATGGCCGATACATCCACGCCTCCCATTTATACTCCATTATTTTCTTCTTGACTTGTTCTGGAGTCATAATATTTCTTAAAACTTACAACTTATGACTTCACTGCGCCCACATTCGCCTCACCGCTATACGTCGCCGAAATATATTGCCCCGGTGGTTGTTTCAGAAGCGTTGAAATTAATTTCTGTGGATCTTGGGCTTGGTCTGCCGAGATTGCGAGAAGTGGGATTTGAAGAACATAGCCGAACGTATTAGCAACAACGCACGCCACGCGGGTGGAGGTGAAACTACCAGCGCCCACAACAACCATTATTCCACCAACACTTTCAACTTTATGAACTTTACAAACTTTATTAACTTCGAGTAAATCATGTATACAACTCAAAAGTTCCCGGTTCTGACCTGAATAAGATTTGTGTTCAATAAAACTCTCATCAAAAATCGCGAGATTAATCTTGTCTTTTTCAGAAGTGTTTATAAGTAAGTACATATAAATAAAAATGCCAAACTGTTAAACTGCTAAATTGTTATGCTACACACAGAAGAAAATTAACAGTTTAGCCATTTAACAATTTAACAGTGGCTGTCTCACACACCAAGCTCGTTAACCACCTTCACACTCTCCGCTTCAAAAAGCGCAAACAAAAACTTATCCATCATATGCCGGCGTTCTTTAAACTCCGCTTCATTCATTAAAGTATAACGAATCGTGAAACCAAGCTCTTTCTCATAATCAGAAAAAATCCTTGAAAGCGTGCGTTCTTTCAAATTACCCACTAACAAAATATCACTCGGAGCCTGAGAGCTGTGTGTAAAATGTCCAGTGAGGAGAAACACCTTTATTTTTCCACCCTTTTCTTGAATATCTTTAACTAACGCTTCTTCACCCAATATTTGGACTTTGGAAAGCAAAGACTTCATTTCTGGAAAAATCAAAGCATCTTGATTTAATTTATAATACTTGCGTAACGCGGCGCCATATTCAGCGCTTTTTAGTTTATCAGACTCCCCTACAATTACCAGGCCAAGTTTGATCAAAAGCTCTAATTCCCGCCTAATAGCGTTCAACTGTGTCCCCAAAGCACGCGACAGCTCGCGTACATAAAAAGATTTGGCTGGATCACGAAACAAAAGACGCAATAATCTGAATCTTGTTTTTGAACCAAAAAGTTGTTCAAGCATAATAGAAAGGCTTAAAAAGCTTAAGAGGCTAGAAAGGCTTAAAAGGCCTTTCTGGCATTTCAGGCCTTTTGGGCTTTTCAAGCATTTGTAGATATAGTATAATAACAATAGATAAAAAAGTCAAAGTATGCCTGACATTTTGGAACTCCATGAATTCTTTGTTGAAGGAAATAATCAAAGACGTTCCCACGTCCTCCTTCACATTACCGAACCCGGCACACCCGAAGAAAAAGCAAAGGGATATTTTTTTGCATTGGCAGAAATTAATAATGGTCCCATAGAGCAGATTGAACACTTGCAACAAATGATTGACGATTTAGAATCTGGCTATTACGAAACCGATGACCAACCGGGAAAAAATGCCTTTGAAATAACTCTTGAATATATCAACCGACGCGGACACCACATATTAGAATTCAAAGATGCGGTTGTAAATTGTCTTGTCGGGGTTTTGCGCAATCATAGTATTTTTCTCGCTTGCCACGGAAAGCCAGAAGCGCGCCTCTTTTATCATAATAAGGAACAAATCGAACAAATAAATATTCTAAGCGACAGTGCCACGCCAACAGGACAACTTTTTTCTTCAGTACTAGAAGGACAATTAAACTCTGGCGATTTGCTGTACCTCGCATCACCTCATGTGATTGATTACTTTACGCCTGACAGAATAACTAAGATTATTCAGACTCGCAACTTGCGCCAAAGCGCGGAGCACATACAAAAAGTATTGAGTGACCTGGCAAGTGAATTATCTTTTGGGGGCATTATATTTCGTTTTCCAACAAATGAAGACGTGCCAAAAACGGGAAAAAATCCACTTCGGATAGACAATTCTGGATCAGCGGCCTCTTTGGATAAACTTGCCGATCAAGAAAAAAATACCAAAATAATGATGGATCCGTCGTTGTTTCAGGGGTTGAAAAATCGTTTTGCCGTCTATCAACAAAGACGTGAACAAACAGCAAAAAAAAGAGATGTTGCGCAGGTCTACACTGAACGAAAAAAACAAATGATAACTAGTGAAAAAGGCAGAATTGAAACAAATATCCGACCACGTGAAACCAAAAAAGACCCGATCACCAACACAATCCTCATTTCTATTGGCAAAATAATTGTCTTTGTGAGTGCTTCTCTGTGGAAACTAGTAAAAATTTTAGCAATCACCACGGCTCACTGGACCGTTGGCCTGGTCATTCTGATTACAAATATTGGCAACCAGCGGCAAGAAATAATCCGGCACTGGCGATTATGGTGGTATGATAAAAAAGAAAAATTTTCTGCCTTGCCTCTAATAAGCAGAATTCTCTTTACCTTGACATTAATCCTGGCGACCATATTCATTAGCAGTGTCATTACATATAAAATCCGCGCGTCCATGAAAACCGAACGCGCAGTTTACAATAACAAGGTGCAGGCAATCACAGACAAAAAGGGTGTTGCTGACGCAAGCTTGATTTATGGTGATGAAAATCGTGCCGCCACTCTAATGACAGAGGCTCAAGATATTCTAAATACTTTACCAACCAACAATAAGACACGACAGAAACAAAAAAATGATCTCGCAAAAACTCTGGATGAAACATGGCAAAAACTGCAAAAGTTAACGGTTGTCACACCAGAATTAATATTTGATCTAACACAAACAAATCCTAATGCTAAAGCTGTTAATTTAATAGACATTGATGATTCACTGATCACCTATGGACCAGATGACAAAAATTTTTATAAGCTTAGCCTTTCAAATAAAACCATAGAATCCAAAACCTATCAAGGTGTGGGTAAATTACAAGCCGCAGTCACGCCAAAAGAAAATGATTTAATAATTTTTTCAGTTAATGAGAAGGAAATCGCTGTTTATAGCAAAGATAGTTCAAGCATATTAAACAAGACAATAAACTTTGAAAAAGATAATGTAAAAATTGACGCATTGGCAATTTATAATCGCAAACTCTATATACTGGATACGGCTAACAATGCAATCTACAAACACGGCCCAACCCAAACTGGCTATGACAGAGGCGCTTCGTGGTTAAAGCAAGAGTTAAATTTAAATAACAGTATTTCGTTGGCAGTAGATGGTGATCTTTATTTATTAAAAACTACTGGTGAAATTACCAAATTAACTGCTGGCGAAAAACAAGATTTCGTGTTGGGCAATATAAATCCGAAGTTAGACAAACCAATTCTGCTGCGCACAGGCAGTTCCATGAACAACATTTACATACTTGAACCAACAAACAAACGCGTCGTTGTAATTGACAAAACTGGTAAACTGATAGCTCAATACACAGCGAATGAGTGGAAAGCGCCAAGTGGGATGATAGTTGATGAAATTGGAAAGAAAATATTTGTGTTAGATGAAAACAGGGTGTATAAGTTTGGATTATAATTTCAAATTAAAAAAGTCCTCCGACGTTACGTCGGAGGACTTTTTCTTTTTCTGCTTTCTTACTTCAATGTAACCTTCCCACCGGCCTCTTCAATCTTCTTCTTCATATTCTCCGCGTCCTCTTTCTTCACGCTTTCTTTTATCATCTTTGGAGCGCCGTCGACGATCGCCTTGGCATCTGCCAGGCCCAAACCGGTAACCTCTTTCACGGCTTTGATAACGTTGATTTTGTTGGCTCCGACATCAGTCAATTCAACATTGAATTCTGATTTTTCCTCTACAGCTGGAGCTGCTCCGACGCTAGCGGTCGGAGCCATCATCATCGCTGGAGCGGCGGCTGACACGCCGAACTTGTCTTCTAGAATTTTGACCAATTCGGCCAAGTCCAAGACAGACATTTTTTCGATTTGTTCCACTAAAGCTTTAAACTTCTCTGGAACAATCACATCTTTTTTTTCTTCTGACATATTATTTATGCTTTAGATTTTTGTATATTATTAAGTACACTTACCAAACCGCGCAAGTTTCCGGCCAAAACATTTACAAAACCGGACACAGGAGAGTTTAATGAACCCACCAATTGAGCAAGCAATTCCTGTTTGCTTGGCAAGGCAGATAATTGCATCACCATTGCCGTATCTACAATTTTGCCTTCCAAAAGTCCGCCCAACAAACTCATTACAACATGAGTTTTGGCAAACTTAGCCAACATCTGGGCCGGAGCGACCTCATCTTCTTGGGCGCAAACCACGGCCACGCCGCCTTTAAAAACCTTGGCATCAACATCCAATTTTAAATCTTGAAGAGCCTTGGTTAACAAGGTCTTTTTGCTGACAACATAAGAAAGTTTTTGCTCGCGACAATTTTTACGCAGTTCATCAGTATCTTTGATATTTAAACCCTGAACACTGGCAAAAACAACAGACTTAGCGTCCTTGATGTCTTTAGCCAAGTTGTCCAAATGAATTTTCTTTTGTTCTTTGGTTTTAGCCATAAAATTACAAACAAAAAATGTGGCTTTCACCACAGAAACACAAGGCATCGACCTTATTCTTTACCTCGGTAGCCATATTTAACTCCGACGCAAGGTCGGAGAGCTACTGTCTATGGTGAAGCCATTATAATCTACAACCAGATCGTTGTCAAGCCAAAATTGTGGATATCCACATACCCTCTTGACAAGAGACTCAAAATGTGCTATAATTACCTGTTAATTTATAGAGGCTAAATTGGCTAAACTAAGCTGATTATGCGTATAGCAATGATCGGACAAAAGGGTATTCCAGCCATTTATGGTGGCGTGGAGCAACACGTGCAAGACCTGTCTATGCGCTTGGTTAAGCTTGGCCACGAAGTAACGGTATATTCAAGAGGA
>Ga0208977_1000818_pt1 | contig 18938 bp, 18 predicted proteins | sample RifOxyA2_FD_184030 | JGI IMG/M metagenome (GOLD analysis project Ga0208977, IMG submission 184030) | Groundwater microbial communities from Rifle, Colorado - Rifle Oxygen_injection A2 (SPAdes) | ecosystem: Environmental > Aquatic > Deep subsurface > Groundwater | place: Rifle, Colorado, United...
AGCTCGGTCTGAATAAAATCAGAGTTAGGACAACCGAGTCATTTTTAGCCAGAGTATTTTCTATACTTTGTGCTTATAATCTAATACAGAAGCTAAATTTGCCTATTTAGCAACTCAAGTTAATTAGAAAAGAACAATATATGATACTTTTGTGAATTATAATACTTTAAAAAATCTGTTTTTACTAATAACATTATGAATTGGCTATGGTATCAGATAATAAACAAGATAAATCAAATATAGAAAATGAACGTTGGGAACTCTTAAAGGAAATAAATAACCTAACTGAGAAACCGTTGATAATATTATCTATTATTTGGTTAATATTGATAATTATTGAATTTCAGCTAGGGCTCACTCAGCAGCTTGAAGACATTAGCAATTTTATTTGGGTATTATTTATTTTGGATTTTTTTATAGAATTTATAATTGCACCAAATAAAATTATTTACCTCAAATATAACTGGTTAATAGCTTTATCAATGTTTTTACCTGCCATACGTGTATTTCGTATTTTTAAAATTCTTAGATTAACAAAAATCACACAAATTTCCAGATCGCTAAATTTAGCCCGATTTCTTACTTCATCAAGACGAGCTATACGTGCAATTAATACATTCCTGTCGAAATATGGTTTTGGCTATATATTAATATTAACAGTTATAATAATATTTGCTGGTGCAGGTGGAATGGCGTATTTTGAAAGCCCACAAGCATTATATCAAGCAGGCTATACAAATGTAACAGGACTTGAAAATTATGCAGATGCTTTATGGTGGACTGCTATGGTAATTACAACAATGGGCTCTGAATATTGGCCTAATACTGTAGAAGGACGAATTCTCTGCTGGTTATTAGCATTATATGCATTCACTTTTTTCGGATATATTACCTCTACAATTGCTAGTTATCTCATTGGACTTCAAAGAAAAGACAGATAATTTAAAGCTACTCAAGTTGTTAGCTATAAATTTATTGCTTCTAGATTGCCACGCAAGTACGATTATTTCTTTAAGTCACGATTCATGGCTCGCAATGACAGCATAAATTATTTTAAGGACAGCGGAAAAAATCATTAAAGATTTTGATGAAAAATGCGTAAGAATTTTTTATTACGTCCTTAGTAGTGACTTGAGTTTTAAAGCTATATGAAATTATTTTTAAAGATAAAACAAAACAACAAAGAATTAATTGAACTGTATTGCTCTTTCGAGTAAGGAAATTTTGCAATAATTAAAATAAAATACTTTAATTGCATATGTATTAATATGGTTTTTGAACTAAATAGGCCTGATATAGACTAATATGCCTTTAGTGCACTTGGTATTATGCAGCACAAGGAGAGGGGTATGCAAAAAGTATTGTTATCACTAACAATTGGTTTGATTTTAATTCTAACTGGCTTGCTATTATTCACGATTTCACAAAAAGTACAGTCAGAAGAAAATCAAGTAACAGTATACGGCAGATTAACTGCGCCAACAGAAATTTCAGAATGGAGACTAGTAGATAATAGGCAAGGATATCAAGACTATATTTTAATAAATATTGAAGAATTTAAGAATTCATCCTGGATTAAAGAAGGGGAATGGGCACAAATTACAGGAGTCCTAAAGCCGGAAACGACTAAATGTCCTCAACTTGGTGCTGCTTTAAAAGTACAAAGCATTGTGCCTATAAATCCATTACTTATTCCGGAAGACAAAATAGAGGTTATAGGCAAACTTCAAAAGACTGTTGAAGCCGGTGGATGGGTAATTTCTAATACAGATACAGGTAAAATATATTTACTTTTAAATATAAATCAATGCAAAAACCAATCCTGGTTTAAAGAGGGAGCTTGGGTAAAGGTTGACGGAACCGTTAAAAAAGATGTAGCAACAATATATATGCAAGGAATTCCAATGCAAGTAGATAAAATACATCCTGTTATATGCAAAGCAAAATAATGGAGAACATATTATGACTAAAAAAGGAGAAATATTAGGAAAAAAATATAACAAAGCGTATTCAGTTTCTTTTTCTCATAAGCGGACATTAAGAAGACAAAAGCCTAATATGCAGTCTAAGAGAATTTGGGATCCAGATAATAACCAATGGGTAAGAATTGAAGCATCTACTTCCGGCATAAAACTAATCTCCAAAGTAGGCGCAAGAAAAGTACTGGCAATAGCCCGAAAACAACAAAAAATAAATAAGTACACCTGAAGAGAAGCGATTCATGACAGAATTAATTATAATGAGCCTAATTGCTGGCTTATCCACAAGTATAGGAGCAATAATTGTTGTAACAATTGGCCATATTTCTCATTTGTCTGAAGATATTATGTTTGGATTTGCTGCTGGAACGCTTATTGGGATTGTTACTTTTGGTTTAATTCCAGAATCATTAACAAGTGGTAATTTTACAATATTTCTAGCCGGTTTTTTACTTGGAGCAGTGATATTAACTCTAGTTGATAGCTATATTCCAAAGATACGCAGTAATCTGGGTAAAACATCCAACGTTTTTAAAAGTCCATTAGCTATTTTAATGCTATTATTGATAACTTCAAATAATATTTTTGAAGGAATAGCAGTTGGATCAGCTTTTTCTGCCGAAAAAACAGGTCTAGGCTTGTTAGTTATACTAGGAATTATTGCCCACAATATACCTGAAGGGCTTATATTATCACTTCCATTAAGAGATGCAGGTATTTCAAAATTTAAAAATGTTCTTTATACAACTCTAACTGGATTAATGGAACCCCTTTTTGCTATTCTTACCTTTACTTTTCTTGTATTTCTTGCTGATCTAGTGCCCTTTGTGCTTGCATTTGCATCTGGAACTATAGTGTATGTTTCCTTTAAAGAATTAATACCAAGAGCACATGCCCATTGTCATCCATTTTTTTCCTCATGGGGAATGATTCTTGGATTTATTACAATAATATTAGCTGAAACTATACTTTTGTGAATATTAGACAAATACAGGTGTTATTTCAAATTTATTTACGTCAATTAATCCTTTATCAGTAATTTTAAGTTCAGGAATAACTGGTAATGAGAGAAATGCCATATTCATAAATGGATCATCTAACTTACAACCTAGTTTTTTTGAATATTTTGCAAGATTGTCCAATTTTTCTATAACCGTCTCTATGTTTTGATTTGATATTAATCCTGCAATAGGAAGAGCCAAATGCTCCAGAGTTTTGCCATTTTCAACCACTATTTTTCCACCCTGTGACTTAACAAGCTCAACTGCTGCATAATACATATCTTCATCATTTGTGCCAACCACAACCATATTATGTGAATCATGTGCAACAGTTGAAGCTATTGCCCCACTCCTTAGACCAAATCCACGTACAAATCCGATACCTATATTACCGCTTGCTCTATGTCTTTCTATTACTGCTATTTTTAAAATATCTTTTTCTATATCTGCTTGTGCAAACTCATCTTTAATTTTTATATCTTCAATTGAGCATTTTGTAATAAGCTGATCAGGTATGATATCTATGACTTTAACTCTATTAGATTCAGCTATAATTTTAAAATCATTATATTCAATCCATTTAACGTTAACTGAGCCCCTTATAGCAGGAATTGTATGATCTTTTAAATCAAATAAAATTTTACTGTCTTTAGCAACTAAATTCCCATTCTTGAACACCATTTTGGGCTTAATATCATTGAGATTTTCAAAAACCAGCATATCAGCCTTATAACCTGGTGCTATTGCTCCTAATTTTGAGATTTTAAAGTATTCAGCAGTATTAATTGTTGCCATTTGAATAGCTGTGACAGGAGATAATCCATATTCTATGGCTCTTTTTACCATAGAACTGATATGACTGTATAAATCCTGAGGATAGCGATCATCAGTTACAAAGAAACATCTTCTTGAATTGCATTCCTGAATTACTGGAATAAGTGCATCAAAATCCTTAGCAACTGTACCTTCTCTTATCATTAAATACATACCAAGTCGTAATTTTTCTTTTGCTTCTTCAACGTTTGTACATTCATGATCAGATGAAATCCCAGAAGCAATATACGCACATAAATCTTTGCCTGATAATCCTGGTGCATGCCCATCAACTCTTTTATAATCAGCCAGTTTTATTTTATTCATGACTTCCTGATCCATATTTAGGACTCCAGGAAAGTTCATCATCTCAGCAATTCCTAGAACCCAGTGTTCTTTTATGTATACAGAAAGATCACTGCTGCTTAACTGAGAGCCTGATGTCTCCATGTCGGTTGCTGGTACACAGGATGGTAACATCATATAGACGTCAAGAGGAAGATTTTTAGTAGTTTCTCTAATAAAACTTATACCTTGAAGGCCAAGTACATTTGAAATTTCATGGGGATCCACAATAACTGTAGTGGTTCCGCTTGGAATTACAGCTTTTGCAAATTCAGTTGGCAATATCATTGAACTTTCAAGATGTACATGCCCATCTATGAAGGATGGGGATAAATATGCACCGTTAATATCTATTTCTTCAGGAGCATTTAAGTTATCACCTATACTAACTATTCTGCCATCAGCTATAGCAATATCATTTTTGTGAATATCACCTGAAAAAACATTAATTATATTTGCATTTTTTATAACTAAATCAGCTTGTTTTTGGCCTCTTGCAGCATTAATTATAGTTCTTAATTCCATATAAATACCCCCAATGATTCATTAGAGCTATTTTACTATATTTTTTAGGATTTTTTTAATCATTTAAATGTTTCTGCTAAATAACTTCTAGCTAAAAACTCCCCGAATAGTGAGATCAGGAAGTTTTTATTATATGTTTAAAATATTAAGCTTTCTTAGGAGCAGTTAGAAAATCTTTAAATATGTTTTGATTAATCATTTCAGTTGGAATCTGGGTATTATCTTTTTTATTTCCTTTGTTGATAAAATTAGCAAATATATTTCTTAAAATTGGTGTAGCAACAGTATATGCTAAAACTATTCCAACTACAGTACTTGCTGTTCCTATGAGTCCTCTGAACTCCGTAAGCTTAGCCGTATATTCAGTAGTATTGTTTAAAATATTTTTAACTGATTCAGGATTTCTAAGGTCTTTAGGTAAATATTGAGGCAGTATTTTTGCTTTATCAACTAGACTTTTTCCAAAATCCTTAAATTTTGAAGCAAGATACAGTGTTATTCCTGTACTTAATACACCTTCGCCAATTTCTTGAGACACTACAAATTTTTTCTTTTCTTCTGGAATGTTCTTGCTTTTAGCAAACGCTGTAGCTTGGCAGGTATAATAAAACGCATTCACAGCTGCACCAGTGTACTTAATAAAATCATCAGGCTTTCTCATATTATACTCAGCTGCTTTTGCTATATAATTTTGAATTTTACTTATCATTCCAATTAATTCCTACTTAAAATTCTGCCTATACTACTTTTCACTTTTGTTTGGGAAAAGCTTTTTCATTGCAACATTTAGAGCTTTATCGATGAATGGTATATCCATAACTAATATTGATACTAGTGTTACTAAAAAAGCAGATGTTTTACCTACACTCTTAGAAAATGCTTTCATTTTTTCTGGATTTTTAAACTCATCAGATATTGGCTTTATAAATTCACTTTTTACGAGTTTTTCACCCAACATTTGACCTACATAGCGAGCAAATAAACCATCCAATGCCCCTATAAGTACTTTTATTCCAGATTTTGCAGCTGAGTATTTTCTGGTATCTTCATCTACAGACTTATTAAAATAATCGATAGTAGGAAAAGCAATTAAAGCTGGTATAGCAATACACAGTTTTTCTTTAACGGCTGAGGTTTGGATGCCTTTAATTCCATCAATTATTTTCTGCCCGACTAAAATTGCCATATGTTTCTCACTAAATACACTATTAAACTTACTAGTGCTCTGTTAATTTAATTATGATGATTGTTGCAGTCGGGTATGTTTTCGGAGGAGCCTTTGTTTCATTTCAATTTAATGAAACAACAGCGACGGAGAAAATTTATCCGACAAAACTTTCTTAACAGAGTACTAGATTATAAAGTTAAAAGATAAAATTTTTTGCTAAAAAAACGAGGATTGTAAACAAGTACTTTACAATAACTAACTAAAAGCATTAAATGACAGTTGATTTTTGATTATTCGAACTTAAGTAAACTTGCGTTATATCTGGAATCAAGTTCCCTGACAACATTTGAACTTGTTATCTCCTGGATAATAACTTCAATTGTAATATAGACTTTCGATTTTTCTCTGATACAACCAACTTTTGATTCAGTATTGTGTCCAATACCTGCATGGAGATGAATTTTAGGTTCATCATTTTCCCAGGCAAATATTCCTAACCCAAGGATTTCTCTAGCATCATCAAATTCCCACCAGAATGGATTTGGGGGATATTCTTTTTTTACCGGACCAAGTACTACTTTGCTATTTGAGCTTGCACCAATTAAATGTACAAAACCTGCCTTAATATTTTCTTTTTTTATAATATTTTTTAACTGTTCGAGTATGTCTTCTCCATCCTCAATTAATACAACGAAAACTCTGCCTAAATTTGCCTGAGCGTATTTCATAGTAATATTTCACTCCAACTTTTATATATAAATAATTTTAGGTAATAGTCAAGGAGTCATCACTAGCCATTAAATATGGAAGATATCGTTTGTCTTAATTGCGAAGTGATAACAACGATATATGATTAGAGATTGCTTCACAAGATCGATTTTAGAAATATCCCTGCTACAAGGTTCGCAATGACTTCCTCGATTTCAGTCTCTTATTTTCCATTACCTAATTTTATAACTAACAAGATAAAATTACATTTAAGATTCTATTTTTTGCTAGAATAAAGTTATCAGCAATATCTGGCTATTACATACGATAAGAGTTGAATATGTTAGGATTTTTGTTATTTATAATCTCTTTTATGCTGGTTTTTTCGTCATCATATTTTTTAACCAGTGTAATAAAGACTAAAAATACTGCTAATTCATTAATTTATCTGAGTTTAATTCTGGTTTCACAGATAATATTATCTGTTGAAGCACTTTCTATATTAAAACAGATAAATCAAACAGGCTTGTTAATCAGTAATTTGCTTATATTTATTGCGTCTTTTTCATTATGGAAGTATAAACACTATCCACAAATTGATTTTAGTCAAATTAAATCAGTAAAAAACACGATAATACTAGCTTTAAAAAGTGATAAGTCATTGTTAGTTTTATTTTTATTTTTTATTATTGCAAGCTTATTGAGCTTATTTTTCACTTTGGTTGTTCCAACTAATTCGTCTGACAGTATGGCATATCACCTTGCAAGAATTGGATTTTGGCTGCAAAATCAAACTCTTGCTCACTTTGAAACAAATTCGTTAAGACAATTAATATTTCCTGTTAATTCAGAAATAATGATTCTTTGGCCAATGGTGTTTATTAAAAAAGATTTTCTGGTTGGATTTGCAGAATATTTTTCTTATTGGGGCTGCATATTCGTTCTTTATAATTTTTTAAAGTACTTAAAATTATCAACCAGAAGAATATTATGGGCAATATTTATACTGGCATCTTTACCTGCCACTATAATAGAGTCGTCAAGCACTCAAACCAATCTGATAGTTGCTTTCTTTTTATTTTGTTCTCTATATTTATTCTTATATGGAGCTAAAGAAAAGGAAAATAAATCATTAATATTTTCTGCCGTCGCTTTTAGTATTGCACTAGGCGTAAAATCCACTGCAACCCTATTTATTCCTATATTTGCAATAATATATTTATTAATATCAATAAAAGAGAGTAAAAAAGAGTTTTATAAGCCAATAATAGTATTTATACTATCATCATTTCCAGCATTTCTACTGCTTAGCTCTTATAATTACATTCTTAATTATATTGATTTTGGAAGTCCTTTTGGACCACCATATTTTGTTTATAAGCACTCAGTTTTATTCGGGTTGAAATCTTTCCTTGCAAGTTCTATTAAATATATATTTCTATTTTTTAGCTTTACAGGAATAAAATTCGCATACATTTTAAGTTCTCTGTTTAGTGAGTTAAAAGAGACGATATTTCAGATATTGCACCTTCAAACAACTGATGGACTTGTTTATGGAGATCTTACGAATCTAAATACAACTATCCATGAGAATTATGCAATGTTTGGTATTTTAGGTTTTCTGTTAATATTGCCCTTAATAATCAAGTATAGCTTAGCAAGAATAGCTTTCTCAAAAAATAGAACCTTTTATTTAAGCTTAGCAGGGCTAATTACAGTAGGATTTTTGATAAGTATTTCAGCATTAATGGGATTTTGCTACTGGTATAATAGGTTTTTCCTTACTGCTATTGTATTAAGTTCGCCTATCCTTGTATTGAGCTATAAACGCAAAAACACTTTCTTAAAGATATTTATTGTCCTGGTTGTACTCTTTAACTATGCTGTAATTTCTATAAATAATGCTTCAAAACCGTTATCGTGGACTTATAATGCATTAAAAACTTATGACTATAACACTTTTAGGAATGAAGCCAGATTAAGAAAAGATGGTGTTATGAATGAAAAATCGCAAGATTATGATTTAATCAATTATTTAGGTAAAACTGCCCCTGATAATTCAAATATAGGACTAATTTTAAGCTGCGACGATAAATATTACCCATTCTTTGAAAAAAATTCAACCTGGAAAATCTTCTCAGTTAGATATAAATTACTGGTTAAAAGAAATAATTATAATGATTATGACTTTCTGGTTATATCAGGAAATGGGCAATACACTGATATATTCGAGAAAAATCCTTTAATTTATAACTATACATTATCAGGTAAAGATGTTGTTTATAATCAATCAAGTCCTAAAGAAGTTATTACTTTATATTTTGATAAAGATGCTAATCCGGTCCACTCAAAGAAGCCTTTTATAGCTTTTGACGTAATTAAATTTGAAGATATACCGGACAATTTCAAGCTAATAAAGGAGTTTGAACCTGGTAATGGCTATAGATTCTATATATACAAGAAGATTGCTTAATCAAGTCAATAAGAAAAAAGTATGTTTACAAACATACTTTTTTCAAAATTTTTTATGACTTATTTATCGTAAGAAGTATCTAAAAAAGCGCTTTAAGTAATTTAAAAAGCTTGAGTCATTTTGGTTTGGTGTATTATTATAAGGTTGGTTTGCATCATAACTCTTTGATCGAGATGATTGAGCTCCGTCATCAAATAAGTCTTTTCTTTCATAAGCTTTTATATCATTTTTTAAACCTTCTTTAGTATTATTTGGATCAAATGTTTCACCTAATATTCCTGTAGGAGCGACTCCATCTGCTAAAACACCAGCTGCTGATGAGTTAGCATTAAGGTTAAGATATCCACCTTTATCGTATTCTACTGTTAAATCATATTCAGCGCCTTTAACTTCATAGTTATTTCCTGCGCGTTTTATCTTAATGCCATTAGGCATATCCATTGTTTCACCATCTTTAAGTTGGACATCTTTTCCATTCACACTGACAGTAGGTCCTGACATGAATCTTTGATATTCAATATTCGCTCCACCGAGCATTTTGAATCCAGTTACTTGACCTGTTGGATCTGGTACAGAAATTTTAACATATTGATCACCGGCCATAATACCAACATCTTTAACTACTGTTGTATTATCTTTCCATTTTCCTGTTTTACAATTTATGTTTACATTTTTGTCATCTAATAGGTTATAAATGCCTTCATCTTGAAAATCAAATTTTTTGCCGTTAGCGCCTTCAACATGGGGGTCTCCCCATACTCTTGCCATTTTATTAGCTGACACACCATATTCATTATTTTGTTGTGGCTGACCACGGAACATCATCATAATCGCACTCAGGCTATCATTAGTAGAATTATATGGTGCTTGATATGATTGTCCATTATAAGGCGTTGTTATATATTCTGCTCTGGTTGGATCTTGGTATTGCGGATATGATTGAGCAGGATACTGAGGATACTGAGGATACTGTGGATATTGTGCTTTCTTATTAACTAAAGGTATTAAGTTTTGAACGATATCTAACATTTTAGCAATTATACTATTAGAATTATTTGAATCTTGTGCGCCATACGTTGTATAGCTATTTGGCTTACCAAACATAAATTGAGTATACTGTGAAAGCGAATCTAGTGGATTACCAAGGATAGATTTATTATCATAAGAGTTTGTTCCATAATACATGGATTGATCTTGTCCATACTGTTGATTTGTATAATATGCTGTAGACATAAAACCACTGTTCATTTAAGTTTCCCCCTTTTGTCTTAAATTAACCCCACTAATATAATAAAAACAAAATGTATTTAATAATTGCTATTTTTATATAGATAATTGATATATCGTTTACAAAAGTTAATATTTAATGGGTGTAGCGAAATGCGAACTATTAGTGCTAAATAAACTAACCTCAAAAAAACTCCTTAAAATAAGATAGATATATTCATAACATACATATTATTGCTTAACTCAAGTTAGTTCCCAGATAAGTTTATGAAATTGGTGCTAATGCACATAATTAAGTTCTCACTGTAATGATTGAGGACTGAGAAACTGACTGTTTTACCTCGCAATGACTGCGTATAATTGGAAGGATTGATGACTTAAAAATGTGACTGCGTCACCGCAATGACAGCATGAATTACAGGGATTATGCAGCAAGTTGACGTAAACCTTAAATATTTTTGTTGAAAAATTTTTTTAGCATAATAAACTGATTTTTCATTTTGATCTTGAAGCAGTATGAATGCTTGAATACACATAAATACATAGTGCTTTTGTGTACGTGTTTTCTTGCCTTGGCAATCTTGTAAATGACATAATTGCTTTAGTACCCTGAATAATACTTCAATACTCCATCTGACACGATAATGATTCACAATGTATTTACTTGTAATGTGCTTTCCTGTTGCATTAGTGGCATAATATCTTTTGCAGTATTTGGTAATACTGACTCTATGCCCAACACCTTTAAGATTGCCCTCTTCTGAGTAAGGCTGGAAACGACGCATTTTTAATTGCTGACCATTAAAACTTCTGTTAGATGCAAGTTGGGTAAAATACACCCATCTAAATGAATTTAACAAGTTAAGGAGGCTTTTACTGCTGAATTTACTATCAAAACAAACATATTTAGGTACAATCCCAAGATTCTTTGCATATTCTACGGCTTCCTCAAGAAAAGTATTTTTAGTCTGAACTGGATTACCATTGATATCCTTTTCATACACCATAAATTTTATTGGAATAGTCCGCTTTCCATCAGTCCATGCTAATACCGTAAGAGATATACCCTCAATAAATCCTTTATTCTTGCTTGAATATTGCCAATATACACATTCTATCTTTTGGGCATAAGGCTTTTCAATAATGGTATCATCTCCCATTAGCCAGCCTGTTGACCAGTCAATTTCAAGACTTCTGATATATTCTTCTAATTTCTGATTTTCATCCCATTCTCTATCGAGAAAACGTTTTAATTGATAGGATGAAACATTTGTAAAGGGTTCACATCCTTTGCTATAACTATATTTACCATCATATGCCAAAAGACCTATTGTCAAACTTTTTGCTATTCTGTTAAAATTATACATAACCTCTCACCTTTTAATAATGCATATTTTCAATATTATTATATGGGGAGAGGTCTTGTTTTGTTAAGTTTTTAATTTACTGCATGATTCCTGTGAATTATTTAAGTAGTAACTTGAGTTATTATTTATAATTAAATCCAAGCATTAAACAAAGATTCTGGATCCTATAATGGTCATCGAATTAAAAACACTATTATGCAAAATATATTATTCCTTTTGATCTGCCAATATTTCTTCACTTTTCTCAGCTTTTTCCTCCACTGCAACTGGTGGTTTTTCCTCTACAGCTGGTGCTGGATTACTTGTTTCTTTAGCTGGTTCACTATTGTTTGCTGTTGACATTGCAGCAGGTTCATTTGATGTTGATTTTTGAATAGGTGCAGCTATTGCTGGAGTATTAATAACTGTAGATGCTGCTGGTATTTCTGATATAAAGGTGGCAGCTTCTTTTTGTGCTGACTCAATATCTATAGGATTATTAATAACAATGTAATTTATTATGTTATTGTTCCCATTTATCATTATGTTGCGCTTATCAGCCAAGTCTTTCGCAATTATAGCTACTTTTGATGAATCATTTAACGGTACTTGAAAATCTAGATCTTTCTTTCTCTCACCTGTTTCTGTTTGTGTAATAACTGTTGCATTTACTTTTACAGGCTCGTTTTCTTTAGATTTGGCATCATCTTTTGTTGAGGTTATCTGAGTAGTTGTTACTTGAGGTTGCTGAGTCGTTGTTGCCTTTGTTTTAGTATGTTGCGTCTTTGTAGCTGTATTATTTTGTGTTTGTTGATCTGTATGAGTAGCAATATTATCATTTGTTGAATTTTCTTGATTTGTATTATGTGTAGAATTTGTTTGGTTTGTAGTATTTGTAGTATTTTGCTGAACTTGTTGTGCTTGTTGCGGTTCTATACCTAACATTTTTTGCAATAATGACATTATACTTGTTAAAAGTTGTGTTACCATTGTCATAGGATCATTTGTAGTTTGCGCACCTGGATACTGACCAGCCTGTTGGCCAGTATATTGCCCATAAGGATTTTGCAAAGCATATTGATTATTTTGCTGTACAGGCCATGGATTATATGGATTAAATGTAGGATTTAATAATTCATTATTAAAAAATGAAGTTAAGAAGTTATCTGTATCATTTACAAATGTGTTTACAGTTGGAAATGGATTCAAATAATTATGCATTGGCATATCTCTCAGGGAACTGTCCCATGGGTTAGGATAGGAGACGGGAATGTAGGGAAAGGCAGATGGTGAATAATTACCAATACTCATAGTCATATTATACCCCCATAGAAACACGTAATTACATTCAAATTCTCTCTGAAATAGACTCTTATTTTTATAAAGTAATAAATTATCTAAAAATTGCGCAAATAATATATACTATTGATATAATATTTACATTCCTTAATAAATGGAGTATGCCACTTATGAGAAGAACTCCAGCCTTTTTATAAGCAGGGTATATACTTTATACTTACGTTTAAGAGTATTACCAAATACTTGGAAGTTTTTCTGTCTTTATATTTAGCCTGATTTTCTTGTTATTCCTTAATATATCGAATTTAACAACTTTTCCAATCTTGTGGTTTCTTACTTTTTCCTGAACATCCCGTACATCTTTGACTTTAATACCATCAATTTTCAAAATAATATCATCTTTTTTCATTCTTGCTCTTTCTGCAGGACTTCCAGGCAAAACCCTTGTAATTAGGACACCCTTAGCGTTATATGTTTGTATATCAATGCCATATGGCAATGATAACTCTTTGTCTCTTATCTCAATTCCAATCCAGGGTCTTGCTACATTTCCTGTTTTTATAATCTCCTCGGAGATTTTCTTCACTATATTAATTGGAATAGCAAAACCTATATTTTGCGCATCTGCTCTAATAGCTGTATTGATACCTATAACCTGACCATTCATATTAATTAGCGGGCCACCTGAATTACCAGGATTTATTGCAGCGTCTGTTTGAATAAAATTAACACTTGCCGGTATATCATTAACTCTTCTATTAACTGCACTTATAATTCCTTGAGTTACTGTTTGTTCATAACCAAGTGGACTGCCAACAGCAATTATCCATTCACCTATTCTTAGTTTTGCAGAATCACCAATTTCAGCAACAGGTAAGTCTTCATTATTTGGGTTGATTTTCAGCACTGCTATATCTGTTACGTCATCTGTACCAATAATTTCAGCTTTATATGATTTAGAATTATTTAAAGTAACTATAATATTTTTTGCATTTTTAAGTACGTGGCTGTTTGTCAGTATGTATCCATCTTTTCTTATTATTACTCCAGATCCTCCGGTCACCCTTATCTTTATTTTTGATTTATTATCATCAAAATCAAACGGCATAAATGGGTGCATTTGATCGGGATAAGCTGATTGATTAATATCGTCATATTCCATTTTTATATTTACAACCCAAGGTATGACTTTTTCTGATATATCAGCAATTATATTACTAGAAATTGGTGCCGGTATTGTTTTATTTACATTTTTAGGTAAAAATTTTGTAAGAGAGGGTTCATTTTGTGACTTTTCTGCAATTTTATACCCAATCAGAAAACCTCCTAATGAGCTTGAAAAAAGCAGTACGCACGAAAAAATTAAAATTAGAAAGTTTTTTAGAGTCATTCTTACTCCTCCAATAAGAACTTATATAATTTTATTATCAACTATTATGAAACAAATACAATAACTGAAAAATTACCTTAATGTTTTATTCCTAAAGAGTTTGGTAATAAAAGTGTTTGTGATTAAATAAAGACTATAAAGACAAAAAATTAAGAAAATCTATATTTTAAACTATAATAATTAATTGATGTAAGTATATCTTAAAGGGTAATCAGGAATGTTTGATAAAAATAAGGATAATACCGATAACGAAACTTTAAACACAGAATCTGAATCAATAAATGCTGAAGATGAAGCTAAAAATCCATTTGCTGCTAATAACAAGAATGAAGAAAATGACAATATCACCTCTGATCAGCAGACAGAAGAACAATTAGAAGAAAATATACAATCCGAAATGGAATCATTAAAAAACCAATATTTAAGATTGGCAGCTGATTTCGATAATTATAGAAAAAGGCAAGCTCAGGAAAGAGAATCTTTATTAAAATATGGTGCAGAAGGTACTCTGAAAAAAATATTGCCTGTAATTGATACTTTTGAAAGAGCTCAAAAATGTATTTCTGAGATGGACGACCTTGAAAAAGTTAAGGAAAATTTTAATGTAGTTCAGAAGCAATTTATCGATTCACTGGAAAAAATAGGTTTACAGAAAATCGATGCTATTGGAAAAGAATTTGACCCAATATACCATGAAGCTGTAATGCAAACCCCAACTGATGAAGTAGCTGACCATACTATTATTGCAGAACTGCAAACAGGATATAAGTTAGATGACAGAATACTAAGACCAGCATTAGTCAATGTAGCTGTTAATCAATAATTGTAATTAAGAACATCGGAGAGATCTTAAAGATAAAAATGACTAAAACTGATTATTATGAAATATTAGGCGTATCAAAAGATGCCAGTCAAGAAGAAATAAAACGAGCATTCAGAAAAAAAGCTCGTGAACTTCATCCGGATGTAAATAAAGCGCCTGACGCTGAAGAGAAGTTTAAAGAACTAGGACAGGCTTATGAAGTTTTAATGGACGGGGATAAACGTGCTATGTACGACAGGTACGGGCATGATGGCTTGAAAAACGCAGGCTATGATTATTCTGGACCATTTGACTTTGGATTTGGTGATTTAAATGATATTTTATCCAGCTTTTTTGGAGGCGGATTTTCAGGCACCAGATCGAGACAACATGCCAATTCTCCACTAAGAGGCAGTGATTTAAGGCTTGATTTACAAATAACATTTGAAGAAGCAGTATTTGGTGCAGAAAAAAATGTAGAAATAGAGCATCTTGAGGCATGTAATACTTGTAATGCCTCGGGAGTTGAGCCAGGTACTACCCCAATTACTTGTAGCACCTGTAAAGGTTATGGTCAAATCCAACAAACAACTCAAACAATTTTAGGACACTTTACTCAGGTATCAACATGTCCTGCATGTCAGGGCAGAGGAACTTCTGCAACACCTTGTAAAAACTGCAATGGACAAGGACGTAAAGAAGTTGGTAAAGTCTTAAATGTAAAAATCCCTAAAGGTGTCGATACAGGCAACAAGCTTAGAATAAATTCAGAAGGCGATGCAGGTAAAAATGGTGGCCCTGCTGGGGATTTATATGTTGTTTTACTTGTACAACCGCATAAAAGCTTCAAAAGAGATGGTGTAAATATTTACCTGGATTATAATATAAGCTTCCCACAAGCAACATTAGGTGACGAAGTAGAAGTTGAAACAGTGGATGGAAAAAGTCATCTAAAAATACATCCAGGCATTCAAACTGGTTCTATTCTCACAATAAAAAGTGTTGGAGTCCCACACTTAAATAATCCAAACAAAAGAGGAGACCAATTTATTAGAATTAATTTACTTACTCCTACAAATATTACTGAAGAGGAAAAGAAATTATATAAACGATTAAGCGAAATTCAGAGTGAAAAAAATAATAAAGAAAATATTGTGGATAAAATAAAAGGTGTCTTTACAGGAAATAGTCAATAATATACCATTATTTTAATGAGACGGAACTGTATAAATGAAAAAAATAATAATTACAATAATTAGTATTTTTATAAATCTTAGTCTGATTTTGCCAAGTTTAGGAACAGAATTACCAAAACCTGTAATAGATTTGATAAAAGAGAAAATTCCTAATGCAAATATCAGATTTGACGGACTCATAGAATGTCCTGATGGAACTAAATATTTACCTGTATTGCCAATTAGTTATCAGAATTCTGCTAATCCAGCAGAAATTGTAATGACGATCCCTGCAAAAGCTAGTTTTGCCAGTAAACCTGATTTAATTTTATTTGCAAATAATCTTACTCTTTTAAAAATGATAAAAAAATCAGAAAAAATATACACTTTAACTAACAGTCCAGAAATTCCACTTAAAGTTAAGTTAGGACTTTTACCCCAAGATCTTGTTGTACCGGAAAACCTCGTTATTCCCCCAGAATTACGGATTATTACAGGTGATCTTAAAATTAAAACAAGTAGTGATGCAAGCCAAGTACTGGTAAATACACAAAATAACAAAAATACTGATAATAATTCTGTAACTACAATAGTTGCTAAATCGAATAAATCAGCATCAGCAATTGAAATAGCAGATTTAGTTAATAAAACACTTTATGTAACTAATTTTAACTCTAATTTAATTTATATCGTTTCTCCGCAAACAGGAAAATCCATTAAGTCTATTAGATTGTCTTCAATTCCATCAGACATTACAATTACTGATGACAATAGATATATCCTTGCTACTTGCTTATCTACAAATAAAGTGTCTATTATCGATACAACTACTAGTCGCTTTGTGACAGAAATTGAAGTAGGAAAATTCCCAGTATCAATTGTAATGTCTAAATCTACAGATAAAGCATATGTTGCAAATCGTTTATCATCTAGTATTTCTATTATTGATATCAAAAATATGACAGTTATAAATAATATTCCAGTCACAGGTTCCCCTGCAAATCTGGTATTATCAGAAGATGAACAAAATATATTCTATAACGATGTAGCTTCTGGAAAAATTTACAGATTACAGCTTACTCCCCCAGCTATTGGTAGTAAGAAACCGGATAATCCCAGTATTGATGTAATCACTCAAGTAAATAACGTTGCAAAAATAGCTCAATTTGACAAATATCTCTTAACATTGAGCAGATCAGGCAATTTACTCAATATTTATAATTTGGAAAAGAATGAACAAGTTAAAACTTTGGAAGTAGGTAACAAGCCTGTTGACATAAAGGTGGTAAAAGAGAAAAATAAGCTGTATGTTTTATCAGCTGAATCGCGCACTATAAGTGTTATAGATATCAGTACTTTTACTATAAACAATACAATTACCTTGAAAGATAGCGGTTTTCCAATAAGCATTAATATACTTAATTCAACTGATACAGCACTAGTTGCAAATGCGGATTCATATGAAATTGCAATTATTGACCTTAATGAAGAGAAAGTTATTGATTATCTTCCTGTAGGTACAACTATAAACTCCTTGATAATACCTCAAACTGTAAATAATAAATAAAAATGCAAGAAATTATTAGAAAAAAACTGCTCCACCTAGAAGAAACTAGTGAAAAGTACTGGAATATCCCAAGAGATTCCGGCAATCATTTGAATTTAATTATTAAAGCTGCAAACTATAAGAATATACTTGAAATAGGTACGTCAAACGGTTATTCAACAATCTGGTTTGCTGAAGCTGTTAGAAATAACTCAGGTCACGTTATAAGTATAGAATATTATCAGGAAAGAATTGATATTGCCAAGAGAAACTTTGAAGAATGCGGTCTTTCCGATTTTATAACTGTAAAGCAAGGTAAAGCATTAGACATAATAGAAAATATAGAAGGCATATTTGACCTGGTGTTTATTGATGCCAATAAAGCTGAATACATAAGATATTATGAAATTATGAATCCTAAAATTAGATCAGGTGGAATGCTTGTTGCAGATAATGTAACTTCTCACAAAAGCGAGATGGAAGACTTTTTAGATACGATTTCTCATAATGATAATTATCAAATTTCATATTTACCTTTTGGTGGCGGACTTTTAATAGCATTTAAAAAATGATTTTCCTTATTATAAGTTTAAGCATATAATATTCAGAGGATTCATATATTTGAGAGAGTGGGAAATGGAAGATTCAAAAATAATCATAACAATTATTGGAATAGATAAAGTTGGTATTGTTGCTGCTTTTACTAACACTCTGGCAAAATACCAGGTAAACATTGAAGATATTCGACAAACAATCATGCAGGATCATTTTACTATGATTATGATGGCCGATTTTTCTAAAGCTACAAGCTCTTTTAAAGAGTTTAAAGATGCTCTATTGGATCTTGGCAAAGAAACCGGCATGGAAGTCTGGGTACAAAGAAAAAAGATCTTCGATAATATGCATCATATAGCTTAAAAAGGATTATAACACTAATGGGTGGAATTAATACAGAATATATTATTGAAACCATTAACATGATCAGAATGCACAATCTTGATATTAGGACTATTACACTAGCTCTAAGTTTAAGAGACTGTGCTTCAGGGAATGTCAAAGAAACTGGCGAAAAAATTTATAACAAAATACTTAGCTTCGCTGAAAATCTCAATCAAACTGTAATAGAGATAGAAGAAGAATA
>Ga0208977_1000827_pt1 | contig 18719 bp, 12 predicted proteins | sample RifOxyA2_FD_184030 | JGI IMG/M metagenome (GOLD analysis project Ga0208977, IMG submission 184030) | Groundwater microbial communities from Rifle, Colorado - Rifle Oxygen_injection A2 (SPAdes) | ecosystem: Environmental > Aquatic > Deep subsurface > Groundwater | place: Rifle, Colorado, United...
ACTGCACCGTGTCCAGCACCTGCTCCGCGGAGGACGAAGACTTAAGCGCCGCGTAGGGGCTTACCGGGTCGGCCAGGTAGCTGAGCCCCTGCTCCCCAAGGGCCTCCCATACCATGAGCGCGGTAACGATACTTTCGTTGAGGTCGGAAGCCGCTTCCTCCACTTTGCCCTTCTCGTTAAGAGCGAAACGGCTGAACCCGAACACCGGGGTATCCTTCGGGGTTATGAAGTTAGCCAGGCGCTGGGGTTTATCCCATACTATGGCGTTTTTTGAAAGCATCTTTATTGGCCTGTTGAGCGTGGAGGTCTTCTCCACTCCGTCCTGGTACCAGGTCACCGTAAGCTGGCACTGCACGGGGGTATCCTCCGTAATATTCAGCACCCGGTTATTCAGCGTCGCCACGATGTTAACTTCCGCTTTGGCATGCGGGGCTATGGTGCCCTCAACCATGGCGTCCGTGGGGAAGTCCATGAAATCCTTCAGGAAGAAGGAAACCTTGACGTTGCTGAATTCGTTTTCCGTGTTGTTCTGTATGGCTATGCGGCCCAGGGGGTTTTTAAGGTAATGCTTATAATTGGCCGAGAACACATAATTCAATTCTACCGGGATTATTTCCATGGGTGCCAGGTTCCTGTTCTCCGCGGCGGCTGCGGGTTCCGCCGCCTTGGGCGCGTCGGGGCCCTTGAAATAAACCACGGCGGCGTCCGACAGGCCGCCCGCCACCCCGCTCACGGAAACCCCGGAGACGTAGTAAAAATAGGTAGTATCCGGAGTCAGCGCGGAATCGGAGAATTTCATTTCCTTAGGGGCGCCGGCATCCTTGAGCTCGCCCTTTTCCCCGGCAGCCCTGTAGACCCTGAACCCGCCGGTCCAGGCGTTGGATCTGGCGGCCCACGAGAGGTCCACTTTGCTCTTGCCGGCCTCCGCCTTAAGCGCGGAAGGCGCCTCGGGCAGGTAGCTTATGTCGAAAGACACTATGCGGGCGTTCTCCATATCGGAAATAAATATCCGGTCATTGCGGAACGCCAGATTCTGCGGCGTCCAGAGTTCCCGCTCACCGCGGCCCTTGGCGAAGAAGCTGGCGGTAAACTTGCCGGCGGCGTCGAAGATCTTCACGTTGAAGCTGCCCTTGTCCAGAATATAGAAGAACCCCTTATTGTCGTAAATGAGCGCGGCCGGGTCCTGCAGGTTGCCGGAATCGTCCCACAACCTGAGGAATTTACCCATCGCATCCGTCACCACGACTTTTTTCAGCACGGAGTCCAGTATATATACGTTCTTGTTCTCGTCGCAGCGCACGGCCACCGGGTTCACCAGTGAGATGTTCCCGAGTTCCGGGCCTACGGCAAAAAGGAACATCCCGTCGGGGCTGAAAGCTTTTATTTTTTTGTTCTTTGTGTCGGCCACATAGATATTGCCCTTGGAATTCACGGACACGGAGGACGGGTTACGGAACTGTCCTTCGCCTGAACCGCTTTCCCCGAACATGTTGGAATAGGTACCGTCCGGGTTGAAGACCTGCACGCGGTCATTACCGCTGTCCGCCACGTAAATCATGCCTTTCGAGTCCACGAAGATCCCCCGCGGGTTCTTCACCTGCCCCTGGCCGGGCCCGGTCCTGATAAGCGTCTTTTTCGTGCCGCCCTCCAGCAGAACTATCTCTTTGGCTTCCGGGAGATAGGCGACTATGCTATTTTGCGGGGTCACGGCGAAAACGTCGGCTTTGAACGGGTATTTGGCGGCCGGACCCTTTACGGTGAACCGGTCCAGCACGCTCGCGCGCGCCAGGCGCGAGCCGCCCTCGGTACCGTCCAGCCTTATGGCCACCACTTTCTTATTTTCCTCGTCGCAAAGATACAGGCTGCCGGAATCGTCCACAGCAATATCCGTCAGCTTCTTAAATTCGCTCTTCCCCTTGCCCCGGGTCCCAAAAGTTCCCACGACCTCACCTGAACCCGCGACTTCCCGCACCTTGCCCTCTTTGGCGCTTATAACGTAAAGAAAACCATTCATATCCGGAGCGGCGCCGTCGTTGGGCATGGGATACTCCCGGATGAGCTTGCCTGTACGGTCGTATTTCTGAACCAGGGCCAGCCCCGGGTCGGAAACGTACACATCACCGGAGTAACTGAGAGCTATTTTAGCGGGGTTGAGTTTCGTAACACCGTCGGCCTTGGCCACCGGGAAACCGTAAAGATATATGCCGTCGGCGTTAAAGACGTCCACCCTGGAATTGCCGGTATTGGAAACATATACCCGGGAATCCGGCCCATAAGCCACGCCGCGCGGTTCTCTCAGCTGGCCGGGCGCCTGGCCCTCAGCCGCAAAAGCCCACAGGGACTTGCCTTCCGTGTCGAACACTACTATCCTTGACCCGCCGGTATCCGCCACATAAAGGCGGCCGCCGCCTAAAGCCAGGGCCTGCGGGCCCTTAAGGCCGGCCTCGGCTTTTTTCACCATTTTCCCCTCGGCGTCAAAAATAAAAACGCAGTTGGCCTTAGCGTCCGCCACATAAACTTTGCCTTCGGCCACCGCTACCGCGGAGATCTTCATAAAAGCCGGGTTAAGGAGCTGACTCTTCCATTCAACACTCTCGTAGGCGCCGGCACCAGCTGCCGTAAAAACCATCATAAAAGAAAATATTAAAGCGCGGTTGAACATACGGCCTCCAGGCATTCGTTTGTATCTTGCAAGACTATTTTATTATATTTTCCCGCTTTTATCACGGCCGACCAGCTATTATTTTTACTTATACTGCTATTAGGGAGAAAGCTCTTGCCATAAGGTATTGTAATTACTTAAGATAATTCAGCGGGGACGGGCGTTCCGCCGCTTTGCCGGGGAACAACACATTTTTACCGTTTTTAGGAGCCATGCAATGGATATCACTTTCATCAAGCGTTTTGCCTTCACCTCCATAGGCAGAAAAGTCATTATGGCCGTCTCAGGCCTGCTCCTGGGCGGATTTATGCTGGTACACCTGGCAGAAAACCTGCTGCTCTTTAAAGGCGAAGCCCTCTACAACGCCTGGGTTGATTTTTTGATATCGAACCCGGTAACGCCATTCCTGGAGATCGCCCTGGCGGTCATATTCGTGACGCACATAATAACGGGCGTCTGGGTGCGGATAGAGGATTTCATTAACGCGCCCGGAGGCTACGAGGTCCGCAAGTGGCAGGGCGGGCGGACAATAGGTTCGGCCACAATGCTTTACACCGCCGCGGCCATACTGGCCTACCTGGCTTACCACCTGCTGACCTTCCGCTTCGTGGACCACTCCATGGGCTTTTACCAGATGGTGACCTCCGCTTTCCGCATGCCGGTATTCGTGGCCGTTTACGTGGCCGGCTCGGTTGCGCTGGCCCTGCACCTCAGCCACGGCATGCAGAGCGCTTTCCAGACCCTGGGGCTGAATCATCCCAAGTACACTCCGCCTATAAAGATTCTGGGCCTGCTTACGGCTGCGGCCATGACAGGCTTCGCGCTGATCTCTGTTTATTACCTGCTGGGCATAGATCTGAAAACCGCCCAGAGCGGCTGTGAAATGGTGGTTATACAGTAGCGGGGCACGAAGCGACCACCGGGCACAGAGCGTATATTTCCCTACTTTGTCCGCTCCAGTTTGTTTTTAACCGTTAGCAGTGGAGGGTACCATGAAACTTGACGCTAAAATACCGGCCGGCCCGATAGAAAAAAAGTGGGATTCCCATAAATTCGATCTTAAACTGGTAAACCCCAGCAACCGGCGCAAATTCGACGTACTCATAGTCGGCTCGGGCCTAGCCGGAGCATCGGCCGCCGCTTCGCTGGGGGAACTGGGCTATAATGTAAAAGTTTTTACGCTCCATGACTCGCCACGACGGGCACATTCGATAGCCGCGCAGGGCGGCATAAACGCGGCCAAGAACTATCCCAACGATGGAGATTCCGTGTGGCGCCTGTTCCACGACACCGTTAAAGGCGGCGATTACCGCGCCCGCGAAGCCAACGTCTACCGGCTGGCCCAGATCTCCAACCAGATCATAGACCACTGTGCGGCTATAGGCGTGCCCTTCGGCAGGGAATACGGCGGCCTGCTGTCGAACCGTTCTTTCGGCGGCGCACAGGTCTCGCGCACATTTTATTCAAGGGGCCAGACGGGGCAGCAGCTGCTGTTAGGCGCCTACTCCGCGATGATGCGCCAGGTGGCGGCCGGCACGGTAACCCTGCTGCCCCGCCGTGAAATGGTGGATGTGGTCATAAAGAACGGGCAGGCGCGCGGCATAACCGCCCGCAATCTGCTGACTGGCGAGATAGAATCCTACGCGGGCCACGCGGTACTGCTGTGCACTGGCGGCTACGCCAACGCCTTTTACCTTTCCACCAACGCGGCTTCCTGCAACGTGTCGGCCGCCTGGGCGGCCTTTAAGCGCGGGGCCGGCTTCGCTAACCCGTGCTTCACGCAGATACACCCCACCTGCATCCCGCGCTCCGGAGAACATCAGTCCAAACTCACCTTAATGAGCGAAAGCCTGCGTAATGACGGCCGGGTCTGGGTACCCAAAGCCAAAGGCGACGCCCGCCAGCCCAACGACATACCGGAAGCCGAGCGGGATTACTTCCTTGAACGGCGCTACCCCGCGTTCGGCAACCTTGTTCCGCGCGACATCGCCTCCCGGGCGGCCAAGACCGTAGTCGACGCCGGCTTCGGGGCCGGGGCCACCGGGCAGTCGGTCTACCTGGATTTCCGTGACGCCATAACCCGCAAAGGCGCCGACAAGATAAAAGACGCCTACGGAAACCTCTTCGACATGTACTACCAGATAACCGACGAGAACGGATACAAGACCCCCATGCGCATCTACCCCGCCCCGCACTACACCATGGGCGGCCTCTGGGTGGATTACAACCTGATGACCACTATCCCCGGACTGTTCGCCATGGGAGAGGCTAATTTCTCGGATCACGGGGCCAACCGCCTGGGCGCCAGCGCGCTGATGCAGGGGCTGGCGGATGGCTTTTTCATAGCGCCTTCCACTGTAAGCGGCTATCTGGCTTCCGGCAAATTCGAAACGGCGGCCCCCGGCGACAAGGAATTCTCCGAGTCCGCCGCCCAGATACAGGAACGCATCAACCGCCTGCTCGCGGTAAAAGGTAAAAAAACCCCCTCCGAGCTGCACCGGCAGCTGGGCAACGTAATGTGGCACGACGCAGGCATGGGCCGCAGCGAAACCAGTCTCAAGAAAGCCATGAAAAAAATCCCCGAAATACGGGAAGAGTTCTGGAAAAACATCGCCGTCTCGGGGAGCGCCGGGGATTTCAACCAGCCCCTTGAAAAAGCCATGAAAGTAGCGGACTTCATTGAATTCTCCGAGCTTTTCGTAAGGGACGCCCTTGAAAGGAAAGAATCCTGCGGCGGTCATTTCCGCGACGAATCCTGTACCGCTGAAGGCGAAGCCAGGCGCGACGACGAGAACTTTTCGCACGCCTCGGTATGGGAATACCAGGGGGAAGGCAGGGCCGCCCTGCTCAACAAAGAACCGCTTACCTTCGAGCACATTAAAATGGCGGAACGGAGCTACAAATAAGGCTGAAACGCTTACACCGGAGGGTTTACAATGAACGAACAAGGGAATTTTTCAGTTACCGTGCGCGTCTGGCGGCAGGCAGGCCCGGAAGAACCCGGCAAAATGGTCTCCTACCCCGTCAGGGACGTTTCCCCGGACATGTCTTTTCTTGAAATGCTGGACATCCTTAACGACAACCTGCTGAAAACGGGCGAACAGCCCATAACTTTTGAAAGCGATTGCCGTGAAGGCATCTGCGGCAGCTGCGGGCTGGTGGTCAACGGGGACGTCCACGGGCCCGATGAACATTCCACCGTATGCCAGCTTCACATGCGCAGGTTCAAAAACGGCGACGTTATAACGGTGGAACCCTGGCGCGTAAAAACGTTCCCGGTGCTGAAAGACCTGGCCGTGGACCGCAGCGCGCTGGACCGCCTGATAGCCGCCGGAGGCTTCATCTCCACGGACACCGGAGCCGCCCAGGACGCCAACTCCGTAGCCGTGGAAAAAGACGATGCCGAAGAAGCCATGGACGCCGCCGCCTGTATCGGCTGCGGCGCCTGCGTTGTGGCCTGCCCCAACGGAGCGGCCATGCTTTTTACCGGAGCAAAAGTGTCCCACCTGGCGCTGCTGCCGCAGGGCGGGCCGCAAAGGACGCAGCGAGCGCTGGGCATGGTTGCCGCCATGGACCGCGAGGGCTTCGGGAACTGCTCCAACGAATACGAATGCGAAGCGGTATGTCCCAAAGACGTTAAAGCGGCCAACATCGCCCGCCTGAACAGGGAATTCCTGCTTGCGAACCTGACAGCGAAGCGGTAACTCCGCGGGCGGAAGGCCGGGAAGCCCGGTCGTTTTCTGACCGGCCGATATGCTCCTACTGAATAACAGGGTATTAATTCTCCTGCCCGCCGCGCTGGCCCTGACGGCCTGCGCGGGCATTCCCAGGGTTGAAAAAATAAAGACGCCCCCCTATCTTTCAATCCAGGTAGGCCATCATGACACGCTCGGCGAGTTTCTGGTGATCACCCCCTCTTTCAACATACTGCTGCCTGAAACCGACCGGGAGCAGCTCTCCTACCTTGAGACGCAGGTGGCAAGCTTCGACAGGACGAGGCTCTACAAAGACAACAGTTACGGCGCCGACAGAACGATCCCTACCAATGACAAAAAAATCGTATCCGAAAATATGACCCGGTACGGCAGGACCACAAAAGTGACCCCGGAAGCCCTCACCATTTCCGCCAAGTTCATCCCGGGAAAAAACCCGAGGATAGTGCTCACCGCCAACCCGAATATCCTTGACGGAGACGGCACGCTGCATTTCTCGCTGGAAGAGCAGGCCGGCCCTAAAGCGCTGAAAAACACCGCCAGGATCAAACTGCTGCCGCAGGAAAGCGATGCGGCCGCGGAGCCTTCCGTTGTCCCCGCCATAAAAAAAACCGCCAGCATACGCGCCTACCTTCAGAAGAAGTACGGCAAAACGGTAAAACTTAAGCGGGGCGGGGCGGTAGTGAGCGCCTCTGGCAAACCCATGGTCGTTGTTGAAGTGGAACTAACGCTTTTCCTTGAAACCGCCAGGGTCACGTTCAACGGGACGATCAAAAACCTGGGGCGGGAAAAAATATGGGCTACCTATTACTTTCCCAACCTTACCTACCGCAAAGGCAGGGACTGGTTCACTTTCACCACCCGGCAGTTCGCCGATTCCGCCAAAGGCCGGGACATGAGCGCCTACTATATTTCCACCGGGACCGAAAAAAAATTCCAGTTCACCACGGACCCGGAGCTGCAGGTACTGGTTTACGATTCTTCGCTGAAAAAAGTGGCCGCCCGCAACGCCTTCTCCTCAAAAGAAGAGGACGACCTGCTGAAATTCGAGATCCTGGAAAAGTACCTGGCCGACAGCCCCGAGGTGAGGCTGGAAGTATTCCCCGACAAGCGCATCTGCGCTGACTGCGGCGTAAGATTATACTGAGTGTTGAGGCGCTATTCATGACAAAAACCGGCCCGGACTTCACCTACCACGAACTTTTTGAAATGACGCGGCCGGCGGCGAAGTTCCGCCTGTTATCCAAAGAAGGCGTAAAAACGATAAAAGCCGGGCACAGGGAGATACTTAAAATCGCGCCCGCGGCGCTGGTGCGCCTCGCCCGCGAGGCCTTCCGGGACGCCTCTTTTTTGCTGCGCCGCCGGCACAACGAGCAGGTAGCGGCCATTTTCTCCGACCCTGAAGCTTCCGAAAACGACAAGTTCCTGGCCTTCTGCCTGCTGGACAACGCTGCCATTGCCGCGGGGTTCGAACTGCCATTCTGCCAGGATACCGGCACCGCCACGGTAGTGGCAAAAAAAGGGGAACAGGTGTGGACCAACTCCAACGACGAGGAACTTCTTTCGCGGGGGATCAGGGAAACCTACACCAGGGAGAACCTGCGGTACTCGCAAACGCTAGCCCTGAATATGTATGAAGAAAAGAACTCCGGGGACAACCTGCCGGCGCAGATAGACATTTACGCCAAACCCGGCATGTCCTACGAGTTTCTTTTTGTGGCTAAAGGCGGAGGCTCGGCCAATAAGACCATGCTTTTCCAGGAAACAAAAGCCACGCTGACACGGGAGAAACTTAAACCCTTCCTGATAGAAAAAATGAAATCTTTGGGCACCGCCGCCTGCCCGCCCTATCACATGGCGTTCGTAATAGGCGGAACCTCCGCGGAAATGTGCCTGAAGACGGTAAAACTGGCTTCCACCGGCTATCTGGACGGCCTCCCGGACACCCCCGGGGATTTTGGCCGCGCCTTCCGCGACGGAGCACTGGAGGCGGAACTTCTTGAGGCGGCCCGCCGGTCCGGTTACGGCGCGCAGTTCGGCGGCAAATGCTTCGCCCATGACATACGCGTCATACGCCTGCCGCGCCACGGTGCGTCGGCGCCCATAGGCATGGGCGTCTCCTGCTCCGCCGACAGGAACATCCTGGGCCGCATAGACAGGGACGGCGCGTGGCTGGAAGAACTGGACCGCGACCCCGCGGGCCTTATCCCCAAAGAGGTCAGGGCGCGGTTTTCAGCCTGCTCCGGCTGCGTAAACGTTAATCTTGACCGGCCCATGGCGGAGATCCTCTCCGGACTTTCAAAGCATCCGCCGGGAACCAGGCTTTCCCTCAGCGGCCGCATAGTAGTGGCCCGCGACCTCGCCCACGCGCGCTTCAAAGAACTGCTGGATAGCGGAGTAAAATTGCCGGAGTACCTTACCCGGCACCCGGTTTATTACGCGGGCCCCGCCAAGCAGCCGGCAGGCAAACCCTCAGGCTCCTTCGGCCCCACCACCGCCGGCCGCATGGACTCGTACGTCAGCCTGCTGCAGGCAGAAGGCGCCTCCATGATAATGATAGCCAAAGGCAACCGCTCCCGGGCCGTAACGGATGCCTGCAAAAAATACGGCGGCTTCTACCTCGGCTCTCCCGGCGGCCCGGCCGCCCTGCTGGCGGAGCGCCACATTAAAAAAGTGGCGCCTCTTGACTACCCGGAACTGGGCATGGAAGCGGTGTGGGCCATAGACGTGGAAAACTTCCCGGCCTTTATCCTGGTGGACGACAAGGGCGGGGATTTTTACGGGACCTGTAACGGATGAAGCATCAGCATTTCCTGCCGTTTTTCCTTGTCCTCGCGGCGTCTTATCTGGGCCTGCATTTTTACGCCGCCCGCTGGCTGATTAAACACTTCTCGCTCCCCTCTTCCCCCGCCGCCTGGCTGCGCGCGGCATTTTTAATGGCCGCTTTTTTCGCCCCTTTCACCATGTACCTTAAAAGGCAATGGCATACGCCGGCGCTTGAGCCCCTTTATACCGCCGGCTATGCCTGGATGGGGGTGATACTGCTGGCCGCTTTTATTTTTGCCTGTTCGGACCTGGCGGGCCTGGTGGCGCGCCGTACCGGGGCGACCGGCGACCTGCGCGTGGCGCAGGCCGCGATAACCGTATTCTTTTTAACGCTCGCCTGGGCTTTTTACTGCGGGCTTAAAGCGCCGGACATCAAACATATAACCCTGGCGTTTAAAGACCTGCCGCCAGCCCTGGAGGGCTACAAGATAGCCCAGGTTTCCGACATGCATATAGATTCTCAATGGAAACTGCGCCGGTTCTCTGCCCTGATAGAAAAAATAAATTCAGCCGCCCCCGACCTGGTGGTAATAACGGGAGACCTCATAGACCCCGGCATCACCTGCCTGGAGAACCCCGCGGCGCTGACCGCAAAAATACAAAGCCGGCACGGCGTATTCGGCTCGCCTGGCAACCATGAATATTATTACGGCCTTGAGCGGGCGCTGGCCTGTTACAAAGCTTTCGGCATAACCCCGCTGGTCAACGAGGCCGCCGACCTTGCAGACCTGCGGCTTATAGGCCTGGGGGATATCCGCACGGAGAACGCTTCGGAAACTGACGTTAAAAACCTGCTCCTTAAATATAAAACAGGGAAATTCACAATAATACTGTCACATCAGCCGCTGTATTACCCTTCAATGGCTGAAACCGGAAACTACCTGGTCCTTTCCGGCCACACACATAAAGGGCAGATCTTTCCTTTCCATATTTTGACAAAATTATTCTACAGGCATTTTTACGGGACCCACCGCATAAAGGAAAGCGTTTTTCATGTCACTTCCGGCGCCGGCACCTGGGGCCCCCCCATGCGCTGGCTGGCCCCCGCAGAAATACCTCTAATAACCCTTACCCGCCTGCCCTAAAACTTCACCCTAACCCGGCGGAATAAACACGGACATCCACCCGGAAACAATAAGGGATTAACCCCGCAAACAAACCAGGTTTTAATGTTCGCCGCGCAGCAGCAGGCGGGTTAAATTACGTACCGTTTTCAGCGAGGTCAGCACGGCATCGGCGAAAGGCGGGGCGGCAGGTGAGGCGTCCGAGAATTTCTCTATAACACAAAGACCGTTGCCTATCCCTTCAAGCAGCACCGGCTGTATAGCCTGGCCGTAAGCCGCGTCCCAGCTGCGTACGTATTTTTTTTCCATACCTTCTCTGTTGGCGTCATCCAGCACTATATAACCGCCCGGCGCCACCGCCTGGAAAACGTCATAAAATACGGCTTCGCGCCCATAGTCATGATGCGGCGCGTCTATCAAGACCAGGTCGAAGGGCCCCAGCGCCCCGATAAGGCCTTCCGGCAGGCTGTAGGACAACAACAGCTTTGAATTGGCGAACTTCGGCCTTAGCGGGGCCACCCGGAACTCAACCCGGGCCTGGCAGCCGGAACCGTCAAAAGCCTCTTTCGCCATAGCAGAATAACGCGGAGAATCGTCTATGGAAAGCAGGTAATTATCCTGGACCGCGGCAATTTCACGCGCCATCATTAAAGTGGAAAAACCCGAGCCGAATTCCAGTATCCGAGTGGCTCCCAGGGCGCGCACGAACGCGGCCAGAAAGCGGCAGGAGGCGGGATCCAGCGCCCACGAACCGGGGTACTCAAGCCTGGAAACCGGGACCTTGTCCATTTCCGCCACCGCTGCTGCGATATAAGGGTTCATAGTTTATAGCCAGTCCACGGCACGCGGGCCGCAATTGAGCAGAAGATCCAAAGCCGACATGTCAGGTTCGAAACCGGGGAAAGCCTGCTGGTATTCCTGCGGCTGGAACTCCTGCCAGGATAATTTTATGCCGGCGGCGGAAAAAATCCCGGGAACCAGGTAGCTTTTAGCCCCGGCGCCCGAAAGGTATTCGCCGGCGCCGGCGGCGGAGCAGAGCAGCGCCAGGCGCGCGCTGGAGGCTTCCGCCACCTTGAACCCGGAGGAGAACCTGACCGGTGTTTTTATGCCGAACGCGTCTTTCAGGAAATTAATGGTAGCCAGGGAAAGGTCCGCCAGCAGCCTGTAATCCCCGTTATAGAGCGTCTCCAGCCCCGGCAGGTGCTCCTTGAAGAAAGGGGCATGCGCGTAGTTAAGTTTTATGGCCCGCAGGTGGGTCGCCCGCCACGCCGCGGAATTATCAACCTCCACTTCGTTTATCTTCTGTGAAAACCTGCCTTTAGAAATTACCGGGACCGTCAGGTACTGCCAGCCGCGCGCGCCACGTATGCGGTTACGGTTCTGGAACTCCCGCTTTTCGAACTGCACGTCGTCCAGGTAGATGAAAACATCGGACGCGCGCATTTTCGCAAAGAATCTCAATCCCGGCCAGTAGTGTAGTTGGTGTATAGCTGCTTTCATTTGCGGGCCGTAATAATAAGGGCGGAACCTGCCAGCACCCTGCCAAAAGTCACAATCCAGAGCGCCTGGGCCAGGTAATAGTATAGGAATTTAATGGCGCCGGTTAAAAACCGCCCGAAACGCCCGCCCGTGCGATAAGGGTCGCCGGACGTCGGCAGGGAGTTGCGGACCTTTATATCTCTGAAACCCGCCTTCCCGAGCATGCACCGCAGCGAGGCCGCGGTAAAATTAAAACCGTGCATTACCGACGGGCGCAGCCCGGCAAGCAGGCCTTTTTGTTCCAGCGCCCGCATAAAGACGTGAAACGCCGCGTTAAATTCCCTTATCACCACAATGCCGCCCGGCCTGAGTATCCGGTGCAATTCCGCCGAAGCCGCAAGCGGGTCAGCCATCTGCGAAAAAACCTCGAAGGCCGTTACGGCCCCGTAAGAATTTTCCGGAAGGCTTAGCTCCGTCACCGGCCGGGTATGGACAGCAAAACCCCTTTTAACCGCCGCCCGGGCAGGGCCGGGCGCAATCTCTACGCCTTCCGGGTCCCAGCCTGCACTTTTGGCGGCCGTCAGAAAGTCACCATACGCAGAACCCACGTCCAGAAGTTTTCCTTTTGCCGCGAATTGCCGGTTTAAAAATCCAAGACTGAAGGCAAAAAGCCTCCGCTTCGAAGCCCCGTAAATATCCGCTTCCGTCCCCGCGGCGTATGCCGGTTCAGCGGAATGTTTTTCAGCCTGCCATACCAGCCCGCAGCCGCCGCAGCCGGCAAAGCCCGGACCGGGTTCATAGGCGGGCCAACCGCCGCACACCGGGCATGAGCTTTCAGTCATCTGGTGTTGGCCGCCTCATACAGGACTTTTTCCACCTCTGCGGCGTATTTATCCCAGGAATAGTTCAGTTCTATAAAAGCCCGGCAGCGCCCGCGCAGCGCCGCCTTGTCCTGAACCGGGGCGGCCATAAAATCTATTATACCGCTGGCTATAGCCCCGGGGCTTTCATCCTTCAGCAGGAACTCTCCCCCGAAACCGCCCAGCACCTCCACGTTGGCGGCCACCGGGGTGGCCAGCACGGGGGTACCGCAGGACAGGGCCTCAAGCGTTACAAGGCCGAACCCTTCAAGCAGCCGCGTCGGCAGAACAAAAAGGTCAGCGCACTGGTAATACAGCGGGAGGTCGGCTTCCGGGATATACCCTTCAAGCCTTACATGGCCGGCCAGGCCGCGCTGCGCTATCATGCGCTCCAATTTTTCACGCAGGTAACCGCGCCCGCCTATAATAAAGAGCGCCGCCGGGCGCTGCCTGACTATTTCAGCCGCCGCCTCCACCAGGTTTTCCAGCCCCATGCGCGAAACCAGGTTCCTTACCGTAAATACCACGAACCTTTCTCCGCCTATGTTAAGTTTCCTGCGCAGCCCGGCGATATCCGCGGCCGGAAAGAATTTTGCGGTGTTTACGCCCAGCGGGACTACCCTGGAGCGCAGCCCGTGAACAGCCATCAGCTTGGCCGCCATAAAGCGGCTGGCGTTAAGGATTATCCCGGAAGACTTAAGCACATGACGCTCCGCAAGAACCCTGGCTATGGCCCCTGCTTTTACCCGCAGCGGGTTCATCCCCAGGTCGGCCCCCCTTATCGCGTATTCCTCACCCCAGGGGGAATGAAAATTATAGACGGCGGGAACGCCCTTAAAATAGCGCAGCGCGAGCGCGGCGGTGTATGGATGGTGCAGCTCCAGTACATCCACTTTGCCATAACGCTTAAGCACCATTTCCGCGGCGGCGCGGAACCGGAACGGGTTGCCGTAATAGCGGTGTACCTCAAGCCCGTCCACTGTCTCAAAATCCCGCCGCCCCGGAGCGCCCTTGGTAAGGACTATTATCTTGTGCCCCATGGCCGCCAGGCGCCGCGCGGTCTCCCAGGCGGCCCGGCCCGACCCGCCCTCATCGTCATAGGGTATTATGTCGGTCGCCACCGCCACCGTCAGCGCGCCGGCGCGGGCGCCTATCCCCGGATCGAAGCCGCCGCCAGCCGTCTTTGCCCTTGCGGCCAGCCACAGTTCGAAAGTTACCGCGGCATGCAGCTGGTCGGCCAGGTTGCGGCGGCCGCTTTCATGTTCGTCAAGCAGTTCTCCGGCGTAATCGGCGTTAAGGCAGCCGCTTTTCTTTAAGGCCGCCGGGCTCAGCACCTCCCGGACGAAATCCCGCATATCTTCCCTGTACCAGCGCGCCAAAGGCACCTGGAAGCCCTGCTTGAGCCCGCGCAGCACCGGCTCCGGCAGGCGTGGAGCCATGAGCTTTTTCAGAAGATACTTAAGGTTGAAGCTCCGCGTTTTAAGGGCCAACGGCGCCCCGGCCATCAGCTCCGCCAGCCGGACGTCCAGGAACGGAACCCGCAGTTCCAGCGAATTGGCCATGGAAGCGCGGTCGGCCAGGCAAAGCAGGTCGTCGGAAAGATAGTTCCTGAGCTCGAAAGCGAAGATATCATCGGGACCGGCCAGCCTGCCCGGCAGGATATTACCGGGTCCGGCCAGCGCCCCGGAAAGCCCGGCCGCGTAAAGCTGCTCCCTCTCCCCCCTGGTGAAGTATGAAAGCCAGGCCGTATACGCCGTCCTGAAGCTGCCGCGCCCGCCGCGGATAAAGCGCTTAATCCGGCCGGGCGTATTCCTGGAGCCTGAAGACTCCGGCAGGCGGCGCGCCGCGGCCCAAAGCCAGTTTCTAAAAAAAGAGGGAAGCCCGAGGTAGGCCGGCAAAAGCCTGGCACCCAGGTGCCGCGGATACCCGCCGAACATTTCGTCCCCGCCTATCCCGGTAAGGGCGACGGTAACCTTTTTCCTGGCCTCGGCGGTAACCAGGTAAGTGGGAATGGCGGAAGCGTCCGCGAAAGGTTCGTCAAAATGCAGCGCCATTTTCTCAATAATCATCCGGGGGTCCGGGTCCAGAAAAACCTCATGATGGTCTGTTTTGAAATGCGCGGAAAGCCTGCGCGCGGCCTCCGTCTCGTTGAAACTGGCGTCCCTGGAACCGTAGCCCACGGTGAAAGTCTTGACCGGGGCAGTCAAAGCCCTGCTCATATAGTAAAGCGCGGAAGAGGAATCCATCCCGCCGGAAAGCAGCAGCCCCAGCGGCACGTCGGACACCAACTGTTCGGCCACGCTTCTGCCCAGCAGGTCGTCTATAGCGTCAAGCCATTCGCCTTCCGAGCGCGGCGCCGCAAGCCCGGGACCCGGCAGCCGCCAGTAAGAAGTTATCTTAGCCATACCGCCGCGGAAGACCAGGGTTTGCGCCGGCTCAAGCTTGTTCACGCGTTTATAGATGGTGCGGGGCGCAGGAATATACAGGTGCGTGAAATAGGCGTCTATAGCCGCCGGGTCCAGTTCGTCCTGGATCTGCGCGCCCAGCGGCAGGGCTTTAAGCTCGGAGGCGAAAAAAAGTTTATCCCCGGATAAGGCGTAAAAAAGCGGTTTTACGCCGAACTGGTCGCGGGCCAGCAGCAGGGCGGCCGTTTTAGAATCCCAGACGGCGAAGGCGAACATCCCGCGCAGACGCGCGGCCATACCTTCGCCGTACTCCTCGTACAGGTGCACCAGCACTTCCGTGTCGCTTTGGCTGCGAAAATGATGGCCTTTGAGCTCCAGTTCAGCGCGAAGTTCCTTGAAATTGTAAATCTCTCCGTTAAAAACCACCCGCACGGAACCGTCTTCATTGGCCATCGGCTGCGCCCCGGTGGCAAGGTCTATTACCTTAAGCCTGCGCATCCCGAGCGACACCCGGTCCCCGTCGGTAAAAAAGCCGTCCGCGTCCGGGCCGCGGTGCGCCAGGCTTGCGGCCATCCCTTTCAGAAGGCCGTCGTTCCTGTAATTAGCAAAGCCGCATATTCCGCACATTTCAGGTCCCTTTCCCCGCGCCGGAGGCGGGGATTTTCCTGCTTTCCCATACAAAATATGTGCCGGTCAGGGAAAGCTTGTATTTTGTATCGAGCAGGGCCCGCATCTTTTCATCTTTTAACAGGTACCGCAGCTGGGCCCGGGTATGCGTGGTCCAGCCGGCCACAACGAAAGCCGGCCTGCGTTCGGAAATAAAATCATACATCCCGGTTTCCGACTGCCATACCCCCCACCCTGGCCCGGATACGCCCGCGGCATGCAAATCATATATGAATTCCGGAGTTGACATAACTGTTTCCCCGCCTGAAAGCCCGCCCGAAACCAGGGCCAATACCGCCGCTTTTCCGCTGGCCCCGTACTGATACGCGGTCGCGTAAGCGGCCCCACCCTGCTTTACGGCTAAAGCCGCAGAGCTCCCAAGCAGCGCGGCCGTGGCCGCGGTAATGGCAGCGGCCTTAAAATCCCCGGGCCGGGATCTTTTCATTACAACCGCGGCCGCCGCGAACGGGAACGCGGCATACGCCGCAAGGGGGATAATGACCCGTATAACTATACCGTAATGATCCCCGTAAAACATCAGTTGCTTGAGCGTAAGATTTATCAGCAGTTCCGGATCTGCGTAAGCTATAAGCAGGACCGGGAACAGAAAAGCAGCCGCGCACAAACCCCGCCGCCCGGTGGAAGTCAGCCGGCCCGGGATAGCGGCAAGCGCTATGCCCGCGAACAGGTGCAGCAGCGGGGAAATAGCGGCATGGTACCTGGGGAACCCATAATTGGACCCGCCGATAAAAACATGTCCGGTAAAATAAAAAACGCACAAGAACGCCAGGAAGCCGTGGATCCCGGTAAAAACTCCGCGCTTTACCACATCCCCGATTCCGGCGAAAGAGAGGTAAAGCAAAAATGGCGAGAACCAGAATGCCACCCGCACAAGTTCAAACCCTGACCTGGAAAACGCCTCTGCGCCACGGGAAGAAGCCGCCTTGTAAAAATACAGGAACGTTGACGGAAAAACACTGGCCCACGAAGCGTTGTCCCAGAAATAAAGGCTGACGGCGCTCCATGTGATGAGAAAAAGAACTACCCCGCCGGATATCCCTAAAACGGTAGTGGGACAAAAAGACTTTTCCCTGCGCCCGCCCAGCAGCAGGTAAAGAAAACATCCGGCAATGACAGCTATGGCAAAGTTGATCTTTGTCCACAGCGAAAGCGCGAATACCACGGCCAGGACAATTACGCGGCCGCGTGGGTTGACCATGGGGCAAGACCACAGGTATGCCAGTAAGGCCGCGAACAGCGGCAGCAGGGAACTATCCGCCCCGGCAAGGGATTGTACCCCCTGCGCCGTGACCGGATTAACAAGGTACAGCGCCGCGGCGGCTATCCCGGCGCCGCGGCCTGAAAGGTTCCTCGCCGCCAGGTAAATCAGCCAGGCCGCGGCAAGCACGGCAGCGGCATTGAACAGCCTGGCCGTTTCCGGCAAGGCGCCGAAAAGCCAAAACGGGAGCACCAGCGATAACGGATACAGCGGCGGGTAATCGAATACCCACCGATAGGGCACGCCCGCGGCCCAGTTTGTTGCCGCTTCCAGAAAAAAGCTGTCCCACTCCGACAGCGGAGCATGCAATTTGGTGAAAACCGCCGCGGCAAAGACAGCCAGGGCCAGAACAACAGCTAAACGCCCGCGCACCGGATTATCCATATTCTCCCACACCGGTTAATTTCGAATAAACGGCTTCATGGCGCTTGATAAACTCCGGAAGCCCGAAGGCCCGGGCTTTTTCCCGTGCGTTCTGCCCCAGGCAGGCGGCAGCCGGCGCGTCATGCAAAAGGTCCAATACGGCCTGCGCAAGTCTGCCTGGATCTTCTGGCGGAACCAGCAAAGCTTCCTGACCGTTGGCAACTGTCTCACTGATGCCGGGGATGTCGGTGGCCACTATGGCCTTACCCATTGCCATCGCTTCCAGCAGGGCCAGCGGCTGGCCTTCAAGCAGCGATGGCATAATAAAAATATCCAACGCGCCCAGGTAATCCCGGGCTGCGGGCACCTCGCCGCAAAAAACCATATTGCCGGAAAGCCCGGCGGCTTCAGCCTGCTTTTTAAGAACCGCGTCCAAACGGCCGGCCCCGGCCACCAGACATACCAGTTTTTCTCCGAGTCCGGGCTCTTTTTTGAGGATTAGCCCCAGCGCTTCTATCAAGCAATGGTAACCTTTCTGCCACTCCAGCCTGCCAAGCACACCCAGCGCCAGCCGCCCGCGCAGCAGGTATTTTTCTTTCATCGGGCCGGCGTCGAAAGCCGCCGGGTCAAATTCCGCCAGGTCCACCGGGTTCGGGATTATGTGTATTTTTTCAACAGGAACGCCGTGCCCGGCCGCCAACGCTACTGCCAGGTGCCTGGAAACGGTTATAAAGCCGGATATTTTTTTCTCCGCCCGCGAGTTAAGCAGGGCATAAACCTGTTTGCGCAAAAATCCGACATCGAATCCCTCCACCGGCATGGGCACCGTGGCAACAGCCGTAACACCCGCCGCAGCTGCCGCGAACGCGCAGTAAAAATCGGCCCTGGCACCCTGGCTGTGCGCGAGAGTTATGCCATTTTCCGACATCATATTTTGAAGCCTGCGCATATTGCGCAGGTCGAAGCGGCACGTCAGGTCCAGCGGCAGGAACCGGCAGCGCCCGCGGACCTCTTCATAGAACCTGCCTCGCGGCAGCGAGGCGCAAAAAATATCGTAGCTGCCAGCTGGCAAAGCGCGTATCAGCATGGAAAAAACATTTTCTCCCCCGCCATAAGCGGCGTTCTCTATCACAAAAAGAAGTTTTGTCTTCACGTTTTCCTGAGCGCTGTTCCCGGGGGCACGCCTTTAACCTGACACTGCGCCTGACAGCCGGACAACTGCGACCTCAATGATTTTAATATATATAATGTAAGCGTAATAGTGCGGACAAGACGGGAGTTCGCCAATTTGGCGCATTTTACGGTATCCACAAATGATTTCAAAGCTGCCGGCTATTTGCGTACTTACAACTTCCACCACCGTGCACCAGATGGGCGGCACCGAAGTACACGCGGAAACGCT
>Ga0208977_1000840_pt1 | contig 18431 bp, 20 predicted proteins | sample RifOxyA2_FD_184030 | JGI IMG/M metagenome (GOLD analysis project Ga0208977, IMG submission 184030) | Groundwater microbial communities from Rifle, Colorado - Rifle Oxygen_injection A2 (SPAdes) | ecosystem: Environmental > Aquatic > Deep subsurface > Groundwater | place: Rifle, Colorado, United...
CCGCGCATCGGAAATTGATATATCGTCGAAGTCAACCCAAAGAATGGGAACAGGCCGTTTTTCAGAAAAGCCGATGGACCATTTTCCCAGATATTCCGGCGCGTGCGACAGGCGGACTTTGCCAGCGCCAATATACCTGTTATTTAAAAATAGCGAGTCTTCAAGCATATGGTCTTGTATTTTAAGAAAGACCACAGCCTTGTACCAGATATTTTCATGAAGGGCGACACTGTCGCGTTCTTCGGGGATTGTCAAACCCCAGGTGTTCCAGTCCTTCCTCATGTGAAGGTTCGCGTGCCATGACTGGAGCGGACCACGGCTTATCATGAACGAGGAATTGCTGTACCAGCCCGAAGAATCAGGCAGTTCAAACCCGAAAATACCGCAATACTGCTGTTCGCCAGCGCTCGAAACAGTGTCCGCGAAATGCACTCTGAAATAACATTCGAAATAAAATCCATTCCGCAGTTCCTTGGACGCGGCTTGCCACATTACTTCCTTGGAAATGAAATTGCGTCTGTTGTACAACCTGAGGCCCCGGTTGCCATTGCATGCCGCGAGTGGCGCATCTTTCTCAAGAGTGGACAGGGACACGCTCGTGTCAATGGTGAAGTCAAGGTCGTGTTTCTCGAAATCCTGCATGTAATACACCGCTGACGGTACCGACGTAATGCAGAAAAACAGAAGGCAGGGCCAATAAGTAAGTTTATTATTGAGCATATTTCAATAATAATATACTCAAATGGTTACTGTAAAATATACTGATGAATAGCTATATTTCACCGGGAATAACCCCATGGTAAAACGCATACTCACCTTTAATGTCATTGTCCTGTCTCTGGTTAGCATGTTCACGGACATTGCCAGTGAAATGCTCTATCCCATTATGCCTATTTTTTTGAAAAGCATCGGCTTTTCCGTTGTGCTTATCGGCGTGCTCGAAGGGTTTGCCGAGGCAGTGGCAGGCTTAAGCAAAGGTTATTTTGGCAGACTCTCGGACCTTTCAGGCAAGCGCGTACGGTTTGTGCGTATGGGCTATCTCTTAAGCGCACTATCAAAACCCCTGCTCGCGGCGTTTACCTGGCCACTCTGGATTTTTGGCGCGCGCACACTCGACAGACTGGGCAAGGGCGTGCGCACTGCTTCGCGCGACGCATTGCTTTCGGACGAAGCGACTCCAGAGACCAAGGGCAGGGTCTTTGGCTTTCATCGCAGTCTGGACACGCTTGGCGCTGCCATTGGCCCTTTTTTAGCGCTTGGTTTTCTTTTTTATTATCCCGGACAGTATTCAAAACTTTTTCTTCTGGCATTTGTCCCGGGCTGTCTTGCCGTTGCGCTTACCCTGTTGCTGCGTGAAAAACCGCACGAGGCTGCTGAGTCAAGTTCCCGTCCCAAAATCGGGGATTTTATCACGTTTTGGGTAAAAAGTTCTCCAACCTATAAACGACTCGTTTCCGGTTTGCTCTTTTTTGCCTTGTTCAACAGCTCTGACGCCTTCCTGCTTCTCAGGATGAAACAGGCAGGGCTCAACGATACCAGCGTTATTGGCATTTATATTTTCTATAATCTCATTTTTGCGCTTGGCGCCTATCCCTTGGGTTCACTTGCCGATAAAATTGGATTGAAAAAGGTGCTTGTTGGCGGCATGGGTGTGTTCGCGGTTGTGTACGCGGGCATGGCGGTAAACACCACTGTCTTTGGATTTATCGGATTGCTTCTATTCTATGGCATTTACGCGGCGGCCACTGAGGGTGTTTCAAAGGCGTGGATTTCGAACATCACGGACAAGAAAGAGACCGCTACCGCCATAGGGACCTATACCGCGTTCCAGAGCGTTTGCACGCTTATTGCCAGTTCGCTCGCGGGCGCCATTTGGTATTTTTTCGGGCCTGCCGCTACCTTCATGGTTTCGGCGATTGCGGCGGCTTTGGCAATGGCGTATATCAGCAGGGCGCAAGTATAGAAGACAGCCAGTTTTTACGAAAGAAGCGGTATCATGCGTTGGGCCATGAAGTTTCCCGTGTTTTTCAGTATTTTCCTGGGTATTTCATCTTTGCATGCGGCAGATCCTCTTGTCAATGGCTGTGCCGCTTCTTTGGTCACCATACGCGGCGAATCTGGCGGCAGAACAGACGGCACCCCGTGGACCAGCGCTGATATCAAAGGCAAGGTCTTCACTCTGTATTACGTTGATCCTGACGAGCGGGACCTTAATGAACCCGCGTATCAAGCTCTTAAAGCGGCTAAGTTTCCGGACAGTTGTGCGGGTTCAATCGCGGTAATCAACACTGGCGCAACGTGGATGCCTGATTATGTGCTCTGGAAATTGATTACACAGAAGCAGAAGGAATACCCAAAGACCATCTATGTGCTTGATCGAAAAAAGGTCCTGGTACGGAAATGGGGGCTTGCTGACCATTCTTCCGTTATTTTAGCGTTTGACCGGCAAGGAAAGGTCCTGTTTTTAAAGAACGGAAAGGCTTCGGACAGCGAGATCCAGGAACTCTTAAAGGTGATCAGGGAAAACATATAATGCGTTATCTTTTGAAAGAAAAAACTCGCTGGATACGTAAAAAAATGTTATATTTTTGTCGGGGAGATACAACTTTTGGGGGCTGTTATGCAGGTCGATTCTACATCTTGTGTAGCGCAGAACAATGTACGTCAATGTGAAAGAACACATACCAGGTTTCGTGTGCGTACAAGCGACGGTGATGGTGCTGATGAATTTATCATAAACTACAGTTCAGGCGGGTGCTGCCTGACCACGCCTGTCGTGTACCGCAAAGGTGAAGCTGTTCTCATTATTGCTCCCCAGGCGCCAACCCTTGTGAATCGTTCGAGGGGGTATCGGATTGGCAGAGTGGTCTGGGATCAGCTTGGTTCTGATGGAACCTGCATTTTCGGCATCTCTTTTACTGACCACAGCGCAAACGCCTGAAAAAATCAGGGAAATACCGGTTTTCCCAAGAAATAACCGGAAAAATCAATACTTTTCTCTGTGGAATCATTGAAAACAATGGCTTTTTGCAATATATTATTATCAGAAAAAGTTTAAAAAGGGTTATGTAGCGCACGTTTTATTTGTAAGGAGGGGAATCATGAGAACAAAGTTTGCTACCCTGGTCCTGGTTTTTGCGGTATCTGTCTGTTTTGGAAGGGTTTATTCACCCTGGGTTAATTCGCAACTAATACCTGATTGGAGTGGAAATTGGCAGAGCTTCCTGCAATATCCTTCACTCCAGGGAAAAACCGGCAATGATCTTGCAATCGGCATTTTTGATATCCTTCAATCAAAGACCCTGGGCGCCTACCATGTGTCGGGCCAGATTGTTCCGCGTGCAAGCGGCACAACCGATGGCGGCCAGATTTGGGCTTATTATACCATCCGCGACCCAGTCCGTATTATGAATATGTGCGGTTGGGGATATTGCGGCGCCTTGTCGGGTTATACTTCAGGCACCATGCAACAGTGCGGAGTGGGTAATACACGCGTTCTCGAGATCAGCGGCGGTGCAATAGGCGCCCATTCAGTTGCGGAAGCCTACTATGGCGGCGACTGGCATTACTTTGACCTTGACCTTCGCGGATACAACCGTCAGAACACTGACGGCATTGTGGCAAGCTGGCAGGAAAGCGATGACAACCCATCGTACTGGGATTCCCTTTTCTGCAGCGATCTGACCGGGCTCAGGAACGCGGCAACGGCAAATACTCTGGGCAACACGGCCAAGGTCCATCGCGGTTGGGAATCTGGCCATACCATGGATTTTGTCCTGCGCATGGGTGAAACTTTTACCCGGTACTGGAAGGCCGATAGCACGCGCTATTACAATACCATCTATTATTGGACCAATTTTCCCCATATTGGCGCAGCCATCCTGAGCACTTCTATCGGTAGTGTGCCAAAAGACTATGGCATGGTCCATTCGGGCAGGCCTGAATCCTGGTGCAATGGCCACAAATACTGCCAGAACGGTATGGGCATTTACAAATACACGCCCAATCTTGGGAGCGGTTATGGCGACTATCAGGACGGCGTGTATCAGGACAGCAATGTAGTACAGGATGAAGATGGTATTGGTCCGGCAAGCGGAAGCGGCTGGATGGAATTTGACTTTTTCTCTCCCTATATCATTATTGGAAAAAACGGGATCGTGCTTGCCGATCTGCAGAACGTGAGGAACCAGACCGAAGGGGCAACGGCCTCGATTACGATCCAGGGGACTGCCACGCTCAAGGCGTCCCAGAACAATGGTTACCAATGGACCACACTGCAGAACAATGTATCGAGCGGCACGTATGCCAGCGACTTTACCACCATGGTCTACGGCCGCCATTCATACCGGCTGCGGATTGAACTCCAGCCAGGCGCAAAACTCACCGGCTTTTCCAATAGCACAGCCGTTGAATGCGGACAGGTAACGCTTCCTCTGGTCAATGGCACAACGCAGATGAGCTATCGTATGGCTGACAAATTAGGCTATAATACCACGCCCATGTTCATTGATATTGACCTGGGCGATCCCGTCACTGCCAATCTGCCGGCCACTATCACCAACCATCAGCCAACGAATATTACCCAACGCGCCACTCAGGCTGTCGTGCCGGTCAAGGTCCCTGACGGCTGCGCCATACGCTGGCTCTCGGTGGGCGGGGCGTTCCAACGATCAGCAGGCACGCAGATCCAGATTAGCACCACGGGTCCAACCAGCGGGTTTTCGACCGTGTGGAGTTCCTCAGCCTATGCAAGCTGCGACTATGCTGACTGCCATTGGCGCCTGCAGTTCGACACAACCTATGTGTTTGCCAGCAATCCTCCCAACCAGTGCTGGGTGCGCTATACGAACAACGTGAACATGGTCCGCATCTATGTTCACTATGAAGAGCCTAACAGACCTATCCAAAACAGCCAGGTCCGCATTACCCATTGCACTGGCACAAACACGAATACCGTGGAGCAGGTTGTTTCGGCAAACGCAAACTACAACGTAAACCTCACGGGCGAAAACCTCTGGTATAAAATGGAGGTCGAAAGCCAGCTTTCCTCTGCCATCCAGGAAGGCATTGAAAAACAGGCGGTCGAATCCGTTGAAATCACCCCAAATCCGTTTAACCCGGCCGTTACGATATCTGTAGGGGTTCAAAATTTTGAACCTCTACAGATATTGATATATACCATTTCCGGCCGGATGATCACGGATTTATCAAAACAAATGGTCAATGGCAAGTGCGTATGGAACGCGGGGAACATGCCAAGCGGCCTGTATATTCTGAAGGTCTGCTCGGGAAATACTGCGAAGTATAAGACCATGACCCTGCTGAAATAACAGCAGGCTGTTCGAAGTGCTTGTGTTAAAGCCTTGTTCTTTAGGACAAGGCTTTTTTATTAAGGTCAAGATAATAAATTATAATGGTTGCGATACGACGCTTCCGAGAACCGGACCGAGAAGGAGAATAGTATCCGGATAAATCGCCAAAGCGAGTGCATAGAAAGCACCCGAATCGACAAATACTTTATGCTTGTTCATAAAGGTATTTGTCATGATTCACGGAAATATCAGACTTATTACTTCTGCCAAGGCCAATGATGTTGAGTAACGAAGTTTTTTTGTTTCGTGCTGCCTTTATCCGGGACTTTGTTTTAAGAAAAGTCACGAAATCATAGACTTCGGCCTGCTTCTCAAAAGGCAGCATTTCCATGGTATCGGCCGTCATTTTTGGATAGTTGAAAGACTGCAATGCATTGGTCCTTCCGAGACAGTGCTTGGATTTGGGATTCTCTTTTCTCATGAGTCAAAAGTTTCGGTCCAGGGCAATTATGTGATTGTTTACAAGTACTCGAATTATAATTACGAAGTATCCTTGTTCCGATGGGAAGGATCTGATCCGAACACTAATCACCTAAATTCAACCTCGATTTTGGTACCTACAACTTGAGAAGCTTCTTGTCGACGGCCTTCAGAATCAGCTCTTGCTTTTTGGTGAGAGTGGCGACACGAGACATTTTAAAAATACCTTTAGAATCCCTAAGGTAAACCTTATACATTGTTTCCAGTTCCCGCAACGCATCTTGTGGCGTAATACTAATCTTTTTCAGTCGATATTTTAAGAGCGAGAGTAACAGATAGGATAGATAACAGATAAAGACGTGTGCCCTAACCCGATTTGACAACCAATGTCTTATGGGTTGGAGGTTCGTGATTCCTTTGATACTGTGGAAAGCTTTCTCAACAATATCCTTGTCAAAATAAAGACGAATCAACTCGTCTTTTTGCATATGGCGTGAACAAAAGATTGATGAGCAGCCATCAAACTCCTCTGCCTGAACTATTTGAGATTTCAGTATTTCACCATTCTTGTCAAAGTATTTTTCCAATCCCGCCTTGAACACTTTCTTATTCTTTATAAGTGCCTGTGCCTCGACGATCTCATCGTAACGAGACTCTTTTAATTTCCGTTGTTGCCGCTCATTAAAACAAAGCGCCAATTCACCCTGAACACCGCCAATCCTGAAAGGTTTTGTGATGACATAAAATATTGTCTCGTTTAAACGGACACGGTTATCAAACTGAGTCAATTTCCCTTTGGACAGAACCTGACGCCATATTTTTTCCAATTTTGGGTTAAAGGCAACGCCACAGAGGGTGTCCCATTTTAAAGCTTTTACGTCGAATATATTGCGGCCCGATGTAATTCCACGGTCGTATACCAGTAAGATAGTGCTTATTATGTGCATTTATCAAGTGCCTGGCCTGAAATTACCATAGGCATTTCTTTCAGACCGTAAATTATTTATATTATCTATGAGAAAGGGGATCACATGCCTGTAATTTCGTTGTTTTTTGGTGTTGTCATCCGGATGTTTTTCATTGATAATAAACAGCACAAAAGTCCGCATTTCCATGCAGAATAACAAGATAGCAAAGTGGTGCTCCGAATCCCCGATGGCGTTGTTCTTGAAGGGAGTCTTCCGCCGAATAAGCTGAAGCTCGTTACCGCGTGGATCGAAATACACCAGGAAGATCTTCTTGCCGATTGGAAATTGGCCCTTGAAGGAAAGAGTGTCTTCAAGATCAAAGGATTGGAGTAAACCGATGAGAACAATAAAAGAGATCGAGGCAGGAACGGATTATTACCTCACGGCTGTTTTTGATACCGGCGAAAAGCGGCGTTTTGATGTAAAACCATTGTTTGAGATGGAAGTCTTCTCAAGCTTAAAGGATTTCTCATATTTCAAGCAGGTTGCCAACCGCGGCTACTTCATCGAATGGCCCCAAGAACAGGACCTCAGCGCTGACACGATATATCTTGAAGGCCAGCCCGCCTGAAAGAGCCATTAGTCGCGCTTACCCAAAAAAGCAACAGTATTCATCCTTCTCAACTACGGCAAAAAACTCTTCAATGGTATTCACGGTGGGAACCGGATCATAGCTGTGCCATTTCAAATCTGCCCGCTGCCATGGATTTCGCCTTTCGCTTGGGCGATGCAGTGTTCATTGAGATCAGCTTACGGGGCCCCATCTTCCCCCGATTGGATGTCACAACGCGCCGTTAACCTGCCCTGAGCCTTGTCGAAGGGTCAGGGTGAGCGGCAATGTTGCCTTGCCCTGTGGTTCTTCGAAGTTTATCCATTTCAGCGTCAAGATATTTCATGGTCTTTTATGGCTCCTTCTTGCCACCCAGCTACTTGTAAGATAGTGCTTATTCAGTAAATGTCAAGTGCCAAATCTGGACAGGCCGCGTACTGGATGACTAGTGTCGGTGGTTGTTTTGTCAGCCTGTTTAGATCTCCAGCGGTGGCGACGGTTTTTATTTTCTCTCTAAGGTTGGGTTGGCCGAATGGAAAATGAATCCTGTGGGACAGCCCTGGAATATGGCGTGCAACAGGCTGGGATTTTTCATGTTTGGAATAGCATGTCCTATTTAATATATTTACATAAGAGATCAATTTGGAGGTATATATGCGAACCATCAGTATCGCCTATCCTGAAAATATCCTGCCGCCGCTGAACATCAGCCCTGATGCATTCGAGGCTGAGGCAAAGGAAGTGCTTGCGGTCAAACTTTTTGAGATGGGAAGGCTCACTTCAGGCCAGGCAGCCGGGATCGCCAATGTTTCCCGCGCCGAGTTCCTTTTGACATGCCGGAAATTCGGCACACCAAGTGTGCAATGGAACAAGGAAGATATTGATGAGGAATTCAAGGCTGGAAAAATATGATCGGTCCAGCCATCGTTGCCAATACCGGTCCGCTCCTTGCCCTCTCAATTCTGGACAGATTAGATATTCTTAAAGGGTTATTTTCACGGATCATTGTCCCTCGCGAAGTGGAACAAGAGATAGCGCGGGGCGGGGTAGCGGCCAGGGGAATTGAATCATTTAAGAAAAATCTGACGGGGTTTGAGATTATGGAACTGCACGGCCACCCGGATCCCCTTCTGGTTACAGTCCTGGACAGGGGCGAAGGCGCGGTGATCCAGTGCGCGCTTGAGAATAATATTGGAATGGTTGTAATTGACGAAAGAAAAGCCAGGAATGTCGCTACCTCGGTCTATGGCCTGAAGGTCATCGGGACAGCACGCATCCTGGTTGAGGCTAAAAGAAAGGGGTTTGTCCCCAAAATCGAGCCTTTGATAACACAGCTTCTGAATGGTGGGTACTGGATACACAAGGATATTGTTGATAGAATGCTGCACGAGGCCGGTGAGGGATAATTCTCCGGCAAGAGCCGTGCAGTCACATTGCGAATGCCACATGGCCAGAGAAAGAAGCCAATTCATCTCGTTGTTGTCTTTACGAACTCTATTCGCTGCCAGCGAATGCGCGATATCATGTTCGGCGCAGAGTACATAAGCCCCATAAAATTGTTTCTGTGTACTTAACTCCGACACAAAGAGTTTTGCATTACGTTTGGCCGATGCATATATAGCGAACATCGGGATTTGCTGACTGGAACCCATCTTTTCCGGGTGGATGTCACAATTGGTGCCATCCAATATTCGACCTCCTTATGAGCGTTTATACGGGCAATGGCCGCATGGGGGACATTAAAAACCAGGATACACAAACAGGGCAATGCCCAGCCCTGCGCCGTAGAAAGGATTGCGCGGCCCAAAGAGCCGCACATGGGTTTGTGCGTCATCAGTATCGGTCGTCCCACCGCCGGCAACATACTGCCTGCTGCTGCTCATGGATGCCACCTCGAGTCCAAACCTGAAGCCAAGGCCCAGAAAATCCGTAGGCATGATCTCAGGGGCAATTACCAGACGGAGAAAGCCCCAATCGCGGTCACCCACATCATTCGGAGAAAGCCCCAATCGCGGTCACCCACATCATTGGGATCGCGCGTATCGTCGTGGGCATAGGCCATCTGGGCCATGATATCGAGATACGCGTGCTGGCTTTTAAACACGCTGAATAAAAAGGCCGCGCCAAAGCTGCCATTGGTCTCGGGATCCTGGCCGCCATTGTTGTTCGCCGTGGCGTCGTAGCCGCCCAGGTATTCAAGACCCAGACTCACTTCAGCGCCCATGCGATCCGTAAAATAGTACTTTGCCGCAAGCCCTTCGTCGTATCCTATGCCAAGATTTCCGCGCTCCTGGCCATATACGGACAGGCTGAACAATGCTGCTGCCAGAAATAGACATACTTTTGCTTGCATGATTAATCTCCGGTTGAACAAAAGACAAATGTGGTATCAATGTGCAAAGAGTCCTGCAACAGGTATACATCGAGCTTGCAGCCGTTGTCGCGCAGTTTGACCTCAAACAATGTGGTGCCGCCGCTGTCCTCAATTTTGAACTGGGTACACGTCTCTTTTATTTCAACATCATTGCCAAACCCGGACTTATACATATGCCAGAAATTTTGGAAATCATTGATGCACTTCTCGTATCCGTCAGAGACCGCATCGTCTGCTCCGGGTTGCGAAGCGGGCTGTTCGGCTGCAATATCTGCATAAGCCGGTTCGGGCAAGCCGGCGTTGGTCTCTGTTGCCACAGTACCGGCGTTTTCCTCAACACCCACTGGCGACTGGTTAATAGTATAGGGCGGCCGGGCGTTGTCGCCTGAAGCGCAGCCTCCGAGAAAAAGCGTGGCCAGTGCCAGTGTGAAGGTTATTTTAAGAAAAACCATCGTATTCCCAGACCGGCTGAGGCGGTGAGCCCGGGGTCGACCAGAAGGATTTCGGGAGCTACTTCAAAAAAGAGGTTGAGGGGAACATCGGGGAACATGAAATCAATGACGCCTTTTACCCTGACACCCAGGCCGAAATTATTGCCCCAGGCAGTGAACGGACCGCCGCCAAGGCCCAGCATAAGACGGCCTTCGCGCAGGGGGGTCAGTTCGCCCCAATGGTAGGTCCAGTCTGCGTTGAGGCTCATGCTGCTCTTCCAATAGTGATGAAAGCCGATAATGCCGTCGAACGAGACCCGGTTGTTGAACCAGTATTTTCCCGAAAGCCCGGATGGTGCGCCAAAGATGACACCAAGGCCAAAAGGCCCGCCCGCGGCAGCAGGGGCATAGAGGACGGCGCACAGAGCAAAGATAAACAGCAGTTTTTTCATGGATTTCTCCTCAATCTTCATTTAAAATAGCTATTTGAAGATTTTAGGTGTCAACAAGTATATTTTATGACTGACTTAAACAAGGGGAACTATATGTACAGACCGGAAATCACCGTTGTCGACTGCACCATCCGCGACGGCGGACTCATGAACAAGTCCAATTTTTCTATGGAACTGGTGCGGGCCGTATACAAAGCCATTTGTGCGTCGGGCATCCAGGTGGTTGAACTGGGATACCGTAATAGCAAAAAGCTCTTTGATCCCAAGGAATATGGCCCATGGCGTTTTTGCGACGAGGCTGTGCTGCGCGACGTTGTTGGCGAGAAAAAGGGCGACACGAAAATCGCGGTCATGATGGATTCGCACAAGGCTGATTATAACGACCTTTTGCCCCGCGAAAAAAGCGTGGTCGACATGGTCCGCGTGGCCACCTATGTGAAGGACATTGACAAGGCCATCAAAATAGAGCAGGAAGCGCGCGCGCGCGGCTACCAGACAACGATCAATATTATGGCCATTTCGCATACCATAGAGTGGGAACTGGACGAGGCCCTGCAGCAGATAGACAAGGAAACCGAGGTGCAGGCGTGCTATATTGTGGACAGCTTTGGCGCGCTCTACAGCGAAGATATCGATTATTATGTGCAGAAATACCGGAAATACCTGCACAACAAAGAGATCGGCATCCACTGCCACAACAGCATGCAACTGGCTTTTGCCAACACCATCGAAGGAATCATTAAAAACGCCAATTGGCTCGACGCCACGCTCTGCGGCATGGGACGCGCTTCAGGTAACTGCGCCACTGAGCTTCTGCTGGGTTTCCTGAAAAACCCGAAGTTCGACCTTCGGCCCGTGCTCGATGTGGTTGGTGCGCACATCTATCCTCTGCGCGAGCACATATCGTGGGGAGGGGAGATCATTCCTTTCCAGATCGCGGGCATGCTGAACATGCGTCCTGACGAAGCGCTCAAACTCATGGAACTTCCTAAAAACGACCCTGCACGCAACAACTACCGGGCCTTTTACGAGCGTTCGGTTGCCCCTGGAGAGGATTGATCCAAGGGTATGGGACATGCCATGCGCAGGTCTTTTTGGGCTTTTATAAGGACCCTGGACCGGTCTTCCAGCGCAGCCGCATTGGCAGCTGTACTTTTTATAGGCCTCTATCCGCCTTTGCCAGAGGCTTCCATGGCCGTAAAAAAGGGCCCTGACAGCACTCAATGGTACGAACAGCCCATGCGCATTGCAGCGCTGCAGTGTAATTTCGAGAAAGACAATCCAGCCGTCATTGACATGTGGGCCGCTGACGGATTTAATGTTGAGCAGCTTTTTCATCCAACAGCAGACCTCTATTCCGCGCTCTTTGACCCTGCGGCACACCGGACAATTGTGGAACAATACGTGAAAAAGGCCCATGCAAAAGGTGTGCGCATCATTCTCTATCTCAATATTCACATTTTAGGGCCATCGCTCGAAAGTAAGAAGGACATTTGGGCGCAGCGCACCGCGGCAGGGGAGATTGTCAAACTCTACACTACCTATCCGGCCATATGCCTGAACAGCCCGTGGAAGGATTATTTCTTCTCCATCCTCGACACCCTTTCATCGCTCGATATTGACGGCATTTTCCTGGATGGCCCGGTCATTGGGTCTGAAGGATGCCAGTGCAAATACTGCGAGCAAGCGCACCAGAAACTCTATGGGAAGCCGCTCAAAGACACCCCGCATCACTGGGAATTCTGCCATTGGACAAAGGACAATTTTTTACAGGCCGCCTATGCCCGTTGGAAGGAGAAAAACCCGGGCAAGATTTTTTATATGAACCTGCCGGTGTTCCATGCGGCATCAGCGTTTGTGGACATACCCGCGGCATTGCAGTACAACGATATCCTGGGCACCGAGGGCGGGTTTATGCCCTATGGCCCGGCAAAAAACGCGTTCCTGTGGAAACCATCGTTCACTGCCAAAATGATCGAGGCGATTTCTCCGGACAAACCGCGCGTTATATTCATGGCCGCTGACCACAAGCCCTGGAGCTGGTGGATGCATTCCCCGCTTGAGACCAAACTCTGCATTGCCTCATGCAATGCCAATGCTGCCAATGTGTGGTATGGCCTGCACGGGTCAACAATCCTGCTGCGGACGCCGTCAGGCGCGGCAGCGGGCCAAAGCATGCGCTTTTTCCGGGACAATGAACGCTATTTCTCCACAACCCGTTCCTTGGCGCGTGTTGCCCTGTTTTACTCATTTACCAGCGACCGTTATTATCCCACCTCGCGCGGCGAGACCGACTTTTCCGCTGGAGGAGAGGCAGCATCGCATTACGGAGACCTTGGAAAGTCCCTGCATGGGTATTACAGCATGCTCGCTGAAATGCAGGTCCCCTTTGACCTGGTTACGGACCTCGCGCCTGCCGCGGACGCGCTTGGCCGTTACGACCTGATTGTCCTGCCCTCGTGCGGGGCTCTGACAACAGAGACAGTCACGGCGCTCGAAGCCTATGTACGCAGCGGCGGGACCCTTATCGCGGATTTTGACGCGTCCCTGTTCGACAGCCTTGGCGCGCGCAAACCCGATTTTGCCCTGTCAAAGGTGTTTGGCGTGTCTGTTGACGGAGAGTACCAGGAGCACCGCAACTGGAACTATTTTTCCGTTGATTCCTCGAGCGGCTGCTACGAGTACGTGAAAGTTCCGCTGCTGCCCCTGCCCCTTGCTTCGCTGCCAGTCAAAGTCCTGCCGCAGGCGCGCGTGATCGCCCGTTCCCTGCCCGACCTTCCCGGACGCTATGTGGCCCTGCCCGCGCCACAAGCGCCATTTCTGACAAGGAACAGCTTTGGGAAAGGCGCCTGTTTCTATTTTGCGGGTAATTTCGGCCAAATGTACAACGACTACCGTCCGCCCGAGTACCGCGCGTTGCTGCGGGGCATTGTGCGCGAGCAGGTGAAGGACCTGATCGCGTTTGACAATGCGCCGGGAAACCTCGAAGTGGTACTCCGGAAGCAAGGGCCTCGCGCGCTTCTGCACCTGGTGAATTACGGTGCTGGCGCGGACAGGCCGTTTGATCGCCTGCTGCCTGTTGATAATATGATTATAAGGCTTCCGTCCTCATTGCGGCCCGCGCATGCGCGGAGCTGCGCGCTCAAGCGCGACCTGGTTGTTTCAAAGAAGACCAACAGTATTGTCCTGCCCAGGCTGGCGGAGTATGATCTGATTGTGATGGAATGAAACGCCCCGGACCCTGATACGGATCTTACCGCATATTTGTCCTGATAGACATGGGAAAGACCTGGATCCTTGGCAGTTTTCCGTGCCCGTCAAAAAAGTACTGGACCGCTGCTTTTCCCATGCCAAAAGCGTCCCATTTGCAGAAATAAACGGCCTTTTTATGGACAAAGGCGGGCGTGTCAAAATATTCAAAGACAACGATGTCCATATTGTTCGTCAATCTCGGGTCCCTGGTCTCAAGTATCTGTTTGAGGATTTCAAATGTTCTCATGCCGCACGCGATGAATCCTGTACAATCCTTGTTGCTATCCAGTATTTTTTGCATGGCCGCAATTCCCCGGTTGGGCGACATGCTCATGGTAACCCGCCGGGTATCGAAGGAACCAGCTTTTTTGGCTGCCTCAGCCACGCCAGCCCATCTTTTTCCGGATGTTTCATCCGGTTCCTGCGTACCGGGGAAATAATGGTCTATAAACAATATCTTTTTATGCCCAAGACCAATCAGTTTCTCACACGCGATCCGGCCTCCCGCCACATGATTGGCAGTCAGCACAGGCCTGGTTCCTTCTGTGTCAGGAGTATCTATATGGACAATGGGCAGACCCAGGTCTTCCAAGTCCTTGTTTAATTTTCCAGGGCCAATGTCAACGGTAATGAGCGCGTTAATGTTAAAAGAATTGACAAAATGACTAACCTCGTATATGTCCTTGCCCCGGGCTGAAAACGTATAGATGGAACCGTTCTTCTGCAGGCAGGTCCGTTCAATGCCCACAAGCAGCCGAATGAAATATTGGCCGGCAAGAGAAAGGTATTGCTGGATAACAACGCCAATACGGAGCGGTTTTTTCAGCGATGCTGCTCCGGGAAACGCATTTCTCAAAAACAGCCCATGAGATTGGATGCTTATTATAAGTCCTTCTTTTTTAAGAAGTTCCACAGCTTTTTGGACCGTTGAGATAGAAAGATTGTATTGCTTCATCATATCCCGTATATAAGGAAGCTTGGAACTTGCAGAATATTTTCCAGCTTGGATATCAGCTTTAAGCGTTTGATATAGAATGAGATATTTCATTTTATGCAAAAATACTATAAAATCGAAAAGAGAATCAATACTTAAGGCATATTATTCGATTAAGTATTGTATTGTTTCAATATTCGGTATATATTTATTAATAATTAGGCAAGTATTCAGAGTAACATCTTAAATTAAAGGGGTCCAGATGAAGTTCAAAAACCTTTTTTTTATCGCTTTTTTTGCTGCTTTAACTGTCATGCTGAATGCTGCGCCTTCAAACGTACAGGCATTTTACCGGTACGGTCAGACATTTATCACCTGGACAGAGGATGGGTCAAGCACATACGGCATTTATCGCCATACTTCTGCAATAACCTCATCCAACATTGGCCAAGCAATAAAAATAGCCACGGTCGATGATTCATCTTCCAACTGCAAGTATGGGATAGGCGCTCCCATTGGCCAAAAACACTGGGTCATTGATTCAATAAATATTGTCTCAGATACGGGCCTTGGTGAAGAGCTTGCCGACAGCCAGGGGCTTTTTGTACATACGACAAAAGAGGCTTCAGGCAACTTTTATTATGCCGTTACCGTGGGCGGCGGCACGGATGTCTCCCTGAACGTAACCGGCCCAATCGCTGAAAGCAAAGCGGAAATACGGCCAATAGCGGTGTATTGCGTAGATACTTTAGGAAGAAAGCATATTACATATACCTTTTTCATGGATTACAGCATTTGGAATCCAGGCTGGACAGGGTATATATATAATTTTCTTGTTTGTCTGACAAGCAATTGGAGAATCGATAAGGACACTTTATTTACGATGTATAGTTTTTATGGTGGAAAGTCAACACGGTTGGAAAGAATATACAGCTATCCGCAAGGCTATAGTGTGGCGGTTAAAAACGACCCTGTTGCCCACGACGCTCCAACGGCCACGGTCCTGCAGGACTGGCATTACGGCCATAAAAACGCAGCAGGCGATTCTGTTGTCAATTATTCCGAATATCGAATCATAAAGTCATTACTGTTTGTAAGCAAATATCTGAAAGCTGACTTAAACTCGTCGTTAGGAGCGGGCGGATCAATGGGCGGGAGCGGCATGTGGGCCATGGGTTCGCGGTACCCGAGTGTTTTTTCAGCCGTATACTGCGACCAGGGCGCTACGGACATGAGCAACCCGAGTTTTGTCTGGCACGGCAATATTGCGGGCAGCGTCGGTTCCCTGGCCGAGAACCTTCCGATAAAAAACCTTCGCTTTGACGATCCAGACCATCCTGAACTTGATGAATACCTGCAAAAATACAATGGGACACCTGTGTGGGACTGGCTGAATTTGCAGGAACAGCTTACGGTACGGGTGGGCGATGAAATGTCGTTCTTTAACGCCTGTCATGGCAGGCTGGACGAATCCATAGACTGGCCGACACAGGGAAGGCCTTTTGGATCGATTCTTAAAGACAGCAAAAGGACGTTTTCCTATATTGTTAACAATTCATCGCATAACTGGAATGGTTTTGAAGCGTGTAATTTTGGAATGCTGTTCACCGGCGGAGCGAGTTATTATCCCTATAAATACAAAACGAACAAATCCATGCCCGGGTTCAGCGGCGTCAACATTCCCTACGACAGTGTGTGCGTAAAACTCAAGACCGCCACCTGGACAGTACTGCAGGATTCACTCGATACGTGGGAAATGACGGTGCTTGCCGGGGAGCCGTGCAAGATAACCCCGAGGCGGTGCCAGGGGTTTCAGGCGTCTACCGGGGACAAATTCGATATTTATGTAAACAATGTTTTAACCGAAAGCGATGTTGAAGCTGATGAATACGGGCTTGTAACAACCAGTGTCATTGATTTGACCACCGCAAAGACCATTAAGATCGTCAATACGTACCGGGTGTCAAACCCGTCTGAAGCGATGAAAATAAAAGCGAAATACGCGGAAATCGCCGCGTTGCCGAATCCGTTCAATCCCGATATCTGGCTGCAATATAAAAACCCGGTATCCGGAAGGGTCGTCATGAACATTTATAATCTTAACGGCAAGCTGATAAAAAAAGTCATGGACCGGGTACTTCCTGAAAATCAATACGGATCCGCGTTTTGGGACGCCACGGACGAGTCGGGGAAAAAGGTCTCCAGCGGAATATATATTGTCATTGCCACTGGCAAGTATACGCATGTTGCCAAGAGTATTGTTCTTACCAAATAACAGGAGGCGTCCATGAAAGAATGTGCCGTAGTGATTTTCTGTCTGGCTTTTATGATTCCCTGCGGAGGAGAGAATTTGCGGGGAGGATCTGGAACGGACATTGATAATTATTGCGTTGTATTTGATCAGGAAACAATTGATACGTGCAAGCCGCTCTACCTTAGGTGGCAGCAGAATGATGGTTGGAACAAGTATAAAGTGACAACCATAGGTAACAGCAATACATACGATACCAAGCACTGGGAGGGGTTTAACGGGAACATCACCGGCATTGCGAACGCCAGCGAGATGAACGCCTTTAAAGATTCCACTTTTGCGGCCAATCACTGGTGCTCACCTGATTCCTCTAAAGGCGGGAGTCACGGAAATCTTCCTGGTACGACATTACGATGGGATGTACGGCGATGGGTCTGTGATAATGGGCTTATTCCAGCCAATAAACCCATGGTGGCGCCGGTTATGATCGGGACAAACGATATCAATACTGAATGGGACGGCCCTCCGCGGATCAGTGATTATAACGCGTTAATCAATTGCATTCTCGCCGATGGCGTCATTCCCATAATCACCACCATTCCCCCTATTAACCGCGAGGTATGGGCTCATACGTGGGACCCGGATTCCCTGTTGGTCCCGTATAACGACAGTCTGCGGATGATCGCGGAACAGAAGAAAATCCCCCTGTTAGACCTTCATCGCTGGTGCATGGATCATGGAGGCCCGACTCAGTTATTAGTCGATTGGGCGCACGCAATTGGATGCGGTTCGAATGGCGCGGTGTTCACCGACGATTGCCTTGATGGCGGTACAAGCGGCGGCCTGCAGAACGCGAGAAATTACCTGCTGTTGATAGCATTGCATGATATTTTTAAATATGTTGTCGATGGCGAACCATACACAAAAATTTGCCTGAACACAGGCGTTGCATCGTCAACCATAGACATGTCAATAGGCCCCAATCCTTTGAGTTCCAGTACTACTATTTCCGTTTATCCGGCTGGCAATGCCGGCCAAAATATATCTGTCCGGATATATGATAGTAACGGAAAAGTGGTCAAGGCCTTTGAAAAAGGCAAGCAGGGAACGCAAAAAGGCCTGTCTGTCGCGGGTTTCCGATGGGATTCCAGCGGATGCCCGCCAGGGGTATACATTGTCAAAGCGCAGGTTTTCAAACAGGTAATTTCAAAAATGGTCGTTGTCGTGCGATAGCGTCACGGCAATCACAAACCGTAGCCTGTTGGAAGAAAACAGGGACGGCCGGATAGAAGCGTGCAGGTATACCATGTTGGAGGGGTCATATGAGTGCGTCAAGAATAAACTGTCCTGTGCAAGTTGAATAATTCAACCCGGTCAAAGGCTAACCACCAGACCGGTACGGAACCCCGCATGGACTGGCGGTAACG
>Ga0208977_1000849_pt1 | contig 18291 bp, 14 predicted proteins | sample RifOxyA2_FD_184030 | JGI IMG/M metagenome (GOLD analysis project Ga0208977, IMG submission 184030) | Groundwater microbial communities from Rifle, Colorado - Rifle Oxygen_injection A2 (SPAdes) | ecosystem: Environmental > Aquatic > Deep subsurface > Groundwater | place: Rifle, Colorado, United...
ACAAGGAGCGAAGAGCGTGGCATAGCAACGCTATGTAAGCGATTCGCGACGCAGTTGCAGCCCAAAAGCGGCCAGCCCCCTGGGGGAGGCTCATCTTTGACCGGCTACTTCGTTGCTCCTTGCTCACAGGCCTACGGGCATGCTCGCTCGTCGCGCCTCGTATCCGGCTCAAACCTGAGCCTTCAAAAGCCAAGAGATTTGCGAGACACTACACTAGGCTGAAGGCGTAAGCCACCCGGCTTCGACCTGTTTTGCCGGCGGGAGAATAAAAACCGGCTCTATCATTTTCCACGATAGAGCCGGTAAATTTTTAAAAGCGAATTACGCTTTTTTGGGAGCCTGATCTTTTTTCACATTGACGGCTTTGGGGCCTTTATCAGTGTTTTCAGTGTCAAACTCCACTTCCTGATTTTCAGCGAGGGTTTTGAAGCCTTCACCAAGGATCGAGGAATGATGGACAAAGAGATCCTTTGAACCATCTTCGGGAATGATAAAACCGAAACCCTTTTTATCATTAAACCACTTTACTTTACCTTTTGCCATTTGTTGATTTACCTCTCTTTTAACATTACTCGCCTATGGCTGCCAAACGGCCCGGACTATGGACCGCGCCTTGTTTCTCTCACAACCCAGATTATAGTATATTTCAAACAAAAGCAAAAATTCAGTCCTTATTCCTCGTTCCACTTAATAAAAAACGGCATAAACGGATTACTGAGGTCCGGATGCCTGGGGATGACCCGCACGGCGAAATCATGTCGGCCGCTCTTAAAAGCCGCGGCTTCCCCCTTGAAAACATAAGCGTCGCCCAGCTTTGAATCCACCGTCATGGAAACTGATTTTCCTTCTTTAAATACCATCTCTCCGTCCGCCACTCCGACATGCAGCTGCACATCCACGTCTTCCGGAGTCAGATCTCCAAGCCATACTATGGCGCGCACCGGAACCTTGGTTCCGGAGTATATTTCCATCTCCGGCTTAAAGCTGTCCAGCACTATACGCACCCGGGACCAGCTGTCCTCCACCTTACTGCGCCAGCCCGACAGTTCCGACAGCCTGCCGTTATCCAGCAGTTTTTTGGTAGCACGATGCGCATGCACGTAAAACTTATCGTAATATTCCCGAACCATACGATGTGTGTTGAAATGAGGCACCAATTTCCTGATGGAGGCTTTCATCATCTTCAGCCAGTGGTGGGGAAGGCCGTCAGGGCCGCGGTCGTAGTAAAGCGGAGCCACGACTTTCTGCAGAAGGTTATAAATGGCTTCCGATTCCACGTAGTCGCGTTCATCCTCGCTGTTGTATATTTCCGTGCTGCCGATAGACCAGCCGACTTCGGGAGAATACCCCTCCGCCCACCAGCCGTCCAAAACCGACAGGTTCAATACGCCGTTAGCGGCGGCTTTCATACCGCTGGTGCCAGATGCTTCAAGCGGCCTTATGGGATTATTAAGCCACACGTCCACGCCCTGCACCAGATAGCGGGCCACGTTCATATTATAGTCTTCGACAAAAATAATACGGTTCTTAAACCGTTTGTCCATACTGAGTTTGGCCACCGCTTTGATGAACTCCTTGCCGTGCGTATCGGCCTGATGGGCCTTGCCGGCAACCACGAACTGCACCGGCATTTTCTCACTGGTTACTATCTCAAGCAGACGCTCCAGATTCTGCATAAAAAGCGTGGCACGCTTATAAGTCGCGAAGCGGCGCGCGAAGCCGATGGTCAGGTAATCCGGGTTTAGGACCTGTTCCGCCGCCTCCAGAACGGTACGGTCTGAACCCAGCCGGGAGTATTGCCGTTTGAGGCGCTCGCGCACCAGTTTAACCAGTTTTTGCTTCCGCATAAGATGAGTTTCCCAAAGATCATGGTCGTCAACTTCCCCCATTTTGCTCCAATCGCAGTCATCCAGCACGCTGTCGGCGCCCTGATGGTCCTTTGATAAATACTTCTTATACAGTTTCTGATGTTCATGGCTTATCCAGGAACAGGTATGCACCCCGTTGGTTACGCCGTCTATGGGGATCTCATAGCGGGGCAGCTGCGGCCAGATCTTGTGCCACATGTCGCGGGAAGTGTCCCGGTGCAGCAGACTGACGGCGTTAAGAAAAGCGCACAAGCGCAAAGCAACAACGGTCATGCAAAACCCCATCGAAGTATTTTCTTCCTTGCCTATTTCCAGGAACTCCGCCATGGTAAGCCCCATTTGCTTGCAATAAGGTTCCATGTACTTACGCACCAGTTCGAAATCAAAATACTCGTTGCCCGCCATGACCGGCGTATGAGTGGTAAAGGCTGAAGACGCCCAGACAACCTCCCGGGCTTCCTTGAACGAAAGCCCCCTATCCGCCATCAATTGCCGTATGCGCTCAAACAATAAGAATGCGGAATGGCCTTCGTTCACATGAAAAACCGTGGGTTTCAGGCCCATAGCTTCAAGAGCGCGCGCACCGCCCACGCCCAGGACTATTTCCTGACGTATCCGGTTTTCCCTGTCGCCGCCATAAAGCTGTTCGGTTATGGGCCTGAACTGTGGCGAATTTTCCGGAAGATTTGTGTCCAGAAGTATAAGAGAATTGCGGCCCACCGGCACTTTCCATATTCCGACCTTGATAGGTGCCCCGTCCAGTTGGACTTCTATGCGCAGAGGCTCGCCGTGCGCATTTTTCACTATCTGCACCGGCATGTTGTACCAATCGTTTTCGGGGTAGCGTTCCACCTGCCAGTTGTCCCGATTCAGGACCTGCTGGACATAGCCTTTGCGGTAAAGCAGCCCCACGCCCACCAACGGCACGCCTAGGTCGGATGCGGATTTAAGATGATCGCCGGAAAGCATGCCAAGACCGCCGGAATAGATAGGCAACCCCTCGCCGATGCCGTATTCCATGGAAAAATAGGCGACCAGCATGTCTTTTTCCTGCTGATCATGATTCTTATTGAACCAGGTATCCTTATACGCCATGTATGATTCGTACTTATTTTTTATCTCCTGAACGCGGTTGAGAAAAATCCCGTCACGACTAAGCGCATCCAGCCTCTCCGGCGCCACCGTACCGAGTATCCATTTGGGATTGCGGTGCGAGCGATGCCAAAGTTCATCATCTATATCCACGAACATCATGATGGCGTCCCAATTCCAGGTGAACCACATATTAGTGGACAGTTCTTCCAGGGCTTTAAGATTATCCGGCAGATTTGGCGTAACGTTAAAAGATCTGATTTTCATTAAAAGACTCCTTCTTTGTCGCACCCCGCGCTATACACATGCGCGGGGCGGATTACCGCCGGGCCTTTACCGGAAAGCGGCCCGGTGCTCTCCAAGGGGAAAACCCGGGTTTTCCCCTTTCATCGGCGCCGTCGGCCAACTCACTAATCGTGAGGGCCAGGACGGCTGAACCTCTTTCCGGAAAGGAATTATCCTTTTTCGCACCCCGCGCTATACACATGCGCGGAGGACATCAACTCTCTTTGCTGAACATAAAGCTCACGCATGTTAACGCCTGCATGATTAGATAATTTTACATAATAACCCGACAGGTAATCCACAGGACTGTACCGCGGATCAGACAAAACGTTAAAGCGCCGCCAGACCTGATTTCACAAGTTCTGTCTCCGCCTCTACCTTCAACGGCCAGCGATGCCACGCAGCTGAAAACTTTATAAAAACTATCAAAATACATCTTGCGCATAGAACACTTTTCTTGTAAAATATATATTATAGTGATCATACCACTATAGAGTGGGCGTGTAGCTCAGTTGGGAGAGCGCCTGCATGGCATGCAGGAGGTCGCAGGTTCGATCCCTGTCACGTCCACCAGATTTTAAACCGTCCGCTGAAAAGCGGGCGGTTTTTTATCATTTGGCGCTTTTTCACCTGTAATACCCGCAATTAGGCCGGACTGTGACCGTCCATAATTGTTAAAATATATCCGGCGGCGTAATTATGGAGCAAAAACAATTATTAATTTTCCACCTTGATGACGGGAAAGAGCTGCGCGGCGGCCAGCGCCAGCTCCTGTATCTGGTAAAGGAACTCAACAAGCTCGGTCATCTGAACCGGATCATATGCCGAAAAGATTCTCCGCTTGAGCGCACCGCTCAGAGAAAAGGGTTCTCCACCATAACTCTGCCTTATTTTTTTGAATGGGACCCCGTCTCCGCGCTCATGCTGCGCAATAAGATCAAGACCATGGCCGCCGCCTCCGGGCACTGCGAACCTCCGGTGCTGCACGCCCACACCTCTCATGCCGCGGCAGTCTCCTACCTCGCGTCAATAAATATGCCCTGTGTGCGCATAGCCCACCGCCGCGTGGACTTTATCCCCTCACGGGGCTTGTCGTCAAAGTTTAAGTACGAAAAAGCTCACCATATCATTGCTATCTCCAGACCGGTAAAAGACATCATGCTCTCTCTCGGCCTTTCAGAAAGCAAGATAGCGGTGGTAAACAGCACGGTGGACCTTGATGAAACCCCCTGGGATAACGGCGGTTTTGAGAAATACCGGGAAGCGGCACGGCGCGTGATAGCCCAGAAGTTCGGCATCGCCTCCGAATCCCCGTGGATCGGCTCTGTTATAGCGCTGGTTCCACACAAAGATCCGGAAAATTTCGCAAAAGCCGCCGCGCTAATGGTGGAAAAACATCCGGAGGCCCGTTTCCTGCTGGCCGGCTCCGGAGAGTTGGCTGAAAAAGTGCGGCGCCTGGTCAAGATCCTGAATATAGAAGACAGATTCCACCTGCTGGGCTATTATGATAACCCGTACGAATTGCTTTCCGCGCTTGACATCTTCGTGCTGCCCTCCTCCGAAGAGGGCATGGGCAGCGTCCTCATAGAAGCCATGAATTCCCGGCTGCCTATAGTCGCCACCAGGGCCGGCGGCATAACAGATGTGATAGAGGACCGGGCCAACGGTCTGATAGTGGACATCAAGGACCCGGCTGGGCTGGCCGCGGCCCAGATCGAGCTGCTGGAGGATTCGCCGCTGCGCCACCGCATCGCCGAAGAAGGCCACCGGCGCCGGCTGGATTTCTCCTCGCCTAAAATGGCCGAACTAACCGTCAAGATATATGAGCAGGAACTTGAAAATATTAAACATCATAGACATACCGTGGCATAGCGCTCTGGCCGCCTACGCTTTTGACCAGGCCTCCGCCCTGGCGAACCGCGGGCACCTGATTTTTTTCGCCGCGCCGGAAAAAAGCGCCGCCGCCGATTTCGCGCGCACTAACGGCTTCCCCCTGACCATCATACCCGCCAGGAAGAATTACATGCTCCTGGGCGCCCTTATAAGATTGAAAAAGCTCATTGAAACCGAAACCATCGACATTGTAAACGTTCATACCGGCAAGGCCCAGACTATGGCCTGGCTTCTATCGCTCGTAAGCGTTCGTCCCTTCGCCATAATACGGACCAAAGCCGATGCAAAACGCCCCAGCGCCGGTTTCGCGCTTGGGAGAATCGCTCTGATCATAGCGGGATCTAAAGTTATAAAGGAAATGTACACGTCAGCCGGCTTCAGCTCCGACAAAGTAGCCATCATTTACCAGGGCATTGTTCCGCCTCCGGAAAAAGCCCCCTCCTCCAACGCCAATGCTTCTAAGGTCGGCATCCTGGGCAGACTTGATCCCGTCAAAGGCCATGCCTGCTTCATAGAAGCCGCCGCGCTGGTTTTAAAAAAAGTCCCGGACGCAGAGTTTCTCATAGCCGGCAGGGAAGAAAACATAAAATACGCGGAGTTGAAAGCTCAGGCCGAAACGCTCGGCATAGCCGCCAAAGTAAGATACCTGGGCCATGTCCCGGACGGCATGGCCTTCAGCCAATCCTGCGATGTCGGAGTGATCGCCTCTCTGGCCAGCGAGTCGGTTTCCCGCGCGGCTCTTGAATGGCTTGCGGCCGGCAGACCGCTGGTAGCGACCGCGGTCGGCAGTCTGCCGGAATTCGCCGCCCCCGAGTGGCTGGTACCGCCGCGGGATCCGGCCATGCTCGCCGAAAAACTCATCTCCCTGCTGAACTCGCCTGAAAAAGCGCTTGCCGCCGGCGCGGCCAATCGGACGAAAGCGCTTACGGATTTCACTCCGGCCTCCTTCGCGGAGCGGACCGAAAGTATTTTCAAAAAAGCCGAGGGCCTGAAATAAAAAATGCGTATGGAAATTTCCGACAACGACATTAAAAAAACCAGAACTTTCGCAGTCTCCCTCTTCGCTTTCAGCGTCCTTTTTTCCGTAACCGCGGTGGAGGCCGCGCTGTTCCTGCTTGCCGGCGCCCTGGTCTTCGAGCGCTGCCAAGCGGGAGAATTGCCGCTCCTTTTCCGGCAATCGGCCGGCCAGCCCCTCTTCAGGCTGTGGATGTTTTACCTGGCGGCAGGCCTTTTCTCGGCCGTCTTCGCGTTAAACAAAGGCCCAGCTTTCGCCTATCTTCCTTCCGACCTGATCAAGTATCTCTGCTTTACCGTTCTCTTGTCCTCTATGAGGAAAGAGATTTTGGACACGATGCTGGACTTTTACGCCGCCGGAGCCGTTCTCACGGCTGCCGTTGGAACCGGCCACGTAGCGTGGTTTTTCAGCAGCTTCGGCACTTTTTACCAAAGAGCCGGAGCGTTTTTAAATCCGGTCCGGTTCGGAGAAGTAATGGTCATCGCCTTCGCCTTTGTCCTGAGCACCGCACTTTTGCCTCCTAAAAGCTGGCTGCCTGTCCGCAGAAAATACCATCTGGCGGCTATCGTGCTGATCTTTGTGACTATACTCCTGACCAGAACCCGTGGTTCCTTTCTGGGACTGGCCGCGATCCCGGCTTTCATGTTCGCGATCGACAGTCAACTACGCAAACGCCTGGCGGCATGGATCGCCGCTCTTATCCTGATCGGGACATTGGCGGCGGTTTTAAATCCGCACCTTCGCGGCAGAATAGTCAATACCTATACCGGGCTCAGAGGCACCGCGGACTCACCATCACCCGGAAGATTGGAAACCGTCGGCAACAAGGATTCTGTGGGGATAAACATAAGAATGGAACTCTGGAAGCTGGGGTTCGCCATGTTTAAAGACCATCCGCTTTCAGGCATAGGGCCGGCCAATATAAAAAGTTCGTTTAAAACTTATCATCCAGGGCCCTTGGGGATTCAGGAGATCTGGGGCAGCGTTCACAATCTCTACCTGCAGCACATGGCGGAGCGCGGGATTATCGGCTTAACCGCCCTGCTGGCCCTTTTCGGCGGAATGTTCGCGCTCGCTTTGAAAAACTTCCGCGCCGAACGCAACGCCTATACCCTCTGGGCCCTGGCGCTCCTGCCGGCCTACTTCATCATGAACGTTACTGAAATATCTTTCCAGCATGTGCATACTTCTTTCGCCGTCTTCCTCGCATTGGCGGCTTCCACAAACTCCGTCATAAAGGAGAACGCAGCATGACCATCCGCATTTCCATAGCGATCATCGCCCACGACGAGGAAGCCACCGCGGCACGGGCGCTTGATAGCGCGGCCTGGGCCGACGAAGTAATTTTTGTGGATTGCGGCTCAACCGATAAGACCGCGATTATCGCCGCGGCAAGGCCGAAGGTCCGGCTGTTCAGCAGGGAAAACAGTTTAGCCGTCCATGTCAACAAACAATTCGCCGCGGACCGTGCCTCCGGCGACTGGATATTCATACTGGACGCGGACGAGGAGATAACCGAGGAACTCAGGCGGGAGATTCCCACCGCCATCGCCTCCGGACAGGGAATTAACGCCTATGAAATGCCCCGCAGGAACTTCTACTTCGGCCATTGGCTCAGGCACGGGGGAAAATATCCGGACACCCAGCTCCGGCTCTTCAAAAAGGGCAAAGCCAGATTTCTCCCTCTGCCCGTGCACGAAAAACTGGAAGTGGACGGCGTCACCGGCAGGTTGTCAGCCCCGCTCAACCATTATCCCTACCGTTCGGTTCAGGATATTCCACGCAAGCTGGGCTTTTACGCCGAAGCGCTTTCCGAAAGCTACATTAAAAGCGGTAAAGATCCCCTGTTTATATTCTCGCGCCCTTTCAGCCGCTTTATTTCCGCCTACCTATTGAAACTCGGCTTCCTGGACGGCGCCGCCGGCTTCAAAACGGCCCTTACGGATTTCTTCGTTATTTTCGTATCCATTCTCCGGTTCAGAGAAAAAACCGGCCGGGACCTCCGCTAACCTGAAAAATTCAGTTGAATTTTTCCCTTCGCGGAGCTCAGGTGCGCTTCGCGCGGCATACACCCTCGAAAACCTGGCGCGCATTGCGCTTGGTTTTCGACCCGCTGCTGCGGGAATCCTGCATTTTTCTACCGCCGGTTTGCCAATGGAAACCGGCTTAAATTGCAGGATTCGGGTTATTCCAACATTTTTATTTCTTTTCTGCGAGGATCTTGAAATCGCAGCCGAAATCTGTTCCGGACGCGTAAAAAAACCTGCGCAGCCTGTACCGGGCATAATACACAACCCAATCGGGCTGAGGAGGGATAAGTTTTTTATAATCTTCCAGTATAAGAGCCGGCATAGTGGCAGCGACCTTGGATCCGCTACCGGCCAAAGACCGCCCTTCGTCTCCACTCTCCGGAACGAATGCCCCGGGGCTTAGAAACGAGCTATATGCGTTCGGGAGCCAGCCCCGCGATTTGCACCCCTGCTTAAAATGAAAGTTTTCAAAGGATATGACCCTAAAACCGGCATTATCCAGCATCCATTCCAGCGTCCTGCGACTGAAAAAGAACAAGTGCCCGTCATGCCGTGTTTTCACAGTCAAACCGCGCCGGTAAAGCGTAAGATTGGGCAGCAGATCTATGGGTCCGTTCGGTACGGTCAGTTCCACACGCCCTCTCGCGCTCAGGAGTTGTGAAATTTTTTTCACCGCGGCCACGGGATCCGATTCATGCTCCAGGACATTGTTTACATTTATATAATCAAAACTCCCCTCCGGGAACGGGGCCCCTGCCACGGAAGAACTGACTATTGAAACATTGTTCAGAGCCGCCCCCATCCCCGCGGCTTCGGAGGAAAACTCCAGTCCCTGAACGCTCCAGCCGGAATAATCTCTCGCTCCGGCCAGCATTGTCCCAAGCGCGCAACCCACATCAAGCAGCCGGCCTTTTGGCCGCCAGTCCAGCAGCCGCAAAGCCAGAGCCCGCCCTTTGTAATAATCCTTCCAATATTGTTTAAAAAAACCGCGGAAATACGCCACAGGATAACACCGCGCTATCTCTTCCGGCGGCGGGACAGGGTAAAAATATGCGGCGCCGCAACCCCGGCACCGGCAAATCTCCCGCTCAACATCGGAGTAAAGCACGGCTTTGCAGATAAATTCAGGCCGGCCGCTCCGGCATATCGGGCAGGGAAAAAAAGTTTCGAGGTCCATTTTATCTATTGTATTACATTTTTATCCGGGGAACACCGGACAGGGCGCCGGGCTATAAATTTGTATTATTTTTCTTTAGCGGTAAGGTCCTGATAGGTCTCACGTTCACGGATGAGACGCCAGGAATTAGTGCCCGTTAAGAGGACCTCGGCGGCGCGCGGGCGGGAATTATACTGAGAGCTCATGGAAAATCCGTAAGCCCCTGCGGAAAGAATCAGCAGGATATCCCCGCGGGAGGGTGTCGGCAGACTGACATCCTGTGCCAGGAAATCCCCGCTTTCACAGACCGGGCCGGCTATATCAAAACGCGCGGCTTTGCCGGGCCTTTTAACCAGAGGGCGCACCGGATGTTTAGCGCCATAAAAAGCCGGCCGTATAAGATCATTCATGGCGCCGTCGGTTATGATATAGTTTTTAAGCCCGCTTTTTTTCCTGTAAAGGGTCTTTACGGCCAGCGCGCCGGCTGCGGCCACAAGAGAGCGGCCAGGCTCAAGAATGAGAGCCAAACCCAGACTTTCAACCAGCGGCCCCACGGTTCCGGCCAACAGGGCGGGCGGCAGCATATCAAAGCCTTCTCTAACTCCCCACCCCCCGCCGATATCCAGATATTTCAGTTTTATGCCGTCAGTCCCAAGCCGGCGAATGAATTTAGCTACCACCACAAGGGCTTTTTCGTAGGGTTTCGGCGAATCTATCTGCGAACCTAAGTGGAAATGAATCCCTACCGGCGCCAGATGGCGCGAGGCATGCGCGAAAGCGTAAAGCTCACGCGCCTCCTTAAAAGCAACGCCGAACTTAGTCCCTATCTTTCCGGTGGTAATAAATTTGTGAGTATGGGGGTCTATATCCGGATTTATCCTGACGGAGACTTCGGCCCTCATCTTAAGCCGGGCCGCTACGCGTTCAAGCGCTTTCAATTCCTCGAACGACTCCACATTTATAAACAAGATCCCGGCGCGCAGAGCGTAGGACATCTCCTCATCGGTCTTCCCGACTCCGGAAAATATTATTGTCCGCGGATCAAAACCGGCGCACAAGGCCCTGTGCAGCTCCCCCCCGCTGACCACATCGGCGCCGGCTCCGTTTTGCGCCAGCAGACGCGCAACGGCTCCGTTGGAATTTGCTTTCATCGCGTAACAGAATAGCGGGTTAAGATCTGAAAAAGACCTTTTATAAGCTTCCAGATTTTCGAGTATTTTTTCACTGGAATAGATATAGACCGGGGTCCCGGTCTTTTTAAGTATCCGTTCTATCAATCCGCCTGGAAAAATATTTTTCATATAAAAACCGCCCGGCTTGCTGCGGCCCAGGCGGCTCTTCCTTAATCTCACCCCGCGCTTAACGCAGCGTTGGAGGATCCCCCCCCCGCCACTTTGCTTCCATAGCCCGGGTTAAGCCGCCGCGGCCCCGGTACGGGAATTTCCCGGCTACAGCGGGCACTGTTTCTCTATTTATTAAATATCTGCGCGGGGGGGGATTTGAACCCCCAAGCCGTTAGGCACACGCCCCTCAAACGTGCGCGTCTACCAGTTTCGCCACCCGCGCTTAAATCCGTCTTCTTTGATATATTTTACCAAATTCCGGACATAATTTGTAAAATATGACCGATGACTGAACTGCTTTATCTTCTGGCCGCGCTGTTTTTTCTCCTTCTCAACGCTTTCTTCGTGCTCTCGGAATTCGCGGTCGTAAAAGTGCGCTTTACCCGCCTGGAAGAACTGGCGGCCAAAGGCGTCACGCGCGCGAAAATAGCCAAAGACGCCGTCAAAGACCTTGAGGCGTATCTCTCCACCGCGCAGCTGGGCATCACCATAGCCAGCATCGGCCTGGGCTGGGTGGGCGAGCCCGCCATGGCGCATTTCATCTCCCCCCTCTTCGGACTTTTCGGCGTAAAACTCACCGCGGCGGCCTCACACACCGTTTCGATAGCCGCAGCATTTTCCCTCATAACCGCTTTCCACGTGGTTATCGGAGAACTGGTGCCAAAGAACATGGCCATACGGATGCCGGAGACGTCCGCACTGTGGATAGCCGCCCCTTTCAAATTTTTCCACACCGTATTCTTCGTGCCGATGTGGCTCCTTAACGAAAGCGCCAACCTCGTATTGCGCGGCCTGGGCATAAAACACAGCCAGGAGGAAACCATCCACTCCGACGAGGAACTCCGCATGATCCTGGGCCAGTCGCAGGAACACGGTAAGATCTCTCTGGGCCGCCTCATGATGTTCGAACACCTGTTTGATTTCGGCAAGACCGGCGTAAAAGAAGTAATGACCCAGAAAAATTCCATCGCTTATATCTCCCTCTCCCGACCCTGGACCGAGAATATTGCCGTTATAAAAGATAAGAAGTATTCGCGCTACCCGCTGACGGAAACCGGGATAGAGAACGCCTCCCATTTTGTGCACTTCAAAGACCTCGCGCTGGATTTTCTGGACTGCGCCGGCCGCTGCGAAAATCCGGAGCTCATGAAACTGAAAAGACCGCTTCACTTCATTTCGGAAAACATCACCGTGGAAAAAGCGCTGAGGGAATTTCAGGAGAAGCGCGTGCAGCTGGCTCTCGTTAAAAATCAGCAGGGAACGGTAACGGGCCTTCTGACAATGGAGGACATTGTGGAGGAGCTGACCGGGGAAATACGGGATGAATTCGAGCCTCCCCCCACGCTCACGCTTACGCGCACCCTGGTCGCGGAGGCTTTCGTCCCGGAACTTAAAGATACCGGTCGCGACCAGGCCATAAGGGAAGTTCTGGAACATCTGCACGCCGCAAGACCCGTCTTCGATAAAGAAGAGGCCCTCAAGACCATCATGAAACGGGAAACTAATTTTTCCACCGCTCTCGGCCATCAAACCGCTTTCCCCCACGCCAGGCTGCCGGAGCTGGCCACCCCCCTAATTGCCGTGGGCATAAGCCGGGGCGGTATTAATTTCCCGTCTCCGGATAATCAGCCGGTCAAGGTTATTTTTCTAATTCTCACTCCGTTCAACGATCCCACTTCACAGTTGCACATTCTTTCCCAGCTTTCCGGACTTATCTCCAACCCGACGCTGCGCAAACGTCTTTTCTCCGCCAAAACCCCAACAAATCTCATTGATATAACCCGAACCTTCGAGAACAAGGTAATGAAATAAGAGTGAGCGGGAAGTTATTGGTTGTTGGTCGTCGATTGCCGGGGGTTGGAAAGTAGTTGCGGGAACCCACGGCAAAGAATAAACCGGAACGTTCACGCCCTACTGAGAACATTTTGCGCGCAAATTAAAACGGTGATAAGGGAACACCCTTATCACCGTTTCCTTTTACTCAAAACCGTTTACCGGATTACTTTTTTACTGGAACCGGGGCCGCTTTGGCCGGCGACGGCGCCGGTACCGCCGGCTGCTGGCCGGCCGGGGCGGGAGCCGCCTGCTGGGTCTGGGGAGGAGCCCCTAAGGGATACTGCTGAACCACCGAGCGCATCCTATTGCCGGACGAGAGGACGGTCAGAAGGAGAGATGTTGCCGCGAAAACTATCGCGGCTCCGGTGGTGAATTTTTTTATAAAAGAGGTTCCGCTGGCGGAATTAAACAGCGCGTCCCCCCCTCCCCCGAACATGGACAGAGCCGAGCCCTTGCTGGTCTGGAATACAACTATAGCCAGGATGATAGCGAACGCCGTCAGCACATGAATCACCATTATGAAGTTATACATTTATTATTCCTCCAAAATTAAACATTGATCTTCGGACCGCTAAACCGCTTTACAAGATATCCCGCTTTTAACTCCCGGCCAAAACTTAAGCATTTCGCGGTTATTTTTGCGAGAGAGCCACAAGGCCCGGCAACAGTTTCCCCTCTATAAATTCAAGGCTCGCCCCACCGCCTGTGGAACAATGCGAGATCTGATCGGTCTTCACACCGGCAACCTTCAAGACCGACAGAGTGTCGCCGCCGCCGAGTATGGTAGTGGCCCCGCCTTTGGTGGCCGCCGCCATGGCCTTGGCCACCGCTATGGACCCGCTGGCAAAAGCCGGAGTCTCAAAGATCCCCACGGGACCGTTCCAGAAGATGGTCTTGGCGCCTTTTATCTTATCCATGAAAAGCATTTCGGTCCTGGGCCCGATATCCACTCCTATCCAGTCGTCGCCTATGGCCATGGATTGCGTGACCTCTTTAGCGGCGTCGGGTTTTATTTCTTTCACAGCGATATGGTCCGCTGGAAGAAGCATTTCCACGTTTTTCTTGAAAGCCTTCATAATTATCTTTCCGGCTTCCTCCACCTTCTCCGCCTCAAGCAGCGATTTACCGATATTGGTATGCTGGGCGGCTAGGAAGGTGTACGCCATGCCCCCGCCTATAATAATGGTATCCACCTTATCTATCAGGCTGTAGAGCACGTTGATCTTATCAGAAACTTTTGCCCCGCCGATAATGGCCACAAAAGGCCGCACGGGGTTCACCATGGCTTTGTCCAGATATTCCAATTCCTTCTGCACCAGGAACCCTATGGCGCCGGGCAGGAATTTGGCGATGGCTGCCGTGGAAGAATGGGCGCGGTGCAAAGCTCCGAACGCCTCCTGCACGAAAAACTCGCCGTGCGCGGCAAGCCCTTTGGCAAAGCCGTCGTCATTCTTTTCTTCTTCCGGATGGTAGCGCAGATTCTCCAGGAGCACGATCTCGCCGTTCTTCGCGGCTTTAACCGCCTTCCCGGCCTCGCCCCCCACGCAATCGGAAGCGAAATGCACTTTTACGCCCGCCAGTTTTTCCAGGTGGGGCGCCACTGGAGCAAGGGTATACTTTGGGTCTACTTTGCCTTTCGGCCGGCCCAAATGCGCCATTAAAACCACTTTACAGTTGGCGTCCAGGAGATATTTTACGGTTTTAAGCGTCTCGCGGATGCGGGTATCGTCCTTTATAACCCCGTCTTTCATCGGAACATTATAATCCACCCTGACGATCACGCTCTTATCCTTCAAATGCGCGTCCTGAACCTTGGCAAGCCTGAGTATCGTCTTGTTTTCCGTAGTCATGTTTTTATCCTCTGATAGTTTTGCGGGCTCACGACTTCTTGAGCAGTTTGGCCAGCACTTCTTTCATGCCGGGTGCGGTCCTTTCTTTCAGGGAATAAGTGACCCGCAGCGAAGGCTTGTTGAAATGCAGATGCTCAGCCAGATCTATAGGCGTGCCGACCAGCACCAGATCCGCCGGAATGGCGTTAATGGTGTCTTTCAGTTCCTTCATCTGGTCGTCTCCGTAGCCCATGGCCGGCAGAATGTCCTCAAGCTGTTTAAAGTTCTCATAAACCTTTTTAATAGTGCCTATGGCATAGGGCCGCGGGTCCACTATTTCCTTTGCGCCGTACTGTTTTGCGGCCACATAAGCGGCGCCGTAATCCATCTCGCCGTGGGTGAGCGTGGGTCCGTCCTCCACCACCAGCACCCTCTTATTCTTCACCTGCCCGTTCTCGCCGTCGATGGTAACCGGCGATTCGGCCTCGATGATCTTAGCCTTCGGGTTCATCAGTCTAACATTTTCCTTAACGTCTTCAACGGCGTCAGGCTCGGCGGTGTCCACCTTATTGATGATAACAACGTCGGCCATGCGCAGATTAGCGGCGCCGGGATGATAAACCCCCTCATGACCCGCGCGCAGAGGGTCGGTGACTACGATATGCAGGTCCGGCTTGTAGAACGGGAGGTCGTTATTGCCTCCGTCCCACAGGATAACATCTGCTTCTTTTTCCGCCTCGGCAAGGATCTTGCCGTAATCCACGCCCGCGTACACTATAACGCCGGCGGCGATATGCGGTTCATATTCTTCCATCTCCTCGATGGTGCATTTGTGTTTCTTAAGATCAGCGAGAGTGGCGTAGCGCTGGCAGGTCTGCGCAACCAGGTCGCCGTAGGGCATGGGGTGACGGATGGCCACAACTTTTTTTCCCATCCCCTTAAGCATGGAAGCGATAAACCTCGTAGTCTGGCTTTTACCGCAGCCTGTCCGCACGGCGCATACGGCTATGACCGGCTTTTTGGACTTTATATAGGTATGCTCTCCGCTGAGGAACTTAAAGTCCGCGCCGCAGGCCAGGGCTATGGACCCCTTGGCCATCACGGTATTGAACGCGACATCGGAATAAGCGAATTCGACTTCATCCACTTTAAGTTTCTTGATCAGGTCGGCCAGCTCTTTCTCCTCGTATATCGGTATCCCGGCGGGGTAAAGCTTGCCGGCCAGTTCCGCGGGATACTTGCGTCCGGCTATATTCGGTATCTGGTAAGCGGTGAACGCCACCACTTCATAATCCGCATTGTCGCGGTAATACACATTGAAGTTGTGAAAATCCCTTCCGGCGGCTCCCATTATTAAAACTCTTTTTTTTGCCATAATCTCTCCCTATAAACTGACACAAACGTCGGGCGTCTTAGAATCCATGCGCCGCGGGCGCGCCGTTTTTGATTCGACCCCCTGACTTACTTAGAGTCCTTTCTTTATGAGGTACAGAGCCAGGTCAACCACGCGGTTGGAATAACCCCACTCGTTATCGTACCAGGCCAGGATCTTCACCAGGTTGCCGCCGATAACCTTGGTGCTCTTACCATCCACGATCGAACTTAACGGGCAGTGATTAAAGTCAATTGAAACCAACGGTTCATCGCTGTATGCCAGTATCCCTTTCAGCGGGCCTTCGGCGCCGGCCTTAATGGCGGCGTTTATCTCTTCTGCGGTGGCGGGCTTGGAAAGCAGGGCCGTGAGGTCTACAACCGACACGTTCGGAGTAGGCACGCGGATAGCGAAGCCGTCCATCTTACCCTTAAGCGCCGGAATGACCAAAGCGATGGCCTTGGCGGCGCCGGTGGAGGTAGGGATCATGGACAGGCATGCTGCGCGGGCGCGGCGCAGATCGGAATGGGCCATGTCATGTATCTTCTGATCGTTAGTGTAGGCGTGAATGGTGGTCATCAGGCCTTTTTCTATGCCCCATTTATCGTTTATGATCTTGGCGAACGGCGCCAGACAATTTGTGGTACAGGAAGCGTTCGACAGAACGTGGTGGTTCTTAGGATCGTACTTATCCTCGTTAACTCCCATGACGACGGTAAGGTCCTCGCCTTCAGCGGGGGCGGAAATAATGACCTTCTTCGCGCCGCCCTTGGTGATATGGTTCTCGGCGCCTTTTACTTCCTTGCCTTTCTTATTAACGCCGTCTTTTTTGACGGTAAAGAGGCCGGTGGCATCCACAACTATTTCCACGCCCAGCTCTTTCCAGGGCAGTTCGGCGGGATCTTTTTTCTTCAGTACTTTTATGGTCTTGCCGCATGCCGCTATAGCGTCTTCTCCGATGGCCTTCACTTCTCCGCCAAGCTGGCCGTGCACCGAATCATATTTTAAAAGGTGGGCGTTGGTCTTCGCATCCGTAAGGTCGTTGATAGCGACCAGTTCAAGAGCGTTATCCGTACGTTCAAGGATAGCGCGGGCCACAAGGCGGCCGATCCTGCCGAAACCGTTTATACCTATTTTAGTTGCCATTATTAATGTTCCTCCAGTTTTAGATAACAAAACGATCGTACCAGAAAGCCTTAACCGCCGCCCCTGTTATCCACTCTAAACTCCCACTTCCGGCCTCTCAGCGGCACAGCAGACCTCCACTATTATAACAAATCAGCGGGCCGGGCAATCCATCCCGCCCGCTTTTGCCGCGTTTTATGGATCGCATCCCCTGTCGGATAATGCGGAATTTAATTTGGTGGAAATAATGGAAAGGCTTTTGGCGCCCTTACTGAGGCCCGTTGCTCATCCCGGAACTTGCATTTTCATGCCCTCAACTTGTCCGACGCTTACAGCCGAAACCGGGGATCCGGATGCCGCTCATTTCCCGGCATTGGGTTTTGCCTTTAACTCATTGATCTGTTTGTACAGTTCCTGGATGGCTTCGGTAAGCACCGGAACTATTTTTTCGTAAGATACCCCTTTATAGCCGTCCTTGTTGGTTGTAACGACTTCAGGGATAACACTTTCAACCTCCTGGGCTATAAATCCTATCTGGCGGCCTTCGTCGAAATTCAACTCAGGGAATTCGTCTTTACGCCAATTATACCCCACCGGCTTGAGCCGTAAAATTTTACTCAACGAATCCTGCAGCGGAGTTATATCCTTTTTCCAGCGTTTATCCGAACCGGACCAGGCAGAACTTGTCACCCAGGCGGTTCCGGCAACGGTCAAAGTATACCCCGGCGCCGTCGTGCCGATGCCTACCTTGCCTGCCGTATCTATTGACATTGCTATCCCGGGGGTATTATCCACGGTTGTAAGAAAATCCAAGCGTGAATTAACATCGCCTACGGTTCCCGCAAATGTTCCCTTCATGCCGGTAAAGGCGAGAGAGTAATTATTAGAGACATGATGCCCGGTTAATCCTATATAAGCGCTTGCCCCGACATCGTGCGCTCCGGAAAGGATATTTCCGTAAGCCATCACCGCCGCCGACTGGGGGTTATTAGTGGCGGACCAGAAACTGGCGAAGTTCGGCCCGTCTATCTGCAATCTGCCGTTTATAGCCGTAGTCCCTATGCCTACGTTGCCGGAGCTATTTATTCTGACTCGTTCCGCTGCGATTGTATTATTCGTATTTGCGGTATGAAAGGTCAAATAACTACCCCCAGCCGGACTCGCAAACATAATTCTCGCATTCGGCTTCCCTATATCATCAAAAACCCCCGTCACTGGACTACGATTGGTATCAATTCCGGTATTATCGGAAACATCTTTCCAGATGTATGTATTCCAGGTTGAACCGAAAGTGCCTAATCGTATATGTTTACTTGATACTATAATAGGCGGGAAAAACTGGACCGCTTTTTAGGCCGACCTAAGGTGTAAAAAAGCAGTAAAATACACCAGTAGGAGGCCATTATGATGCGTAAAAAGTTTGACCCGGCGTTTAAGGCCCGGGTAG